>JACLAD010002469.1_pt1 | contig 11978 bp, 14 predicted proteins | sample 8027901 | NCBI WGS metagenome assembly JACLAD01 (sample SAMN15725071, study PRJNA655200) | protist metagenome | isolation source: fluorescence activated cell sorting (FACS) single amplified genomes of... | place: Spain: Blaines Bay Microbial Observatory, Mediterranean Sea | collected 2016-07-05
ACAGTCTCGTGCCGGACTACTCGACGCTGTGCCGCAGGCAAAAGACCTTGGCCGTCCAGATCCCGTATCGGCGGGCCGACGGCCCGCTGAACTTGCTCGTCGACAGCACCGGGATCAAGTTCCTGGGCGATGGCGAATGGCAAGCGCGCAAGCATGGAGCGCATGGCCGTCGCCAGTGGCGGAAGATCCATCTGGCAATGGACACGGCCACCTCCGACATCCGCGCCGTGGAGTTCACTCCCAGCCGCGACGGCGACAGCCCGGTCCTGCCGGACCTACTTGACCAGATCCCTGAGGACGAGCCGATCGGCACCGTGACCGCTGATGGCGCTTATGACACGCGCCGCTGCCACACCGCGGTCATCGAGCGCCAAGCCACGGCGATCATTCCGATCCGCAAGAACGGGCGACCATGGAAAGAAGATGGACCGGCTGCTGAGGCCCGCAACGACATCCTCCGGGCGACACGGCACTTTGGTCGAGCGTTCTGGAAACGATGGACCGGCTACCACCTCCGCAGTCGCGTCGAAGCCAAGATGCGCTGCCTGAAAGCGTTCGGGGAGCGCATCGCCGCGAGAGACCCCGACCGCCAGACCGCCGAAGTCCACATCCGTATTGCCCTCATGAACCGCTTCTCAGCTCTCGGCACCGCCGAGATCGTTCGCGTGGCATGACCTCATTGGGGAAAGGGGAAACTGCGGCTTAAGCCTGAGTTCTGCAACAATGCCCGCTCGATGCCGGCGAGGCGGCGCGCTGGATGCTGCACTGCCACCAGATGCCGCATCTCGCGACCGGCATGATGACCGAGTTCGCCGTCGCAGCGAGCTGAAGGGGCGCGCTGCGGCTGCCCAGTCCGGGTGGTCGCAGTCTCACCTGTCCGAAACGATCGATGAGCCGGTTTGGCCGTGCCGATCGGCATGTGCTTGCAACGGCTGGCCGCCAGCCCGCGGGGTAAAACTGCCCCGAACAATCCCGGTCCCGGCGTGCCTGCCGGAACCGAACCGAAACCTCAATATCAGCGAAAGCTCCGACCAGATGTCGATCAATGCTCAACCGGGCGACGTGACCTTCACCACGCCCTGGAATGTGTTCAAACCCTACTTCTCTTACCTGCTGATGTTCTTCGGCATGGGTCTGATCTCGGGCTCGATCGTGCACGCGGCGCAGGAGGACATGCGCCAGTATGCGCTGGTCCTGATGGCCATCGGCGCCGTGCTGTTCGCCTTCGGCTCCTACCTCAACGAGGTGCTCTTCAAGACCGGTATCCTCGGTGACAGCGTCCTGACATACGTCTCGGTGTCGCTGCTCCTCGCGCTCGGCATCGGCATGGTTTCCGGGGCCGCGCAGCACTTCTACGACACGCCGATTTTCGCCAGCTACATCGCGCCGATCGGCATCTTCGTCTCCTCGCTCGCCTTCGCGATCCGCCAGGGCTACGTCCTGCACCGCAGGAACTGGGTCTTCATGATCGTGCTGGGCGTCGTCTTTGCGGCCGTCTTCCACCTTGCCCTGCGCAGCTATGCCGACAGCCTGCCCGTCGGTGTCGGACATCACGGCGCCGCGGCGGCGACGCACGCCGATGGACATGACGACGGTCACGACCACGATCATTAGGCGCCGCCGCGCAGTGCGGCAGCATCCGCTGCCGGGCACGCGCATCGATCTGTGCGATTGCCCGCTCCGAGCCGAGGTAGGAGCTTTTCGGGCCATACGCTGACAACCGGACGGCCGCCCACTGGCGGCCGTTTCTCTTTGGCTTTGCCGCACCCGCCGGTGGCGGGTCAGGCGCCGCTCAGCAGCTTCCTGCGGGAGGCGTATTCCTCGGCATCGATCTCGCCCTTGGCGAAGCGCATGTCGAGTTCGGCGAGCGCGCCGGATTTCCGGCCGGGGCCGGCACCCTCGTCGAGCCGCCGGACCAGCCAGATCACCCCGGCCACCACGAGGCCAAGCACGATCAGCCAGAGCACCGGGCCGAAGACCATGCCGAAGCCGTTGCCGCCCCCGCCCATCATGTGCCCGTAGCCGTAACCCTCCGGGTCGGCGGAGGCCGGGCCCGCGATCAGGACCAGAGCGAATACAAGGCGGTTCATCTTGTCCTCCATGGCTCGAATTCCCTTACGAACCATTGGGGCAGGGGGGCTGTTGCGCCTTGATCTGCATCAAGCAGAGCGGGAGGCATCCGGTGCCGTCGCCAAGCGAGCCCGTGCGGCGCGCAGGTCGAGCCCGGCGGGAACCTCCCCACTTTCGGCTCGTGTTAGCTCGCGTTCAACTCGACTTCGCCCTTCATTCCGGCCTCGAGATGGCCCGGAACGTTGCAGGCGTAACCGACCTGACCATCCTCGGGAAAGGTCCAGACGATCTCGCCGCTTTCACCTGGCTCGAGCAGCACGCTGCTGGGGTCATCATGCGCCATGCCCATCTCCCGCATCTTCTCGTGATCTACGTGGCGCATGCTCATCATGTCTTTCTGCATCATCGCCTGCATCTCGTCTTTATGCGCGGCCCAGTTCTCCGGGGTTCCGAGATTGAACTCGTGAACGAGCCGGCCCTCGTTGCTTACCACGAAACGGATCGTCTCTTCGGCGGCAACTTCCACCGAGGCAGGGGCGTAGCTCATCTCGTCCATGGCAATCTCAATGGTCCGGTCGACCTTCGCCGGATCGCCAGGTTCGCCGACGCCATGGGTGGAGCCATGGCCCGGCCCGGCAAGGGCGCCACCGGCGACGGGAAGAAGGGCAAAGGCAGTGATCAGGCTCTTCATATGCGGTCCTTTCGCTCAGGCGTCGTGAAATCGCCGGACCCTGTCAGGCCCGGCGTGTTGGCGCAAATGGGGGAAGCGGAGTTCTGCCGGGATCAGGCAGCGCAATCGAGGAAGCCGCGATAGCCCACGCGCAGGCCCTCTTCGAGATGGAAGACCATCTCGGCCTCGGCGCGGCGCAGACTGTCGTCGGTGTCGGTCCAGTCGGCGCCGGGGTCGGGCATGACGGAGATGTCGACCCCCTCGGCCGCGAACCGCGCGCCGTCCTCCAGCGTCTCGACCGCGACAGGCGCGCCTGCGGCGAGCGGGATCAGCACGCCCGACAGCTTGATCGCGCCGCTCTCGCCGGCCATGGCGAGCACCGGCTCGCCCTCGTTGGTGCGGCGGAATTCGCAGGTCGCGTCGCGCTCGAGCGCGGTCTCGATCTCCTCGGGCTTCAGTCCCGCCACGTCGAGACCAGCCAGTTGCGCCGAGCCCAGAGCCTCCTCGACGGTGCCCTCCTCGGCGGGGGCCTCGGACTCGCCCAGAGCCGGGTCGGTCGCCACGCCGTTCTCCTCGATGTCGGCGATCAGGTGGCGCATCTCGCCGATCTCCTTGCGCTGCGCGGCGATGATCTCGTCGGCGAGCTTCTGGACGCGGGGGTCCGAGAAATTGGCGCGCTCGGAGGTCATGATGGCGATCGAATGGTGCGGGATCATCGCCCGCATGAAGCTCACGTCGCCCACCGTGGTCTGGCTGCGCACCAGCCAAAGCGTCAGGCCAAATACGAGGACGGCCCCGGAGTAGATCGCGATGTTGATCACCTTGCTTGCATACATCGACAGCATGAAGCTGAGCATGATCACCGCCATCGCCGCGCCCATCAAGAGCGCCATGTAGGTGCGCGTCTCGCTGAAGAAGACGTGCTCGAAGGCGTAAGTGTTGATATACATCAGCCCGAACATCACCACCGTCGAGGTGGCGATCATCGCGGCGAAGCGCCAATAGGACATGGAAACTCTCCTTTTACTGCCGGACCGTGGCGGGGTCCGCTCACATACGCCTGGCCACCGCCGGGCTGATGGCCAGGCGGTGGCCAGGTTGGATCAATTCGCCTCGAAGCCGACCCTTGCGGCGCGCAGGCGCAGCGCGTTGCCGATCACCGAAACCGAAGACAGGCTCATCGCGGCCGCCGCGATCACCGGTGACAGCAGCAGCCCGGTGAAGGGGTAGAGCACCCCCGCCGCCACGGGCACGCCGAGACCATTGTAGAGGAAGGCGAAGAGCAGGTTTTGCTTGATGTTGCGCACCGTTGCTCGGCTCAGGCGGCGCGCGGTCACCAGCGCCGTCAGATCGCCGCGCACCAGCGTGACGCCCGCGCTTTCGACCGCGACATCGGCTCCGGTGCCCATGGCGATGCCGACATCGGCCGCTGCCAGCGCGGGCGCATCGTTCACGCCGTCGCCCGCCATCGCCACGGTGCGTCCCTCGGATTGCAGCCTGCGGATCGCCGCTTGCTTGTCGGCGGGCAGCACCTCGGCGATCACCTCGTCGATGCCGAGATCGGCGGCCACCGCACGGGCCGTCACCTCGTTGTCGCCGGTCAGCATGACAATGCGTAGGCCTTCCTCGTGCAGAGCCATGATCGCCTTGGGCGTTGTTTCCTTGATCCTGTCCGCTACTGCAACGAGTCCAGCGGCGCGCCCGTCCACGGCGACGAGGATGGCCGTTTGCCCCTTGCGCCGCGCGGCATCGGCGCGCTTGGACAGCGCGGCCGTGTCGGCCCCTGCCTCCCGCATCATCGCGACATTGCCGATGGCGATGCTGCGACTTGCGACGCGGCCCGAGATCCCCTTGCCGGTGGTGCTGTCGAAGCGCTCGACTTCTGGTAGTGCAATGCTGCGCTCCTTCGCGCCCTCGACGATGGCGCGGGCAAGCGGATGCTCTGATTGCGCTTCGAGCGCCGCGACGAGGCCCAGAAGCTCGTCTTCGCTCATACCCTCGGCGACCACCTCGACCAGCGTCGGGCGGCCCTCGGTCAGCGTGCCGGTCTTGTCCACAACCAGCGTGTCGACGGCGGCAAAGCGCTCGAGCGCGGCGGCGTTCTTAATCAGCACGCCATGGCCCGCGCCCTTGCCGACGCCCACCATGATCGACATCGGCGTGGCGAGGCCCAAGGCACAGGGACAGGCGATGATCAGCACCGACACGGCCGAGACCAGCGCGAAGGCCATCGCCGGGTCGGGGCCGAAGATGCTCCAGACCACGAAGGCGAGGATCGCCACGCCGACCACGGCCGGCACGAAGTAGCCCGAGACCTTGTCGGCGAGCTTCTGGATCGGCGCCTGGCTGCGCTGCGCCTCGGCGACCATGGCGACGATGCGGTTGAGCATGGTGTCGGCACCGACGCGCTGCGCCTCCATCACGAAGCTGCCGGTCTGGTTGATCGCACCGCCGGTGACCTCGTCCCCCTCGGCCTTCTCGACCGGGATCGGCTCACCGGTGATCATGCTCTCATCGATGCTCGACCGGCCTTCCAGCACGAGGCCGTCAACCGGCACGCTCTCGCCCGGGCGCACGCGCAGTCGGTCGCCCGAGCGCAGCATATCGAGCGGCACGTCGCGCTCGCCCCTTTCATCGACCAGCCGCGCGGTCTTGGGCGCAAGGTCCAGAAGCGCACGGATCGCGCCGCCAGTGCGTTCGCGGGCACGCAGTTCCAGCAATTGGCCCAGCAGCACCAGCACGGTGATGACGGCCGCCGCCTCGAAATAGACGCCGACCTCGCCCTCGTGACCGCGGAACTGCGGCGGAAACAGGCCCGGCGCGATAGTGGCCACCACCGAGTAGACATAGGCTACGCCGACGCCGAGAGCGATCAGCGTGAACATGTTGAGATTGCGGCTCTTCACGGAAGCCCAGCCGCGCTCGAAAAAGGGCAGGGCGCTCCACAGCACCACCGGTGTCGCGAGGATCAACTCGATCCAGTCCAGCCAAGAGGCGGAAATGATGGCGAAAGCCTCAGGCGCGAAATGCCGGCCCATGGCGATGATCGCGAGCGGGATCGTCAGGGCTGCGCCGACCACGAAGCGGCGGCGGAAGTCGATGTATTCCTCGCTCGGACCTTCGGTCAGCGGAATGCCCTTGGGCTCGAGTGCCATGCCGCAGATCGGGCAGGAGCCGGGGCCGACCTGCTCGATCTCGGGATGCATCGGGCAGGTGAAGATCTCGTCTTCACGCTCGGGCGGCGCGGCCTTCAGCGCCGGGTCGAGGAAGATCTCCGGCCGGGTGTCGAACTTCTCGCGACACTTGGCCGAGCAGAAGTAATAGGTCTTGCTCTCGTGCTCCACCACATGCTTTGCGGTCTCGACCTCAACGGACATGCCGCAGACCGGGTCGGTCGCGGTCCGGTCACCGGGCAGGTCGTGGTGATGCCCGTGCTCGTGGCAATCATGGCTCATGAGTGGACCTTTCTGCTGCTTTCTCGTGGGCCGGATCGTATTCCGGAGGTGCGAAACGGCTGCGGAATACCTATATGGGGTATGATGGAAACCATCCCTTGGGCCCGGAGTTCCAAAGAGGGAGGCGGCGATATGCAGGAAAAGCAGAACAAAGCGGCGATTCAGAAGCGGCTGGCGCGGCTCGAGGGGCAGATCCGGGGGATCTCCCGCATGGTTGAGGAGGACCGCTACTGCGTCGACGTGCTGACGCAGGCCGCGGCGGTGCGCTCGGCGCTGAAGGCGGTCGAACGGCTTCTGATCGAGGATCATACCAATCACTGCCTGGAAGCGGCGATCCTCTCGGGTGATCCGGACGAGCAGCGCACCAAGTTCCGCGAGATGGTCGCGCTGCTGGAGAAGGCCAGGGAGTAAGAACCGGAACCTCGGCCTCCTCCCGGGACTTGGAACCGCATGATCCAGGCCATCCTCATATCCGTCGTCGTCGTGGCGTTGTGCAGCGCCATCCATTACGTCACGCTCAAGCGGGTGTCGGACGCGATCGCCTCAGGGCCAGCGAACGCCCGTGGGCGCCACCTGTCACTGACCGTCGGTGCAATTACGGTGGCCCACGTGATCGAAGCCATGGTCTACGCCGTGGCGTTTCTTTTGGCCGTGCGGTGGCTTCAGGTTGGAGACCTCAGCACTTCAGGGCCAAAGGCGAAAGACCTCGACGTCATGGACTACTTCTATTTCTCGCTGGTCAACTTTACTACGCTGGGACGGGGCGACCTGAACCCAGACGGTCATCTGCGCTTCATCACGGGGATCGAGGCATTCCACGGCTTTCTGACGATTACCGCTTCCGGGTCGTTCATGCTCCAGGTGATGGGCGGCAAGGCGCCCCTGACCGGGAATGACTGACCGGTTCCTGGACGGGTTCAAAGCATGTTCTTACATCATATCGAGGTGAGTGAACCCACAGAGGCGGATGAGCATTCGATCAAGGTAACCGGCCAACCATCGAGACGAATGGAATGCAAAGACGACAGTTTCTGACACGGGCCGCAAGTTTCAGCGCGGCGGGCACGTGGCTTCCGGGAATGGCGTGGGCCCATTCGAGTCAGGAGTTGCCCGAAAAGTTTTTGCCGCGCGAGGTCGAGATCGCGCCGGGTATCGCTCCGGGGGAGATCCACGTGATGCCAGACGAATTCGCCCTCTACTGGACGCTGCCGGAGGCAAGGGCGATCCGCTACAGCGTCGGTGTTGGACGCAATGACCTCTATCACGCCGGTCGATACGTCGTGCAGATGAAGAAAGAATGGCCGAGTTGGAAGCCGACGCCGGCCATGGTGAGGCGGGAGCCCGAGAAATACGAGAAATACGCGGAGGAGGGGATGCCCGGCGGACTCGACAACCCGCTCGGCGCGCGTGCGCTCTACCTCTTCGTCGACGGGCGCGACACCTACCTGCGTATTCATGGCACGAACCAGCCCTCAACGATTGGACGGGCGGTCTCGAACGGCTGCGCGCGACTGGTGAACGACCATATCATCGAACTTTACGATAAAGTGCCTATGGGCACGAAGGTCTACCTCTATCCGAAAGCGGGAAATCCCTACAATCCTGACCAGCATGGGATGGACCACCACGGCTGAGCCGGTCGGTAACGGGCTGGCCCGAGAGGCGTCGTGACATGCCATTGTCAGCGGTTCCCTGCCTCCTCGGCGGCGGTGACGCGCGCCTGATGCATGCGTTCACGTTCCGGCCATTCGGACTTCAGGTAGTCGAGGATCGCCTCGACCTCAGCCCCTGTGAGGATGCCTGCAAAGCCCGGCATGTCGCTCTCGTAACCGCCTCCGACTACCTCGGCGGTGCCCCGCAGGATGATGTCGCGCAGCACCCGGTCCGGGTGGTGCCATGTGTGACCGGTCGCGTCATGCGGCGGAGCGGGCAGGCGACCCGAGGGTAGGGGGCGGCGCCAGTCTGGCTGGCCTTCGAGATCGGCGCCGTGGCAGTTGGCGCAGTTGTCGAGATAGAGCTGGCGGCCGTTTTCCGCCGCGCCGCCGGCCATGGGCCAGAGCGCGAGCGCCCCGGCCCCCAGCAGCGTCGTCACCCCGGCTGCGGCCAGCAGCGCCGCAATCCTGCCTCGTGCCATGCCTACCCTCCCGCGCTGCGAAGATACTTGCTCAGCGCCGGCGCGGCGAGCACCAGCACGGCGAGCAGGCAGATCGCCCCCGTGCCGGTTATCATCCATCCGCCCGCGGCGGCCATCATGTCGGATCCTGTCATGCGAGTCTTCAGTATTTGAAGGGAACGGTCAGCGCTGGACGACACCGGCCGGCAGAGGATCACTCGGCCGGGTAAGGCAGCACCATGCCTTCGACATCGATCATCACGACGTCGAGCTCGACATCCGGGTCGTCGCCCATGCCGGGCGCCCCCATCGGCATGCCGGGCAGGCTGAGGCCAATCGCCTTGGGCTTCTCGGCGAGAAAGCGCGACAGGATGTCGGCGGGCACGTGGCCGCTGACCGCGTAGCCGTCGATCAGCGCGGTGTGGCAGCCCTGCTGGCCGATCGGAATGCCGGCCTCCTTATTGACCGTGGCGAGGTCGTAGGTTTCCACGATCTCCACCTCGAAATCGTTCTCGCGCAGATATTCGGCATGCGCCGCACAGCAGCCGCAGTTCGGGTCCTTGTAGAGCGTCATCGTCCCAGCCAGCACCGGCAGGGAGGTGAGGCTGAACAGGGTGGCGGTGCCGAGGGTCCGGAGGGTCTTCATGCGGGTATTTCCTTTCTATGGGTCAGGCTGCGTCGGCGACGCGGATCAGTGTCGCCATGCCGGCGGATTGGTGAGCGAGGACGTGGCAGTGCAGCATCCAGTCGCCTGGATTGTCGGCCCGAAACGCGATCTCCACACGCTCTTCGGGGGCCATGAGGACGGTGTCGCGCCATTCACGATGCGTGGTCGGGCGGCCATCGCGAGAGATCACGCGAAAGACGTGGCCGTGCAGGTGGATCGGGTGCCACCAGCCGGTGCGGTTCTCCATCGCGATCACCTGCGTGCTGCCGCGCGCGGCGGTCAGGAGGGGTAGGCCGTCGTGGCCGTCAGAGGCGCGGCCGTTGACGAACCACATCCGCCCCTGCTGCATCTGCTCGACCATCTCGGCGGCGCCGTCACCCATCATCATCTGCCCCATCATGCCGCCGTTGAAAACGACATCGTGGCGCGTGGCATTGGCGAGATCGGGTTCGGGCACCGGGTTCGGCGACAGCGCCATGTCCCAGTCTGGGGCGCTTGCGCGGTGCGACGTATCGCCATGTCGCAAGATGGCGACGTCGTAGACCGCGTCGGGTCGGAACAAGTCGCGCACCGCCACCGCCGCCCCGGCACCCCCTGTGGCGTCAAGCACGATATCGGCGCGCATGCCCGGCCCGACCAGCACCGCGCCGCCTTCCGGAGCGTGCGGCGCGACGGGCTGGCCATCGAGCGCGACGATGACCGGCGCCAGCGAGCCGAAATCGAGCGCAAAGATCCGGGCGGTGGCAGCGTTGACGATCCTGAGCCGCAGCCGTTCGTTCGGCGCGAGATCGATCTGCGGGACGGGTCGGCCATTCAGCGTCACGTGGTTGCCAATCCGACCGCCATGCATGGCGTCGTGCATGCCATCGAAGCCGGGCACAATCGCGCCACCCGGGTCGAGCCGCCAATCCTGGAGCATCCAGACGAGGTCGCGATCGACCCGGATCGGAGTCTCTTCCTCGACCACCAGCGCGCCAGCGAGGCCGCGACCCACCTGTTCGGCGCCGCCCAAATGCGGGTGATACCAGTAGGTCCCCGCATCGGGCAGGTTGAACTCGTAGAGAAAGTTGTCGCCCGGTGCGATCGGCGGTTGAGTGAGGTGCGCAACGCCGTCCATCGCATTGGGCACACGCAGCCCATGCCAGTGCAGCGTCGTAAACTCCTCCAGACGGTTGCGCAGCCGGAGCTTCAGGCGATCGCCTTGCCGGAAACGGAGCTCGGGGCCCGGCAGGGCGCCCTCAAAGGCCCAGACCGGTGTGGCGGGACGAGGCGGGGAGAGCAACTGGGCGCGCGAGGGGGCGACGGTCAGGTCATTCTCTCCGCCAGCTTCGGAGGAGGTAGGCAGCAGCATCGCGCCGCTCAATGCCGCGGCACCCGAGAAAAAGCCTCTTCGAGAGAGACTCGTGAAACGTGTCATGGTGGTTATCCTTAGTCGGAAGTTGCCGCACCGGCGCGGCTTCGATCCGCCCCGTGGGAGCGGACAGCTTCAGACCAAGAGGCGAGGTGGCTCCACCAACGGGGGCGGGCAACCTCCGATTGGCGCAGTGTCGCCGAAAACGCGCTGGACCTCCCGGATAGGAGAAATGAACGCCCAATCAGGGGACTTCACAACGAGCGCGGCCACTCCAGAAGCACAGCTGCCTGCGGACTTGCAGGCATCGCCTCCGGGCATCGTCTCCTCAGGGCAATCCGAGCAGTCGGCCATCTCTACCATTGCCGTTTGGTCATGCATGGATGGCATCGCCCCGGCGGCAATGGGCATGAACTGGGCCGTCAGCCCAATCAGGAATAGGCAGAGTGCAAGGATGCGAGCCATGGGGCGCATATGGACAGCATCCGCAAGTCCAAGCAAGTCCAGGCACCGCTCGCTCACTACGCTGTCATCGATCAGCGGCCGTCCGTCAGGCCCTCAGAGGCAATTCGCCGCGGGGCATCAAAGCCCACAATGGGCCAGGACCTGCCTTGATAAGGAAGGGCGGGAAGCTGGCATTCGCTGCGAGAATGCCCAACGTCCGCTACTGGGGCTCCCGTCAGGTGAGATGTGGGCCTCCCCGGGTCACTCCGCCAGTCGGTAGTGATTGATATGGAAGTTTCCCTCCATGCCCCGCTCGTCGCAGGCCAACATCTCCATATTGGAGGTGCCGTCGATCTTTCCGCCTGCAATGATTGAAGCGCCGTGTCCCAGAGCATTGGATGAAAAGATGACATCCCCTTGGGCGATGATCTGGCCGCCGTGCATTTGCATATTGCTCGAGAAGCTGACGCCGCCGAGGGCAAGCAGCTGGGCGCCACCGCCGGGCTGACAGTTGTCGATGCGGCCCAGCCTGAAGGAATTCGGTCCTGTGATGGCTTTGGGCGCAGTGCTCGTAGTGGCGATGACGGCGTTCTCGAGCGCCAGCCCGTTACCAACCTTTACATCACACGACGTCAGGATGACCGCATCTCGGATGACCAGCTGTGTGGCATGAGGGTCGATCGTGGCGGTGGTCCCAGAACATGCGATCCTGTGAATGCGGCCCGGTGTGTGAGGTGCTCCCCGGTTTCAGGGCACTGACGTAAGCTACGATTTGCTGTCTGCTGATCTTCACCGACGAGGAGATCAGAGATGTCGAAACGCAAGCAGCACGCGCCTGCTTTCAAGGCCAAGGTCGCGCTGGAAGCTTTGAAAGGCGAACAAACGGCCGCCGAGCTGGCGAGCCGGTTCGGGGTGCATCCCACGCTGATCCATCAGTGGAAGCGGGCTTTGCTCGAGGGCGCTTCAGGGGTCTTCGAGCGGGGCGGAAAGAAGACGCCCGAAGTCGACGAGGCGCAGGTGAAGGAGCTGCATGCCAAGATTGGTGAGCTGGCGGTCGCCAACGATTTTTTGTCCAGAAAGCTCAAGCCCTGGGGCGGGACGTGAGGCGCGGCATGATCGAGCGAGACCATCCGACCCTGTCTGTGGGGCGGCAGTGCCGGCTGCTGTCGCTCTCGCGATCGTCGTTCTACTACCGGCCAGCCGGGGAG
>JACLAD010014661.1_pt1 | contig 11974 bp, 13 predicted proteins | sample 8027901 | NCBI WGS metagenome assembly JACLAD01 (sample SAMN15725071, study PRJNA655200) | protist metagenome | isolation source: fluorescence activated cell sorting (FACS) single amplified genomes of... | place: Spain: Blaines Bay Microbial Observatory, Mediterranean Sea | collected 2016-07-05
TAGCCTTCATGATGGATGCTAATTTTTGAGAATCATCAAATATATGAAACTCTGTGATTTTTTCATTTTCGACTTTGAAAAAATGTCCAAAATTAGCGTCCATTCCATCTGCGGTTGCATGCAACATCGAAAAGACGTGATTGCCCTCTGAGATCATTTGAACAGTCTCGACCTTGAAATTTACGAAATGGCTGGGAATGTGTGCTAACAGGTTATTGATGAAATCATCAGCACCTTGATAAGTCCTTGAAAATTTATGCATACCGTTGTTTTTGATTATTGCACTATCACTAAACAAAGTTTTGAATGTGGCCATGTCTCCTGTAGAGAAACAGTCATATGCTTTTTGGACAACTTCTTTGGGTGTCATGTCATCTCCAATTTTAGGGTGTTGAAAGTATCAGAGGTAAGTTTCGGCAAGCTCTGCTGAAACAACCCAAAATAGTAATTCTATTGAAATAATCTTCAATCTATTAGATGGATGAGCAGAAGTGCTAAGGAAAGAAGTCAAGAGAATAGTAATTTACCCAAAATCTACGTGTTTGTTAATCTAAAGAACAAACAAATATTACGTTTTGCTAAACGCCTATTACCTTAATTTTCACGCATCCTTCTTCTTTAAATGCCAGTGATGCGGAGGTGCTGTTTTGAAATCGGCTCCACGCTGTTTCCGAAATATTATTTTTTCAGACAAGCTCAGTCGATGGGATATACCCAGGTAAAGATGGGATCCAGTTTTACCAGATCCCAAATTCGATTTACCTAGGGGAAGATGCAATTGCTGTCATGAGAGAAGATTTCAAATCATTTCTCGGGTTGCCCCCATTGGCTGCATGCATTTTGCCCAATTTCATTCGCATGTTCCCTAAAGATTCACAGATGCCCATTGGCTTACTAGGGTCTGCAATAGTTTTTTGGTCAGCTAGGTAAGACTCCTTAGTTGGCCAACGTAGAATCATTGTGCCATTTCCAGCTGAATCTACGACTAAATCTGCATTGAATCGTTGGGATAGATAGCATTTTGAAGCATATACAGTCTGCAAGGCGGCCCTAGCCTCTGAATGCTGCTGTGGAGTAAATTTGAAGCCAGTTGCCATAAAGACAACTGGCATTCCAGCAGTCAACAGACTTGTATCTTCATCGTGAAATGCAAACAGAGTAGGGGCGCTAATGATAGCTGCAGTAATCATAGCGAGAAATTTCTTTTTCATGGAGGTTCCTTGTTCAGTAGGATTCAAAAAAAATCAGTTTTAGCCCGATAGATTGTTGTTTAAAAATTAGAACAACGTGAAGATAATCAACTGGAAGGTAGCTAAAAAGCAAGCACAAGGTAGATAATAGACTAATTTACAATAACTAATTTTCAACATTAAATGACTGATCAGTCGGTGGGAGGAAATAGGTAGCTGACTCCACAACATTTCACATCACTGACATTCTGGTGGAGTCAATATTTAGATATGAGTCAAAAAGATTCTGCTATGGCAAATCGAATGACTGCAGCTTCATCGCGAAGTGAAATTAGGGCCTTGTACTCATCAGAATTATACCAAGAATCAATAGCTGCAGAGTCTGGGAATTCAAATAATGCAATGACTTGATGGGGTATAGGGCCGTGAATTACTTTTTCAACTTTTGCACGTAGCATCAACTTGCCACCGTATGGCTCCATTGATGCGATTGCCTTGGGCGAATACTCCTTAAACTTATCCGGATCTTTCATTTCAACGGTTGCTGATAATACTGTAGACATGAGACCTCGCTTAATTTGTTAATCTTATATCATCATTCGACTCTCCTACTTGGAAATGGCTCCAAGATTAGAATTTTACCAAGCATCTGTTAGATGGTAGTCAAAAGACAAGCAAAGTTTGCGTGCTGAGTCAATTCATGTATGTATGTTTACTTTCTAAAATACTGAAAAATAGATAGAAAAGATCAGGACATTGACATCAAATAATTGATAAAACCACACATCAATGGAAAACCATGAGCGAAAAAAAATTACATTTGAGGACGGAGACTCTTACGACAGGATGATGGGTGTATGGAGTCAGTTATTGGGAGAACAGTTCATCAAATGGTTGAATCCTCCAAGTGGGCAGAGTTGGATAGATATTGGTTGTGGCACTGGGGCTTTTACCGCACAGATTGCAGAATTATGCTCGCCAAAACAACTGTTGGGAATTGACCCTGCTGAAGCCCAAATTGAATTTGCTCGAAAACGTGGCATGCAGCAATCAGCCATCTTGCAGACTGGAGATGCGATGGCCCTTCCATGTAATGCGGCCTCTTTTGACATTGCTGTAATGGCGTTGGTTCTATTTTTTGTTCCCAATCCTGTTCTGGGATTGGCAGAGATGAAAAGAGTTGTCAGACCAGGTGGAATAGTTGCCGCCTACGTCTGGGACGTTTTTGGAGAAGGTCTGCCTATTCAGATGTTTCACAAAGAGTTTCGTAAGCGAGGGATCGAATACCCTTTGCCGCCAAGTGCAGAGGTTTCCAAAATGGAACGACTTGAGGAGTTATGGAATGAGGCAGATTTGCGGTCAGTGGAATCTACTCAGATCAAAGCTAGTAGAAAATTTGGAAATTTTGAGGAGTTTTGGAATGTCAATACCTCCAGCCCAGCTTTGTCAGTTGTGTTAGAAGATCTAAGCCAACAAGAAATTTCAGAGATTCGCTCGTCACTGGAAAATCAGCTACCCCCAGACACTTCTGGCTGCATTGTTTGTCAGGCCCATGCGAACGCGATCAAATGTATCGTCTAGTCAAGCAAGGCATTGGATTGTTAGGTCATTGGTTGATGAAAATGAATGTTCTGTGCACAACGACCCAGCTTCCATGCAATCTATCAGCCCAATCCAAGTGAGGTTCGATTCAGACCTTGTGTACAACATGCCACCTCAAACTAAATGGGCTGTGATTGAATTTGGGTCTCTTTCCAATCTGAGTATCTTGGTTGTTGAGGTAAAGATAATAAGTTGTTTTAAACAATTATTATGTTTTGTAATTAGTCAAGTTACCCTAAACAACACCAACTCTTTTCCTGGTTTTGTAGTTGGTGCTGCTGGCTTTCAATAAGCGGATCTTCTATGTTGAACAAACTGAAACGCTGACTATATGAATGTCAGGAAATTGCTACTCGCACTTTGAATTTGTAAAACTCGTGGTGTTGAAAGGTCAAAGGATCACTTCTTATGACGCGCAAGAGGAAGACGGAATGTATTCCAAAAGGTCGTATTTGTGGTCATCACAAATAGTAGTAAGGCACCCCAAATCAACTCACGGGCAAAGTTAGAGACCTGTAACATGTTTAGGCCACTGGAGAGGAACTGCATAGAAAGGACTGCCAGGACCACACCAACTACACGACCGTAGCCTCCGTATGGATTTACACCACCGAGGACGGCAATCAGTACTGAAAGCAACAAGTAGCTTGATCCATAATCCGCTTTTGCAGAGTTAGCACGGCTCATGATCACCATTCCAGCCACAGAGGCAAACAATCCCGAAAGCATGTAGACTTTGAGCAAGATACCTTTAACATCCACTGCAGCATATAACGCTGCGAGGGGATTGGTGCCAAACATGGAAATTCTTATTCCGAAGGCTGTTCGCGTCATCAAAAAGTGTAACGCCACGGCCAGCAGAATAAAAATGAGCAGAGGAGTTGGTAGGCCTAAAACCTGACTATTGCCAATCCAAGCGACAACCTCTGGAAAACCCATCACCGCACTTCCACCAGTCAAAGCGATAGCAAACCCTGTAAAGACCAGCCCTGAACCAAGAGTGGCAAGAATTGGTGGCAAGCCAAGGAAGGCTACCAAAGTGCCGTTTAGGAGCCCAACGATGGCGCCGATCAGTAGCGAAGCCCCAAGGGCAAAGCCCAGCCATAACATTGATGCCTGCATCGGCAAATCAGGGCCTGCAAATTCTGTTAGAATCAACGCTGCAACGACAGCAGAGAGGTTTGCAATCCCTACAACTGAGAGATCAATGCCCCCAGTCATCATGACCAAGGTAATCGCAAGGGCCAAAATGGCGAATTCCGGAAATTGAAAAGCCATCGAGGTCAGGTTTTGTTCCGAGAGAAAACGCTCAGGCGATAAGATTCCCATCAACGCAAAGACAACAATAGCAATAATGGCCAAGCGAAATTCTGGAGCTTGTCGCCAAGTCGAAGTCTTAGGGGTTGCAGTCATAGGATTCCTGTTCAAGCTGCCTGAGCAGCAGCTTTCTTGGCTTGCCAAGCTGGGACACCAGTTCCAATCAAAATCAAGAGACCAATAGCGACCGACTGCCACGTAGAGGGGATGCCCACGACGATCAGGCTGTTCTGTACCAAGACAATCAGGGCCACACCTAAGAGGGTACCTGTCAAGGTCCCATATCCACCAACTAGCCTTGCCCCACCCAGCACAACTGCAGCAATCACGGATAACTCCTGACCTACTAATGAAAAGGGGTCCGCCATTCGGCTCATCGAACCATGGATGATTCCTGCTAGACCAGCAAGCATGCCCACATAGACATATACAAAAAATTGGATTCGCAGCACGTTGATTCCGATCCGACGGGCACTTTCAACGGATCCCCCCAAGGCATAAATTGAACGACCCAGCATCGTGTGATTCAACAAAAACCATGTCAGCAGAATGATGAAGACAAGCGCCACGAATGCCAAGGGAAGCGCATAAAAACTTCCCCCTTCAGTAGTCCCACGGGCAACCATCAATCGTGAAAAACCTCGCATCTCTGGCGGCAGTGCAGAAATGCGTTGCGACCCAACAAAGGTCAGCAAAAATCCACGAAAAACTGAGAGTGTCCCAAGAGTGACAATCAGGGTGGGCAATTTCATCCAAGCAATGAAAATCCCGTTGATCGCGCCAAGTAATCCCCCAATACAAATCGATAGCAGGAAGATCAACGGCCATGGCATCTCTGGCCAATAAGACAGAGTGAAAGTAGTAGTCATGTACATCGCCGAGACCGCCACTGCCGTAAAACTAACGTCAATGCCTCCTGAAATCAGCACCAACATCGCGGCTACTGCCAAGATTCCCAGAACAATGGATGCTCGGAGGATATCACTGACTGTGGTGATGGAAAGGAAGTTGGGATCTGAGATTGTGGCGATACAGGAGAAACCCAAGATTACCAGGGCAACTAGAGTCTCATTACGAGTAAAGAATCCGGCGGGGAAAAAGCCATTCATGAGGCGAGTTTGTAGGAAAGTTCTTCCTCGGTTAACGTTCCGGCACCGACTTCGTCAATAATCTTTCCCATTCGCATCACAAGGATCCGATGGCAGGTCGTCAGCAGTTCAGGTAGATCATCTGAGATCACGACCACACCTAGCCCAGAAGAAGCCAGATCGCGAATAATGTCATGGATGTCAGACTTGGAGCCCACATCTACCCCGACACTCGGTCCGTTGAGAATCAACACCAAAGGTGCTCTTGCCAACCAACGTGCAAGGACAACTCGTTGTTGGTTGCCACCGGAGAGTGATTGAACGGGGGCTTCTACCGAGGGTGTTTTGACCTTGAAGCGATTTGACCATTTGCTTGCATCACTGAAGAGCGAAGGCAAATCTAGGAAGCCATAATTATCGTGATGGTCCAGCCTACCAATCGCGACATTGCAAATAATTGACTGGGTAAGAAACAATCCTTCCGTCAAGCGATCTTCCGGAACATACCCAATTTGGCTGGAAGCAGCTGCAATCGGATCTCCCAAGGGGATTGGGCGGCCATTTAAATTAATCTGACCCTTGTCTGGAGTGACCAGGCCGAAGAGTGCTTTTGCTAATGATGTCCGACCACTACCCAACAGGCCCGTAATTCCAAGGACTTCTCCTTTGCGTATGTCAAAGGAGACATCATGGAAGGAACCCTCTTTGTTCAAGTTCCTGACCTGCATCAAAGTTTCGGGGGTTTCAATCAATGCATTCGGAGGATATTCTGGTACATCTCGTCCTGTCATATGACGGGTAAGAGAGGTCGTGTCAAATTCTTCCGCAGGACCCTCAGCAACCTTGCAACCGTTACGTAATACAACTACTCGCTCACTGACCTCCAGGACCTCAGCCAGTTTATGGCTAACAAAAACGACCGCGACACCATCTTCCTTGAGCATCCGAATGATGCGTAAAAGCGAACGTACTTCACGTTCTGTCAACGCAGTAGTCGGTTCGTCCATGATTATCAATCTTGCTTCTGATGCAAGCGCTCTCGCAATGGCGACCAACTGCTTGTGAGCCACAGGTAGTGACTCAACACGATCATCTATTGGAATGTCCACACCAATGCGCTCTAGGGCAGCAGTTGCCAAAGTTCGGGCATTTCGCTTACGAAACCATTTTTGGTGCTGGGTGAGTTGGCAGGCGAAGGCAATATTTTCGGCAACAGTCAGATTTGGAAAGAGAGAAAAGTCTTGGAAGATGACCATAATCCCAGCAGCAGCCGAAAGACGGGGATTTAATTGATCTTTTTGAAGACCGTCAATGTGGATTACTCCTTCAGTTGGTTGCTCAACTCCGGCTAATATTTTTAACAGTGTAGACTTGCCAGATCCATTTTCCCCAGCTAGGCAGACCGCTTCTCCGGCGCTGACTCTAAAATCAACATTTTCTAGCGCTGTCACACCTGCATAGCGTTTTGTGACACCCGTCATTGAGACGAAGGCGTCAGGATCAGGCAAAGCCATTGGAAATCCAGCTGTCCAGAATCATTGAAACTATGGGTGACTGCATGGCGCAATCACCCACCTCTCAAAAGCGATCAGAACGGATAGTCCGCCATGTTGCTCTTGTTGACATTGACCCAGGCTTGGCCATAGATCACTTTGCCATCTAGTTTGACCTTCTCGTAGCCATCAAGGCCCAGGTTCATACCATCTGTGACCTTTTGCCCATCAATGACCATCTGTGCTAGCTTGTTCATAGCATAGCCAGCCACAGAGGGATCCCAGAAGCCGATCCCATCTACTGCACCTGTCTCCAAGTATTGACCGGCAATGGAGGGCAGTGAAGTTCCGAAGACACATGTTTCCTTCTCCATTCCTCGCTCTTCAATGGCAAGACCAATTCCAGCCACGTCAGTTGAAGCCGAACCTTGCATACCCTTGACATTCGGGAAGGCTCTCAAAACTTCTTGTGCTCGCTCATAAGCATTTTGGGCATCATCAAAGGTCTCGTTTTTATCGCCCACCATCTTCATTTTTGGATATTTCTGCTTTTGGTAGGCAATGGCACCGTCTACCCATTGATTGTGGGTTTGAGAGGTCAGAGAACCAACAAATACCGCATATTCGCCTTCACCATTCATACACTGAGCAAGTTGCTCCATCAGGTTGGCCCCAAAGTCTTCGTTAACAAACGCTTCAATGTCGTATGCAACGTTTTGTTGACTTGCTGCCTCGTGAGTAATGACCACAATGCCTTGTTTCATAGCACGAGCCAAGACTGGCTCCAGCGCTTCAGGGGACATTGGAACAACAGCTAAGGCATTAACTCCTTGTGCAATCATGTCTTCAATCAAAGCAGCTTGCTGTTGTGGATCAGCTTGGGCAGGACCAACTTGAAAGGCGTTTGCTCCTGTATCTGCAGCATATTTCTTTACACCTTCTTCCATTCGGTTAAACCATTGGATTCCAGCAATCTTTACCACTGTGGCAATTGATGTTTCTTGCGCATAACTTGAAGGGGTTGCTACAAGTGCAGTTGCTGCAATGGCTAATGCTGATAAAAACTTCTTCATCATGAGTACTCCCAAAAAATTAGGAATGTTGAAATTTACAGGGCAGGTGAGGCATACACCTCACATGGCAAGCTTGGCTAAGCACAGGTCTTATCAGACCTTTCATAACAATCTACCCTTCGTTGCAAGCAAGGGGTTTCCAGAGGGCGTGATTATATTTTTAGAACTTGAACGGTCAAGCAATTTCATCCACCGGATTTTTCAATATCTAACTGAGTCCAAAACATCGACTTCTGCTTAGAAGAATTTTTGATAGGATTCCCAAATCCCAAAAAATGTAAAAGACTCTAAGGTACGATGACGCAAAATACTGATGCAATTTTCCCAAGAATTTATTTCAGAAGTCTTGATTTGAACTGTACCTATCATCAAATCGATACTTGATTTAGGGAACCGCCAATTTCCATTTGTTTATAGGAATTGGTGGTAATTTTTTTAAAAAATAGCCAACAAACTGCCTAACAATTACTTTGGCTAGTGGTGGTGTTTTACAGAAGGATTTAGAAAGATGGGAGGTCGGTAAGTGCTGATAAAGCAAGAACTATCAGTAATTTTTTAGGCTATTTTCGGATGAATTGGAAAGCTTTGGAATCCAAGGATGGTGCTGAAGGGTGGGCAGATGTTTGAACCGTATGCTCTGATCCCACTGGCTTGGTCATCCTTGCTAATTGGAAGGATTGCTTAGGGGCTACTGTCTTTGGGCCAATAGGAACGCATGGAGGTATGGTGTCGAGTCACTGTGAAAACAGGATCTGCTGGATGCAAAAACCTTTCAGATTTTCAATCATCCATTTTGTCGTACAGCGCCTTCTGAACTACATTCTGCCAAGATCTTTTTGCTTCACGTGGCTGTTCCAGTTCCTCTGTTTCCTTCAACAACAGAAGTGGGTTCACTCCCATTGCCAATGGGGAAACTCTTCTTCTCGAGATTCTTTTTTTGATGCGGTCAGGGATAATGCTGTTGGTGGCTACAAAGCTGTCCATGTTCACTCCATGCGGGAGGTTCGAAATGTTCTTCTAAAGCAAATGTTCTATACAGGATTGATCGGCAACTTCAAAATGTCAAAGTGGAAGCTGGGAATACCCCGAAGACAGCTGGGTATTTGATGAGCTAGAATGTGGATGGCGACAATGAATGAGCAGTTAGGTTAGGACAAGGGTTCAGGGCCTGTCCATGAATCGAATTGTCAGCAATTAAGCAGGCTAAAATCCAAAACAGGCAGACTAGCCAACAAATGAGCCAACATTTTCAGTGCTTAGGTAAGGAATGCGGAATTGGGATCCAGTCAGACTAGATCCCACCAATGGATCAATCTTCTAGTGGGGCAACTTTTACTGCGGATAAGTCAACATCAATACTCTTTGTGTTCAATAGGTTCTTCTGTCTGGTTGTAGAAAGATACAAATCTCCATTGTTCATGTAACTCGATTGTCAATAAATCTTTTGGACCGAATCGATTAAACGTCTCCAACAATTCTTCTTCGCTTGGTGCTTCCCAGTGGCAAAAAGCTATATCATCGCCCACCCATTGCTGACGACATTTTACTGTCTCAGTTAGCCCATCAACATTTATTGCCCATTGTTTTTTGGTTTCAGTCTTGCCCGGTGGGGTTCGTTTCTCAGGAGGCATACAGTACTCTTTTCGGGCCTCTTCACTTTTAAACCGATGAACTGCTATGTAGTGTGGCATATAGTTCCTTACTGAAAATTGGTTATCTTGGCATCAACATGTTATAGAAGATGCCCACTGTAGTTGACCAATGATTGTCTACTGTGAAGTAGTTGGACCAACTTCAAAATATCAATCAGAAGGTAGTCAAAAAGCAAGCGTGATGTTGGCCGTCGCTGATTTTCAGAATCAATTGCTGGATTTGCACTGTGTAGGAGACAGTGCTGGAGAGGGTTCTGTGATGCGAGAGGTGGGGATGGGACTAGATCAAAGTAGTCCCAAATCTGCTCTGGTTATCAATAATGTTGCCCTTTTTGTTGCCCTTACCGCCTTTTAAACCCTGCAAGCCAGTGATTGTATGGTGATTAGATTCCTAGGATAGCAGCTGAGCGGGCTGATTGTCTTGGATGGTAAAAGACCGATAATACTCTAAAGAGAGGCCAGTTGTTTTGGGTTCCAGGCACTTATCAAACCCAGGAACCACACTGTACTTCCAGTCAAAGTACTCCAGATCAAGATCCTTCTCCAAAGACGGAAATTTGCAGGTGACGTACAAACCTCTCATGATGCGGGTGAACGAATACAACCCTGAAATGTGGGAAATATTCACGCTATCTGATATTTCCCACGAATTATCTCACTGACTAGATTTGTGAAAAGATTTCAGTGAGGGAACCACTGAATCAGTTTAGCCATTGTGTCGTAGCATATCGCTTTTGGGTTCCAAACAATTATTAATCTTTAATTGTTAATAAATCAATAAATTTAAATATACATTAATTGATAGTTGGTTGATGAGTGTTGTCTAAATTCGTAGGAAATTACTGGGAACCTATGAGTTCGAAATTAGTGAGAATCACACTGGTAGAGCGCGATTTCGTATCAGGTGTGATGCCAAGTTGGATCTCCGGAGTCAAACTTTACTGTATACTTTGAAAATTCTCTGTAGAGCCTACAATTTCAGTGCTTAGGAAAGGAATGAGGAGGTGGGATCCAGTCAGACTAGATCCCTAAGCCGATGAGTTCGATTACTTGTTTGGTGCCTGATAAGCGGAGACTACCTTACTAGCTGTTTCCATTGCTGAAGTCATTGATTTGGAGTCGATGATTTGAATTCCTTCCACACTGGTAAAAACACTGGAAGACATTGTTACCATTTCAACTGCTGCCATTGACTCTGCGTCAATCTCAGTAATTGCTATAGTTTCGGCAGTACTAACGCTGTAATAGTAGTTATGCAACTTGCCTCCTGCTGCTTCAACAAGCTTACGAGATGCTGCTTCGCGATGGGAAGGCTCTTTGACATAGGCAGCAAAAGCATCGTTGCTCAACTTGAATCTAAATAGATACAAAGACACCTTATCTCCTGTATTCGACAAATTTCCTATTTTAATGCCGCAATCTTGGCCTCTAGGGTTGAAATTCAACTAGATAGTTGGTAGCCAAAAGATTCAACAAAATTAATTTTTGCGTGGACTAAAGTCTAAGATCACCGGATTGCTAATCAGCCAGATGTATTAGTTAGTGGAAATCAGTCGATAGAAAATTAAGAGAGGAAGATGGGATCTATTTGAATAGATCCCAAATAGAGTGAACAACTTCTTGTGCTCTAGATTCGGTGCTTAGGCCCAGTGCCACATTTCACAGGTGGCATTTCCTTCAGCGTCCACATCATACTCCTGCACAATTGCTTTACCATTTAAACTCATCAAGGAGGGTGCAGTTGTTTCAATATAAAAAATTCCACGAAATTTCGTTGAGCCATCAGGTTCGGTTCTACCTACACCACTAGCCTTCAGCGTAGCTACTCCATCAGCAGCCATCAGTAATGAAGAATTTGGACACTCGCCATACATGCTGCCATCAGCTCTCATTTCTGTTTGGTAGGTACCCATAAACTGAACCGGAACACCAGTGATGTTTCCACTACCTTGAGCGGTGATTTCAAATTTTGGAAGGGTGCCTTCAGTAGGCAAGACCTTTGTAACAGAGGTTGCTGTCATAGATCCCAATCTTTCACCTAGCATAAATTCTCACTCTCATATTGGGTTGGGGTGATCGTAATCATTGTAAAAGCAGTTGATGCTGATTCAGCAGCATCAACTCAAGAGAGATCTACTGGAAGATAGTTAAAAAGCAAGCACTATTTAGATGAAAGCTGAATTGGGGTTGGCGCAGGTGCGTCGTTTAGACAAATGAAGTAATCTCTGAGATTTGGGGAACTAACGATGCAATGTCCTCACTGCGCTCATCCTGTCTCTATTCACTATGGCACCAGCCGTGGTGTCCAACGCTACCGTTGCCAAGCCTGCCGACGAATCTTTCAAACGCTACGACGAGGCAAAGATCCAGCCCTCAAGCAGCAGGCCTGTCAGCTCTATCTCGAAGGGATAGGGATGCGAGCCATCGGCCGGGTTCTCAGCATCCATCATAAGACGGTCTCTCGCTGGTTGGTCCAAGCTGCCCAGTCACTCCCAGAAGGCCCACCACAAACCGAAGTTTGCTCCTTCATCGAAATCGATGAACTCTGCACGTTCATCG
>JACLAD010001187.1_pt1 | contig 11973 bp, 8 predicted proteins | sample 8027901 | NCBI WGS metagenome assembly JACLAD01 (sample SAMN15725071, study PRJNA655200) | protist metagenome | isolation source: fluorescence activated cell sorting (FACS) single amplified genomes of... | place: Spain: Blaines Bay Microbial Observatory, Mediterranean Sea | collected 2016-07-05
CTGGCGCGGTCAGGGCACCTCGGGACGGCTCGGAAACGACGGACTGACCGGGCACATCGACGATTTCGGCACCTGGACCGCCGATCTGGCCATCCTGTGGGATCAGTGGGTCAAGGAAACGCCCGGGCCCCATGTCCTCATCGGTCACTCGATGGGCGGGCATCTTGTCTTGCGCGCGCTGGTCGAAAAGCGTGCTACGCCCGATGCCGCAGTGCTCTCCGCCCCGATGCTCGGCCTTACGGGCACACCCGGCCCGCTCTGGCTGCTTGGACCGGTCTCGAAGATGCTGGCGCGACTGGGCGATCCGCGTCGCCCTGCTTGGAAGACGAGCGAGAAGCCCGGCGCGCTGCCCGAGGATCGCGGCGCACTGCTGACGCACGACGTTGACCGCTACGAAGACGAATTATGGTGGCGCAACGCGCGACCCGATGTGGCGATGGGCCCGGCAAGCTGGGGCTGGGTGGCTGCCGCCATCGCCTCTATGCGTGTGATCGAGGCAAAGGGCGCGCTCGAAGGCGTGAAGACACCGGTATTCCTGTTCGGCACAACCAATGACCAGCTGGTGGCATGGGCGGCAATAGAGCGGGCGGCGAAACGGCTTCCGTTTGGCGAACTGCTCAAGTTCGAGAAGGAAGCTCACCACGAAATCCTGCGCGAGGTCGATGCGGTGCGCGATCGTGCGATGGATGGCATCGCCGATTTCCTCGATCGCAAAGCGCCGGCAAAGCCCTAGTTCGCATCGATGGCTGACTACGACCTGGCGATTATCGGTGCGGGGATGGCGGGCGCCAGCCTTGCCGCAGAGATCGGTCCGTATGCACGCGTGCTGCTGATCGAGGGTGAGGACATGCCCGGCTACCATACCACCGGGCGCTCGGCCGCGTTCTGGGAAGAATGCTATGGTGGGCCGGACATTGTTCCACTGAGCCGCGCGTCAGAGCCTTATTTGCGCGAAGGCGGGTTTCTCGCTCCGCGCGGTGCGCTCTATATTGGTCGTGAAGAAGACGTGCCGAAGATAGACGCGTTCGTGGATCGATTCAGCGATACGGGCGCGCGGTTCGAACGTTTGCCCAAGGGCAGGGCGCAAGATCACTATCCCAGCCTGCGATCCGAATGGTGCGAGGCGATCTGGCAGCCGCATTGTGCCGATATCGACGTTGCGGGCCTGCACCAACATTATCTCAAGTCTGCGAAGGGTGAGGGCGTTGACCTGGTTACCCGCGCAAGGATCGAGCGGATAGAGCGCGTCAGAGATGGCTGGCTACTCCGGGCCTCCGATGGTCGCGAATGGCGTGCTGGATCGATCGCCAATGCAGCAGGCGCATGGGCCGACACTGTCGCCGATCTGGCCGGTGCCCGCGCGCTCGGTATCCAGCCGCTCCAGCGTACCATGCTGCAATGCCACGCCCGCGCGGGCCAGGCGCAAGCTTCGCCCTGCGCTGATCGGCGCCGCGCTGTTCGCTGCGCCGCTTGCCGCCATGCCGACCATGGCCGACGCCCAGACGGTCGTCCGTCCGACGCAGGATATCGTGCTGTCGATCGGCAAGGGCGAACTGATCAACGTGCCCGGTTCGATGAGCGACGTGTTCATCGCAAACGACACGATTGCGGATATCCAGGTCAAATCGCAGCGCCAGCTCTACCTGTTCGGCAAGTCCGGCGGGGAGACCACGGTCTATGCCAGCAATTCTGCGGGCGATGTGATCTGGGCCGCCAATGTACGGGTCGGCTCGAACATCGGCAGCATCGACCAGATGCTGGCGCTGGCCATGCCGCAAGCCAAGATTTCCGTCGCCACGATGGGCAGCAACACCGTGCTGCTGACCGGTACGGTCGCCAACCCCGAGGATGCGGCAGAGGCGGAACGCCTGGTGCAGGCCTTTCTGGGCGATGAAACCAACGTTATCGCGCGTATCACCACGGCAACGCCCTTGCAGGTCAACCTGCAGGTCCGCTTTGCCGAAGTGAGCCGATCGCTGGTCCGCGCATTGGGCGCCAACCTGACCACGGTCGACAGTTCGGGCGGGTTCAAGTTCGGCGTGGCCCGCGGTCGCGGCGCCTTTGCACAGAATGTGCCTTCCACAATCGACCCGGTGACCGGCCAGCGCATCCCCGCAGGGCCGCTCGCCGTAGGCCAGAACTACGAAGGCGCGGGCTACAACATTGTCGACAACATCCAGGGCGGAACCACGCTTGCCGGTGTCGGACGCCTGCTGGGCCTCGATATCGGCGCGGCGCTCGATCTGGCGGAGACCAACGGGCTCGTCAGCACGCTTTCGCAGCCTAACCTGACCGCACTTTCGGGCGAAACGGCAGACTTCCTTGCCGGCGGCGAATTCCCGATCCCGATCAGCCAGGGCCTTGGCTCGACCTCGGTCGAATACCGCAATTACGGCGTGAAGCTGACCTACACGCCCACAGTACTGGCCAATGGCCGCATCTCGATCCGTGTGGCGCCCGAGGTGTCGGAGCTTTCCACGCAGGGCGCAGTGACGCTCGACGGGTTCCAGATCCCTGCGCTCATCACGCGCAAGGCATCGACCACGGTCGAACTGGGTTCGGGGCAGAGCTTCATGATCGCCGGCCTGATGAGCAACAATGCGCAGAGCACGATCGACAAGGCCCCCGGCCTCGGCGACGTGCCGATCCTGGGCAACCTGTTCCGCTCCAACAGCTTCCGCAAGGGAGAGACGGAACTGGTGATCGTCATCACGCCGTATCTGGTGAAGCCCGTCGACGGGAATGACATCCGCCTGCCTACCGACGGGTACTACAGCCCGACGGTACTCGAACAGCTCGGAATGAAGGAAACGGGCGGCCCCCCGGGCAGGCCAGGCCGGTCGTCCCATGCCGAGCGCGAGCGACCGCCAGTCTGCCACCCCGGCAATTTCGCAGGGCGAGACGAGCAACCAGCGCCAGGCCCAGCAACCGCGCCGGAAAGAGCGCAGCGCTTCTGCCGCGCCCGGCTTCAGCATCAACCAGTGAGAGGACCTACGGCCATGACCACTACCAAGCGCATTGCCGCAGCCGCGATTGCCTCCACGCTCGCTCTCTCGCTCTCCGCGTGCGGCGGAAACATGAACCGCAGCCTCTATTCGACGGTACAGCCCGTGGTTGAGCGCACACACTACACGCTCGACCTTGCAGGCGGCCCCGGTGGCCTGTCGATCCCCGAACAGCGCCGCCTTGCGGGCTGGTTCGAGGCGCTCGACCTCAAATACGGGGACCGTGTTGCAATCGATGCGGACACGACGAACCCGGCCACCACTGCCGCCGTTGCCGCGATTGTCGATCGCTACAGCCTCGCGCTGAGCGACCAGGCGCCGATTACCGAAGGTTTCGTGCAGCCCGGCTACACCCGCGTGGTCGTCACCCGCTCCATCGCGACCGTGCCCGGCTGCGCGGATTGGTCGGACGACTACGATGGCAATTACGCAAACGCGACCAGCCGCAACTACGGCTGCGCCACCAACAGCAATTACGCGGCAATGGTCGCCAATCCGGAAGACCTGATTCGCGGACGGGAAAGCGATGGCAGGCCCGTCGTGACCACATCGAACCGCGCGATCGAGGCCTATCGCAGCGGGAACGGGTCGTCGGGCGCTGGCAGCGCCGCGGCGACCGCCGGCAGCCCGGAATAGCGCAGGGAATGAACGAGGAAGCACGATGAACGCACCGTGGAATTCAGGCATGCCGGGCAACCGCGATCCCTTCGCCGCCTTCATTTGCGACGATAACGCTCTCGATACGCTGCGTCCTGTCGTGGCAGAGCTTGGCTGGGCGCCGGAAAAGTGCGCCAAGGGCGGGCTGCGCAACGCAATCCAGAGCCTGTCGGTCACCTCCAGCCCCAACATTTTGCTGGTGGACCTGTCCGAATGCAGCGATCCGTTGACCGAGATCAACGGGCTCGCCGAGGTCTGCGAGCCCGGCACGGTGGTGATCGCCGTGGGCCAGGTCAACGATGTGCGGCTCTACCGCGATCTGCTCGCCAGCGGGATTCACGACTATTTGCTGAAACCGCTCGCCGCGACGCAGTTGCGCGATGCGCTGAACGAGGCGCAGGCCGTGTTCAGTGCGCCCAAGGCCATCGACGCACAGTCTGCCAAGCGCCACGTCTCGACCGCAGTCGTTGGGACACGTGGCGGGGCTGGCGCATCAACCGTCGCGACATCGCTCGCGTGGCTGTTCAGCGACGAACAGAAGCTGCCGACCGCCCTGCTCGACCTCGATGTGCACTTCGGCACGGGCGCACTTACGCTCGACCTCGAGCCGGGCCGCGGCCTGACCGACGCGATCGACAATCCCAGTCGTATCGACGGACTGTTTATCGAACGCGCGATGATCCGTGCAAACGACAATCTCGCGGTGCTTTCGGCCGAGGCGCCGATCAGCGCCCCGATGATGACCGACGGTGCGGCCTTCGTGCAGCTGGAAGAGGAATTCCGGCAGGCGTTCGAAATCACCGTGATCGACCTGCCGCGCAACATGCTGATCAACTTTCCGCAGCTGCTGGCGGATGTGAACATCATAACGCTGGTGTGCGAGTTCACGCTGGCTTCCGCGCGTGACGCGATCCGCATTCTCAGCTGGCTCAAGACCTATGCCCCGCACGCGCAGGCGCTGGTTCTGGCGAACAAGGTGCAAAACGGACTGGGTGAGATCACCCGCGCGGATTTCGAAGCCTCGATCGAGCGGAAGGTCGATTTCGTGCTTCCCTACGATGCCAAGGCCGCAACGAATGCCGCCAAGCTGGGCCAGGCCTTTGTCGAGGCCAACAAATCCAGCAAGGTCACCGGGCAGCTGCGCAGCGTTGTCTCGCATGTGCTGTCCGCCGGTGATGAGGTGGCCGAATCCGAAGAGGCGTCAACCGACAAGAAGTCGTTGCTCGGCGCGCTCGATCTGAAATCGATCATGTCCACGGGCAAGCGCGGCAAGACGCCGTCGGCGAAGAAATCCAAGACCAAGGGGGCGGCGAAGGCCGACGCCTGATTCAACTGGCACGTCCCGGCCCGTCCGGGAGCGCCCTTTGAAAGCAGGTAACGGACCAAGAAAGAGGCAATGGACCTTTTCCAGATCTTCTTGCTGATTGTCGGCCTCTCCGCCGCTGTCGGGCTCGTCTATGCGAGCCTGAGCGCACCTTCGTCGCGCAAGCAGGTGCAAAAGCGGCTGAGCGGCGTGCGCTATCGCCATTCGGAAAGCGCCGACGCCAAGGTCGAATCGCAGATGAAAAAGGCGATGGCTGCGCGCAAGCCCAAGGTTCACAAGGTCGCCGGCAGCAATTCACGCACCGAAGCGCTGATCCTGCGATTGCAGCGGACCGGCATGGGCTGGACCGTGTCGCAATATATCTACGTCAGCCTGGGGTTGATCGTGCTGGTAGGCCTGATCCTGTTCCTGCAGTCGGGTGTGGCCCTGCTTTCGTTGATCGGCGGCCTGCTGATCGGTGCAGGCCTGCCGCACATGGTGGTCGGCTTTTTCATCAAGCGCCGCACCACGCAATTCGTCACCAAGTTCCCGGACGCGATCGACCTGCTGGTTCGCGGCCTGCGCTCCGGCCTGCCGGTGACCGAGACATTGGCGGTGGTCGCGCAGGAAATCCCCGGCCCCGTGGGGATCGAATTCAAGGGCATCATCGAACGGATCAAGATCGGCCGGTCGATGGAGGAATCGATGCAGGTAAGCGCCGACCGGCTCAACATCGCCGAATTCAACTTCTTTACGATCACGCTCGCGATCCAGCGCGAGACGGGTGGCAATCTGGCAGAGACGCTCTCCAATCTGTCCGACGTGCTGCGCAAGCGCAGCCAGATGAAGCTGAAGATCAAGGCGATGAGCTCTGAATCCAAGGCCTCCGCCTATATCGTCGGCGCATTGCCGTTCCTCGTCTTCGGGATGATCTTCTGGATCAACCCCGACTATATCGGCGCCTTCTTCGAGGATGAGCGCCTGATCGTGATCGGCCTTGGTGGGCTCGGCTGGATGGGCATCGGCGTGTTCATCATGGCCAAGATGGTGAGCTTCGAGATCTGATGGACTTTGCCCCCGCCTTCCTCTTCGGGACGCCCGCAGGGCCCACCTTGCTGGGCTTCGACGTCATCATGGTGGCGACCCTGCTGGTCGGTGTCGCGGCGCTTGCCATGATGCTGGCGATCTACGCGGCGGTGACCGTGCGCGATCCCATGGCCAAGCGGGTCAAGGCGCTGAATGCCCGGCGCGACGAGCTCAAGGCGGGAATCGTCAAGGAGCACGGGCGCAAGCGCAAGAGCCTGGTCCGCCGGACAGAGAAGACCGACAAGGTCAAGGATACGCTCAACAGCTTCAATATCCTCCAGCCCAGCCAGCTGGCGGAGATACAGCAGAAGCTGGCCCATGCGGGTATCCGCAACAAGGAATACGCCGTCTACGTGATCGGTGCGCGCGCGATCCTGCCGATCGTGCTGGGGCTGCTGGCATTTTACTTCTTCTACCTGTCGGACGCGTTTCCCGACTGGGGCAGCTTCAAGCGGCTGGGCGCGCTCTCCGCAGCGGTATTCCTCGGCTACAAGGGCCCCGAACTCTACATCGCCAACAAGGCCAAGAAGCGCACGGATGCGATCCGCAAGGGCCTGCCCGACGCGCTGGACCTGCTGGTGATCTGCGCCGAAGCCGGCCTGACGGTCGACGCCGCGTTCAACCGAGTCGCCAAGGAACTTGGCCGCGCCTATCCCGAATTGGGCGACGAATTCCTGCTGACCGCCATCGAGCTGTCGTTCCTGAACGAGCGCAAGAAGGCGTTCGACAACCTTGCCTACCGCGTCGACCTGGAAGCGGTGCAGGGCGTGGTCACCACCCTTGTCCAGACCGAACGCTACGGCACACCGCTGGCATCGGCACTGCGCGTCCTTTCGGCCGAATTCCGGAACGAGCGGATGATGCGCGCCGAAGAGAAGGCCGCGCGCCTGCCCGCGATCATGACCGTGCCGCTGATCCTGTTCATCCTGCCCACGCTGTTCATCGTGATCCTTGGCCCGGCAGGCTGCAGCATCGCGGATGCGTTCGCGAATTAGAGACCGCCTAGACAGGATCCGCTCGTCCTGAGCCTGTCGAAGGGCGAGCGCGAGGCTTCGTTCGCGGTTCGACAAGCTCACCACGAACGGGCTTGGTGCAGACTCTAACCCAGCACCCGCCCCGCCACGGCATCCAGCTTCGCCATCAACGCCTTGTCGCGCATTTCGGGCGCGGTGATGATCGCATGTTCCAGCGCCGTATCCACCGGGCTCGGCGCGCGCGTATCGGGCAGGGTTGCGACCAGTTCGTCGAGCATCGCGCGGGCGCGGTCCGCATTGCCTTTGAGCACTGCGAGGATGTCGAACGCCTCGACCCCCGCTTCCTCGTCGCGCCAGCTGTCGTAGTCGGTGACCATGCCGATCAGCGCGTAGGGCAGCTCCGCCTCGCGGGCGAGCCGCGCCTCGGGCATCCCGGTCATCCCGATTACGTCCCCGCCCCAGCCGCGATACATGCGGCTTTCGGCGCGGGTGGAGAATTGCGGGCCTTCCATCGCGACATAAGTTCCGCCGCGATGCACGGTCGATCCGCTTGCCTCCGCCGCATCGGCGACCAGCGCGGCGAGGCGCGGACATACCGGATCGGCAAGGCTCACATGCGCGACCAGCCCTTCGCCGAAGAAGCTCTGCGGCCGGTCGCGCGTCCGGTCGATGAACTGGTCGACGCCCACGAAGTGGGTCGGTGCCATTGCCTCGCGCAGCGATCCGATAGCGCTGATCGCCAGCAGGTCGGTCACGCCGCAGCGCTTCATCACGTCGATATTGGCGCGGTAATTGACGCTATCGGGCGATCTCGCATGCCCTGCCCCGTGCCGCGCCATGAAGGTGAGCCGCACGTGGCCGATGGTACCCGTGGTCACCGGGCCGGAAGGTTCGCCAAAGGGAGAAGACACCTCGATCTGCTGCTGTCCCTCAAGCTCGATCCCTTCGTACAGGCCCGAACCGCCAAGGACGCCGATATGCCACGCGGTACTGCTCATTTGTATTCGGGCTCCTGCCACCAGGGATAGAAATCGGGCATGTCGGTGCTGACCTTGCCGGTGAATTCGGGGGGCCGTTTTTCGAGGAAGCTGGCGATCCCTTCTTTGGCATCGGCCCCTCGAGAAAGGCGATAGATCGAACGGCTGTCGATCCGGTGCGCCAGCATCGGGTGTTCGAGCGAGGAAAGCCGCCACAGCATCGCGCGAGTCATTGAGGCCGAGATGGGCGAGCTGTTTTCCGCGATCTCGCGCGCCAAGCCAAGCGCGGCATCCATCAACTCGCCTTGCGGGTGGACCGAACGGACCAGCCCCGCATCCAGTGCCTCGCTCGCGTCGAAGATTCGCCCGGTCATGCACCATTCGAGCGCGGTCGGCAGGCCGACCAACCGGGGGAGGAACCAGCTCGACGCGGCCTCAGGCGTGATCCCGCGCCTGGCAAAGACAAAGCCGAAGCGCGCATTGTCCGAACACAGCCGCATGTCGAACGGCAGCTGCATGGTCGCACCGACACCTACCGCGACGCCATTGCACGCGCCGATAAGCGGCTTTTGCGAGTTGAAGAGGCGCAGAACCAACTGCCCGCCGCCATCACGCACGATGGGATCGGACAGGTCGTCGACCGTCTTGGGATCTGAAAAGACGTGCCGCTTCGTGCCGTCGGGGTTGTCCGGCGGTGTCAGATCCGCCCCCGCGCAGAACGCCCGCTCCCCCTCTCCTGTAACAATGACAGCGCGCACTGCGTCGTCCGCATCGGTCGCGTCGATCGCCGCGATCAGTTCGTCACGCATGACATGCGTGAACGCGTTCATCTTTTCCGGGCGGTGCAGCGTGATCGTGGCGATTGCGCCATCGGTATCGAGCTTGATCTGGGTGAAGTCAGGCAATGGCGTGGTCTCCTCGCTGACACACCTGACACAGTGTTATGATGCAGAAAACCGCCTTGGGCACAGCAGTGCCCGGTTCGCGACTTCTCGAAGGGGGGCAGGTGGCCATCTCGCAAGCGCGATAGAGCACTCGCGGCGCGGTAGGAAAGGCCGAACCTGCGCGATCCACCCATTGCAATCCATGCGAAGCGGGCCGGTCACCGCAGACATGCAGCAACCGGCCCTGCAATCGCGCGGATGATGTCAGCCGATCAATGCGATTCGTGGCCCAGCGCGGCGGCAATCACGTCGATCCGGCCCCACGTCGCCAGATCGCCAGCTGCGGCCTTGGCCCGCGCGACATCCATGCCCCATGCTGCTGCAAGCACCTGCGCATCGCTGTAACCGTAAGGGAGATCGCTCCATTCGCAGCTGGCACCCCGCCCGCGGCTTTCGTTCAGCAGCAGCGGAATATTGGCCACCAGCCCTACCCCGACCTTGTTGCCGATTTCGATTTTGCCTTGGTAAGGATCGGTCCCGTACAATTCGCCCAGCAGCTTGGCATCGCAATAGGAATATCCCGAGGCCCAGAAGCGGTCGAGCGCGGTCTGCTCCATGTGCGGATCGTGCCAGTCTTGCTCGTCTCCCTCGCCACCCAGCAGGCCGTACACCTCGCCGCTATTGCCCATGGTAAACATGCCCGCAGCGCGCGCCTTTGCATCCCAGGTCTCTATGCCCCAAAGCTGCCCGAGCTGCTCTGCATCCGAATAGGCAAGGCCGGTATCGGCCCATTCGCAGGCATAGCCCCGGTTGCGACTGGTCTGGAGCAGCGGGCCAAGATTTTCAGCATATCCGCCGACGATCTTCATGCCGATCTGGATCTTGCCTTCGTAGGGATCCATTCCCCAGACTGCACCGACCAGCTTGGCGTCGCAATAGGTATAGGCTGAGTTGACGAAGGCGCTAACATAGTCGCTTTCGGTTTGCGCCACGAGCGGCTGGTAAGCGACGATTCCCGCCGCAGATGTCGTCAGCATCAAAGCCAGGGCGACGCGGATGCCGCGACGGCGTCCTGTTCGAGTGGTCATGTTTCCCCCCTCAGGTTTCGCGACCCTTCAAGAGCGACCGGCTGCCTGCCTAACACGAAATACCGCCACTGTCTGTGACCGGGTCATGAACCGGCGAGTGCGGGGATTGCCTGTGTCAGATCGGCACCTTCAGGTGGAATGGCCCGTTCGGACGGGTCGAGGCAAAAGCGCAGGATCGCTTCGCATCCACGCGCCCAGCGCACGATGTCACCTGCATCGAGCGTGGCGGGGAAGATGCGGAACTCGATGGTGTCCTTGTCGGGCGACGCGTTAACGAGATTGGCGAGATTGAGGTCGCACCATTTCTTCAGCCCCACCTTGGAGAGCCGCGCGCGCGCCGCTTCCCATTCGAGCGACTGGAACGCAGCCGTTCCTGTCATTTCGGCCAGGCCGGGCGGCCAGCCGCCGGTGCGCACGCAGGCCGGGTTGCTCCGTGCAAAATCGCGCAGGGCCGCGTGGTGCGCGGTGTAGAAGGCGACCAGCCGGGCGACCGCCCTTGCGCTGCGCAACGGCTTTGCGTCGAAATGCAGGTGCGTTGCGCCTTCGTGCGGGATCGCGAACCCAAGCGCACGGGCATCGGCGAGGAGCGCATCGATAGCCTCTGCGTGGTCGCGCTCTATCGGCGCGGTGACGATCTCGCACGGACGTTCGCGTTCGCCGGGCAGCGGTGCGCCGATGGCGACTGAGGATCCCTCCGCGTCCACTACGCGCACCATGCCGCCTTCGTGATGTTCTGGCTCGGTCCGGAACAGTGCCGCGAAAGGATCGAGCACCCGGTCGAGCGGCAGTGCCGCGTCGCAATGCTGCTGGGCCAGCCGCAACAGCCGCGCATCGTCTGCAACCAGGCGATACCAGCCGGGTTGCGGGACATGGGACTTGTCGAGATCGCGTTGCAGGGTCAGGTCGTCGACGAAGCTGGCGACCCACGCACCGCTGGTGTCCGTCACCCGGTAACCAAGGGTGAGGTTTTCGAACACGGGCTGGCCCGGCAGCGCACTGGTCTCGCTCTCAGGATGGAAGATGCGGGTGGCGGTGCCGCCGACCCGCTCCGCCACGCGGGCCGCCAGCGTCTCACGGCTCGCGCCCTTCGGAGCGAGTAGCTCGATCTCGACCCCGATTTTCCATCCAAGTTTGCCCATGCCCCCTACCCCTAACGAAAATGGGCCCCTGCGTCCGGCAGGAGCCCATCCTCTAGCACATTCGCGCGATGCTTACCGCGGCGCCATGCGGATTGCACCGTCGAGGCGCACGTCCTCGCCGTTGAAATAAGTGTTTTCCAGCATGACCATCGCCAGCTTGGCGTATTCTTCCGGGTTGCCGAGGCGCTTGGGGAACGGGACCGAGGCATTGAGCGCTTCGATCGCCTTTTCGGGCAGGCCCATCAACAGCGGTGTGTGGAAGATGCCGGGCAGGATCGTATTCACCCGGATGCCCTCGCCCATCAGGTCGCGCGCGATGGGCAAGGTCATGCCCACAACGCCGCCCTTGGATGCCGAGTAGGCCGCCTGGCCGATTTGGCCGTCTTCGGCAGCGACGCTCGCCGTGTTGACGATCGCGCCGCGCTCTCCATCCTCGTTCAGCGGATCGAGCGTCAGCATGCCCGCAGCCGAGTGTGCGATGCAGCGGAACGTGCCCACGAGGTTCACCTGGATCACGAAATCGAAGGCGGAGAGCGGGAAGTGCTTGATGCTCCCGTCTTCTTTGGACCGGCTCGCGGTCTTGATCGCGTTACCGATGCCGGCGCAGTTGACCAGGATACGCTCCTGCCCATGCGCCTCGCGCGCCTTGGCGAAGGCGGCCGCGACATCTTCCTCGCTCGTCACATTGACCTTGCAGAAGGTGCCGCCCAGTTCCTTGGCGACCTTCTCGCCCTCGTCTTCCTTCATGTCGAAGATCGCGACCTTGGCGCCCTTCGCCGCGATGGCGCGCGCGGTGGCAAGGCCGAGGCCGGATGCGCCGCCGGTGACGACGGCGGGGGTTTGTGCGGAAATTTCCATGA
>JACLAD010017348.1_pt1 | contig 11972 bp, 6 predicted proteins | sample 8027901 | NCBI WGS metagenome assembly JACLAD01 (sample SAMN15725071, study PRJNA655200) | protist metagenome | isolation source: fluorescence activated cell sorting (FACS) single amplified genomes of... | place: Spain: Blaines Bay Microbial Observatory, Mediterranean Sea | collected 2016-07-05
CCTTTGCTGCCGTCAGTGAATCAGTGAAACATGATTTCTTTGCGTTAGTATTACTAGCATCCCGTGTGCAGTTTTTAATGACAGCAGCTGCCCGGTCTTTACCAGCTTGTAATAACATTTCCTCTGCTTCCGTGTCTGTAACATTTTCACCCTTTAATTTCTTCATTTCTTCCTTTGTTTTGTCTAACGAGCATTTTTTCTTTTGTGCTTCATTTTTGCTAGTATCCCCAAAACATTCTTTTCCAGCTTGACCAGCTTTTTTTTCCATATCTTTCTTTACATCCATTTTCTCGTCAATGGTTTTCTTTGGAATTTTTGGGTGTTTTTTTGCATCAACGACAGTAACATGTGTAATAATAGAAATTACTACTAAAATCGTGATGAATAACTTGATTATACGATTCATTTTTCTTAAGCTCCTCTTTTCTTCTTTTTCGTTGTTGTATAATATATATATATAAATTGCTTTTATTGATAATAAATTATAACTTATAACTTTCTTCTTCTTTTCTGCATGCTAAGGCATGCACTTATTGGACTTATATGCACTTATTTATTTAGTATACTTGATGTGCTGGCCAGCTGGCATATATGTGCATATTAGATATTAGGAATATCCAAAACTTGAAACCAAAAATTTAGCAGGTGAATAGGGCTGGAGGCGGAGGGCAACAACAATTAGATATTCATGTTCGACTAAAATTTGGGAGGGCTCTGGCCCAGCTGGCCCAGCTGGCCCGCTGGCAAGTGGCAAGGTATTTGAGTCTTTAACCAATTGTATGTCTATGGTAATAAAATATGATAGGAAAAATTGTAGTCTTATATATGATTTTAGTAGGAGGAGAGAGAGAGAGACAACAAAAACCACCTTATCTCTTTGTCCATAAAAACCTTCTCCTCACTCCTCAGAAAAACTATACCAGGTATACTATATGCCTATGAGAACAATACGGTACATGGCGGCGGCGGAGATCATCAAAATCGTATGAATAATTATTATTTATTATTTTTAGCTGTTACTTTTTATTTATGCATCATCCGAACACACATTTATAAAAGTAGATTACAACAGATTGACCGCAACTGTATCGTTTATCAATCCTTTTTTAAATATAATTTTATCAACAGACAAGATTACATGGAAAAAATACACATATATGTATACATAAAAGACAATACATTTAAAGTTTGATTATAACATTATTTAAAAATAAAAATAAATAAATATGGGACGTGTAGTGATACAAACAAAAAAACGTAAAGGTTGTAAAAAAGCTTCGTTATCAAAAGAAGAATATTTATCTGTTATACATGCATTTGGTATGCTAAGTTCAGTAGGTGGTGCATCCCAACGACGTGTAAGTGAAGCCATGGCACACAATCGAAATACGATGTTTTATGATGTAAAGAAACCACCACCAAGACAATGGTTTAAATATACACCAACAAGTTTTAATTTAGATAGTAAAATGTTAAATGAAGATCTATCTCCAAATCCATCATCAAGAAAACCACAATCACCATCTGCACAACGAGAGGAACGAGAACGGAAAAATTCATTATCCCAAATAAAAGATGAACGTGAATGGGAAACATTGAATTTAACTACTTATCGTAATGAAACTTCTTGGCGTATGGTACGATTAGGGGATGGATCCATACGCCCCATTGAAATCTTAAAAGTGGATCAACGAAATAAAAAAAATGAAAGAAAGAAGAAATCACAACCTGGAATGATTAATGGAAGAAAAGTAAAAATAAAAAAAGAAAGATGTGGCTATTGCCGACAAATGTTTGAGTTAGATAATTTACCAGGTGGTGTATCTAGAATGTCTATAGCAAGGTTGCGGGAAAAAAATAACAAGAAAAACGAAGAGCGAAATTACAAAGTTGATGTTAAAGTACCCGTTAAAGATACAATACCACATTTAATGAGAAATGGAGGTTGTAGGGCATATGAGATGACAAGAGTTTGTGCCTTTTGTTTTCAATTTTTTGATTATGTAGATAAGGAGGCAACCAATCCAGCAATTAAATTAGATATGGATCATCATCTTCCAGGAGCACATCATGCAAATGTTCATTATGATGATGGAAAGAAGAACAACAACAATCATAACCCTTCCAAAAATGGAAATAATACGATTACAGTTTCCTATCCAAAAAGACATAAATTGAATCGACCATTTACAAGTTCACTTACAATTTCGCCTCGAACTAGTATTAAAGCAAATAGTAATAATAATAATAATAATCGAAATTATAACAATCAATCGCATATACGAAAAAATATAATGAGATTCAATCATTCAACTTCACGTAGTAATAAGAAAAAATACCATATGGATAGTAGTAATATCAATAAATATTATAATATATTGCCAAGTAGTAAAGAAACTACACCATCACCAGCTGCTTTAATGCAATCCATTGCTCAATCTCAAGCACATCGAATTGATAGAATTAGGCCTGCAACAACAACAGCAAATCCAGTTAGAGATCGTAATAAAAATGATATGTTATCACGACGTAGAAAACGTTTTGGAAGACCAGATATAACGCCAGTCAGGCCTTTATCCAAATCAGCTGCACATCCAAGGAGGCGTAAGCCATTATCACGAAAATTATATCAAGAATTGGAACGAGTACCGAAATCACCATATAAAGAATGGATGAGAGTATTGAATGATGAAGACGGGGCAAAGAAAGGTGAAAAAACTCAACATGCATATTATGTACCTATGTATGCGTAAATAAATATCATATTTTTTGACGAACACGTGTATTTTATTTTTTTTTTTTTAAATTAAATAAAAAAAGCTTTATTTACACACGTAGACTCTTATATATATATATATTATATATAATATACGTATATTATATTCCAACACATCATATACATATTTATGGCTCTTCCCACATACGACCATTAACATATTTTGGTATTAAAGATAATTCATCATTAGCCATTGATAGTAGTTCTTCTATATGACCAAGACCTACAGTTTCCTCAATTTGTTTAATATCAGTTTGATCTTTGCATACTTGTAAACGATATTTATAGATTGCTTCCACATTTTGTCGGTAAGTAGCATCTTCTGGTATTCCTTGCACCTCTGTTAAAATGTTTTCGCATGCAGCCATAAGCTTTTCCCTAGGTTCTGATTGCACTGGTAGACCTACCAAACCTGTCGTTTGTTTAGTATACGTAGAAAAATAATTATTAATTTGACGATTATTTTGCTGTCTTGCTATTTTTACAATATTCCTAAACATGATGTTGATTATAAATTTTTTTCCAATTTACAAAAAAAATAACAAATATATATATATATATAAATACTAATATTTCAACACTAAAAAAAATTCAATTAGATGAATACAAAATACAACGGAAGATTGATCTTATATATATTATATATTATATATTCAATGTACCTTGATTGTATTGTTTCAATTTAAATTATATACATATATATATTCTATTTATTCATTTTGTGTGCCTTAATTTAAAAAATAATTCACCTTTATTTATACTTGGAAGGGAAATTAGTATATGCAGATCACCTATCAAATACGAATTACTACCAATGAAGGTAAAATAAAAATAAAATAAAAAATAATAATCTAATAATATGAATATTTTTTTATTAACCGTCTAGTACACTTCATATTATATATACTGTATATTTAACACATAACAAGAGCCCCTTGCGCGTTCCTTCCTTCTTTTCTACAATCTACTACACATGAGCATAAAATATATTTCAGTATGTTTGTACACACACAAACACGCCCACCACAATATTTTTTTACGTACATTTTATATATATATTCTCTTCACGTCATCATAGTAATAGGTGCAGCACATTCACTTGGTAATGGTTCGTTATTAGCAGTTGCTAATGCACGTTGATGATTTTCATATTCCAATAAATATTTGCGATATATATTTTTCAAACGAAAACTTGCACTAGTTTCTGTTTTGGAATAATTTTCAAGGGCGCGAAATATCTTTGCCCACGTACCTTTTTCTGACATGACTTGTGCACAACCACCACGTGCTTGTACTTCATTGTATAGACGGTACAAACTCAATTCTCGACCACCTAAAGTTAATGATCGTAAACGTACGACTTTTCCAGTAACATCATAATAATGTCTCAATTTATCTAAAAATGCCAATGTATCGTGGTCATCGCTTAATTCTTTGACATCATGGTCGTAATATGTAAATGGTTCCTCAGATGCACGGCAATCTGCATGTTTTCGATCGTATTTATTGTACCGGCAAAACCACATTTTTGGAAGGTCACTGATACGAACGGATGCAGGTAAGCGACGGTATTTTAAGCACATATTGCACTGTACCCATTTGTCTTGACCTAATTTTGCTACACGTGGTTGTATTGAAAGTGTATTTTCAAGTCCATTGTTTTGATGACGAAATGTTGGTTGGCTGCTTACTGGGGGAGATAACAATGGCAATTTGTATTGCAACGCTGTCATTAAACCACGGCGCCACCATCGAATAAATGTCTCCGATGTCCTCCATTCTGTCGTTGGTGTATGAACCTGATTATCGCCATCGTTTCTAGGCGGTGTAATTGCTGCTATCTCCTTGTCTACATTTGTACTATTATTATTCCCAGAATCTACAACTGCTAATTTAGTAATATTACCAGTATGATCGAACTGATGAATATTAATTTCACGAATCGTAAAACACATTGAACAAACATCTTGATCCGAGCGATTTAAATCACCACAAGCATGGCAATTCCATTGTGTCAAATTTTTATCTGTATTCAATAAATTAATCATATTTTGTTGATGGTTACCTGTATTATTATTATTATTACTACTATCATCCATCCCAGGTACTAATTTTAAAACGGTTTGTACAGAAAATGCATGGTGTTTAGGGGCATGATCCATCATACGGCTTTTTTTCCCACCACTATCAGGGCTACGACGGCTCAAGGGACTAATTGAAAATCTTGCTTTTTTACTAGTATAACTTTTACGCTGCTTACTATTATCATTATTATTATTATTGATAATACTTTTGCGATTGGTTGATTTTAATTCACTATTTTCACCAATATCATCATCATGACTGTTAACATTCATCATATCATGACTATTCCCATTTCCACTTGAATCACCAGATTCCAAAGGCGGTAATGCTTTATTTTTCAATATTGAAATTTGTTTTGATTTCTTGATATTGTTTTTAGTATGATCGAGTGGATATTTCCTTGGACGCCCAGCACCAGGAGCTCTTTTTCTAACTTTTTTTTTTACTTCCTTCTCTTCTTCTTCATCGTCGTCGTCATCATCAGAATCTTCGTCGGAATCTTCCTCTGATTCATCATCCGATTCTTCAGATGATTCCTCAGCAGACTCTTCATCATCTTCTTCTGTATCTTCTACGTCACATTCCTCTGCCACGCTGTTTTTTTTTTTACTATTATTATTCCTAGTTTTCCTACTTTTTGGTCCCGTCAAACTCTTTTTTATATTTTTACTACTATTTTTACTATTTGGTTTTTTATTTACTAAAGGTGATGCTAGAGTAATCTCATTTTTATTCCGTGTACCGCCATTACGAGTACTCATCCTTTTTGGGGATGATATTTGTTTTTTGCTTTTTTTACTAGTTGTTTCTTCTACTTCATCATCCTCATCTGCAAAACCATATGATCTAGACGAACCCATATGCATTTGCAATACACGTCTAGGTTTACGCTTTCTTTTACCATTTAATATTACTGGTTTCTTTTCTGTTGACATAATGTTCGTTGATACTATTACTACTACTTTGTATGTATTTCTACACAATATATATATATTAATCTAGACTTCTGTAACTATAAACACGCACAACCATACACACACACACGCACACACAATGTTCTTATATATTTTCGAACAAACGACTAACACTATCATGCAACATGGTCCAGATCGATGGACACTGAAATCTAATATTTCTTGATATATATGGCGACGTGGAAGTTGTTTGCGAACATTTTTTAATAATTGTTGTGCATCATTTTCCGCTTTCTTTCGCACCGAAAACCGTATTCTAATTTATTATCAAGTATAAATGAATTGGCACAATTTGAGTTACTTACGATTTAATATTTAGTCCTATTGCCCACTATAAGTTCACGAGCTAATAATTGTTGTGATAGGGGAAAAGGCTTCAACTCCCATCAGCCAAATTCTTCGTTTTGTATGCTCACAGCATTGCTTCTATAAAATACGCTCTGAGTTTAAGCTTACGTAATGCTATTTTACTCCTGGGTTTCCTGAAAATAGTACTGTATACCTGGCCCCCATTAAGGCGGCTAAGTTGAGAGATATTGTTATTATTTTTTCTAGTCCAATTGACTATTTTAAGTAGTACAACCAACATCCAACATTCCCTATCACTAAGATACTATATAGGAAATGATAAGAAGGTAACTCTAATTTATTTATGTACTTAAAGGTATTACATCAAGCCTAATGCAAGATTAGTTTTGAACATATTACCATATACACACCATTGTGTAGCATGTATACAGCACTACAGATCCACCAAAACCAGTCAATTCTTCAAATCGTTCAATTGATCGTGCATTACATCAAAATAACACTACACACTACTGATAAACACAAAATAAATAGACACAAAATACAAGAAAAAAACAAAAATTATTTTATATTTTACATATAGATCTACAGTAAAAGTAGAATAGAAAGAAACATAAATATACATTAACAAATAGTAACTATATATATATATAAAAAGAACTGATAACTAAAACAATCATGGCAGAACAGACAGAAAAAGCATTCCAAAAGCAAGACGCAGTCTTCGTTGGTAAAAAAGCATCTTTGATTAAAAAATCCAAAGCAGGTTCACGTTATTACCGTAACATTGGTCTTGGATTTAAAACCCCAAAAGCAGCTATTGAAGGTACCTATGTTGACAAAAAATGTCCATTCACTGGTAACGTTTCCATCCGTGGCCGTATTCTTAAAGGTATTGTTATTTCTACCAAAATGAAGAGAACTGTTATTGTACGTCGTAATTACTTACACTTCCAAGCTAAATACCGTCGTTATGAGAAAAGACACAAAAATGTAGCAGCACATTGCTCACCAGCATTTAAAGATATTAAAGAAGGTGACGTAGTAACAGTAGGACAATGTAGACCTTTGTCAAAAACTGTTCGTTTCAATGTTCTTAAAGTTGAAGCTTCATCAGGAAAATCAACCACTAGTGCAAAAAAGACGTTCCGTACTTTCTAATAATATTGTTAAAGTTGAAGACATAGGTTATGTAGAATTATTTTGTAATACTTGAAGAAATGAAAGACGTAATATATTATTTTTTGTGTAAAAATATGCAAATGCTTGACTGTAAATCCAATAGAGTAGGTAGTAGGTGAGGTAAAAGCTCACCTAGCCGATGATCTTGTTTTTTTCCATAATATTTAGGGAGGATTTATATATTTGATTGAAGATTAAATATGTATATTGTCGATTCCCCGGAAAAGTAAAAAAAAAAAGAAATGCATACATCATAATATAATACGTACATATATGGTATAGAAATGTTTTGCAAAATATGATATCCTTAAATGTGTTAAAATTTTATAAAATAATAAAATACGAAAATATTATATATTTTTTTATTATACGCTTCGTATTAATTTTAAATTACTAGTAAAATTAAAATAAATATACGAGAGTATTACTACACATGTAAAAATTTAAGATTGTAAAGTAAGCGGTGCACCCCCGTACATAAAACTTTCTCTGCTCGACGCTCTCGTATTTTTTTTAATTTTTCTACGAAGTAAAAAACTAAACGTGTGTGTGTGTGTGAGTGCCACGACACACAAAAATATTTCTTTCTCTTTTACGAAGTCGGTAACTTTTACTCAATCATCAGTATATGATAAACGTCCTATCATATGTTTCTCCTCTTAAAATTTATTTTTTCAATAAAAATAAAACATATGCGTGTGTCTGTACAATAAAAAATATTTTTAACACACCCAAATTAATACATATTCAATATAGCAGAACTAGCCCAACGTCTAACTTCCTTTGAAGTATCAAATGATGAAGTATAAAACAATGAATCAATCAATCTTTTTCTACTCATCATTTTTTCAAATTCTTGATTATTTTTCAATTGTGCGACACGTTTTTGTAACACTGACATAGTTTTTTGATATTTTTTCAATAAATCCATATCATGTGCCATTTCTTTCTTGTTATCGCTCTTACTTAATACTTGTAATTGCAATGTTTCAATTATTCCATTATAATTCATTATTTTTTCTTGTAAATTTGCACGTTCCATTTCGTATGCGTTTATTTTCTTTCTTTCTTCTGTTTTGTATACCCATTGTGCAATCAACAAAGATCTTCCTGGAGCATACAACGCAATGTTTGAGATAGCCTCGCATGCCAATATACGAGTTTTAACGCTAGGACTAGATAGCAAAGGTATGATATTTGGTATGCAGTTATTCGATAAAACTTTTGAGCGTACATATTCCAGCTTCTCCCGATAATTCAATAAGATGTGCGTGTGTATGTATGTATGTATATATAATTGGATGGGTGGATGGTTTTAAAAAATCTAGAAGAGATGAATGTTGAATTGGAGAAAGATATGTATTTATTTCTGTTTTGTTTGATGGGTGCATGCCTTGCATGCCTTTGGGCATGATGGTTATTAATTAATTAATTAATATATGTATGTGTGCACAACATGTCAAATAATCTTGCTGTGTAAAAAAAAAATTACGAGAATAATAAGGCAGAGAATGCTGTGTTTATGCTACATGATATTCCCATGCTATTTAAAAAAAAGTATAAATACTAATTTTAGTAATAAATTTCAACTCATAAGACAACATTATGACGAAAGTCATATATATATATGTATTTTAACGCACAAAGTCCATGTGGTCTAGTGGTATGATACACTCTTAGGGTGGGTGTGGTCCCGAGTTCGATTCTCGGTATGGACCTTCTCTTTTTCTTTTTTTTCCACACGCTTTTTTTTGTCCTTTTCTCTACCATACAACTGTTTTGTGAAATCTTAATTCATCGAGAATGTTTTGCACCTTTACTTTTTAAAAGTTCTGCTTGAGCATTCATATGTATTTTATTTGTATATTGACGTTGTAAACAAAAATCTAAAACGGTTTGTCCATGACTATTGTTGGCATAAAATGTCTTATTGATCATTGCCAATGTGCATTGCTTATGATTTAATATGGCAGTTAAAATTTCTTGATGATGTTCTTGCACACTATTTCCACATATATACACCAATACAGTGTACCCGTTATTATCAACTACATTTAAATCAATCTCCTTTAAACTTAGCAAATATTTAACAACATTCAAATGCCCATTCTTCGCAGCGAACATTAAGCCTGAGTGTTTATTTTCACAAGCGTAGTTTGGGCAACGACCTAATTGATTTATAAAAGCTTTTTTGTTGCTACAGGCAATGTCTTGTGGTAGCCCCACTTTTAATTTATTATAATTATCATATAAACATTTTATTGCCTCTAATTTTCCTTCGACACATAAAGTTATAAATACAGTTGTATCTTCATCTTCATGATAACGATGTACTGCACAAGCATCACCGGTACGGAGAGCTTCTGCATATGCGTTCTGCTCGATCTCATAGCATGTTAAAGCGCCATACTGTTTTAACAGTTTATATTCTGGATTATATTTATTGCGACCTCTTCCTCTGGATTCTAAACAACCTAATACCGTTTCTCCCGCCGCTTCATGCCATACATTACCCTGGTGTACCATTTTCAAATTAAGAACAGCATCTAATGTGCATTTGTCATGTGTACCACCAGCACTCGTGCACACCACATCAATACACGAAGAAGAAAAGAAGAAGACACGCGGTGATGTGTAGAGAGGATCCGACTAGAGCGGATCGTGCGATCCTCTCTGTATACTAAGTACCTGTATAATATGGCCCAGCCAGCCGCCAGCAAGCTGGAAATCTGGAAATCCACCTTTAATGGTGTGCACGTGTGGGTTCGGTCTGGCGGCTCCACTTTATTAGAATTAAGGAAAACGGAGATTTAGGCCTCTGGAAGATTGTATGTGTCCAGGCAAGGCTGCACTCACAACCAAAAAAAAAATATTTTTCAAATAAAAAAAATGCTATAATTCCTCAATACCTTAATAAATATAATAAATCACTCTATCAACTTTTGTATAGTAATAAGTATACATATAGTAATTTTATGGGAGCGCAAAGGGCGCAAATCGATAAATCACGCCGTTATAAATTGAAATTTAGACCGTAAAATAACACTACACAGTATTGTTTTTTTCATTTAAAATAAAAACATAGAATCTAGAAAAACAAACAAAAACATCTCGTTATAAGAACGTAGTATTTATTGTACAAAAAACAATTGGAAACAATTAAAAGACTTAATTCATTTCAAGAACGATCAACTTTTAATTACTATATTATTAATTTTCTACAAAAAAAGCTGCTGAGAAGCATCATATTCATATCCATATACGTATATATACTGTGTGTGTGTGTGTGTGTGTGAAATTATTTTTATATAGTTATATAGTTTAAAAATGGACACTTCCACAAACGATAACGAGTTTGACGAACATGCAGAAACGATAACGGCAAAGACAGCAATTGAAAACGTTGTTAGCCATATTGTCACTACTGTTACAGAAACTGTAACTGAAGAAGAACAAGAAAACATGAGTGTCAATATATCTAATACGGATATGGATATATCGCAAGAAGAACAAACGGTGAAAGATGTTGTAAATGAAGAGAATACTGTTCCTGTGAATAATATGACTAATACAATGGTTCAAAACGATATGGATATTTCACAAGAAGATGCAAGTACAACTGACAACGATAATATCATTGTACCGGAAGATGACGTAAATCAACCCAAAGAAGATACAAAGGAAGTGTCAGGCGAAACAGTATCAGATACAACCGAGCTAGGCAATGGAAATATGCAAGGGTTGTTGATTGTTGGCAAATCAGTCGACGTTCAACAACATTCAAGAGTTGTTGAAGCACTTGAACAATACAATAAATTTCAAAAAGAAAAGCATCTTACTACTGTCACTGATAATGACAATGCTGCAGTGAAAGAAGATGATCATGTTGAAAATATAGCTGTAGAGGGTAAAGTTGCAGCACCACCAGCTCCTTCTTCTCTTACTGATTTATCAGCAATGCCTCCTCTTCCACCAAAGGCAAATAAAACTACGACGAAGAAGATGACAACCAATAAGAAGGAAAATAAAGTTCATGTTGCACCAGCACGTGCAAAAGGAGTATCCCCAATGAAAAAAAAGCAACGTTCTATGCGACATTCAATATCTTCCATGGATAGTTTGAAATCACGTCGTTCTGGAAGAGTTAGTAATACTAAGCCTAGTAACCCTTCGTTTCTTAAAAGTGGTCCTGTACGTAACAGCGTCAATAAAAGTAAAAGTATGAAATCATCCCAGCAAAAAAAAGACGCCGCAAGAATTCAGCAACGTTCACGTTTACGTGCTAGTACAGGAACATTTAAAACAACTTCAAAAAGAGGCAACTCATCATCTTCGAAAAATATACCTAGTTATATGCGAGGTACATCATCATCTAGTAGCAGAAGAAATAGACGAAGTTCTTCCGTTGGAATAAGAGACCGAAGTAAGATCAGTAATAGTAGTAGTAGTAGTAGTAGTAATAATAATAATATTAGTAGTAAAAACAACACTAATAAGATAACCACGAAGCATAATAATTTTATGAGGAAAAAGAAGAAACCATCATTAACCGTACCGACTGCACCAAAATTTACAACTCGTGAAAGTCATATCAGAAAGAAAAAAGTATTAAGTACGGAAGAGATGCAAATTCAAGAAGGCGCAAG
>JACLAD010011656.1_pt1 | contig 11969 bp, 6 predicted proteins | sample 8027901 | NCBI WGS metagenome assembly JACLAD01 (sample SAMN15725071, study PRJNA655200) | protist metagenome | isolation source: fluorescence activated cell sorting (FACS) single amplified genomes of... | place: Spain: Blaines Bay Microbial Observatory, Mediterranean Sea | collected 2016-07-05
TACGCACATCATAATTTAAATATTTCGTAAAATACGTATTTAAAATGATGATGGATCAACCTGAAGATGTTCATGAGAATCCATTACATGAACCATCATCATCCACAAATAATAAGGATAAGAAAAAAAAAAATAATGAAACGAAACAAGTTGTAGTCAAAATCCATGAAGATAGTGATAATAATAATACTAATAACAATGATGAAAAACGTACAAGCGCTGCCACATTACGTCTTCGCACAATTGCAAATGTGGTTGGAAAAGAGCAAGCTTCATTTCGTAATATTCATAATATAAAACGCCAAAAAACATCAAGGGCGCATCGGCGTCATTCAACATATGCTGCATCAGATGTTAGTGTATTTGCAATCGAAGGGCAACCACATACAAAGATGAATTGGAATGTGTTTTGGTGGGCATTCCTTGTGCATTTTCTTTATCCATTTGGTACAATATATGTATATTTAATGGATGGAAAACGATGTTTTCTTAACATGCGATTAGGTTTTAACGGTTTGATGCAAATTACATTTACGCATATTTTATTTGCTTTCCCAGTAATTTGCCTTATATGGATCTTTTGCGATAAGTCTGCCATGGACCTATATGGTACCGAAATTTTAGTGTTGTGGTTTGCTCATTTTTCACGATTACTTGGCATAGCAGTAAAGTATTCGCATGTAAATGCGGATACATTGAAAGAATTTAAAACTTGTGAAATGGCAAAGGCGGAAAAAATTCAAAACAATATAATGTTGCCACCTGGTTGGTTTCAACCTACACTTGAACAGTGGTTTCCAATAGTTCGAGCAGCTGAAAAACATGGTTACGAACAGATTGGTTTGCATAGTTTAACAATGGGACATGGTCTTTCAAGCCATTTAACATACATTGGACATTCAGCTGTAAAACAAATCAAAGAATTGATTGAACCATATCAAGATCTCGATGAAATTAAAGAAAATGAATGGACAGTACTCGAAAGTGTGAAAGGAACAATGAGTGAAGATAAAGTGCCAGTACTTGAAGTTAGCGCTGGAATTATTTTAATGGCATTTCTAGGTTCCGAAGATATGAAGAAGGCACACGTAACAATTGGTAGATGCCTGTTAAATGGGGTAGTTTTGTCAATACTGCCATCAACTATTGGTATATGGTACCGAATGGGAAATGGATTACCTGGCGGAGGTAATCATTATGCATCTGGCCTATTCATTTTTACAATTGTCTACTGCACTTTCTGGAATATGTGGAGTTTCTTCATATTTTTAGAAACTGCAGTAGTTGATTACCAACGTCGTTATTTATTGCAACAAAAGTTATGCGATCAATTAAAAGTTTCATTAACAAATGATGGTAAATTTCATATTATGCCAAAACTTTTAGATTTAAGACGTGGTACGAATGGTTCATCTTACATAGCAATAAGGCAAGTTATTAAATATTTAGGGAAAGATTTTAGATTGAGATTACAATGGATTATTTCTTACAGTTTGTTCATGTGTATCATGTTTATGCTTCAATTTTTCACATTGGTGGGAAAAGTTAACAAAACATTTCAATCACCACAATGGTATGCTACCTTTTTCATTATAACGTATGGCGATTTTATAGTACGAGCGTTGTATTGGGCAGATAAAAGTAATTCTACACCGGCTGGCACAGAATTGCGTGACTTTGAAATACAAGTTATGCAAGCACATGTTGAATTGAATTCACATTTAATGTTAAACACTAACGATGATTTAAAACAACATGAATTGGAAATTGAGAAAAATTCAATTTCATTCTTACGAGAATGCATACGTTTTATAGTGAGAGATGATGAGCAAAGTCCTATTAAAATTATTGGTGTTAGAGCTGATTGGAAATTATTCCAAGGTTTCATAGCAACTATATTTGCATTCTTATTAACATTTGTTGAATTTGTTGGATTAGAAGCTATTGGTATTGAAGGTGTGGGGGGAGATTGAAATAAAATATTTATATGATGATATTGATGATGGGAGAGCAAGTGGGATCAGAGAGTTTTAATTTATACCGACGTTTTCGTAAAAAATAATATATATCATATGATATACGAAATTTTTGTATCTCCATAAAATATATTTTTTAATAAAAATATAACACACTCTATTTTTTACGAGAAGTCCGTATTTTATATATCATATATCATACTCGTATCATAAATTAAATTATTTTTCACACACTATATTTCATCCGCGTTAATATTTCCAATGCTAAGGAATCTTCTTGATAAGAAAAGTCTGTTTCTTTTGATTTTTTTGACGTCCTATATTGCAATGCCTCGTGACCAGTAATTGAATTCCAAATCATTTTATATCTCCCATCCCCTTTTGCTTCTTTTGCTTTTTCTGATAGAAATTTAAAATCAAGACATTTTTGTGGATCATAATGCCATCCATCCATTGTTGAATACACGTATATGACTTTATTTGGTGCAAAACGAACCACATCATGTAGAGCATTCAGATGTTCGCCAATGTCACTAATCCCTGCACTTAAAAAGACTAATGCAAATTTGTGTAAACTATCTTTAACAGTTGCATGATTTTTAAATTTTATGGAAAGCTTTCCATCTTTTTTCATCATTATCGATTGTAACTTTGATAGTACTTTTTCTCGCATGCTTTCCCCATTAGTTGGGTGAGATACTACATAAATTTCCCTGTTTAAATCAAGTCGAGCATTTAATATACATTTTCTATCCAATGGGACATGTTGTCCCCATGTGCACCCTAATTCTCCCGCCCGCCGTACAATATGCCTTAACATTGGTGCAACTTCATATTGACGTCGTTGAAATGGAATCATAATTTCCTTCTCGCAATGTTGTTCAATTAAATCATGGACGTGTTTAAATTCAACGCAGCATTTTTTGTAGGGAATCTGTAACCAATCGCTTGTCCATAAACCTTTTGGAAATATGCAATCAAGCTTCAATTCCATGTCTTTCACAGTGCCACTATCAATTTTTAGGTTTGATTTTAAAATCTCAATCATTGCTTTTCCAACGCCACTTGTATCCTGTAAAACTTTTGTACACATGTCCGTCTTCCATCTTTTTAATTCCCAAGAAAAAAATCTATTATCTTCCTCAACTACTACAATAATAGGTTTTTTAAATTCAATTGCCCACTCAATTTCATACAAACAAAAACGCCTGGATAGCGTGTTATTAGTTAGAAATAAAATAAAACAATCTGAACAACGCACGCCTTCTTTCATCCCTGCTTCTGTAAGATCAGTAGCATTCATATCTCTCCAACAGTGAATTCCAAGCTCACCAAAGAGGTGAAATAGCGTGCCAACATCTCCAGATGCTTCTGATTGCGAATATGATATAAAGAAATGTTGTTGCTTTAATATTGCAGCTTTCCTAACTAATGCAGGTTTGGTATTCAAAGGAATATTATTGTATACACAATCAAGTGAATAATTCAATTTATCGATTAACTCATTGATTGATATCCTATCAAATGGATTTCCTTGCAGGCAATGAGCAATCAAATAAGTTGCAAATAGTTTCAACATACCTCCAATGCCATTCGATTCATTAGGGAATATATTTATAAGATCCTCAATTTCGCAACGAAGCCATGTACACAAGCGAATTTGATCATGTTCCGATGTAAGGTTGTCATCACTAATGTCGATGGAGAACAAATGGCGCCCTGTACAAAGTTCATAAAAAAGAATACCCAAGGACCATACGTCATAACTTGCATCTGCTTTTAAGAGTTCTGTGCTACCACCAAAAACTCGCCATGCAAGTTCTGGAGGGACATAACCTGTACTACATTTTAAATCAATTGGGCGCAGTGTACCAATTTCAACAGCCGCATCTAAATCACACAAAAGAATACGTCCTCTCTGTTCAGAACTTTCTAAAATGTTACGAGGTTTTAAATCTGAGTGAATTAAGCCAGTATCGTGCAACGCTTTGACTTTTTTTGTAATTTCATAAAAAGTTTCAAATACGGCTATTGGTTCAACACCTGCAACCCTTTCTGCGCCCATTTTATACCAAACAGAACGGCCACCATTTTCCATGACAAGCAGAAACGGAGGGTAACCCGACTTTTGAGTCGCTTCAATTGACTCTATGCATTCTTTTTCTTCAATAATTTTTAAAAACGAAGAAGATACTTTCATGCTCTCTTTGAAAATCAACCCGTTTCCAAATTGTGAAGAAACATGCCACCCAATTACAGATGCAACGCATTTGTCCAATTGTCTATCCAGAGAAGAATATCGATGAGTGATTTCTCGAACAAATTCATCTTTATTGTTCATAAATTTTAATACAACAGGCTTGTTTTCATTTGCAACATCCTTTGCAAAATATACTTGGCATGTGGACGATTTATGAAATGGGGGGCCGGGATCAATATTGTAGCGGCCAAAGAGTGTACCAATAGTTTTTGCCCATTCGCGTATCTTTTGATTTGTTCTACATTCTTTTACAATACCTAAAGGATTATTCTCTACAGCATCGGAAGCATTGTCTGGCGTATTCGAGAAAAGCAACATACATCGTTCTAAATGGGATTGTGCATCGATTTTTTTCTCCTTTACATCATCCTTGCTATCAAGAGACTTCATGTTATATTCAGCAATGTATGACAATGGAATTTTCCCATTATTATCAATGGTTGCAAGTGATTTGGTACCGCCATCAACGCTTAATAAAACTTGCATTGCCTCGGAAGAAATCATTTGCTCTGCTGCATAATGTAAAGGTGTTTTACCTATTTTACAAGGTTTGTTTATAATTTTTGGATCTACTAAAAGTTTTAGAACAAACAAAGGTGAATTATTTTTGCATGCCTCTGCTAATGGTGTCAATCCATCTTCCAAATCAAACGAGCAACGCATTGAATCTAATCTATTTGTTGTAGAAAGAGTTGATACAATTGAGTTGCAAATATTTTTGTTCGACAAATTATATCCCATACTAGCAAAAAGATGCAAAATATTTCTATTGTCTGCTTCTAACCCTACCGGTGCACTAACGGCTTTTGTCCCAAGAAGTAGTTTTACAAGAGATTCTTGTTGTAGTTCTACTGCCCTTTGCAAAGGCGTTCGATTTCGATCACTCACAATGTGTTTAGCCTCTTCTGGACATTGTTGAATCATAATCGATACAAATTCATAAGCTTCATTGTCCATTGCTATAGATATAGGCGTTTTCCCCTCTTCTGTTTTGTACATTCCCGCTTCAGGGAAAATAGATAGTATTTTGCTTGCAACTGATTTATACATTTTATAATGCATTGCAACACGATGTAGGGGCCATACCCCACGATGCCGTTTCCGCGGTGATTCACGCTTAGGTTGAAACGATTCCGAGAAAGTTGCAGCTTTTGGAGATACATCAAGCAAAAATTGTATCGTTTCAACGTTCGTTATCTTTGAAGCTAAACCAAATGCAAGAGGTGTTTTGTTTTCATTTGAATTTCTCGTAACAGTTGCTTCTGTATATGCTTCGTATATTCGCTTGATTGATGGTAATGGAAGATTTGCATATAGTGCCCAATGAAGTGGCAAAGAGCCGTATGTGGTGTCTTTTCGTGCAGCACCATCAGGATCATAATCTAATAATATATTAATAACATCAAGGGAACAATTTTTATTCGCTGCTGCTAATATTAATGGTGAATTTCCTTCCTCGTCCAATTCTGTTACGCTTTCAGGATATAACATCAATAATTTTTTCACTAAAGCTGGTATATTGTTTTTTTTCATATTGTCTGCAGATACTGCATAATGTAGCGGCAGCTTCTCTTCATGTCCTTTTTTACGTGCAATGTTTTCATATAAATCTAACATTTTTTCAATAAAGTTGTAATTTGTTTCTTCGAAGATAGCCCAGTGCACTGGTAAATTATTATATTCTTCTTCAATAATCAAACAAGCGTCTGGTTTAAGATTTAAAATGTATTCCTGCACATCTAGTTGTGTTGAATAACGAGATGCAAGATGTAACGGATAACACTCTTCCTTACTGTCCATTGAAGAAATAGATGCTGCATCAATTGATAGAATGCGTTGTATGATTTCTAAAGGAGCATCTGCTTTCAAGGCTATATGTAATGTATCCTTTTGACTTTGTATTGATGAAGTCCAATCCGTAGTTGGCAATGCCATTGCTTCTTCCCATAGCATACCATTTATTGCTGTAGTAACATGATTATTCGCGCCTAGTAAAAAAGCATTTTTTTCAATCATATCTTTCCACAAATATTTTCGTATGTTTAAAGTTTCAGCTTTCATATTTCCTTTCTTTCTATGTAAACTAGCAAGATATGCCAATGGATTCATTGCATCAAGATCTTCAAACCAAAAAGCAGAAGATTCTGATTTATTCAAAAGAAATTTAACTGCTTCTATATCTTTCAAAACAGCTATGTAATGCAATGGCAATCTATTGTACGAATCAACTTTACTTTCAATACCCGGAAATGTATTAATCAAGGCTTCAACGGTAGCAACATTTGCACCGTAAAGGCATGCCAAGTGTAACGAGGTATGATTTTCCAAGTCAATCAATATTGAACTTAATAATTCAACAGGAAATGTATGTTGATGCTCTGCTGTAAATAATGTTTCATCGTCTTCATCGTTTTGTTTTTTAATATGGTCAGCTGTTAAATTAAGAACATCTCCATCATCACATAAAACAACATAGTTTCCATTGCCATTATCAGCAGTGATTGTTCCAGGATACCAGCTTCCACCTGTTTCATAATATGCTTGAACCATATCACCAATGTTAAAATGTGGTAAAACCACACACTTTTGACATATTGCGATACCAACATCATGACTTTTTATACTTGGTAAAATTTGCAACACTTTTCCCCATCGCTGTTCTTTTATCAATGAATACAAACCAAAACAATATTCACAAGATTTTGCTTCTGCTTCTTCTATTTCTGTAATTTGTCTTTGTACATTGAATTTGCTGGGAAAAGCCCATTTATTACCATCACTTACATTGCTGTTATTATCAGTATTATCATTTATTATAGCATTATTATTTTCCATGAGTCACAGTTTTTCTTCCATATAATTAAATATATACCTATGAGACAATTGTTTTACAAGTACTTACAAAGCATTAATACATGCTAAAGAAGAATAATTACATTAACATTTCAGATAAAAGAAATGATTAAAAGTTTGAACAAAAGATATTTTGTTTTCATATACAGGAAGCTAGCTATAAATGAAAAAGTACTTTGTATATTATAAAATATGTTCAATATTGTTGGGTGTTGGGGTTTAAGCACTTAAAGGAGGTTTAGAGGTTAAGGATGTTTAATCTAGTGGGGATGGTGCATCGTATTCACCTGCTATAAATACATGGTTCGGTGTTTTTTATATATGTAATTATTTTAACAAATAACAAATGATGATTTAATGATGAAGAAACATATAAGCTTAGCTATATAGATTTTCATCTCATTCATGGGAAGAAGTGAGATCAACCATATTATTTGTTTTTTTTCTAAAATTTAAAATTGCATATCCTATCCTATAATATATATATATATATATAGGATAAATTACAATCAATATAATCACAAAAATAATAATAATTATAATAATGTCGAAAACACATGGAAAACCAGAAGAAGGTGCATCTTGTTTATGTACTTGGGATGATATTGATGAGGAAACATATTGTGAATATCAAACTGCGCCAAGTATGTTGTGGTACCCTGCGAAATATAGTGCAGAAGTCGTACAAGAATTGATCGATACCCAATTTAAGAATTATGTAGATAATGTCCAAAAATCAGATTGTGCAAGAGAATTAAGAAGACTTTTAACTGCTGGACCTCCAATTTGGGTATCTGATAAAAATGCTTTGCCTTTAAGTGAAGGTGAAACACATATATGTAATGTTTGGTTTAGTAAAGATAATAAGGAGGTAAGTGCACAGCTAAAAGGTGCTGTTACTGGTAAAGAACGCGATGAATTATGGACAAGTTTAAAACAATTTTTGGAAATCGCTGAAGCTGAAAAAGCAAAAGAAGAAGCGGAGAAAGAAAAAGCAGATGATAAATAAAAGAGTGGATATGGAGTTTCGAACAAACAACTAAAAAAATAATATTAAATTTATAATATTTAAAATTGTTGAATTTGATTTTTTTAAATTATTAATACTGGAAATAAATTATAATAATATGTGATACCCGTCTCATCTCAATCCCTCACTCCTTTTGTTTTCATTTTCGTCAAAGAAAAAAAAAATCAAATTGTTATGTGTGGTATATAAATATTAAATAAAAAAATAAATTCTCACTTTTTGTTCCACGCACTCACACACCAACAAACTCTCGCTTTCCTCAATCAACAATTTTTACAACATGATGTCGTTGATAATTATCTGACATATCATTTGTTACCTTTCCATATTCAATTTTATTTTCATTATTTAATAATTCTTGATGACGATTTTTAGTTAATCGTTTCACATGAATTTCTTTTAATTGCTTTACATCTTTAATTTTTCGTAAATAATGCTTTGCACTAGCAACGATTGCTTTCAATTCATTATGATTCAAATCATTGGCAATTTGTTCTTGATGTATAATAATATTATATGCATTTATATATGAACCTTCATGTATTAAATTATATGCCATATGTATAGAAATTTGTGACATTAAAATTGGTTCATTTAATTTCTTTGCTATTAAATATTGTTTACATGCCATCATTTTTGCATGGTCTAAATATCGACATAAAAAAAATCCACCTCCAAGTGTTGATATATATGCATTTGTAGTAATTAAACTTTGCTTCATAGCGACAATATACAATACTTTTTTTGAGAAATTTATAAATTGACCTTGTACTAAACGTACAAAATGTTCACTCCATTGTTGAATGATTTTATTATTATTATTATTTACATTATTATGATTTTGTTGGATAATTTCATCCTGTGTTTTATCATTATTATTTACATGTTTCATTCTTTTCTCTACTTTCTTTTCTTTCCCTCCCTCCATCTATTATTCTAGTATATTGTATTTACGTGACAAATGATCTGTTTACATATATATTTTCTTTTTTCTAATTGTTTCATTGATAAAACGATATACAAAGTATTACCTGAAGGCATCCGATGTTTTAATATAATGTATTGTAATTATTTATCAATTTCATAAATATAATATATATATTTCATATTTCCGAACTTTCGACTATTTTCCCTATATGTTTTAATATTTTAATAAGTATAACTATTTTTAAGTCCATCAAATCAAAATCACCAAATCACCGCGAAAAGTGCAAAAGCTGACGACACACCACACACACCAAAAAGAATCTTTCCCACACAACTTTGTCTAACAGGGACATCGAGAAATATTAATATGGGCATAGCATTGGAAAGAGAGGTCAATCAGCTTTGATAGACTGATGGCATCACAATGCTATTGCATGTATATATAAAGGAGGTAGTTTTTCATTTTGGGTTGATAAGATTTTTTGTAAAGTGATACATAGCCAGATAGCACTAATATAGCACTATTATAAGATTGCAAATACACTGTGCAACAAAATCTAAATACAGAAATATATATATATCACACATATGATATAGAATATAGAAAAACAAACAAAAAGAAAAAGAAAAAAAAGTTATTACAGAGACAAAACATTATCCAAAAACAATTCCGAAAGGTAAGTATTAAAAAATATACGATAAACGATTTTTATTTTTTCTATTTTATTAAACGTTCAACATAATCTAACATTCAACATTTTACAAATTATACGAAAAAACGTAGTATAAAAAGAAGAAATTCAAAACAAACCAAAAAAGATTATTATCTATATATATCATCATGTCTGATTTAAAAATTAAATTACGCAGCGCTGCAACTTTAGAATTCGCAGGTGCAAATGGCAAAACCGTTGTCGTTGATGTTGAAAGTGGTGTTCAAAGCGTTGATTCCCAAGCTGAAGCAAATAAAAAAACTTTTGCAAAATGTCCTTGAAACATTAAAAAGTACTATGGCATCTGATTGCACTGTTACTTTTAATGGCCCAACCGGTGCAGGCCCATTGGTAAATCGTACTTGGTACGGCCACGATGGTTTAATGCAATATTTAACCGAAATTTATTGTGAAAGTCGTTTTACTAAATTCGAACATCGTGAGATTACTGCTGATGGTCAATATATTTATGCGACATCATGCATGGATTATGTCACCCGTAGCACTGGCAAATGTGCCAAAGGTGTTTTCATGAATTTTAAAATCGAATTCAATGATGATGGTTTGATGAAAAAATGGGTTTTTACCTTTGAAGATTCAGATGTCGCAATCAATCAATATAAATTACATGGCGTATCGCGTACTGTAATGACTATTAAATCAGGTCAAATGGATGAATTCGTAAAACGATATGAAACATTGATTCCTCAAATTAAACAATTTCCTGGTACGTAAATTCTATTTCCCTACACCTAAAGTAGTTATCCAGTCTAACACATCTGTCATTCATACGCTACACTCCACAGGGTTTGTTGGTCACAACTGGGCGATGTTAAAAGATAATCAAATTCTTTCGTTATTCTATTATGAAAGTGCTGAACATCGTGATGCATCAAAAGAAGTTCGTTCCCAAACTTTAGCTGGTATGAAAGATTTAATGGCTGGTCCGCCTGAATCTAGTTTTGGCGAAGGCGCATTTACATCGTATAAATCATTTGTCGGCCGCGGTGCTTGCAACGTAACTACGTTTAAAATGAAACCTGGTTCGGTTGAAAACATGATGAAGACACCAATCTTTGCTAAAGTAAATGATGAAACTGCATCATGGGATGGCTACGTTTCCTCAGGCAATATCCGTTTAGATGATTTTGAAGATTCATATCAAAGCATCAGTTTCTATGAAAGCAAAGAACACATTGAAAAATCTGCTGAAAAAAGAAAAGGAGCATGGGCCAACTTTGCCGATCATTTTGCTGAAGCACCTGACACTCAAACTGTCGACGGATACACTGTTTCTGGTCAAAACGGTTTATTCATTTATGGTGAAGCTAATTTCGTTGATTCCAAAGCTGCAGATTTATGGATTTCTGTTAATGAAAGTGGGGCAAATGATAACGGAGATTTTACACAAATCACTTTCCGCGTTGCACCTACAACAGTTAGATTCGTCAATGTTACGACATCAACTAAATGGTTACGTTGGAACGCAAATGCTGGTGCACGTATGGCATATGATCCTCAATGGGGTCCAATGTTCCAAGGAGTTTCTTCCATGAATTGTTATTATTCTGGCACGGTTCACCCTGATGTCAAAACTGCTTGTGAACAATGGAACCAAATGCCACAGATGAATGTAGTTTACGTTCCTTCCGTATCACCATATTTTGCCCAAGTATTTTCCAATTTCACTAGCAAAGATGTTGTTGCAAATTTAAATTTATTCAAAGCAAAAGATGGTTGTGGTGTCAATTTGGAAAAATTATGGAATGATGGCGATATGATGAAACAATTTCGTCATGAATTGAGCGGTAAAGAAGGATCTACATTTTGCTTAAAAACTTCTGAAGATAATTACGTTTGGTTCGATATCCGTACGATGTCATGTGCAAAAAAAGGCATGGCAAAACAAGCTGAATTAAAAGAAAGTATGGGAAAATTCATCATGAATATGGAATCAATGGAGATTGCTTACATGGGCGATACCGATGCATCGTTTGAAGCTGCTATGGGAAAATGGGGACAAATGCCAGGTTTTAGTGTTTCGAAACCAAGTTTAGCAAAAGGATCTCGTGTATTATATTAACTATATGTTCAGTTAATATATGTTCAAACATGAACATTCGATGTTTTATATAACATCACGTTCTTCGCTATGTATTTTATTTTCATGCGTTTTATATTATTGAAATTATATGCACTAGCGAATGAAG
>JACLAD010011891.1_pt1 | contig 11969 bp, 10 predicted proteins | sample 8027901 | NCBI WGS metagenome assembly JACLAD01 (sample SAMN15725071, study PRJNA655200) | protist metagenome | isolation source: fluorescence activated cell sorting (FACS) single amplified genomes of... | place: Spain: Blaines Bay Microbial Observatory, Mediterranean Sea | collected 2016-07-05
CCACCTGCATACAAATGAAGGAATAATTTAAGAGCTCTTTTGAGTGTGACATGTGCTGGGTGACGTGTGATGGTGGGGGGGCGGGGCGAGCCTGTAAACTGGCCAGAGCAGCGTCTTCGCGATTGGGTATTCCCACGGCGGTATGACTTAATAGTGGTCCCGCTTGTCGGAGGATGTGGTCAGATTCTACTGCTTTCCCTCCGACCCCCGCCCTCCGTCTCGGAGCTCGTTAACTGGTAGGCCGTCGATGTTGTTCGGGTTACAAACTGATCACATGTCAGAGGAGAGACAGATTGACTAGAGCTGTCTCTGTCTTACACCCTTGGAACAGTGTGATTGTTACTACCCGATGCACCACCGCTAAGGGTATCTGGTCGGCTGCAGGGTACTTAAGAACGTTGTCGTCGTCGTCGTCTGAGTGATTTTCAACCCCTGAAGTATTCTCGACGGAGACTGATCACCTCAGCATGTCGACGCGGGACGAGCGGGAAAAGGCGAGCGCCATGAATAAGCGGTGGGCTAATCCAGTGTCTACTGCATTGTACGTTTGGAACGGCTGTAACTGGAATTTTGTATTGTTCAAAGGCATACCGCGATTCTCAACAAGCTCATGGCGCTGCCAGAAAATGCAACATGCGCTGACTGCATTGATCAAGGACGGTACGTTTCCATCTTGCGATGCATGGGTGCAGCGTTATAGTCATAGTCTTGTTGAGTAATATTTCCGTAATACCTTAGACCAACATGGGCATCTTGGAACATGGGAACTTTTCTTTGCATACAATGCTCAGGAATACATCGCAGCCTTGGAGTGCACATATCAAAGGTACGGTCCTGCGCGGCTCGTGAGCCTTCGCTTCGCAATGATGGTTATTGTGGGTCATAGGTACGGTCTATTACTTTGGACAAGTGGGATCCCGAATGGATTCAGGTGTGTGTCCAAATCATAAGGGGATGGCTATGCCATCAGACCTGAGGGGGTTTCCTGCATGTTGCCAGCCCAACCTTGATTTATGGCAAATGTGTGTTGCCTGTAGTCCATGGAAAGAGGGGGAAACAAGAAATGCAACGATGAATGGGAGTATCACATTCCCGACGGCTTCCAAAAATTAAATTCAAGTAGTCCTGCACTTGAAACATTTATTCGAGACAAATACGAGAGGAAATTAGTAAGGATGCGAGGCCCCCATGCGTGAAGCAATGCTGGTCTCTAACCACATCAGTTTATTTTTTTGTCGTGCAATTCGCATATCAAGTGGAAGCGCACTTCGCCGCGCCCCTCCAATCCAGAGGAGATTTGTGCAAAAGTACTGTAGTAGCTAAAAAGAACTGCCGATAGTTTTTTATGGAATCTAACAACATGTTCCAAATGTTACAGTACCACAGCATGACTGCGTCTTCTGGACTGTCAGAAATGTCTTACATGAGCCAGTCAGCATCGTCCTATCAGGGTAAGATTGCAAACGTAGTCCTTACTTACAGTCTTGTGTCTCTTATGTTTCTTGCGTGCGCTTGGAAGACGGTTCGTACAGCAATGGCGGATCGAGGAATCGATCAGGTGGGATGCAAGGGTTCGGGAGCAACGGCGCTTCGCACAAGATGTCGAGTTCTGTATGTCCTCCAACTTATGACATCTCTCTTGCGATTGTGATAAAAGATACTGAGATTATGGTGATGCACAACAGAATGAAGACGTGTTGGCAAGCGCAATGGCATCGCTTTCATCTGGGTTCGAACGCTCTGCCAAGGTCTCCTATCCTGACTGACTCTCTGATGCTCACTCCAATATTGCTATCTCTTTGCAAGGTGGTCGACATTTGCAAAGTCTGCAACAGAGATAGCAACTGTGGCTGCAGAGAAGACAAAGGAGTTTGGGGAACAGATCAACGATTCTGTTATTTTACCTGCGCGAGAAAAGGTTCGTGCCCTTGTGTGGAATCGCCCTTCACTGTTTGAGTAATTGAGTTAACCCAAACTGTATGTCCAGTTGAACGATCCCGATTTACTGAACAGCGTCCAGAAAAAGGTGAGTTTCCGGGTGATTAGAGGAGCACATGTACTCTTGTGCCTCATACCTGCGGCAATGTGCAGATTAAGGGAGTAATCAACGGATCAAAGTACGTGACGTTGTCTTGCTGCGATTGAGTCTTGGGATGTATTGTTGCCGCATCGCCATGACGGCGTATTGGAAATGTGTGCAAAGCTGCTGTTAACTTGACCCGCGTCTAGGCAAAGAAATAGAGGTACCAGTGGTGGTGATGACTTTTTCTCGTCATACGGCATGAACGAATCGTCAGGGTACAGTCGAGAAGAAGTAAACGCCAGCGTTGCAAACAAGGATTCCTTTTTTGCCAACTTGAAAGCTGAGAACAACAGTAGGCCTGATGATCTACCGCCTAGTCAGGGGGGCAAGTATGCAGGCTTTGGAAGCAGCAGCGTGCGAAATTCCGGAGACGGCACAGGTGACTACGCAAAGGAGGATTTAGATCGTAGTGCAGCCAATAAAGAGTCATTTTTCTCTGGTCTAATGTCGAAAAATGCAAGCCGACCAGACAATCTACCACCAAGTCAAGGTGGTAAGTATGCTGGATTCGGAAGTACAAGCATGCCGAATTCGAGCTCTAGTAGTAGGAGCTCTACGGGGAGTGGTTCTCATGGCGGATCAAGATCAGCATGTAAGTGTGAGTCTGCTGCACAAGGCACTAGGATTTAAAAATCTCACATATACCTGCTTAATAGCTCGAGGTCTACATGCGCAAGAAAAACAACCTGCAATTGATGACGGTTGGGGTAATTATTCTTTTCGCCGGGTTCTTGCAAGTCACGAGCTAGTGATCTGAGTTTTACTCATTTTGGTGTTTGTAGGTGACAGTTGGGGTGATGACGCAGACACCAAGACGAAAAGCAAGTCAGTTTCGTCGAAAAACAAATCCAAGAAATCCGCGAAGGCTGATAACTGGGGTAATTAATGGGTCGTTGATATGTATCGCGTGAACAATTGCTGGACGCTAATACGCGTGTAATTATCCTCTTTGTGCCCATAGACGATGATGGATGGGGAAAGGACTGGTGATTGTAGGAAGGAACTATATTGTCAGAGCATACAATGAAATTATCAGACTATATTGCAGTACATTTGATTTGAATGTTACTATGGTGTAATATCCCTATGATTTTCTTACTAGGCCTCAGACGAGACGTCCATATACCCGTTAGTAGATTCTTCGCCATCGACACTATGCTCGCCATCTTCAGTATTTTCGTCCTCCTGTGCCAAGTCATATGTGGGATTTTCAAAACTTGGAACCCTCTCTCCAGGCGCAAATCCACTCTGCTTAGACTTCTTCAGTATGTAAATGGCAACTAAACCGACAACGACAACCACTATGATGGCCACTACTACAATAATTAGGACTGCACTGTCATCAGATTCATCGCCCGTTGCAGAGGCTGTTGCAGTGTCTGTGGTAGATTTCACCACCATGCCGCACACTCTGTCCGAGGTTGCCGTTGGTGGTGTAATTTCTTCACTTAGTGTGCAGACTATAATATCGCTGCATTCACGATCAGTGGTTGCTGTACTAGGGCGCACTTGAAATTGGGTACTTAAACACGTTGTCAACCTACTACATACACGATCAGTAGATGGCGTGTTGGTAACCGCTTCAAATTCTGACGGCAAGCATTGTGTCAACCTTGCGCAACTTCTATCGGTACTGTAGGTAGCGGTTATTGAAATGTACTCAAAGTCTCTGCACTGTGTCAGGCTGACACAAGATCGATCACTTGTTAGCGTTGGCGCAGATTCTTCAAATTCGTTTGATTGACATTGTGGGGATAAATTCGTACACTCACGATCAGACGATAGTGTTGGACGAGTGATTTCAAATTGAGAGCGGGTGCACACTGAGAGGGCCGTACAACGACGGTCGGAGGATTCGGAGGCCGGATGCACTTCAAATTGTGACCTCGAACATACCGGAGACACAGGTTGGCATACTCTGTTCGTTGTAGGAGATGGTGGCGCGTTTTCATACTCCATGGTTGAGCAGATGGTGGTCATTGCACATTGACGGTCACTAGTTTGACTTGCTGCCTTAGACTCATATTCATCACGAGAGCAGGGCCCGCGCACTGGTGTACATATACGATCAGATGTTCTTGTGGGTGGCATTGATTCAAAATCTCTTCCATTTGACGAACAATCTTGAAGTGGTAGGCAAATCAAGTCTGAGGTTCGCGTTGCCGGCATAGATTCATACTCAAACGTAGAGCAGCTTGACCGAGATTCTGAGCACTCACGATTGGAACTATATGTAGGGGAACTAATTTCGAACTCATTCGGTTGACATTCTCTCAGTGGTAAACAAATTCGGTCATCGGTACTACTTCCTGGAAAGGATTCATACTCATATGAAGGATTACATTGGGGTCTTTTGAGGGTACATTGTCGATCGGTTGTTTGGGTGGGTTGTTGAGACTCATACTGTTCTCCACTACATTGAGTTACGTCTTCACAGATGCGATCAGACGTGGCTGTCGGTGAAATCCCTTCAAATTGGCTCGATGCTTCACACGGTGCACGGAAGTCAGCACATACACGATCAGTAGACGATGTCGCGGGGGCACTTTCAAACTGGGTAAAGCCGCAGCTACCCAGCTGTGCACACTGCCGGTCTGACGATGCTGTTGGCGGGACTGATTCGTACTCATCTGGACTGCAAGGTGCCCTAATTTGAACACAAAGTCGATTGGTTGTTGGGGTGGATTGTTGAGACTCATACTGTTCTCCACTACATTGAGTTACGTCTTCGCAGAGGCGGTCAGACGTGGCTGTCGGCGAAGCCTGTTCGAATTGTGATCCAGGTGTGCATGGAGGACTAATGGCACGGCACTGTCTGTCAGTAGTCGGTGTAGGCTGAGAATTTTCGAATTGTGTGGCACTGCACGTACTCAATAGACCGCACTCACGATCAGACGAGTATGTTGGTGCCCTTATTTGGAATTGTCCGAACGAAGAACAAACAGAAAGACTCTGGCACAACGCATTGGATGTTGCAGTGGGTGCAACGGCTTCGAATTGTACTTGTCGCTGGCAAATAGCAATAGGGGAACATTCCCGATCTGACGTTGCACTTGGAGCAACAACTTCGTATTGCCTGTTGGTACACTCTGTTGTTGGGACACACGGCACTTCACCAGTATAACGATCTGGCTCCCCTTGCTGAAATTGATCTGCACTGCACGTACCGAATGTCCCGCAGATTCTGTCAGTCGTTGCAGTACAGTTTGAAACAATCCATTGGTCAAGGCTACAAGCGAGGCATGACCGGCACTCATAACCGTTCAGCGTGGGATGCGGTGGCCCACCGCACTCGCCCACCCGCCATTGATCTTGCTCACATTGTGCATTGTCGCAAGTTGCACAACGTAACGTGTTAGTTGTTCCGCCACACTGGCCGCTCAAATACGTACCTAAGCCGCATTCAAGTTCGCAACTTTCACAAACGTAGGAATCACTCGTGCGACATTCCCCAGTTCGGAACGATCCAACCGCACAAGTAGCATTACTGCATTGGCGACATCTAGGAGCAACATCAGATTCAGGATCACATGTTCCCTCTAAGTAATTCGTGCTACCGCACTGATTTGCGGTACGGCAAGGAGCGCAGACACGGTCTGACGTGGGTGTGGGTAATGTTTGTATGTAGCTCCCAGCCCTGCAGGCTGATAAAGGAGAACATATGCGATCTGAAGTCGTTGTTGAGGGAGTGCTTTCGAACTCTGTATCAATGGAGCAGACACTCAAATTGCTACACTGTCTGTTGCTACTGTAGCTTGGGCGGACTGTCTCGTACTGCAAAGCACCATCACAGATGCTCAAGTTGGCGCAGATATGATCGGTTGTCCTGACAGCCGTGGGTGCCATATAGTTCACGATGTATTGTGTATATCTGTCACATTCTGTCAGTCGCTCACAGTATCGATTAGTTGTAGGCGTTGGAGCTTGGCTTTCCCACTCTTGCCGTGGATCACAGACTCTTAAATTTTCACAAGATCGATCTGAGGTTGAAGTTGCCTCTTCCACTTGAAACTGTGCATTACTACACTCCGTGGATGATGTGCACTGTCGATCAGACGTAGCAGTAAGTGGTCTACGTTCGAATTCGCTGTTGACGCTACACGTAGTTGCATTGTTACATACTGCATCTGAATTGAACACGCATGCTTCAGTCTGATACTGCTCTACCACAATACCTGTGGTACTATTGCCATTTTCGCACGACGTGCATGGCGTACAAATTCGATCAGTTGTTGGAGTGGGACGTCCAATCCTCCCAGATTGAAAATCTACACCTGATGTACACGATGTAACCGGTGCACACTCCCTATTTGATGTTGCTGTTGGAGCAACTGACTCATACTGACGTCCTATGCTACATTCATCTAAGTCGTCACACTGTCTATCTGTGCTATAAGAAGGGGCAGTGCCTTCATATTGATTTGCAGAACACTGAAGTACGGGGCTGCACTCTCGATTGGTAGAGCTTGTAGGGGATACAGTCTCGAATGTACTCCCAAGGCTGCAGTTAGTCACAGGTCTACACTGGCGGTCGCCGTTAAACATGTTACCTGGTCTTGGAGCTCTCAACTCATATGTATTGTCAACGCAGGGAGGGCTGATAGATGTGCACTGCCTGTCTGCAATATAGTATCCCCCTCCTCTATCAAAGTCAGGCGATGTTTGCAAATTTCGTCGAGGGCGAACGCTCATAAACTGAGAGGCATTGCAATTCGTCAATGCAGCACAACTACGGGCGCTTGTTGGTGTCGAGGGCACCGAAATGAATTCGGCGTCACGGCTACAGACAGGCATTGGAATCGTTGAGCATTCCCGATCAGAAGTAAATGTAGGTGCCACAGATTGGTAATAGAGATCTCCACATTCTGTTAGGGGTCTGCAGCGCCTATCTGAAGTCGTCGTTGGTGGCGTTGATTCGAACTGAGTGTCAGAATTACATTGTCTCATATTCTGGCATCTTCGGTCTGCTGTAACTGAGCGCTGCGGCAGTTCATATTGACTGTCGGAACACACAGTCGACGTGGCACAAACGCGATCGGAGACAAATTCGCCCTGATCGGTATCAAATATAGGAGGTGTTATTTCATGCTCGTCAGGGAACTCGCACACCGTTAAAGGTCCACATTCACTTTGGCTGTATCTAGTGCATGAATGGAGCTTGAACTCATTCTCGTCGCATCTTCTGCAATTAACACACCTAAATCCGTTTCGATCCACCGCGCATATTCCAACCCGAATCTTATTGTCCGTGCACTAAAGATTATCACATGGCAAGCACTGAAAGCCATTGCCGTCGACTTGGCTACATGATCCAGTACGATATGTTTGGCCATATTCGCAATCCAGGTTGTCACAAGTCTGACAAGTTTCTACAGCATCTCCGTTACTACAGTTACCTTCTTGGTACTCGCTTGGTCGGCACACCAGTCTTTGTGAGCCTGACTCAGAACAATCTCTAACTTGGGATTGTCCTGCGTCACGCGTTGTAGTACGCAAATTAGGTACAGCAATTTTGGCGACAAGTTATTCAGATCAAATTGGCAAATGGAAGTTACCGAATGTCGAGAATGTGCAGCTTAACACTCCGATTATTAAAAGTGTGTGACTCGCCCTGCAAATTTGCGAACATCAAGGTGTATATTCCGAACATTAGATGTGGTGAACGATCATGGTGAGAATGCTCGTTGAGCTAAAGCTATTGCCACGGCTACGGGGTCTTTACTGATTGACTAAAGTGGTCATGACACCCCGACACGAGTGAAATCCGCCTGCTCTGTCATGGTTTACGTAATCCATACCAAGTGTACGCCGTATACTGCTTTGGCCATGCGTACACGCAGGGTATTGCGCAAGCTAGATATTGCAGGTACGGATGACACTTGTGGGGGATGCAAATCTCTGCGAATTGATTTGTACACTGGGAAGCAGATGTCTGCAGAGCAACGATGAAGGAAAGGGGGAACGGGGAAAAATACCGCCGTGATAGGTGTCCCATCATTGCAACCGTAACCTCGGCTGCTGGCGAAGTGCTACCAGTCGTGCAGCTAACCTTGATAGGAGCACTGTCGTCGACAAGGACAGCCGACCGGGACCCCACGGTGCACAACGTCCCAGTGCTGAGCACGATGCAAGGTTAACCATAGCGCACCACCCTAAAGCACCCCCGACGACGGCGCACATTCTGGCTAATTGGCTTAAAGCCCAAATACGCACACTCGTGCATCACATTGTGCTCCGAGGTGTCAACCAAGCCGTCAGCTGCCTGGCAATTGATAACTAAGAGGGTTTAATGTTGACTAATATATTCCACTCTATATTATATATTAAGATTGAGTTCTAGTTCTAATTCCAAATTTTGTGGTTAGAGTAAGTACGGACTTCAATGCAAATGGTGCAACCTGCCACGTGTGTGGTTAGCGGCGGAGTTAGACTTTGGCAGCTACTCTTTCTCAGGTACTCTGACTGTCTCGGGTACCTGCTTAAAGTTTTAGTAAAGCAAGTCTATGATCGTCATGACTTCTTGGAAATGACTGGCCATGTTGGCTGTCCTCTGCCAGTCAGCAGTTAAGGAAATGTCATACTAGAACTAGACTAGTAACGATCATATTTTAAATATTTTATTAGTGTATTATAGATAAAAATCGCAATAAAACTTCATTAAATCCTTTAAAAATTAATTAATTTATAATTTAATTGATTAATTTTTAAGTAAACAAGTTGTGTGGGCTCGCTTTGCTTCGCGTGAACCAACAGATCAGAATAAGCAATACTTCATTTCGCATTTTCTCTGCTCACAGAAAGTACTTTCTACATTGCTCTATTCTGTATATTTTGTATTCTCTACTGTTGACAGGTTTAAATAAGCAATACTCATTTTCATTCGCTCTTCTCGGTCTGTTTTGAGAGGTACTTTCTACAATAAGCAATACTTTATTTTCATTCGCTCTTCTCGCTCTGTTTTGAGACGTACTTTCTACAATAAGCAATACTCAGTTACTGTTTTAATATATAGTATACTTATTAATTTATTAATTTTAAAAATAATATCAATTGTTGAAAAAAAGTTTTTAAATTTCTAATGGCCAAGCCCAAGGAATGTCATTGTTCGTTCGTTAGATAGGGGAACAAAGGGAGATAATTATCATTTTGTGCCGTTTAGAATACAGTCAAACAAAACACAAATTGCGCTGTTATAATCTTTAATTTCTTTAACATTTATTATTGATTATTTAATTTTCTACAATTTCAAGATGTATTCGGGAAGTCGCCCTAATAAATTACTACAATGAGTAGCCAGCAGCTTGTGAAAGTAGAAAATTCAACGGTATATATAATTTAACTACAATACCAACAGTGTTCACTTGTCATTGGGCTTGCCAAAACGATGCCTGTATCAACAGCACATTGGCAATAAACATAAAGTCTAATCTGCTCCCTGTCTCATAGTGCTTCTCTACACGTATTTGCGTCTCTCCTTCTCTGTGTGATTAGACAGGACTTTCTCATTGTTGCTGTGGCGGTGCTTAAGTTGTCTGTGTGGACTTTCTTTCTGGTGGTGCTACGCCCAGTGGTGCCGAACCGTCAGGGCCACCGCACGCGGTCAGGGACCTACCGTGAGCCCAACCCCAACGTCAGTGGCGGATGTGAGCAACAGGCCGCAACTTGGTACGCAACGCCGATTTATTAGACTGCGGCGACTGCACTGCCCTTGGGCTGTGAAAATGCATCACTTGCGCCAATGCCTGACTCGCTGCCAAGCCAAGTCATGATCTGCGTTGCTCTCCAAACCTGTTTTCTTTTTGAACGTTCTTCACCGTCGTTTTGCCAGAGTGGTTCTGCGTTGCATTATTGCTGCATGAGATTATGAAGGTTGTATCAACAACTGCTAACTCCCGCTGCTATCACATCGCAATGCATAGATATAAGTCAAAATCATTTACTGTCAACGTCCCGGAACGTTTCTGAAAATATGTCACGCGCAGCAGCCTTGGTTGTGCTCGCCATTTCTATTTTATCGGCAGCGCAACAAGTAAGACCGGATGGTAGCTTGCCAACTGATGGATCGGGCGATGATGGTGGCACTGATTTCGATAACTTCTTAAATGACTTGTCGACATCATCAACACCTGTACCCAATGACGACTCATCGTTATTCGACGAGCAGGATGAAGAAAGAGATCGAGCACTAGCAAATCGACAGCAATCAGCGGGTCAGAGTGACACTGTCGAGGGGGAAGTAGATTCTACTCAGCTTGCGTTTATCGTAATCCTTTCGATCTTGATATCTATAGCACTTGGAGTTACCTTGTATTATCTTCGGAAAACAAGGTATCTCTTTTCAAAATCTCAATCGTGTATCGCTCAATGAACTAACGTACCCCGTCATGCTCGTTTCTACACGGAGGTCACTAATACGATGATTGCTTGTATTCTGCAGACAACTGCAAAACGAGCACTATTTGCAGGGGCTTATAGCACGAAATGAAGTCGAGATGGTCGACACCAGCGACGGTGCTGCTTATGGTGCAGCAACCGACGACGATGTTGTGTATAACAGACCATCATCAAGTGATTCATTTAATGCGTATGTAAATCCGGGTTCAAAATCAGTTGCACTGGCAGATCCAGCACCACTGGGAGAAGAACACCGTGTACATGACGACGAGATTTCTGTGCACAGACCCGGGGTTATCATTGGTAGTTCGTCGGTCTAGGTGGGATTCAAATTTCTTCGATCTTCGCTGATGTCAACTTTAAAATTTCATCCGCAGATCTCTTCCAATTCTTCACGTCTTTAGCGCACTGCTGCCATAATTCTCCATGCCGCGGCTCGGCTTGGCGACAATGCTTCGCAACCTGTTCCTGCTGTGCCTGCAAATTGATCATTAAGTACACATCAATGTAGTTATTGAATGAATCGTTCAAATTATTTATGCCCTACCTCACTTCCGTACTGTAGCTCGAAAGCGTAGTAAGCAGCCCAGGCATCACCAAGGTCGGGATCAAGTTTGATCGTCCGATTAAACCAAGTCCGAGCTTTCGCTGTCTTCCTCTCAGATTGGAAGTACCTGGCTACCATCTTCTCATGGAACATTTATGAATCAGGCTTAGTCAAGAGGATATTTTATTGCATCTCAACAGTGAGGTGCTCGCCACTTTTACTAACCAGCATGACCCTTGGATCGTTCTCACACTTTTTTAGTGCATCAACGCTCTTTGTTTTACTGTTCAAGAAAAGCGATAAATACTTAGTACTTTCCACCTGAATATACAGATGGCTCCAACATCACAATACCGCTGTGCTTTGGCTGCAAGCATGATCGCGTTACTCCACAGAAGCCCAGAAGTTGGGCACTCCTGCAAAGCTGTGGTGACGGGATTAAGATACAAAACAAATTGTACGTCAAGCTATCAGATGCGAGTGCACAACTCTTGCTCAAACCTTTTGCTAAAAGGGCATCAGAATTGGACTTGAATCCCGCTGCAAGTTCGATGCGACATCCTGAAGAATACAATCATGACACACGCAACGTCAGCTCATGACAGTGGGTATGTCACAACATGTCTCATTTACGTCACCTTCCAGGAAAAACTCGGGGCAATGAGGAAGCGTTGCCCGCGCCTTTTCCATGATAGAACGGGCTCGAGTAATGTTATCTGTAAACGCCACCACAATACTGTGAGAAGGAAAAAAGTAACAAAGTGACCAATAGGTACGCAGTTTACTTTGGCTATGTTCCAGTCTTGATGCCAGAAGCCACAAAGGAATAGAAGTCTTACAATGCTTGCGTCCTTGTGCATAGCTGGATGTACGAAGTTGCTTAGCATGATAGCATGTTGACAAGCACACGCTCAAATCAGAACTACGTACAAATTGCGTGCAGTG
>JACLAD010004539.1_pt1 | contig 11963 bp, 5 predicted proteins | sample 8027901 | NCBI WGS metagenome assembly JACLAD01 (sample SAMN15725071, study PRJNA655200) | protist metagenome | isolation source: fluorescence activated cell sorting (FACS) single amplified genomes of... | place: Spain: Blaines Bay Microbial Observatory, Mediterranean Sea | collected 2016-07-05
TGCAATTAACTGGAGCGTCAGCCTGAGTAGTAGTAGTAGTAGTAGTAGTAGTGGTAGTAGTAGTAGTAATATTAATATATTGCAATATTGAAAGTGCAATAATAAATATATTTATTGCAATATTGTAATATATTGCCAGCAATAGAAATATATTGTCGGCCGACAAGCCTGTTTCTAACTATTCAACGTACAGAGGTAAGGATTGGGTCTTGATCTACCGTCTACCCCCCCACATTCGTGGGGGGCGAGGAATTCGAATTTGTTATCAAGAATATGATATTGATAGCTATGTAACTAGAAGTATTTTTTTGCAAAAAAAAAAAAGCCACCGTAATCCGTAATCTAAATTTTGCATTTGCATGGAGGAGGTAGTTATCAAATTATCAACCATTACTGTTACTGGTCTAAATAAAATAGAAGTAATCAAACCCTAAGAAACCAACTTTACATTTCTCATCAAATTTTGACTCACGGGGAATGGTCAAGATAAACTAACACTAACACTTCAGCATTAATAAAGGTAGGGAGATCTCACCTCTTGATCATTTTACCATTTAATATCTATCAAAGAGCCACCATTTACCAAAACTTCGTCATGCCTGGGTACATGTGACGACCTGGAGGCTCAGTGAACATTCAATGTTTGGTACTTTTCTTTGGACTGGAAGTAGTAGTACCTCCATTCCTGAACTCCGATGAGGTTTTAAGCAAAGCTGCCCAATCGTCACAGACACTGAATGATTGCAGCATTCTATCCAACCAAAATGGTTCCAAGAGGACAAATTTTCCAGGAGTATTGTACCCAGAGATAAAATTGTGCATGCCCTTCAATCTCAAATCAATAAGTTGCACCAATCTTTCGTGAAGAACCATTCTCACTTTCATGGTTGAGAGACTCGGCACTTTAAACTTCCGATTCTTAGTCCTCTTACTGAAGTCCCAATCCTAAGAGATAATCAACATATATACGTCAGTATTACTCATGAGAACTATCAAGGAGCAGAAGTCTGATAAACACAAACAGAACACACGTGTGGAATAAGATTAGATACATATTGTGTACGTTATTTAGATGTACACCTTCGTTGGACCCATATTATTAAACATTGTCTCGGCTCCGTCATTAAATTGATCTTCGAATTCAGATCCCTCATCATCACCACTTGCTACACTTCGCTTCGCAAGTCTCTTATTTTTCTTGGCCCTTTCTTTCGATATGGTAGTCCTGCGATGTCTACTTTCACTTACTCCTGCCAACACAGTGACATATTCATGAGTCTCCTTCACCAGATTATTTAATCGCAATAAGTCTCCGGCTTCAATAGGATCTTGTTGAACAGAGTATACATAACATCTCTCGGCAGCATCTACATCATCATTGAGTTCGTGAATCCATCCTAACATGTAGACAGCAAGAGGGAATGGTAAACAATCTGAAGGACGAGCGGCTCTTTCAAACAAGGCTCGAGCCGCCTCTTTAGCCCTCCTTCCGCCATTGTGGGATGTATATCGCTGCAAATGGTACATAGCATACCAATACAATACCTCAGGTTGAACATCTTTGAAAGGATTGACACCACTGTATTCGCTCATAGATACATATCTCATTCCACTGTTCTCTCCTTTTGTGTAGTTTTCACTAATTCCCATCAAATTAGCTGCATTATTCGTATTCCTCTCAACATCTAGAAAATTTCTATTCGCAACATCGTCAGCTAGGCTTGGATTCATTGCCGCCTCAAATAGTTCTTCGGGATCATCGCTTGAAATAATCTCAGAGAAATTGAGCATAATCGATTGTTTCAATTTGTAATTGATACGATCTACACCTTGTGGACTTCTATAACCGAGAGCTACGAGGCAAAGAGCTAATGAGGCCAAAACAACACTATTTGCAGGAGAGATAACAAGAGCAGCACGTAGATGTACCTCAGCTTCTTTAAAATGTCCTAGTTCCATCAACATCTGTGACATGAGTGTGATGGACTCAACATCGACTGCATCTACAAGTTCATTTGCTCTGCCCAGATATACTACAGCCCTTGCAATCACATCCACACGGGTTTCAATACTGTTGGGCATAGAATAGAGATATGTCATGACACCCAAGGCTCTCCACGCAAGAGGACTGGCTACTCCAGAGATAGCCACAGCTTGCTGCATATTATTGAATGCATCATTGTATCTACCTTGCATAGCATGCATTATAGAAGCAGTTCTTAGTGTAAATGTATTATTTTTTGCCTCGACCATAGCTGCATCAATCTTCTTGAAGGCCTTGATTTTCTCGTTCTTCTTCCATAGAACCAAAGACTGACACCTCAGAGCGGGAGAATTGTTAGGATCCATATCCAAAGCAGCTTCAAGCTCTTCCTCTGCATCTTTGAGATTGTCCACTTCAAGGTATAGATGAGCTAAAGCAATCTGTAAGGCAACAAAGTCATCAACACTTTGATTTTGCATTTTCGTTGGACTATTCTCTTCGAATCTCATCCGTTTGGCCCATAGCAATGTACGACGAGCAGTCGAGTACTTATTTCTTGTATACTGATAGTAGTGCCCTAATGCTATGGCAGGCCAGATTGTGCGAGAAATTGAAAGATTGGCCGCAGTCCACAGCATGCTTTCAGCTGATAAAATATCTTTCTTCACATAGGCAGTAAATTGGCCATACGCGAGTAGAGCAATCCATCTTGAACTGCTCTTCATGAAAAATAATCCGCGTCGAAAGGCGGCACAAACTTGATCGGTATCATCATATTCTGTACTAGTCTCCGATTTGGTGTGGTTGGGACAGGTAATAATGCTAGCGCCTGCGCACCCACGTAATATTAGGGCTACATCATTATCGTTTCTATCAATTGCATTAACTGCCCTTCGGTAAAAGGACAGTGCTTTTGGAATGTCACCTCTTACATGAGCTAAATGACCAAGGGCAGCAAGAGCATTGGACGTGGCTAAGGAATTACGCTCATTTGTTGCAATAACCTTTTGATATACAAGAGCTACTGCTTCCACAGAATCTCCTTTTAACTCAAGCATCCACCCTTTCTCTAATAATGCCAAGTTAGAACACGGAGATGAGGAATCAACACGTGACAAATAACGAAGAGCCATGGGTAAATTCCCCTGTTCGGCTAGCAGTAGCGCATATCCACGTAAAGCATCTGCGAAAGTAGGGTTAAGCAATAACGAGCCTAGAAAAAGCTCCTCGGATTCTCTAGGCAGTTGCATACGATGCAGATATTTAGCACTGTGTCCAATTACGGCCGCACTATTTGGACAAACGGAACCACACTCTCGAAGTAGTTTGTGTCCTGCATAGAGTTTAGCATATTTAGCTGCCATTCTTACAGCAAGAATGTGTAATAACGCACTATCCTGTTTCGTGACCAGGTTCTCCTTGTATGACAAACACTCTAAAACTCTTACCATCGTAACGAAAGATTCCTGGCCACATCCCTGGGACAAAAGATATTTGCTTAATGCCAATAATCGTACCACATCTCTGGGTTTGCGATACACTTCGGCAATCAATACATTGTATTCGTGCTCTGTGTCATCATTTGCATCCTCTTGTAAAAATAATTCAAACGACAAATACTTAGTGTCACCAAATTCGATAACTCTTCGCTTATCAATGCCTAAATTCTGAAAATGATCACAAATGTCTGAGAGAGCCTCCGGTTCAAAATAGATAACTTGCTTGGGAGGATCATACTTATATATATGCCCTGAGATAGGTTGAAAGGAAGCTTCCAATGTAATTTTTCCATTGGGGACATTATTGAGTTTCCTTTCATAAACTCTGTAAACTGCACCATTGCTGAAGTCAAATTTTTGTAAAGCGATCATGATATCGCCCATGTGGTCATCCTCGTTATCCCCGTTCCCCATGTCATAATCCATCACCAAACACTTCAGCGGATCAGTACCATTCCATTTAAACTTAAAATCTTCGTTGAAGTATGGATTTAATGTATTTTTTTGACGTTTAGATGTGCGAGAGCTATTACCTATAGATAAAACTACATACGGATCTGACAGCCCCCCTTTAGTGTCAACATCAGTGTTGATCAAATTGCTACATGACAACAGCTTAATAGTTATCATTCCTATCATGTTGGCATCTCTCTTCGTTTCAGCGACGCTCGTTGTTGGGGGATCCCACCTATTGTGAATCTTACCTCTGTCTGGAGACGCCATGGAATTCTTTAGCTGAGGAAGGGGTCCTCTTTTTTTTTCCTCCACAAAACTTCTATTGTCAGTCTGGAGTGTCTGTATCATCAATTTATTGTTCTCTTCGATTGGAATGGTAAGTTCTAGACCTTCAGACCGCATAGATTCTTCCATTAGTTTGTTGACTGCAGTAACACTGACAGAGTTGACTAGGTCCTTCGACGTTTCACTTATTGTACTTTTCAATAAACATGCTAGATCCATAAACTCAGCTAGGTCTGGATCCAATTGTGGGGGTTCTTCATTATCATCTATTGGTGTCTCTTCCTTCACAAGATCTCTTGTGTCCACTGGTCCCAAAGATAACGTTTCCCAAATATTCTTCGCTGGGATTCGCATATGTAACTCCTCGTAACTTTTGGAGGGATTTGCGTTTTCTGGCTCGTAAAATGCGACTGAAGGGTCGAATTTATCAGTCGCTGAAAAGAGATGACGCGAAGGACAGTAATAGAGGATACCTTCATTACTGTCAGTCATATACACAGTGTGTCGACGGTGTATCCTCTCAAGCTTTTTTGGTTGCGGTGGTTCAAAGTTTAGAGTAGAATTACGCATTTTGACAAGCTCCACAGGGACATCTAATGCACTCTTGCCTTGGCTTATGAAATTATCAACTCTTTTCCTGTCCTCATTATATATACATCGAGCATTAAGATCGAAGGGAACCCCACTTTGTATACAACCTGAAGATTTATGTATGTAGTAGGAAAATTGTTTTGGAATAGTTGTATTAGCAGCAAAATTATAGTTCTGCTTCCTCATAGTCTTTGCACTTGATTCTTTACAAGCTAATTTCACTTTTCCCCATCGTTCGTCCACGTCAAATTCAACATTTGTACGTTCGTGTATGGAAAGAAGAAATTCTTGAGGCAACATGGACTCTGGACATCGGAAATGTGCTGGCGTGTGCCTGTACGAGCTAGTATCCATCACACCAAGTGGTTTGGGAAGTGTGCTTTCTAACAATACCGTGGCTTCGAGTAAGTGTCTCTTGGTAATTTCAGAGTGAATCCACGATTTTTCGCCACCAAGCATTAAGTTGGACATGCTTCCTAGGTGATTTTTGATCACATCACCCTGCACCTTCTGTTTGTGAGATTCTACCCTACAGGAGTCGTACTTCTGTTTTAACTCATCCAATGCTACATTTCGTCGAGCTCTAGCCATATCTGCAAGTTCTTTATATTTAGCAGCTTGGATTTTGCTCATAAGATCACCCGCGCTCATAGTTGTGGTAGGGCCAACGATAGGCATAGGGTTTGCTTTCTCTACTGTAGACATGACTTCATCTGAAATCTTTGCGGCAGTCATATTTGATATAAAATGACTAGGAAGTGAGGAAGTCATTATATGCATAGGGTCCTGCCCTGCTCCAAATCTGTGTGAAGGGGGCTGAAAGGTAGGTCCTAAAATGGGGTCGAAGGAGCTGGCCTCAACACCTCTAATACCTGGTGCAAATGTGCGAGGGACTTTTTTACCCATGTTTGTAAACGCCCCATGCTTCTCAAAGCTCTCTCTACTCTTTCTAAGACATTTTGTTACTGTGGCTAGACGTTCATCGCTGTAGTTGTCATTTTTAATAGTCTTCGTCATTCCCGGGTATAGATCCATGCGCCTCAATCTATCAAGAAAGATCTTAGCCTCTTCCCACCTTTCGTCCTTGCGGGTGTCAGACAACGTATCATCGTGAAAAGATGCAAACATCTTTGTGAACCCTCTTCCATGACCCTTGAAATGACACTCCGTGTCCATTATTTTGGCTATGTCATCTGGATCAAGTGACCTGATAAATGACATCGACGACAATTTAAATAAACTATTTTTTCTGGAGCAATTTCTTTCATGGTTGGAATAATCCTTTTTTTTGAGGAGCAATTTACGACGCTCCTGCTCCTTCAGTAAATTCTCCATAGCCAACATCCGTCTCTCTTTAAGATCTTGGGCAGCAGTGCTGGTTTTATCTGCTTCAACAATTTTTGTCAGGTCCTGCATAAAATGATCAGACATCTTGAGGCGACCATGTGCTTGAGAGTTGGTTGCATCGACATTCTTTTGTCGTTCGTAAATTTCTTTCTTACATCGTTCCTCATATTCTACAATGCTCCTATCTTCATTAACTTTCACGATGTGAGGGATATTGAATCCTTTTCCTTTGTTGGTAGCTGGAGTTGATACTTGGATGTAGTGCTCTTCATTATCTCTCGGCAGCTTGAACTCGGCAGGTTCGTCCCCTTGGAACGTACCTGTTTCTTCATTCCTATAGAAAATTATCTCTGTCTCCGGATCCACCATCATACTCCAAGGCCACTTTTGTTGAGCAACTAGTGATCTGGAGGCAGAATGCTCAAAAGTATACTCCTCCTTCTTGAGCTCGTTCTCCTGTAGTTGCCGTGATACTTCATCTGCCCCACTCGTGATGTACCCAGGACCATATATATCAGAGTCGTCGAAATCAGTGCTATTTTTACGCATTACCTGGACAAAGCTACTTCTGACAGAATTTGCTCTCTCTTTCAACTCACCCAAATCTCTCGATAATTCTATCAAATTGTTCTGTCTTTTCATTGATTCCTCCTGCAAACCAATCTGCGCTCGCTCTTCAAGACTAAATTGCTCACCTATATGCCTATCTTTTGCCTGCATTTCAGCAAATTTCTTCTTGACGATGGCAACTTCTGGTGGCAACATTTCACCTTCAAACACTGATTTGGACTCCCTTGTAAATATACCGTCGTCATCGTTAACTTCACTGTAAACACTGTTATCTGCAGATGGAGCCATGGAAGATGGGAAACAACTTTCAGCATCTTCAATATTACGACATTCATTGTCATTTTCATAGCTACCTGCACCACCATTGTAGATAAATTTTGAAGATTCTTCCTCAATGAAACTTGTATAGGAATCGAGCTTCTGTTCCATCTCTAATGTCGTCTTGTTGTCGTCGTTGCTATTGGAGGATTGCACACTCAGAGTAGGAGGTAATGGCGACTTACTAGAGGCGGCCTTATCTGGAGATACACGATATGGCGGTGAGTTCACAAGAGAACTATCCAGGGGGGAGCCAAGAGCTACATGTACTAATGATATCTGTGGCTTCGGTTCGTCCACGTCCTCTATAAGCTTCATATTATTGTTCAATTCAGACATATCATCATGTTCATGCAGTCCCCCGGATTTCCTTCTACTTTCTACGTCTTTCCCCACTACCCTCACCTTTTCGGCGTCATGATTCATCTGTTGTGGTTCAAGTTTTTTATTCATAGTTGAAGACACTGACATTGTTTGTGTTGGATTTGGTTCTTTCGGTGCATCTAAAATATCATTGGTAGACACGAAGTCTTTTGGCCTTTCCCACTGACCTCCACTTTGTCCTTGGGTATAGAAGATAGCACCTTCAGAAGATTGCCATTGCAACCAGGTTCCACATATAGCGACTATAGAGGCATTCACTTTGAGATTCTCGAATGTGTCATGTTCTGTTTCTTGTTTCAAGGCCTTGAACCCTCTGTCTATATTATCTTGTTCCTCATTTATTGACCTGGCAAGATTGCCTGCTAGACGAGAAACCCTAGACGCCCCAAGTTTGTCGAATGAAGACGATGGTGAATTCGTCTGTTTCAAGTGTGAACTTTTGTCGGGGGAAATGTATAGATCGTCCCCCTTGTCGTAATCGTGCGCATTCTCGTCCCCTCCTCTGTCACCATCTTCCACAAGGATTTCCCCTTCAGGTAAATCCCAACGAGACTCACCAGTTGCGTGGTCATAGTAATAATTGGTCCTGGTGCTGTCATCATGATACCTTTTCCAGCTACTCTGACTATCCGTGGTGAGCATGCTAGTCATGGATGCCATGCTGTCTTTGTTTACCAGCTTTCTCTGAGTCAAGGGGTCGTCCAAGTTGTATGCCAGGTCATATGTTGATGGGTTATCGATGCGTGGATCATCTTCACCGTATGCGGAGGAAGGAGAGAACATTCTTCAATCTGTCCTACACGTTGCACTCTCAGGTGCGTACTAATGCCGTTTCTCCAATCTGCGCACTACTACTCCATACAGCAGGCACATTCGATCGTTCCCTGAAAACCGATGGGAAGATGGTTCAAAACTCAAAAAACATATCCAATATTGGATATCCAATATGAAAATATTGAAAAAACGAAAAAACATCCTTACAGTATTAGATGGATCTCATCTCACTCTCTCTTTTCGCCACACTCTCTTGAGAATTTTGTACTCTTTTGACGGAAGGGGGGAAATATAGTTTTCTCATTTTGTTGGACATTTTAACATGATGCATCATGATTTATGTTGGATATTCAATGCCAAATATGTATGATGATTTATGAAACTTCTCGATTTAGATGTGTACTTCACACTATCACAGCAGCAGGCGCATCAACAGAGCGAAACTTAGCTGCCCCTTAGGCTCTTCACAAGAAGAGGGATAACTCCCCTCCTCCTTTGCACGTAATTATGCGGAGTGCAGAGCCAGAATCGGCTTACGCACGTGGCTCACTAACCAATTCGTTGCATGATTCGGAAAACGAGGAGCCGTTCAATAGGGGGAACCTGCTGAGTGCGATGACCGACAGTTCGATGCCGCGAAGCAGGGATGAGAGCTTTACAGCTCTATCGGACTCTTCAGTTAACTCACTATCCAACTCACTTCGATCTGCCCAAAGCGAATTTCGCGGTAGAGAGTATTTTACGAAGTCTAGAGAAGAGTGTATAGATATGCCCAAAGCCCAAAATCAAGATGCCGACATGAAGTGTAGCGGGTGTGAAAGGATTTTGTAGCCTATTATTTTGAATTCCATCGTATAAAACCTTGTTGTCTTATTTATGTTAATATATATATACATATATACTTGTGTGTGTGTATTCATACTTCGCTAGCATTGGTAATAGCACGGGTAACAAGGGTATTAATTTCAAAGCTCCATCGCCGTCAGACCCTCCAGGCTCATGGCAGAGATACAAAACGGCTTGTTGGAACACCTTTGTTAAGTTTTCGCACACATTCGGAGATTCGCCGATGGTATGTTGTAACCTTCTCTTTCTGTACAAACTCAAAAAAGTTCTGCATTTGTCGGTAATGCTTTGACATTTGAAATTGTACCGCAGGACCGATGTGAACTTGGTTTGCCTTTTGATAATCTCTTCTTTGCAATTAGAAATTTGTCGAATGATTCAAAACTCTTAGAGCGATTTGATGGGATGGTCGATCGATTTCAATTCAAAGAAGGACATTCTATCCCGTGGAGAGAGTTCAAGGAGTTCGTTGATCTTCTATTTCTCGTATTACAAGACAAAGAAGGGGAAATGGGAAACTTTAGGAAAGGATATGATCTGGAGAATGATAGGGAAGGGGCAGTATACATTAGAGAAATAGATTCGCGAAGAAAAGGAATGGCCACACCATACTCACAGCTCCTTCGGAAAAATAGGGGCGCCAGCACTTCAGTTTATGACCATTTACTAGGGGAGCCCTCAACGGGTATTAGTACAGGCTCAATATCCGACCGCATGAGGACGTTTAAGGTGTCTGACAACATTATGGCGAAGGCACTCGCCAGTTCTGTACATAAATTCAGGGATGTAGCTCACCTGAACGCTGGTGACGGTATTCTGAGCACGTTATCTCAACTCACTTTCAACAATCGCAAGCTTTCGAAGAAAAAAGCTGTTCCTCAGGAGCACCACAATGTCGAATCCTGTCAAAGGCTGGTAAATACTAGCTGTAGTGGTGGGAAGAAGAAGAGGGAATATGAAATCACCTATAGAGGTCCTCATAAAGTAGTTAAGGAACTGAACAAAGTCGACGATCAATCGTTTTCTGGTACACTTCGAAATTATCCTACAGATCTCGTTGGCAGACTAGATAAAGATGATTATGTCACCAAGTATAATGAAAGAGGTGATAGTCGGATGTACAGGGTGAAATATGATGCTGATGATGAGCGCAAAGAGACCCCCATAGAGTACGACGAATTATTGCATAAGAGAAAGCTGTTCAATTCTGACGCATTTACAGTCTCAATGGCCCCACCAGTATCAGATAACGTGCTCACTATATCGAAAAATGAACGGTTCAAAAATGACTTGGATAAAAGCAAAATCGTCGAATTATTGGATCCCAGGGAGAATTATGTGAGTAAGTGGTTTGCCATGAAAGAGAAGAGAGATATGAGACGGTAGGATCATAAGCAATATCGCCCTGTGATGTTAAATTTCAGTTATTTTGTGAATACAATTGCAAAGTTCTAACACAAAAATCTTACTTCTTTCACTCTTTGCAGGTATCATGAGAAATTTAAGAAAGATCAGCACTGCGTCACTAAAGTTGTCCAGAATGCTCTATATCTAAATCAAAAAAGTGTCACGAATCGAATTGGCAATCTTGGTAGGGAAGTTCGTAATAGAGAAATAGATACGCAAAGAATGATCAATAATGTACGGAAGCAAGAGTTGAATGACAATCTTCAGTTGATCAAGAAAAATCGCCGTAGTAAACTGCGAGAACTCAAGCGAAATGTCAAGTCCGTTATCAAGTCATCCATAGATAAGACTAAGGAGCAGCTTGAGGTGGAAAAAATGTATAAAAAGATGTCAAAACATCCACCTACGCATAATATATTACCATACTCCTCGAGTAAAGTTATTATACCACACGAGTACAACGATGCTGTAGCAAATGCGAAGAATGAAAAGCAATTTCAAGCTGCAAAAGAGGATAGGCAGCGTTTCGTTGAGCAAACCTTAGATTCACGTATTCAACAATATACTGATCACAAGCGTCAAATTATGGTCAAAAGTAGTACAGACACATCTAGTACATCGATAGTATCCTCGTATCCGATGAAATGTGCTGATTTATTCGAAGAAAGTGAATTGGCGCCGAGTATTGTATTGCTCTCCCCATTACAGTCGAGAAGCACTTTTGATGAAAGTGCGCCCATGCCCAGAGCTCACAATAGCAGCCCTAGTGCTGATGAAGATGCAATGCTGATGGACTACGATAGATACATTATGTCATCTCAAACTAGTAAAGACAAGGTTAATGCATGTATGGATGGTGGAGATATTGTATCTGGGGCCTCCTTCAGTGACTCACCTGTATCCGTAACCAGCCGTAACAGTCTCATTTCCGTAAACACTCGCGTGGCCGTCATAGATGGAACAAACTCTACAAAATTGCTAGGACACAAAATGTTTGAAAAATAATATTTGATTATCAGGAAGCAACAGAAAAGTAGACAGCTTCGCATATATGTGTTATAGATTGCTTGGAAGTGCAGTGTATGTATCATAATCATGCCAGACCTATACTGTTATTATATGATTTTACCGATCACCAAAAATTTTGACCAACTTTATTATGACCGAGCAACAAAACGAGACAAGAAAAACATCTTCATTTCGCGTACATATTCAACGAGTTGGTACAACGTAAAACGTAAAACTCGAGCGAGATGGGTGGAGGGTGGAGGTAACTATTACTATTACTAGTACTAGTACCTGGTACTATACCTATACTACTTCTATCTTCTAGAAGTACTTCTAGAAGGGTATTACTATTGGCTATTACTATTAGGAAGTAGAAGTATTAGTATTAGTATTAGTACTAGTACTAGTACTATTACTATTACTATTACTATTACTATTACTATTACTACTTGAAGTATTACGTATTACCAGTGATGGCCATAAAGTAATCGGAT
>JACLAD010009313.1_pt1 | contig 11963 bp, 12 predicted proteins | sample 8027901 | NCBI WGS metagenome assembly JACLAD01 (sample SAMN15725071, study PRJNA655200) | protist metagenome | isolation source: fluorescence activated cell sorting (FACS) single amplified genomes of... | place: Spain: Blaines Bay Microbial Observatory, Mediterranean Sea | collected 2016-07-05
GTCGATCGCCAGCACGCTGATCTTCGTCTTCGTCATCGGTGTGCCCTCCACATGGTTCTATAGAACTGTCATGGCATACGAGACGCTGTCCGGCTCCAGGGGCGGGGGCACCCACCGCATCAGTTCAGTATCAATTGGGCGGTTACCGTGGAGACACTGAAGCGCGGCTACGTTCATGTCACGCCTCTGCCGGATGCTGTCACCGTCCTCGAGTTGCTCGCTGGCTGGTTCGAGGACTACAATGTTCATCACCCACATTCAGGGCTGAAGATGCACTCGCTCCGCGAATTCATTGCAGCTCAAACCGCAACCGCCTGAGGGTCCGGTGAAGCGGGGGCAAGACCAGCACCCCACAAAAAAGTTGCTACAACGCTTACGACTTTTCCCTCTCAAGACGGATGAACCCAAATCCAGAGCATCCTACCATGGAGGCTCAGATGGATACGTTAGAACTACTTATGAAGCACTATAACTACCGGCCGTTCATCACACTCGAAGAGGCCGCAAGCTTTTGGGGGCATGCGGAAAAAACGATGAAGGAGAAGATCGACGCAGGTGATATTCGCCTGCCCTACTTTACATCCGACGATCAGCAGAAATCTATCAAACTGGTTCGCCTCGAAACTGTTGCGAAGATTCTTGAGCAGCGAGCGAACGCAGCAGAAAAGGAATTCAAGAAACTCTGGAGCTGAATGATCGGGCGACACCTAACCGCCAGATATGGCCCCACATGAGGCAGACAACGTCGGAAGAGAGTGCGGCGATTACCGGTTGCCTGCATACTTTTTGACGAAGCCGCTCCAAGATTGTCAAGTCTGGGGCCAACTATTCGTTACGAACTCGCGAGAAAAATCAACCATTGAGGGGAAAATGAGCTGTCCAAAGGCTAAAGAAATCAGTTGAGCGTCATCGGGTAGAATTCTATGACTTCGTAGACGCGACTTGGCTCGGCAGGCGTCGTTGCCAGAGGTATTCGCAACCAAAGTAGGCTTGGAGTATCATGCTTTCGCGAACTTGGACGACGCTAATGCTTCGCCTGTGAGATGGGTGAAGTGTAGTCATCACAAGAGGCTTGCTGACCTGCGGCATGGCCGCGGCCCGATACTAATGAGTAGGTCCCGATCGGTTGATCGGGACCTATTCTGTTACCGCGGCAAGCTTGCTGCGAGGTCGGTAAGTCGTGCGCCATGCCACCGCAGCGAGGCGGCATGGCGATCCTCTGGGGCGTCGGCTTTAGCGAGAAGATCGCGCATGTCGCGGATTGCTTCTCCGACGCTCCTTGGATCGGGACAAAGACCGTCCATCAGACGATCGGCTTTGCAGAAGAGGTCGAGGCCTCCATTGCCCCCCACGGCATGCAACACCTCCGAAAGGCTGTTTCCGTGGCGCCGCAGGAAATCCTGGGCGTTGAGGGCAGCGATCAGGGCACTGCTGCCATTAAGGGTCTTGTTCATATTGGTCTCCACGCACGAAGGGCCGGCCTCCAGGCCGGACGAGAACCTTGTGCGGTCAAGCACCGCCGGCGGGACCAGCCGGCGATGTAGTCTTGAGGAACTGCCCTACGCGACGCTCCGTAGAGCAGCCTCGCCGACCCCACACGCAAGCGCTTGACGCAATCCATCGGTCAGCAGGCAGATCTCTTCGACCGCGGGGTCGCACGGGTCGATCACGGCGAAGAACCCCATGTAAGGCAGATTTTCGTCGTGGACGTGCTCCAAGGATAGAGTGGCCAAGATCTGGTCGAGCATGACCCTCGTTCTCTGTGACACGCATTGATCCTGCGCGAGGAGTTCCGCGCATCGGTCAACGAGCCGAGCGGACTCGTATCCGCCAAGTAGGCGCGCAGCGTGCCAGAGGCCTTCGTAGTTTCGGGAGACGAAGGGCAGAACCGGATCGACAGGAACTTTCTGGGCGATATCGGCTGAGAAGTCGGATTTCAGGTCTCGTTTCATGATTGGCTCCGGGAAGTGTCCGCGTCGCGCGCGGGTCAAGATCGGCAATGATCCGGATGGCTGGTGCCCCTTGGGCCGGTTCTTCTCCTTATCCACAAACTGATCGACCGCATCGCCTGCGGCCCCGCAAAGACGGCCGCAAGCGCTCGGATCGATCCTTCTAAACTGGCCGGACGCTTGGGTCTTTAACTTCCGACAGCGACACCCGCTCGTGTCCAGCACGGCCCCTACCTCTTGCGCTTTCCAGAAGGCTTCCTCGTCGACTGAGCCGCGATGATGTCTCTTGACGACTGCCAAAGAGCCTGGGCTGTCGCACCGATACAATCGGCGCGATAGGCCTCGCCCGCCTTGCGTGTTCCGTGCCCGAGATGTGTCGCAATGACATCCGCCGCGTGCGCCGGATCATGACGGCGCATGTAATCCGCGGCGAGCGTCCTCAGGTCGTGCGACGGCACGCCGATCGCGGCGTGCGTCAGTTCGGTGGGAAGATTGCGATAGGGTTCATCCTCAGCGAACGTCAGCCAGTTCTTCCCGACGAGTTCCTGGTATCGAACGTGGATCAGTCGATCGGGGCGACCGTCGAGAATCCACTCGTCGAGAATATCGCAGATCTCGGGCCAGATCGCGCCCGTCTCTGTCTTGGCCCCTGTCTTCTCCTGCTCCCATTCTGCGCGCCAGGTGCCGTCGAGGTCCCGAATGATTTGATCGCCGAAGCGCCAGGAGACAAGATCGGCTTTGCGCGGTGGCTTGTTGAGTATGACGGCGCAAACGACGGATTGCTGCATGCAGCGGCGGCGGGCGGCGCTGTGCGCCGGCAGGTCTTGGGCGCGCGACCTCAGTTCTCCGATCCTGTCGGCGACGTGCGCGTAGCCTCCCTTTTCCATCAGCCCCGACAGCCGTTCCTGCTTATTCTTCTCTGCCAAGGCAGCTTGGTTGCGAAGATCGCACAGGATCAGCCGCATGGCGTTTAGGCTGTCCTCTGCGACGCCGCCCCGTGCTCCAAGGGCGATCAGCCCTTCGATGTAGTTGGCTGCGGTCACAGGCATCACGCGCCGTTCTTCCTCCGAATGAAATAGGAACGCCTCCGACAACTCGCATGCTGCAACGAACCCGTGCGTCTCCGAAGCCAAGCCCTCTGCGACCAAGGTGGCGCATCGGTCGATGCTGTCGAAATAACGCTTTCGGGTGCTGCTTTTGATCGGCGCTGCGTCGAGGGCGGGTTTCATCCCTTGCCAAGATACGGGCCAGTTGGCCCCGACCGCCGTCTTCGCTGTGAGGATCACTCTCGGGCTCGATTTGGAGCGCAGCGCATACCATTCGTCACTCACTTCCCTGGCCGGCGCGGTGCAGACGTGAGGCGCGTATGCAGCGAGAGCGCGAAGTAGACACCGAAACGTCGACTCGGACGCGGCAGCGGACCGGTAGGCCTCCGCTCCCGGCATCGATGGATTGCTCTTGCGCTCGCGGACAGCGGACCAAAAGCGGCCCATGACATGGGCGGAACCCGGCGCGAGGTTCGGGGCGTCATCGATCATGGCGCGACGCACCGCAGCCGGCGCATCCTCCAGGATCACGTCGAGATTGCCTCTCATGTCAGGTCCTCCTGTTCATGCGGGCGAAGATGTCGGGGTGCTTCGCGAGCAAGGACTCGCGGACGGCGACTGCCGCAGCCTCGCCGCTGTCCTTGCCGTAGTGGCGTCGCGCGACTTCTTCGGTGTTAGCCAGGACCGAGGCCACGCCAGCGAAATCGCCCGGCCGGACGGCGAGCATCAGCGTCGCAAGCGCGTGGCGGCACTGATGCGGTGTCAGCCCGAGTCCGAGTTGCCTGTCCCCGAGGTCCCAGAGCTCCATGATCGACGCAACGGACATGCACCCGCAGGGCAGGTTGAGGGCCGTCTTCCGCAGCCGCGGAGCGGCGGTCCCTGGGAAGAGATACGGCGACGAGTCGAGGCCGCGGAGTTTCATGAGCTCCGGACGATGAACTCGATCCCACTGCCAGAGGACGCGGGCGTCGTCGCCATGCACATTGACGATCACGGTCTGGCCGTTCTTGACCTCACCACCCGAGAAGCGGATTTCGGCATGCTCCTTGTCAACAACCCAGGTCAGGTTTCGCAAGCATCCCTCCGTCGCTTTTCGACGGATCATGAACAGGTTGGCGGGGCGCAGCGCCCGGCTGACCTGCACGGCGTAGGCAGCTGCGCAAGCGGCGAGCCGCAGCGCGCGTTCCTGCGCGAAGGCGGTCGTTGCTGTCTGCAATGCCTCGGTGGAGATGGCCCCAAGGCGGGACGGAGCGTTGACGAACGTGGCCGCAAGATGCGGCGATCTGCGCAGCCGGTCGCAGATCGTCTCCGCGTCGGCGGTCATCTCGTCGGGCGACAGCACGAAGTCCGCGTAGAACATGCGCACGAGACCGATCCGCGCGAGGATCTCCGGATCACGAAGGCCATGGCGCGCGATCGTCGTGAGGTTGGTGATACGCGACCAGAGGACGGAGCTCTCGTCGGCATTCTTCAGCGTCGTCGATGCGGCGCTCCGCGCAATCTGCGCGTCACAGGCTGCCTCCAGTGCATCGGTCGTGAACAGGTCGCGCAGTGTTGTGTGGCCAGCGAACCCGACCTCGAGCGAGTAGCTTTCGCGCAGCAGCCAGGTCGTGGCCTGTCGGTAGCCGGCGAGTGCGGACGTTGTATTCGTCGGTGGGCGCTTCTTCTTACCAGCGCGCTCCGCGATCTCCTTATCGACCTCGACCGCAGGCCGGCCAAGGCTTAGCTGCTCTTTCGCCCAGGCTTTCAGATCTGCGGGTTGGCGCAAAGTCTGCCGAAACACCTCCTCTGCATCCGCACGGAAGGATGCCGGCAGCGATTGCCAGGCAATACGACGGGCCCGGTCCGACGCGATCGGCACTACGAAATCCTGACGCGGAAGCAGGTCCGCAAGCTCGGGCCAGGAATTATGGCCGCGACGAAGCTCTGCAATGCGCCGTGCAAATTTCCGCAGCGACTTACGACCATCCGGGGTGGCGTCGAGCCAGATCCGGTCGAACTCCGCCTGGTCGAGATGCGGCAATCCAACGCGAGCCCGCGCTCGGACGAGAAGGAATGGCTTGTGCGTGCTCGTTGTGAAGAGCGCACCTTGATTGGCAAAACCCTCGTTCTCTACGATGAATGCGATCGCCTCGTCGTAACTCACCCGGATGCCCGCGACCGGCGTGACATGGCCACGAGACGCGAGAAATCTTTGTAGGGCTGACCGAACACGGGAATTCCCGCGCTTGCGTGCAGTGTCGAGATCCTTCGAGCGGGAGACGGCCCCGTAGGCGGATACAGCGACCACCTTCTCGAAATAGCTCGGGTCAGCCGGGATAAGGTCCAACTCCTCTTCAGTCAGGTCGAGCCGCGTGGCGACCTTCTCAATCTCATAGATCGTGTCCCGGCTCTCGCCGGTCTCCTTCGCCCAGTCCAAAAAGTCCGGAAACATCGGCGTGGCGGCGTTGATAAGTGTTCGGTCGTGTTTCATCTATTCGATCTCCAGGGATGGGGCCTCGCGGGCCGCCTTCACGCGGAAAGGCGGCTCGTGCGGCCCGGGCCATGGACCTCATTCGGTCCTTTCAGGAGATCGCGCCCGGCGGGGCGTCTCGCACACTCTGTCGTGATTTTCCCGCATTTCGCAGGATCGCCCCCAAGCATAACGCCGATTTATGTTCGGGGGCGATTGTGCGACGGGCGGAGTAATCCCGCCCGTGTCGCGATGTTCCCTGTCGCAACTGTGCGTCGCACCGGCGGCATCACTTCCACCAGCCCGAGGGGAGGCTGACGCCCCGGAGCTTCAGCCAGTCGGTCACGTCATGTGGGTTGCAACGGACGGCGCCGAGCGCATTGCGCGTGGGCATCCCGTCATCAATCCACCGCTCGACGGTGCGCACGCTGACGCGGAGTGCTCCGGCGATCGTCTTCTTGCACAACAGGTCTTCTTGGTAGCGCGTGATCCCAGAGCGTTTCGGCATCGGTCCATTCTCGCACGCCCAAACGTCCGGCCAAGACAAACGATAGAGCCGGCCGAGGCGGAGTGCCTCGATTTCACCCTTCCTGATCTTGCGCCGGACAGTGTCCGGCCGCAGACCGAAGTGATTGGCAACGTCTTCCACTGAAAGCATTTCGTCCTCCTCAGGTTGATCCTGAGCAGGAATTAGTCCCCGCGCATGTGTCACCGAAATGCAGGAGTGGGAGACCAAAGGTGTCAGCTCTCAATTAGAAGTATCAATTAAGCGCTGACACCATTGCCGGTGCGCCAGCGCTCACGCCGTCGTGATCTGAGGAGTTTTTTCGCGACAGCACCTGCGCCCAATTCCTCCGAAACGGAGGATACTGATGAAGCACAACATACAACTCAAAGCGGCCATTGAGGTCCCAAACTGGTCCGCACCTGCCGAAGCGCGGCAGCACCTTGAAGAAGCCATCGACAATTTTGTCAGCGCCGCAGCCGCCGCTACAGCGGCTCCGGACGCCGCTCTCGCACTTCGGGTAACGGCGGGTCTTGGTAAAACCACAACGGTTCTCCGCGTCATCGCTCGTCATGGGGAGGCGCTGCTTTCACAGGGGCACGTGCTTGTCTACGTGCCGACGCTCGAGCTCGCAGAACGCGCGCGCGAGGAGTTTCGGAGGCTTGCGCCCCAATTGCCAGCTCGCGTGGTCCGCGGGCGCGACGCGCAGCGCCCGGATGATTCCAAGAACAAGATGTGCGGACGGGCCGAATTTGCGAAGGAGATCGCCCGCCTGGTGCCTTCGGTGACGCGGGCGCTCTGCCGTGGAACGGACCATGATGGGACATTCGTCCAGTCACCTTGCGCGACGGGATGCCCATACCTTGAACAGAAAGACGTCCCGGGTCCCCATGTCATCTTCCTCTCACACGCCTATCTGACGGCCACTCCCCCTGTCGATCCCGACGTCTCGATCGCACTGCGAGTCATCGACGAGAAGGTCTGGCCCACTCTCATCCGGACATCGCATCTCCCGATCAGCGATTTCATGCGCGCTCCGGCGAGTTCTTTCCCGAAGAAGCTTTTTGGAGTCATGGCCCATGCGAAGGCCGCACTCGTCGATGGCCTGCAACGTGACCTGCCCGTCCATGATCATGTTCGGAGTTCCGGTATCACTACCGCGCAGCTGCAAGAAATTGCCGAAGCGGAAAAGCGATCACAGAGCGTTCTGGAAATCGGCCCTTGGCAGTCCGACGAGGCTATGGAATTCCGCATCAAGACCTTCGACAGCGCCGCGGCTCACAGGTCACGGCGGCGGCATCATGTATTTGCCCGCCTCGCTGAGAAGGAAGCCGGCCATTGTGTCGGGCTCAAACTTCTCGAAAAGACCGACGAACAGGGCTCGCAACAGGTGATCCAGTCATCATGGATTCGCAAGATCGATCGCAGCGCGCCGCTGCTTTTGCTGGACGCGGATGCCGACCCTGACATAACCGAACATCTCGCGCCGGGTGCGAATTTCGTTTCCATTCAGTCGCCTCCGATCGCTGATATCGTCCAGGTCTCCGATCTGACTCTCTCGAACAGCTGGCTGTTAGATGTCGAAAAAGGAGAGCGCCGAAGGGCCGCAGTGTTGGAAGTCCTCGAAAGGGAGGTCGACCGCTCTGCGGGAGGCGGCGTCATGCTGGTCGCGACGAAGAAGGTCCTCAAGGCGTTGCACGCCGATGTCGGCAACTCGCTAACGGGGGATGAGGACGCGGCGCTCCGCCAGAAGCTTTCGGGAGCCGATCCGCGGTGGTTTGGTCCCCGGACCCAAGGTGTGAATGACTTCGCAGGCTATGCAGCGATTGTGGTTGTCGGGCGACTTCAGCCCCGCGTCGCTGACATCGAGAGTTCGGCACGCGCCGTGTTCGCCAACGATGCCAGGCCAATAATTCAGCACGATTCCGGCCCTCTGCCAAAATCTGAAACCCAGATTCTCATGATGGATGGCACCGCGCAGGATGCTGTCATGTGCGCGCACCCCGATCACCGCGTTCAGTCCATTCTCACGCAGACGCGGGAATGCGGAACACTTCAGGCCATCGCCCGACTCAGACTCGTCTCTCCGAGCCGTGCCAAGCGGGTTGTCATATTGAGCAGTCTGCCGCTGCCGGACTTCCCGATCACGCGACAGGCGACATTTGCTGCGCTCGAGCAGGATCTTGAACATGAGCGAGACTGGCAGGGTTTCGTCCGCATGCAGAAGGCGCTACGGGCCACGATGGGGCGCTCAGTTCGGGGGACGCGATTGTCGTCCATGGGACTTGCTGCGGATCTTCCCTTGGACTTCGTGTCCGGTGCCGCGCGCTTTCGCCGGGGGCGGCCGACGGCGCACCTGATGTCGCTTTGCGAGCGCGTCGCCGCTGCCAATGGCTGGTCAATCACGTCTCTGATGCTTCGCAGCAAGTCCGGCGGCAAGTCCGTTCCGGCTGTCGTTCTCGACGATGGCGGCAGGCCCTTCAAGGCGGCCAAAAGCCTGTGGCCGGATTTCACCCCCACCCTGCCCCCCGTCAGCGCCTCTGGGACATCTGAGTTGATTTTGTAACGAAAGGTTTCTGGCTCATCGTAACCACCGAGGAGTGGAAATGAGACAGCAACCCGGAACAGCCAGACCGACGGCGGAGTCGCTGGTAAAGGACAACCGTCGGCGCACCCGGAAGCATCATTCGGCCGAGGAGAAGATCCGCATTGTCCTGGATGGGCTGCGCGGCGAGGACAGCATTGCCGAGCTCTGCCGGCGCGAGGGGATTGCCACGAGCCTCTATTACAGCTGGTCGAAGGAGTTTCTCGAGGCCGGCAAGAAGCGGCTCGCGGGCGACACGGCCCGCCAGGCCACCAGCCCAGCGGTCAGGGAGCTGCGGCACGAGACCTCAGCGCTGAAGGAGGCAGTGGCCGATCTCACCTTGGAGAACCGCCTGCTCAAAAAAAGCATGCTCGGGGATGGGGGAGACGAGGCATAAGGTATCCCGCTTCCGAGAAGCTCGAGATCATCCGGCAGGTGGAGCGGTCACACCTGCCGATGAAACGGACGCTTGACATGATCGGCGTGCCGCGCACGAGCTACTACCTCTGGTATGATTGCTACCTATCGCTGGGTGTCGCCGGGCTCGAGAACCGGCCCTCGCGACCGACCCGGGTCTGGAACCGGATTCCCGACAAGGTGCGCGAGTTGGTCGTCGAGCTGGCCCTCGAGCAGCCCGAGCTGTCACCTCGGGAGCTCGCCATCCGCTTCACCGATACCCGGCGCTACTGCGTGTCAGAAGCCAGCGTCTACAGAGTTCTGAAGGCCCACGACTTGATCACCAGCCCGGCCTTCGTGGTGATCAAGGCGGCGGACGAGTTCCACGAGAAGACGACCCGGCCGAACCAGCTCTGGCAGACCGACTTCACCTATCTGAAGGTCATCGGCTGGGGCTGGTTCTATCTTTCGACCATCCTCGACGACTACAGCCGCTACGTCGTCGCCTGGCGGCTCTGCACGACGATGAGGGCGTCGGATGTGACCGCGACGCTGGAAGATGCCTTGACCGCCTCGGGCTGCGACCGGGCCACCGTCGCCCACCGGCCCCGGCTGCTCAGCGACAATGGCAGCAGCTACATCTCCGGGGAGCTGGCCGGTTGGCTCGGCGCCAAGGGCATGGACCATGTTCGCGGCGCCCCGAACCATCCCCAGACCCAGGGCAAGATCGAACGCTGGCACCAGACCCTGAAGAACCGCATCCTGCTCGAGAACTACTACCTGCCCGGGGCGCTCGAAGAAGCCGTGCCGGCTTTCGTCGACCACTACAACCACCACCGCTACCACGAGAGCCTCGGCAATCTCGCACCTGCCGACGTCTATCTCGGAAGGGCCGACACCATCCTCAATCGACGAAAAAAGATCAAAGCCAAGACCATCGAAAAGCGCCGTTCGCTGCATCGCCAGACGGCGGCATGAACCGAAACTCGAACAAGCCAGACCCTCCGGTCAACATCAGGCCATCGTGTCCCAAATCATCTGACGACGGACAGTCAGCACCTTCAGCGCTATCTCGATGAGATCGCCTGGCGTTGGAACCATCGCGACCCCGTCCGGGAAGTGGTCAAGCAATGGACCACGAAAGCAGGCATCGACCGCGAGAAGTCGACAACGATTTGGCGGCCGATCCCCGTGCTCGAGCAGATGCAGGTCCTGCTTCAAGGAGCAGTCGGTAAGCAGGTGCGTCGCTCGAAGCAATACGGGCTATGTTGGCCTTGATGGCTGCCCTATGCACTCGCGGCGCAGACAAGCGTTTTGGGGAAGCGAATCGCGATGTCGGCTTCGAGCCCGGTGTGACCTTGATGGAGCTACGGATCTTTAGGGGGCATAGCGCTGGCCTCTCTTGTAGGGCAGGCCCAGAGCAGATGCCCGGCGGTCCGCGTCACGCGGCCGCGCAGTTGAAAAGAGATAGCCCTTCGCCCGAAAATGCAGCACCGCAACAGGTTGTTCGAAGATCCTACTACCAGGAGTAGATGACATTGAGCGTGGAGCTTGCTACTGATTGCGAGCAACATGGAGGTAACGGATGGCCCGCAAGGTATTCTTCAGCTTTCACTATTCTCGCGATGTTCGCCGGATCGTTCAGGTTCGGAACTCATGGGTTATGCGGCCTGAGGGTGAAGCGCAGCCTTTCTATGATAAGGCCGAGTTTGAAGAGGCAAAACGGCGCGCAGGAGGCATCGAAAAGTGGATTGAGGATCAATTGAGCGGCACTTCGGTCACAGTCGTGCTGTTCGGAGCAGAGACCTATGAGCGGAGATGGGTTCGTCACGAGATCAAGCGCAGCCACGAACTGAAAAAGGGCCTCATCGCGATCGACATCCACAAGGTCAAGGACCCCAAGTTTGGAGCTGACGTGCGTGGCAAGAACCCGCTCGACTTCTGGCAAATCGAAAGAAATGGCCAAAAGGTGCCGTTTAGTAGCATCTATAAGACATACGACTGGATCGACAACGACGGCTACAACAACATATCAGCTTGGATCGAGACCGCCGCAAAAGCCGCAGGTCGGTGAGAATCCGATGAGCATTTACGAGCTCGCCATTCTGGGTAATGTGTCGCTTGACCAGAGGCAGACCTTGATCGCTACCTTGGGAGGCCTCGTCGAGGATTTCGGGCTGGTCCTCGGTGATGATGTGTTGATCCGCGATCATGATAGTATCGCCGACCGGGACAAGCGCGCCGCTTTCGCCGCAGTATACTTCGGCGAAGGCGAACCCGTTGATATCGAGGCGATCGAGGAGCTCATGCGAGCCAGCGCGCCAGTCATTCCGACTGTTTCGGCCGATGCCGATTTCGGCCCACAGATTCCAGTCTGCCTCCAACCGGCGAACGGCTTCAAGCGGCGCGCAGATGATCCGGACATGAATGAACTCGCCGGAGCTCTGCTCGAGTGCGTCGGTCTGTTGCGCCGCCAAAGACGTGTGTTCGTCAGCTACCGAAGAATCGAGTCTCGTGGCGCCGCTCTACAACTCCACGATCTACTCGCCTCCCGCGGCTTCGATGTCTTCCTGGACACGCATGACATTCGGCCGGGCGATCCTTTCCAGGACGTTCTTTGGCACCGCCTCGTCGATTCAGACGTCATGGTCATGCTGGATACTCCCGGTTACTTTGATAGCCGATGGACTCGTCAAGAGATCGGGCGCGCCAGAGCCAAGGACATTCAGGTTCTGCGAGTGATCTGGCCCGAGCACACTCCAAGCAAGCTCACCGACTTGGCTGAAACGATCTATCTCGACGCTGGTCACCTTGAAGGGCGCGACGGCCCAATTGCGGTCGCCGTCGCCGAGAAGATCGCGCTCCAGGTCGAGCGCCTCCGGAGTCGCAGTATTGCGGCCCGCCCAACTTCGACAGCTAACGCGCTAAGCGATTGATATCCTTCGCCCCGAATTGTGGGTTTTGCCACAACGTGGGGGCTCAGGCGGGCTTGGGGAGGCTCAATGCGTCGAATAGATCGAGTTGCTCAGGC
>JACLAD010001188.1_pt1 | contig 11958 bp, 12 predicted proteins | sample 8027901 | NCBI WGS metagenome assembly JACLAD01 (sample SAMN15725071, study PRJNA655200) | protist metagenome | isolation source: fluorescence activated cell sorting (FACS) single amplified genomes of... | place: Spain: Blaines Bay Microbial Observatory, Mediterranean Sea | collected 2016-07-05
GGCGCTCTGGATCGCCTTGGTGTAATCGCGCGAAACGTAATAGCTGAACGCACTCATCAACTGTGCGCGGCGCGCCCACGGCGAATAAGGATGCTGGCGCTCCACTTCATCGAACAGCTGCGCAGCGAGAGTCGCATTGCCGCGGTCGAGCCGTTCCTTCGCGCTCGCATAGAGCGTCTCCACGTCGCGCGCTACGTAGGCGGTATCGGACGGCTTGCCCCCACTTCCGGCACATGCCGAGGTCAGCGTGGCAAGGGTGCCGAGAACGGCTGCGGCGACTAGGGGCTTGCGAAACTTGATCATGGGGCGGCGGTATAGCGCCGGGCGCCATGAACGCCAAGTGAAACGAAACAGGTTACGAGACGGGCACGATCACGCGGTCGGCCGCTCTCCATGGCCTGCCACTTCGCTCCCCTCGGGCGCATCCCACAGCAGGTGCCTGCCTTCCAGACTGACAAGGTTTTTGGCGCGGATAACCTCGCCCTTGGTCGTGTAACCCAGCAGCTGTTCGGCATCGAGATGCGGGTTTACCGCCAGCACGCGCAGTTCTTCGGATGTGAAATCGGAGAGGCCCCGGGCTCGCTCCTGCCCATTCTGGTCATAGACGTGCAGCACATCGCCGCGCGTGAAGTCCCCGTCGATCGAGAGAATATCCTCGCGCCGGATCGATCGGTCTCCATTGGCAATCTCGTCCGCCAACTCATCCGATATGCCGATGCTGCCTGCCATCTGCAGGCGGTTGGCGATCCAGCTCTTCCAGCCCGACACAGCCGATTCATGCGCGGGGAATCGCGTGCAGCGTCGCTCTGCATCGAGCACGGTGCTGAGCGGATTATCGACCTCGCCATGCGCGATATAGGTGGTGCAACCCGCTTCCTGCGCGATGTTGGCCGCCATCAGCTTTGTCGTCATCCCGCCGGTGCCCAGCGCGCTCTTGCCCTTTGTCGCCTCCATGAACGGCGCGACATCGGTGACCTCGTGGATGAATTCCGCGCCATCCTCGTCCGGGTGGCGATCGTACAGGCCATCGACCTCGGTCAGGATGATGAAGTCCTCCGCATCGACCATCTGCGCGACCTTGGCTGCCAGCCGGTCGTTGTCGCCCACGCGGATTTCCTCGGTTGTGATCGAATCGTTCTCGTTGACGATCGGCACGACACCCGCCTCCAGCAGGCGGAACACCGTATTGCGCGTGTTGAGGAAACGCCGATGGTCTTCGAAATCGCCCAGCGTCAGCAGGACCTGCGCAATCTCGAAATCGAATTCGTGGCCGATCTGCTTATAGGCATTGGTGAGCAGAGGCATGCCGCAAGCGGCGGCTGCCTGCTTGTCACTCACACCCGCAGTCTCCGGCCTTTCGCCCACGATCTTGAGCCCAAGCGCGACCGCGCCGGAGCTGCACAGGATTACGTTCATGCCCCGCTCGCGAAGCTTGGCGACATCCTCCAGCAGGCGCTGGATGAACCCGAAGCGGGGGGGTGAGGCGTTCGGAATTCGCAACCAGTGTGGAGCCGATTTTGACGACAACAGTTTGTGATTGCGACATATTCTACCCGTATATCAACTCAAACAGTGCGTGCGACATAGGGAGCGGTGCTGCAACGCACAACCCACTGGAAAAAATTGCACAGCTGTGTTATAAAAGAATAAACAACGGTCTAGATCGATTGAGGGGCATTAACGCCCTTCATAGATCGACCGATTTATTCGACTTGATACGGAGGAAGACTATTTTTCAGAACGTACTTCTCATTGGCTGTGGAAAAATGGGCGGAGCGCTACTCGAATACTGGAAGGGCGGCGGCGAACAGTTTTCTATAGTCGATCCTTTTCTTGAAAACGCGCCCGATGGCGTGCAGCTCTGCAAAGACAGGACCGAACTGGGAGACCAGCAGTTCGATGTCGTCATTGTCGCGATCAAGCCGCAGTTGATCGACGAAATCCTCCCGGACTACGCACCAATGCTTGCCGACAACGGCTATGTGATCTCGATGGCTGCGGGCGCCTCCATCGCGCGCCTTTCTAAGGTCATGGGTGACGCTCCGGTCATCCGGATCATGCCGAACCTGCCCGCTTTCGTGGGCAAGGCGACCAATGGGCTGGTCGCCGGTCCCGGTGTCACCAACGAGCAGCGCCAGCATGCTACCGCGATGATGGAACGCACCGGCACGGTGGTGCAGGTCGATGATGAAGACCAGCTCGACCGCGTCACCGCCGTCGCAGGCTCGGGCCCCGGCTATGTGTTCGAACTCGCCCGCGCCTATGTCGCGGCAGCCGAAGGCATCGGCTTTTCGCCCCAACAGGCCCGCGCACTGGTGCTCGGTACGCTGGAGGGCACGATCGCCATGGCGATCGACCAGGATGACCAGTCGCTGGAGGACCTGCGCAATTCAGTCACCAGCAAGGGTGGCACCACGGCCGCCGGTCTCGATGCACTGAACGGCGACGGGGCGATGTCGCGCAAGTTCGAGGCGACGCTGGAGGCTGCGTACAAGCGTGCTGTCGAACTGAGGTAGCGTACGCTCGGAACCCTGCCCCACCCGACCCGTCTATTGAGTAGAGCATCCAAAACAACGATCCGAAGAGGACCACCATGAACGACCAGACACTGGACCCGGCAATCCATATTCACGAACTCGGTTCGAACGCGCGCGCCGCGGCCAAGGGGCTGCTGACCGCCAGCACCGATGCGAAGAACGAAGCGCTGCTCGCCGCGGCCAAGGCTCTGCGCGATGCCGAAGACGAAATCCTCGAAGCCAATGCCAAGGATGTCGAAAGCGTCGCGGGCAAGAAGCCGGACAGTTTCATCGACCGCCTGAAACTCACGCCCGACCGGATCGAGGGCATGGCAGATGCGCTCGAGCAGATTGCGCAGCTGCCCGACCCTGTGGGCCGCCAGCTCGCCACTTTCGACCGGCCCAACGGGCTGAAGATCGAACGCGTCGCTGTGCCCATCGGCGTGATCGGCATGATCTACGAATCGCGGCCCAATGTCGGCGCGGATGCCAGCGCGCTGTGCCTCAAGAGCGGCAATGCAGTGATCCTGCGCGGGGGCAGCGAGAGCCGCCATTCGACCCGGGTCATTGTCCGCTGCATGCAGGCAGGACTCAAGGAAGCAGGCCTGCCCGAACATGCGGTGCAGACCGTCGGCACGACCGACCGCGCCGCCGTGGCCGAACTGCTCAAGGCGGACGAGTTCGTCGATCTCGTCATCCCGCGCGGCGGGCGTGGCCTCGTCGAGCTGGTGCGCGATCAGGCGAGCGTCCCCACGCTGCTCCACCTCGATGGCAACTGCCACACCTATGTCCATACCAAGGCGGATCTCGATAAGGCGGCCGAGGTGATCCGCAATGCCAAGCTTCGCCGCACCGGCGTGTGCGGGGCGACCGAGAGCATCGTGGTCGACAAGGCGGTGGCCGAGCAGGCCATCCCCAAGATCGCCGCCATCATGGGCGATGACTGCGAACTGCGCGGCGACGAGACCGCCGTCTCCATCGCGCCAAGCATCAAGCCCGCGACGGACGAGGACTGGGGCACCGAATATCTCGACCCCATTGCATCGGTGAAGGTGGTTGACGGACTGGACGAGGCGATCGCCTGGGTGGACGAGTACTCCAGCCACCACACCGACGCGATCATCACCGAGGACGACGATGCGGCGCGCAAGTTCATGACCGCGATCGACTCCGCGATCCTGATGCACAACGCCTCCACCCAGTTCGCCGACGGCGGCGAGTTCGGCATGGGCGCGGAGATCGGCATCGCGACCGGCAAGATGCACGCGCGCGGGCCGGTCGGCCTCGAACAGCTGACCAGCTTCAAGTACCTCGTGCATGGCAGCGGCCAGACTCGGCCCTGACACACCTGACACAGTGTCTTAAGGCCAAAAACCCTGCCCTCTTGGAATGAGGTTCGGGCACACGGCAAACAGGGGGCGGGCCGCCACGGCTCGCCCCTTTTTCGTGCGCGCGCGATGGAGGCGGCAGGCTCAGGATCGACGCATTGAAAGAGCGGCTGCGAGCCTAGCGGGTCTGATGCGTGTAGGACAGAGAGTTCGCGAAGGCGCCTAGCGCCGGAGGTTGCGCAGCAACCGACAAGCTAGAAGTCGGTGCGCGGAACGCGCATCGCGAACTCCGGACAGCGGGTCGGTCCTGAGCTTGTCGAAGGGCCGAACCCGTCTGACGTCACGCGGCGCATGAAGCGTTTGCACCAGCAAACGCGGAACGGCGCGGGAGGAATTCTAATCCTTGCCAGCCGATCCTGCATTCGCACTGTGGATACCTGAACCGCGGCTCTTACTCTATTGCTCGCAAGAGCATAGCAAGTCGTTGGAGATATCTTTGGAGGACTTGTGTCAAAAGACGAAGTCTACTTGCGGGCAATCTTGGCAACCGTAGCGCGCCAGACATTCAGTTTGGACGAAATCTTGGCGCATGTCGCTCCTCGGAGCGGAAGCTCGAAGCAAATCGAAGCCTACAACCTTTGTGATGGCACACGGTCCGTTACTCAAATCGCCGCAGAGACCAAGCTCGATAAGAGCAACCTCCGAAAATCAATTAATCGCTGGACCGACGCAGGTATCGTGATCCGTATTGAAGAGGGACAGGAAATCCGGCCCGTGCATGTATATCCGATTCCCGATGCGGAGGCCAAGAAAGCGAAGTGAACGAAAGCGTTCTCAACGAAATCAATGAAAAGGTGGATACGCTTATGCGTATCCAAGCCCTTCTTGCCGTGCGCGAGATGGACATCCAGAAGGACAAGATCATTTTTTTGAGCAGCGCTGGCATTCGCCCAAAGGACATTGCCACAATTCTTGGAACCACCTCCAATACCGTAAACGTAGCTATCGCTAAGCATAAAAAAGCGACTAGCGAAAAAGGTAAGAGCTAAGCGATATGTCAGACGACAAGAAGCACGACGAAATCATGGGCGTTCTAAGAACTCTTTTGAAAGTCCAAGCTCTGTATGCTGTGCGAGATCTACCCAGCAAAAAGGCAAAAATTCTTTTTCTAAATGAAGGCGGTCTAACCCACTCCGAGGTTGCGATCATTGTTGGCAGTTCCCCGGCATCCGTCAGTCAGACCGTTTACGAAGCAAAAAAGAAGGCAGAAAAATGAGCAGGTCGGACGATGCCCTCCTATCGGAGATGCGTGATGTGAAGCGCCTGCTTATTCTGCAGCTCTTAGAAAACGGCACACCGCAGAGTCGCATCGCGTCTATGCTCGACATCAGCCCAGCTACGATGAGCCGAATGCTTCCAAAAGGGCTCGCAAAGAGCATCAAAGGCGGGGATTAAACATGACCCAACTCGACGAGCAGATTTTGAAAGAACTTCAGATGCTTCGGAAGCTCAAAATGATGGAACTTACAGAGGCCGGGTTCCCGCAGTCGAAGTTGGCCGACGCGCTTGGGGTTAGCCCACGGACGATCCGGCGACTGATGGCAGGCTCGAAGAAAGCTATGGCCGATGAGTGATAAGTGATGGCCCTTTCTGTTACGGATTCCTTTTCAAATCGACTTGCGCATGTTGAGGAAGCTCTTTCAATTCTGGGCCGCTCGGAGCGCAAATGGGACGTGTTCCTAGCAATTTACAAAGGAAAGAAGAAACGTAAGTCGGTCGAGGAAATAGCCCAATCGACTGGTCTCACGCGGGCACAAGTTTTGAATGCCGCCAAGCCGATGGCGCGCGGCGGACTGTTTCATCAAGAGGGCCGTGATCCTGTCGAGTACATTAAAATAGAAGAAATTGCCCACATTCGAGACAAAGTCGTGGCGCGCCGGAGGACGTCAAGCGCCGCGAAATCCGAAGCGAAGGCCTCGGCTACCAAACGAAGCACTCAAGCACGTCCCATCCGTCGGAAGCCCAAGGCTCAAAAAAGCGGCAAGCGTAAATTTTCGTTCGATGTGTTCATCAGTCACGCCAGTGAGGATAAGGAGCCTTTTGTCAGAAGCTTGGCTGAAGAGATTCGAGAAGCGGGCATTTCTGTTTGGTACGATGAGTTTAGCTTGGATTGGGGAGACCGCCTGCGGGCAACAATCGACGCAGGACTTCGCGATTCCAAGTTTGGCCTCGTCGTTCTTTCACCCGATTTTTTCAGAAAAGATTGGCCCCTTGATGAGCTGGAAGGCTTATTCGCCCTTGAGCGCGACGGTGAGACAAAGATTCTGCCCATCTGGCATAACATCTCCAAAGCGGACCTCGTCGATTTTAGTCCAACCTTAGTCGGGAGACTAGCAGTTAGCTCCAAAGTGCCAATTCAAGAAATTATCGCGAAGCTGAAAAAGCGTTTGGACAATTAAGCTCTGTTCGCCACGCGCCGTTCCGCGTTTGCTTGCGCGAACGCTCCATACGCCGCGTGACGTCAGTCGGGTTCCGCTTCGCGGACCCGCTGGCCGGAATGCGCGATGCGCTGCGCGCACCGGCTTCTAGCTAGTCGGTTGCTGCGCAACCTCCGTCGCTAGGCGCCTTCGCTTATTCCTCCCCCATCCGCAACGCAGCAATAAACGCCTCTTGCGGAATTGAAACATTGCCATATTCCCGCATCCGGGCCTTCCCCTTCTTCTGCTTCTCCAGCAGCTTCTTCTTGCGCGTGATGTCGCCGCCATAGCACTTGGCGGTCACGTCCTTGCGCAAGGCAGCAATCGTCTCGCGGGCGATCACCTTGCCGCCGATCGCGGCCTGGATCGGGATCTTGAACAGGTGGCGCGGGATCAGGTCTTTCAGGCGCTCGCACATGCCGCGGCCGCGTTCCTCCGCCACGCCGCGGTGGACGATCAGCGATAGGGCGTCGACCGGCTCGTTATTGACCAGGATGTTCATCTTCACGAGGTCGCCTTCGCGCAGGCCGATCTGCTCGTAATCGAAGCTGGCATAGCCGCGGCTGATGCTCTTCAGCCGGTCGTAGAAATCGAACACCACCTCGTTCAGCGGCAGTTCGTATGTCACCTGAGCGCGCCCGCCCACATAGGTCAGGTCGGTCTGGATCCCGCGCCGGTCCTGGCATAGCTTGAGGATACTGCCGAGATATTCGTCGGGCGTGTAGATCACCGCCTTGATCCACGGTTCCTCGATCACCTCGATCCGGTTGGGGTCGGGATAGTCGGCGGGATTGTGCAGCTCGATCACCTTGGCATCCTCGTTGCGCGACTTGCCGAGGTGGATGCGGTAGACGACCGATGGCGCGGTGGTGATCAGGTCGAGGTCGTATTCGCGGCTGAGCCGTTCCTGGATGATCTCGAGGTGTAAGAGGCCGAGGAAACCGCAGCGGAAGCCGAAGCCGAGCGCGGCGGAGCTTTCCATCTCGTAGCTGAAGCTTGCATCGTTGAGGCGCAGCTTGCCGATGGACTCGCGCAGCTTCTCGAAATCGGCGGCGTCGACCGGGAACAGCCCGCAGAACACCACCGGCTGCACTTCCTTGTAGCCCTTGAGTGGCTCGGTCGCGCCGTTCTTGACCGTGGTGATCGTATCACCCACGCGGGCCTGCTCCACCTCCTTGATCTGCGCGGTGATGAAGCCGATCTCGCCCGGGCCGATCTCCGGCAGGTCGACGCGCTTGGGGGTGAAGGCGCCCACCCGGTCGATCAGGTGCTGCGTGCCGCCCTGCATGAACCTGACGTTCAGCCCCTTGGTGATGACGCCGTCGATCACGCGCACGAGGATGACGACGCCGAGATAGGGGTCGTACCAGGAATCGACGAGGGATGCCTTGAGAGGCGCGTCGCGGTCGCCGCTGGGCGCGGGGATACGCGCGACGATTGCTTCAAGCACGCCTTCGACGCCGATGCCGGACTTGGCGGAGGTGAGCACCGCGTCGGACGCGTCGAGGCCGATGATATCCTCGATCTCCGCCTTGACCTTGTCGGGCTCGGCTGCGGGCAGGTCGATCTTGTTGATGACGGGCACGATTTCGTGGTCGTGCTCGATCGACTGGTAGACATTGGCGAGGGTCTGCGCCTCCACCCCCTGCGCCGCGTCGACCACCAGCAGAGCGCCTTCGCACGCGGCGAGGCTGCGGCTGACCTCGTATGCGAAGTCGACATGGCCGGGCGTGTCCATCAGGTTGAGCTGGTACGTCTCGCCATCGGATGCGGTGTAATTGAGGCGCACCGTCTGCGCCTTGATGGTGATGCCCCGCTCGCGCTCGATATCCATGTTGTCGAGCAGCTGCTCTTTCATCTCGCGCTCGGTCAGGCCGCCGGTGAGCTGGATCAGCCGGTCGGCGAGCGTGGACTTGCCGTGGTCGATATGGGCGATAATCGAAAAATTGCGGATCTTGGAAAGGTCGGTCATTGCCGCGCCGCATTAGACACGCGCGGCGGCGCTGTCAGCAGTTTTGCGCGATAGTTTCCGGCATGGCGATCCTGCCCGACCTCAGGCAGTGCGACGGTGCGGCGAGTCCCCGTTCTGGCGCTTGCGGTCGACAGGCGGCGCCGGAAGATCGAATTGCCCGTTCTTGTCCCGCCGCAGTTTCTGATCGAACCGCACTCCCACGCGGTTTTCACAGCACCAGCGCACTTCGGCATTCACCGCCAGCTGGTCGGACAAGGCAATGCGAAAACGGGTGCCCTCGGGCACGTTCCAGAGCCCTTCGACCAGCGCGCCCTGCGCGGACATGTTGCGGATCGTCCCGTTGTAGAAATCCTCGCCATGCTGCAGCACCACCCGGCGCAACATCGCCCGGCGCGGTTCGCGCGACATGCGCGGGCCCGTAGGCTCGATCGCCAGACCCTGGGCGAGCCGCGCATCGGCCTGGTCGGGCGAGAGCGGCTTGGAATAGATATAGCCCTGGATATGGCTGCACCCGTGGCGGCGGATCAAATCCAGCTCGTCGAGGTTCTCGACCCCCTCGGCGGTGGTATCCATGCCCAAGGCAGTAGCAAGGCTGCTGATCGCGGCGATGATCGCGCCATTGCGACTGCCCGGCAGGGTCGCGCCACGCACGAAGCCCTGATCGATCTTGATCTTGTCGAACGGCGCGTTCTTGAGATAGCCGAGCGAGGAGTACCCGGTTCCGAAATCGTCCAGGGCCAGCCGCACGCCGACTTTCTTGAGCGCGGCGAAGGTAGCATCTGTGCCTTCGTCGTCGTCCAGGAACACGCTTTCGGTGATTTCCAACTCAAGTCGCGAAGGCTTGATGCCTGCCGCCGCGATGGTTTTTGCGATCATGTCCGGCAGGTTGGGATCGGCAAACTGGAGCGGTGAAACATTGACCGCGCAGCGCACTTTCTCGGGCCAGCGCGCCAGGTCCGAGCATGCCTGCCGGATCGCCCATTCACCGATGGCGACGATCAGTCCCGCATCCTCTGCAACAGGAACGAATTTTTCCGGGCTGATCCATCCATGGGTCGGGTGGTTCCAGCGCAGTAGCGCCTCGAAACCGCTGATCTGTTCGCTCACGGTATCGACCACGGGCTGGTAGTGCAGCTGCAGGCTGCCGTTGTCGATGGCATGCCGCAGCTCTTCTTCCAGCTGATTGCGTTCCTGCGCGGCGGCATGGAGATCGTGGCTGAAGAGGTGATAGCGCCCACGCCCGGCATCCTTGGCTGCGTAGAGCGCGAGGTCGGCGCTGCGGATCACGCGTTCGCTGCAGCTCCCATGCTCCGGTGCCAGCGCGATCCCGATCGACACGCCGATAACCATCCGCTTGCCATCCAGCGAATAGGGCTGCGAAACGGCATGGATGATGTCGCTGGACAACTGCTCCAACTGCTGTTTTTCGCACGCCCGCGGAATAATGATCTTGAATTCGTCCCCGCCCAGACGCCCCACCACGCCTGCCCCGCCGACAACCTTTTCGATACGCCGGGCAACCTGCACCAGCAGGGCGTCACCCGTGGGATGGCCGAAAGTATCGTTGACGTGCTTGAACCGATCGAGATCGAGCATCAGGATCGCGCATTGGCGCCGGCTCTGGTCGGGATTGGTCAGCAGCTTGGACAGGGTTTGCGACAGCGAGTGGCGATTGGCGAGCCCGGTGAGCGAATCGAACATCGCAAGGCGCGATGCACGTTCGGTCGACCGGCGGCGCTCGGTCAGGTCCGTGCCCGAACCCCTGAACCCACAGAAATTGTCGAAACCGTCGAAGATGGGGCGGCCATTGACCGACCACCACGACGACCCTTCACCATCCCGATCCGAACCACGCACGGGCATATCGTGAAAGGCGGACTGCGCGGTGAAGTGGAACTTGATGGTGCGTTCGGCGTCGCGTTCGTCAGGGTCCACCTCGAAAACCTGCGTGAAGACCTGCCCGATCAGATCATCGTGGTCGAGCCCGTAACGATTGGCGAATTCCTGCGAGATATAAACGATGCGCCCTTCGCGGTCGGTCTCCCAGAACCAGCCCTGCCCGGTCGCTTCGTAATCCTGCATGATGTCCATGGAGCGATTGCGGAGCCGTTCCTCGGCTTGCCGATCTTCCTCGTTATCGCGTTCGTAGTGGGCTTGGAATAGCGCGATGCCGATGCCGGCGAGTACCGCAGCCACGAATGCAAACAAGACAGTCATATCGCCCTGCCACGCCGAATACGCCGCCATCGGCGACCAAAGGCCGAGATTTGTGAACATCATCGGGAAGGGGCGCCCAGCCAAGAACACCGCCGCCATGCTTCCTGCGGCGATGATCGCGGCGAAGCCAAGGCCAGCGGGGAGCCCCCCCGAATACATCCATTCGGCAAACCCGAAGCCGACCAGCAAATGCGGAACCAGCCCGAAGGCAGTTGTGACCAATAGGTGCGGTATCGATCTCGCGTTCCTTACCGTGCGCGAGAGCGAGAAAAGCAATCCGGCAGCGAGGAAGGCCATCAGGGCCGGGATTGTGGGATATGACTGCGCAATCACTCCGCAGGTTACCGCCGCCAAGAGAGCCGCTGCCGCAAGCATGGGCCATTGCAACGGGAGTGCCGGCGTACCCTCTACCGGGTCCCCGCCGGTGGTGCGTGCTGGCTTGCCAGTCTGGACGCTCGATGTGGCCTTGGCCACGCGGCGACGCTCTCGCACCGGGTCTTGCGACCCGTCGAGGCATGGCTGTGCCACCGCCTGTTTCGATACCTGCCCGCTCACGCCCATGCCACGCCCTATGGCAAACTACGAATGGGAATTGATGAAATGACGTGGTTAGCGCTGCGTTAAGGCCTAGGGCAAAGCCGTGTTCATGATTAAGATTTGGCACGCCACTTGAGTCCATCTCTGCCTGCGTCCATCAGGGCGCGATGGACGGGGACGATACCGAACTCGCTGTGTCTAACTATGGATACAGCCCGGCGCAGACCTTGCAGCTTATCAGAAAAGCCATGAGTTTCAGGAGCAAAGCCAAGTGATCCGGTTCGGCGATCTTGACCTGCGCATGCCCGGCTGGGGCCTGTTCGGCAGCGCAATGCGAGAAGATCGGGAGGCCCAGCCTCGTAGCGGCGAGCCCGGCGGACCGTTGAGCGCGGAGGTTACGTTCGAAAATGTGGACGGGATCGAATTACGCGTAGCGCGCTGGCGACTCGATGAGCCGTCCGAGCACCCGCCGCTGCTGTTCTTTAACGGTATCGGCGCGAATATAGAGGCGGTTGCCCCGCTCGCAGAAGCGCTGACCGAGCGCGGGTTCATCATGTTCGACATGCCGGGGACTGGAGAATCCCCGGACCCGGTGTTGCCCTATAATCCTTTCACCATGAGCTGGACCGCGCTTGCCCTGCTCGAAAGGTTCGGGCTCGAACAGGTCGATGTGATGGGGATGAGCTGGGGTGGCACGATGGCGCAGCACTTCGCCCTGCAGCATTCCGGCCATGTCCGCCGGGTGGTGCTGGCCGCAACATCGCCCGGCATGCTGATGATCCCGGGCGACCCCAAGATGCTGGCGCAGATGGCCGATCCCTATTCGGCGATCAACGAGATGCTGCTGCGCGAATATCTGACCGCGATGGACAATGCCGACGAAAGCAAGCGCGCGCGCAATTCCATCGGCA
>JACLAD010015310.1_pt1 | contig 11954 bp, 15 predicted proteins | sample 8027901 | NCBI WGS metagenome assembly JACLAD01 (sample SAMN15725071, study PRJNA655200) | protist metagenome | isolation source: fluorescence activated cell sorting (FACS) single amplified genomes of... | place: Spain: Blaines Bay Microbial Observatory, Mediterranean Sea | collected 2016-07-05
CAAATTATATTTATATTATATATGAAAAAGTAACAAAGAAAAACAGCGATTTACACGCTGTTCTTGTTAATAAAATAATCTACCCGTTAAACTTTGTTTAAACTGTTCTTCTTTTAACCATATAGAAGATGCTTTTTTTATTGAATGAACTATACAGTCTTCATTAAAGAAAATCCCACTGCAAAAATCCATACTAGTCCAACTTACATTCCCTTCTTCTTTTAGAATTTGATTATATTTGTTAAGAATGTATTCTAGGTATTCTTTAATTGATATCCACTTATCAGTAGAATATTTTGGTGCTTTGACAAGTGTATTCATTTGTATTTCTGCTTTCCAAAAAGGTGTATGGTTATACCAATCATTTTGTTTATGATTCAAGGCATAAGAGTTTTCTAACCCCTCAATAAACGCATAACATCCTTTTTCACCATTGATTTGATTCCAATCTGGATATGTGTTCTGCAGTAATGGTTTAAAATTAGTATCTGAAAACCTTGTAATTGTAACTTTTCCTGTTGAAATATAACCTTTAATTTTATGAATAGCATCTTCAATAGAGTACATCACTTTAACCATTCGTAAATCTCCTTTTATAAAAAATATTTTACTTATAAAAAACATCAGCGTAGGTTTACGCTAATGTTCTTTTTATCTTTTTAGCATTTTTAATTAAAGTAGTAAGATGTACAACTTCAATTTTTGCTGTAAACTGTTCCAAATCTATAATGTTTGTAGCACGAACAAGACCATTATCAGTAATATAGTTGTCCATAGCTACATTCTCAGGTGTAATCCCCTTAATATTCGCAATAACACGTTCTAACTCTTCAGTACCAAATTTCCTTTGAATATTCCAAAGGGTATTTGTGAAAAAATTAGATTTCCTTTGTCTAAACTTTTCCGACTTATCAAAACCAATTTTGCCAATTAACTCAACTGCTTTGACTTTAAATCTTAACACAATAAACCCTCTCCTTTTTTCAAATGAAATCTAGTTTTAATTAACAATATAATAAATTATAATATGTTTCTTTGTTTTTTCTAAAAATTTCTAATCTAATCTTTGTGATATAATTACTATGTATATAAGTATAAAGGGAGTGTGTATTATGAATCAATTTGAGTATAAAGTAATCAATGATATGAAAGAAAACGATGCACAATATATTTTATCTTTATTAGCGGATAATCTATTTGAAAAAGAATGTGATTTAATTGGAATGGGCGAAAATTCTTTAGTATGGAGATACAAAGATTACGCTATAAAAGTTTACCGTGATAATTCATCTTCAAAAAATGATTTTGAATATTTACAGAAGCTTCAAGATATTGAATTTTTCCCAGAAGTTTATATGGGAGTGAAAGATAAACTATGTGTTATGGAATATATTCAAGGCGATACTCTAAAAGTGCGTTTAGAAGACTTTGAGTGGTCTTTATCCGATGATATTGTTCTTGATTTAGATTTCGTTCTAAATAGTGTCTTAGAAGAAGGCTTAGTTCCTTATGATGTACATGAAGGTAATATTATGATAGATACTAATGGTAGAATGAAAGTTATAGATGTTGGCAATTTTCAAGAGTTGGATGAAGAAGATGAAAATAAATACTATGATATGTGCGAAACTATTGTTGAGAATATTGATAAATTATTAATGGAACATAGTCGCTCATTAGAAGAGTAATTCATAATTTAATTTATATTTAAGGTAGAGTGTTGAATTGAAAGTCAATTTAACGCTCTTTTTTATATCATAAAAAAACCATAATAGGTATTTAACTATTATGGTTTTTAGGTTATTCTATATTCATTATAATTTCCCTTTGCTATGCTTTGTTAACTTGAAGATTATTTAAAGTAAATTCACCATAAGTATTTCTATCATCGTTTTTAAATCTAACTAAAAACTGATGTTCAATATGTGTTTGCTCTTTTCCGTCAGGATAAGAGTTAAATTCTACTTTATTAGTACCTAGACTTTTAATGAAAACAACTTCATCGCCACTCCAGAAACGAATGTTTTGTCCTGTTGAGGTTACAACTCCATGAATGTTTTGATTAACAACTAAATTATCACTTTCTTTTAAGTGTAAACTTTCCTCATAAGATAGCCAAGTAAACATATAAAACACTCCTTATTCTGAATCATCAAAGTTAAAATATCGTTGTAATTTAATTCTTAACTCTATAGGCAAGTGGTCAGTGTAAGGACCAAGTTCAGACCAAATCTCTTCTAGTAATCCTACACCTTCTTTTAATTCTTCTATTTCATTCAATATAGCATTTAGATTAGGTGTTTCTTTATTATACATAGTAATCACTCCTTTGATTTATATTATAATTATAAACTTTTAAGGTAGTGGATTCAATGAATTATTTAAAATTTATAATAAAAAACTAGGAAATAGCCCCTAGTTTTCTAATAGAACTTGCTCTAACTTTTTAATCATATCTTCTTCATCGGTGTACTTAATAATATCTTTAGATACTACACTTAAAGAAGTAGATGGATTTGTTCCTTCTTTTGCTAAACAAATTATTTTTACATCATATAAGTTAGCCCAACCAATTTCAATACCTAAACCAAGTGCTGGAATTGATACTTCGGCAATCATAAACTTACATTGTTTTAAATATTCTTTGCTATTGAAAGGTGCGTCACTATCCAAATGTGGTAAAGCAATATTGAATTTTCCCGTGTTTAAATCCTAGACCAATGCCATATAAGAAAGCACCAATAGCATCATGTTGAGCATGTCCCCACTCTTGGTCTTGAATTTCCTTCACATCATCAGCAGTATATCTAGAATGAATATACTCCCATAATAATTGAGGCTTTTGCTTTGTATGAATATCTATTTTCCATTCATATTCTCTAAACAAATCTAATAAACGATAATATGTCTTTTCATATAAACCGTCTTGTTTATCAACATAAGGTAATGACATATAAATACTATCTCTTATCCAAACATAACTATATGTATCCGAAGAACTAGCTAAATACAAACCATGTGGCAATCTTAATCTATCTAATATTTGATAACTTTGTTGTAACAACATAATCATCCCCTGTTATTTAATAAAAATAGTAAGCGTTTCCAATATAAATTAATTATATATTATTTAATATAAAACTCAAATAGGTCTAAGAACTCATCATACATTCAAATATTATAAAAAAATAAGTTCAATCGCTTTCTATTCAAGTGAAAACATTCTATAATAAAGATATAAGAAGTAAATAAAAAGGGAGTGTTTAGAGTGAAAGATTATAAAAATGAAGAAGTTGGAGAATTAAAAGGGATTGTCTCTCAACAAGCAGAAAAGACATATTTACCAAGTCGTTTCAAAGCAACTAACCATCCAGATAGACCAGCAATGATTATTCTTGATACTGAAACAAACAAAGAAACAACTGTTGGTCTATACGCATATGGGGAAGTAAGAAAAGTGTTAAATAACTTGTTTGGTGAATAATATAAAAAAAAGTCTTATCTATCAATGTAGATAAGACTTTTTCTATATTAAGTATTGGAACTGAGGCTTGTAATCTTTTCAAACCAATAATCATATGCAACTTCATGAATATCAGAATAAGTAGTAATACCAGGAAAAGGATTAATTTCTAACGCTACTGTTTTCTCTTTATTCACAACATAATCAATGGCTAAGAAATCATAATCTAAAACATTTGATAATTGTCTTGTATCTCTTATTAAGTCTTTATAAGCAGAAGTATCGTTTATTAACTCGGTTGTACAATTGATATTTTTAATCCACTCTGTACTTTTATCTTTTAATAAGTCTTTATCATTATGAAATTCAATAACAAATGCTTTATCTCCTATGAGTAACACACGAATACTCCTAGCATCTTCTATAAACTCTTCAAAAATAATAGATTCCTTTGTAGTAATTGTTTGATTTGGATATAAAAGATACTTATTTTGCCCTTTATGGTCATCTCCTACTTTGGCTACTACCTTTAAACTACTTTCTAGTCTAGGAACCATAACAGACTCTAAAATATTATCTTCAATATAAAATCTTTCTGCAGGAAACATAGAATGTTTATCCAATATTTTCGTCATATTAATTCTACTTTGTGACAAGTTTAATATATTATGGCTTGGAAAAACATTCTCCCTATCTTTAACTACTTCAAGTGATTCGTTGTCATACCACATACAAATAACAACATCTTCAACAGTTATATCCTTATTTACAGACTGAAGAGAACGGACTAATTCTAGATTATGTATATTATAAACAAGGTCATCTTTAATATGGCGATTTAAATTATAAGCGTATATTTTCATAACAATCATCCTTCACTATCGTTTATATAAAATATATTATATCATTTATAGCAAGAAAAAAAACCTCTTAAGCACAGGGCTTAAAAAGGTTTTCTTTCTTTGGCTTTAACAATATGTAGAGTATCTTTTTTCTCTACTAAGTGATAACTGCCTATTCTTAATTCTTTAACTTCCTTTTTTAAACTCTTTTTTAAAGAAGATTTCATACTATCAGATAACTTATCATAAAAATTAACAGCAACATTCTGCTTAAACTTAATAGCAGAATTCATTGTACTAACAGATTGACTTAAAAGTACACTATTAATACCAGACCCCTTCACTGACAGATTAGATAATAATTCGATAGCAGACAATTGAACTCCTGTTTTAATCATAATCAAAAACCTCCAATTAATTTCAAAAGATATATAATTTTATACCCAACGCCAAAAAGTAACAAAATTTAACAAAGTTTATAAAATTATAATGATTACAATATAACGAAATGGTATAATATAAATAGTGGAATTTAGTAAAAGTAAAAATATATAGAAGATAAGGAAATGATGAAAATTAATCAATGAGAGTTAATTAAAATCAGTTTTATTAAAAGAGTTAGTGCTTTTTAAAAAGTGGAGAATTGGTAAAACAATAACAAAGAATATGTTTTAACTGTTATTAACACACAGTTCCCTACATTTTTAATAAAGAATAAATTGAATAAGAAAGGATGGTTTCAGTGAAAAGAAATGGATTAATTATGCTACTATCTTTGATTGTTATTATTTTTGTAATGATAACAAAAAGTAAGTTTATTCCACACTCTATTCATTTCACAGCAATTGCAGTCTTTTTTATTACTTTAGGATATACACTCTCAACAAGTAATAGATTTAAAGAGATATTAGTAAGAATTATTAAAAGTGAAAAAGAAGCTAGATGGATACAATTAATCTCTGGCATAACTATTGCTTTTGGTAGTCTTCAACCAGCCGTTTATTTAGTCTTTATGAATTATGAAGTTATCAGAAGTCTATTTCAGTAAAGGGTAAAAGACAGAGAATTAAAAGATTTAGAAAGGGGTGCAGACTATGAACTTGTTATCTTTACCAATCGGAACAATTATTCAAGTTAAATCTAAAGAAGAAGTAGAGAAAGAGTATGGCACAGGATTCGTAGGAGTTAAACAATATGAGAATCAGTACGGAAAAATAACATCTGTTTCTCAAAGTGAAGGGTGTTATTATATTAAAGACTTTAATTATGGATGGGATGATAGACTTGTAAAAAAGGTTGATAATCCAATAGGAATATTTTTAGTAGAATATGACGGTGAAATTACATCCGAAAAATATTGTGATGAAGAAGATATACAAATGAAAACATCTATATTGGAAAATATGGAATTTGATAAACATGAATATAACAAAATTGTTGTTGAAACAGTTTAACATTTTAAACAAAAAATTTTATAAACTATAAAAACGCAAGGTGATAAATACCTTGCGTTTTTTTATATGAAATACTTCTATTAGTCTTGTAATTTAAATACATAATTCTTATTTTGAATACCCACTAATAATGTTTCGGTTTCTTTCATATTTTCATCAAGATATTGTGGCATTAACTTCTCAAACATTTGATAAGTATTATTCTGAACTACTTTCTCCACAAAATCTATATTAATTTTTTCTTTAATGATAGGCATTTTATCGGTATAAACAACTGTTTTATAAGAATGATATAATTCATTTTGCTTCTTAATTAAAGTTACAAAATTATCTTTATCCAAATTTGGAAATGCAGTATATACCCTATACCAGAAATCCACACGAATTTCTTCTCTTAACACTGGTTGTTTTTGCAAAATGAAATTTAAAGTATTAAGAAGGTATGATAAGCCATCATTCTCTTTATAGATTTGAGACAATTCCTTCCCAACTAATTCAAGTTCTTTTTTAGCTTTTAAATCAAAAGTTGTTAAATCTAAGTAAATTAGCGACTCTTGACAGCGTAATTTAATATGACTATCAGTTGTCGGAATAACAATCTCAAAATAATAAGATTTTAGATGATTAAACAGAAAACCCAATAATCTTCTTTCAAAAGAGCTAAAAGACTTATCATCGTAATATTCAAACTTACCACCTTCACGACTATACATAAATCTAAACATACTTTTATAAATCTCTTTTGGTTTAAACACAATATATAACTTATGATTTTCCAAAGCCCTTTGTAGATAATCTTCCATAATTGAAAAGTATTTTTTAATAATTAACAAAGCCATTGTTTCTTCATAATCAGCAATTGACTCTTCCATCTTCATCACATTTTTTTGCATAGAAGTTAAAACATTAATATTATTTTTTAAACAAGATTTCCGATTCTCAAAATAAGAAGTATTGCTAGATACAAGATTCATTACAAAACTTTTTTCTGAATCTGGTACATTTCCCACTGTATCGTTAAACTTAACAAGTTCACGCTCAATATATTTGAATTTAGACCTTTCATCTTCCATTTCCTTAATTTCTTTTTCTAATGAATCTTTTAACTTATTCATACTTCTTAAAGTGCGATTTGGGTTTTTACCATTATATAAATCAACAATATTTGAAGAGATATTATGGCGACTTAAAATAGTATCCAGAGAAGACGCTAAATCAGACTCTAGCGAATGATTTCCTGTTTTTATAAGAATACCTTTATTACTCATTTGAACATATCTTTTAAGTAAATTTTCAACACGTAAAGAAATATCTAAATCCTTTACATAACTTAAAGTTTCAAACATTGTTTCTTTCCTAATATCAATAACAGACATATTAATACACTCCTTTTAATATAAAAAATTCTCTTGCTATGTAATTGAATCTTACTTTTATTATACATTAACTAACAAAAAAATACTTGATAAACCAGCAAAAAATAGATAATTAATGTATAATAAATTCATACATATGAAAAAGGAGTGTTCTAAATGATAAATGTAAATAATGAAATACAATTTCAACTAAACCAATTTATCCATACATTAAACGTAGAAAATCACTTTCTATCCGTACTAAATAAAATGATTGATTTCAATAACAAAGGTATTTTTATAAAAGGCTCTGAAAACTTCAACGAAATTATTAAGAATTATGCGAATTACTTTAATGTGCATACAAAAATAAACGAAATTGATATAACAGAGTACCGTCATAATAAAAGTAATTTAAGAAGATTACGTTCATCGCTTAAAGGCAAAAAAAGTAGATTGAGCGAACAACTAACAGAATGGGAACCTATTCTAATTAAATTAAAAGATAATATGAATAAATTTAATACCAATAACCAAAGTGATGCAAAAGCACAATCTTTTTTACTAAAAACTCTTAGCGATAAAGTAAGCTATTATAAAAATGAATTAAATAAAGTAAACACAGCAATAGAGTGCTTAATAAAAATCGATTCAAATACTTTAAAGGTTAATGGATATATCAAAAACGCAAAAGAAATGACATTAAAGGTTATTATTAAAAAATATTTTGAATTATTAAATCAAGAGTTATCAGAAATGTTTAAAGAGAAATTAATTATCCATTATAGTGTGCGTGAAGTCTTAAATGATTTCTTTTACTTTGAAGACAAATATAACAACACTACCTTCAAACAAAATATATTATCTTTTTTTGAAGAATATCAACATCATTTAAAAGCCCAAATTATTTGTAAAAAGGGTAATAGCGACATTACATTAAAACTATTTGGGAATGAAATTATACCAAATGTAGATGTCTATCATATTAGCACCGAGAATCCTAAAAAAGAATTAGAAGAAATTCAAGAAAAACATCCTGGTTTAGTATTAATTATGCAAACATTAAAGGATATTGCTAATGAACGTGAATATATGGATGACTGGGAAAATATTTTTGATACAATTAACCAAGAAATGATTTCTTTATACGATGAAAAGGTCATTATCAGGTTAATGGAACTTAATAAACAATATAAAGATTACTTTTTAGAGACAGCGAAAGCAAAAGAGTTTTACTATAGGGAAAATGGATTAAATTATTTATCAGAATTGTTTAGGGGAGAGTTTACTAAACATTCTATACAAATTCAAAATAAAATATTTATGTTTGGAAAACCTACTGAATAAAGTAGGTTTTCTTTATAACGTCCAATCATAACCAATAGTGAAATTATGTTATAATTTAATTATTAATATATTTAAAGGGAGTGTTTTTCCATGAATCAAATTGCTAAAATTAATGAGTTTGAAAAAAGTCTTAAGGAAACGAAAGACAAAGTAGTAAATATTAAAAATCTTGTTGAAGAAAGACTAGACAAGGATAAAAAAGAAGAAATTAATAATAAAGTTAACAGCATCATTAGTCGTTTTGATAGCCGTTGCAAAGAGTATGAAGAATTGAAAAGTGTTGAAGATAAAGATAACTTTATTACAAATTCAACGACAGCAATTCATTTAGAAGATGCTTTTGATACTCTGAAAAAAATAGAATCCTTATTAACAACAAATGAGAGTAATTCTTTCAATACAGAAGTTGAAGAGGCTTAAAAACAAAAAATCCATATACTTTCAAGTGTATGGTTTTTTTATTTCATCTCAATATGAAAAGGTGTTCACATATTATCTACTTCCATTTCTCCTTCATTTCTTATACATCTTTATTCTTTAATGAAGGTTTTTAAACAAAATAACATATTATAGAAAAATCAATTTTTTCATATAGATATATATGAAATTTAAAAAAACAATTTTTAGAAAAGGTTATTAAAGTATATAATTAAGTATTCGCTTAAACAATTTGAGTTTAATTAGATAAGGAGAGATTACAATGACAGTAAAAGAAAACATTTATGTGGCTCACGCTAGAGGGTATAACTTTAAGGAAGAACTATATCAACCAATTTTGGAAAGTAATTTAAATGGAAAATTCAATATTGCTTTACCACATTTGGATAGTGACGCACCTTTCAATAGCAAAGAATATTTAAAACAATGTAAGTTTATGATTGCCGAAGTATCAATTCCAGCACTTGGTTTAGGTATTGAAATTGGTTGGGCTAACTTATATGATGTAAAAATAATTTGTTTAGCAAAAGAAGGAACAAATCCATCTACTTCTTTAAGTGTAGTATCTAAAGATATTATTAAGTACACCGATGAAGAAGATATGATTAAAAAGTTAGAGCAAGTTCTATTAGAAAACTAGGGGCTATTTCCTAGTTTTTTATTATAAATTTTAAATAATTCATTGAATCCACTACCTTAAAAGTTTATAATTATAATATAAATCAAAGGAGTGATTACTATGTATAATAAAGAAACACCTAATCTAAATGCTATATTGAATGAAATAGAAGAATTAAAAGAAGGTGTAGGATTACTAGAAGAGATTTGGTCTGAACTTGGTCCTTACACTGACCACTTGCCTATAGAGTTAAGAATTAAATTACAACGATATTTTAACTTTGATGATTCAGAATAAGGAGTGTTTTATATGTTTACTTGGCTATCTTATGAGGAAAGTTTACACTTAAAAGAAAGTGATAATTTAGTTGTTAATCAAAACATTCATGGAGTTGTAACCTCAACAGGACAAAACATTCGTTTCTGGAGTGGCGATGAAGTTGTTTTCATTAAAAGTCTAGGTACTAATAAAGTAGAATTTAACTCTTATCCTGACGGAAAAGAGCAAACACATATTGAACATCAGTTTTTAGTTAGATTTAAAAACGATGATAGAAATACTTATGGTGAATTTACTTTAAATAATCTTCAAGTTAACAAAGCATAGCAAAGGGAAATTATAATGAATATAGAATAACCTAAAAACCATAATAGTTAAATACCTATTATGGTTTTTTTATGATATAAAAAAGAGCGTTAAATTGACTTTCAATTCAACACTCTACCTTAAATATAAATTAAATTATGAATTACTCTTCTAATGAGCGACTATGTTCCATTAATAATTTATCAATATTCTCAACAATAGTTTCGCACATATCATAGTATTTATTTTCATCTTCTTCATCCAACTCTTGAAAATTGCCAACATCTATAACTTTCATTCTACCATTAGTATCTATCATAATATTACCTTCATGTACATCATAAGGAACTAAGCCTTCTTCTAAGACACTATTTAGAACGAAATCTAAATCAAGAACAATATCATCGGATAAAGACCACTCAAAGTCTTCTAAACGCACTTTTAGAGTATCGCCTTGAATATATTCCATAACACATAGTTTATCTTTCACTCCCATATAAACTTCTGGGAAAAATTCAATATCTTGAAGCTTCTGTAAATATTCAAAATCATTTTTTGAAGATGAATTATCACGGTAAACTTTTATAGCGTAATCTTTGTATCTCCATACTAAAGAATTTTCGCCCATTCCAATTAAATCACATTCTTTTTCAAATAGATTATCCGCTAATAAAGATAAAATATATTGTGCATCGTTTTCTTTCATATCATTGATTACTTTATACTCAAATTGATTCATAATACACACTCCCTTTATACTTATATACATAGTAATTATATCACAAAGATTAGATTAGAAATTTTTAGAAAAAACAAAGAAACATATTATAATTTATTATATTGTTAATTAAAACTAGATTTCATTTGAAAAAAGGAGAGGGTTTATTGTGTTAAGATTTAAAGTCAAAGCAGTTGAGTTAATTGGCAAAATTGGTTTTGATAAGTCGGAAAAGTTTAGACAAAGGAAATCTAATTTTTTCACAAATACCCTTTGGAATATTCAAAGGAAATTTGGTACTGAAGAGTTAGAACGTGTTATTGCGAATATTAAGGGGATTACACCTGAGAATGTAGCTATGGACAACTATATTACTGATAATGGTCTTGTTCGTGCTACAAACATTATAGATTTGGAACAGTTTACAGCAAAAATTGAAGTTGTACATCTTACTACTTTAATTAAAAATGCTAAAAAGATAAAAAGAACATTAGCGTAAACCTACGCTGATGTTTTTTATAAGTAAAATATTTTTTATAAAAGGAGATTTACGAATGGTTAAAGTGATGTACTCTATTGAAGATGCTATTCATAAAATTAAAGGTTATATTTCAACAGGAAAAGTTACAATTACAAGGTTTTCAGATACTAATTTTAAACCATTACTGCAGAACACATATCCAGATTGGAATCAAATCAATGGTGAAAAAGGATGTTATGCGTTTATTGAGGGGTTAGAAAACTCTTATGCCTTGAATCATAAACAAAATGATTGGTATAACCATACACCTTTTTGGAAAGCAGAAATACAAATGAATACACTTGTCAAAGCACCAAAATATTCTACTGATAAGTGGATATCAATTAAAGAATACCTAGAATACATTCTTAACAAATATAATCAAATTCTAAAAGAAGAAGGGAATGTAAGTTGGACTAGTATGGATTTTTGCAGTGGGATTTTCTTTAATGAAGACTGTATAGTTCATTCAATAAAAAAAGCATCTTCTATATGGTTAAAAGAAGAACAGTTTAAACAAAGTTTAACGGGTAGATTATTTTATTAACAAGAACAGCGTGTAAATCGCTGTTTTTCTTTGTTACTTTTTCATATATAATATAAATATAATTTG
>JACLAD010015871.1_pt1 | contig 11951 bp, 16 predicted proteins | sample 8027901 | NCBI WGS metagenome assembly JACLAD01 (sample SAMN15725071, study PRJNA655200) | protist metagenome | isolation source: fluorescence activated cell sorting (FACS) single amplified genomes of... | place: Spain: Blaines Bay Microbial Observatory, Mediterranean Sea | collected 2016-07-05
CTGTTGAGTTAGGATTTTTGAAGAGAAACTATGGTAACGGAATCCAGACAAAGCGAAATCTTTTTCATCGAGATCTCGAAGGCTCACAGCATGCGTAGGAGCCACTGAATGCAGTTGCTCAAGTGGTTGCGCCAGGAGGGAGTACTGCCCAGAGACTTGATTTACCAGCTGGAAGATGCAGAAGAATCGCTAGCTGATTTTTCTCGGCTACAGCGGGTTCTCAAGTAGCACCCCACGTTGGAAGATGTGGTCCTGGAGCGTCTGGCTCGTCGATATCAGTTGCCCCTGTTGCCCAGGGAGGTTGACCAGCTGTGGTCTATCTCTCGGAGCGAGCAGGAAGCCCTCTTTCATGAATCCCTGTTGCTGCTGGTGGGTAATGAGGGCATTCCCTGGCTGGCGCTGACCGCTCTGGCAGATTGGCGACGTCTTCCACGCTTGCAGTTCCAGTATCCTGGTCTCCGCCTCGGCTTGGTAAACCGTGTGCGGCTGGCTCAACTCTATCGTGAAGGACGTTGTGATGCTCCTACAATGGAGGAGGTGGAAGTTTCCCAACAATGGCAGGAACTGTTCAATGTGGCGCTGCGCTACGGGGCTTCTGACATTCATTTGGAACCCGGTCAACAGCCAGATCAACTGCTGGGACGTCTACGCATCGATGGTGAATTGCAGACACTACCAGAACTCAACTCCTTGCTCTCCAATCAGTTGTTACCTCACCTGAAGCTACAGGCTGGGTTGGACATCGCAGTACGTCGCAGACCTCAGGACGGCTACCTGCAGCAACGAACCCCAGATGGCCAGCTTTACGACCTGCGGCTCTCCAGTCTGCCAACTGAACAGGGTGAAAAACTAGTGCTGCGCTTGTTGGAATCTGGGGACCTGCGGCTGGATCTGGCACAACTTGGTTTTTATGAAGATGATCGGGCGGTACCCAAGACCGTGATGAGACGCCAATATGGAATGCTGCTTGTGGTTGGACCGACTGGCAGCGGCAAGACGACAACGCTCTATGCCCTCTTGAATCAGCTCGACGCTCAACGCAAGAATGTGATCACGATTGAAGATCCAGTTGAGTATCATCTGCCACGCCTGACCCAGGTTTCGGTGCAGCCTGCCCAGGGACTAGGGTTTGCGGAAGCACTGCGAGCAACCTTGCGTCAGGATCCAGACGTGATTCTGGTGGGAGAGATTCGGGATGAGGAAACGGCCTAGATTGCATCCAAGGCAGCGCTTACAGGCCACTTGGTACTGGCAACCCTGCACACGAACTGCAGCGTTTATTTACTAAATTACTAAAATAATTTAGTTTTTAATTTACACAAAACTTACACACTCAAAACTTTTACGCTGAATTTATTAGACATTTTTGATAATGTTGCACGCACAGCTACGCGAAAATTCCAAAAAGTTTAAAAACGTGGAGCAGATATGGGTGGAAGGAAGACAGAATACAAAGAGGATGAGATAGCGATATTTGATGATGCTTGCGTGTACAAGCGTGGAGACTATTGGCAGTTTAGGCTTTGGCTAGATAAAGAGAAGCGGTATGTAAGGAAAAGTTTAAAGACGAGGAAGAGGACAGAAGCTGTTGAGCTAGGCAAGGAACTGTACTTGGAATTGTTTGCGGACATGAAGCAGGGAAAGAGCTATTACAGTATTACTAGTGTTGAAGGAGTTGAGAAATATTTAGCTGCAAGACAGAAGGAAGTGGAACTTGGATTAATAACAAAGAGCAGACACAGAACGCTGAAGATACATCTGAAGACTTGGATAGGATTTATTAGTAAAAAAGAAAGATTGAAGGATTTGAAGCGTAACAACTGTGAAGGATATTATGAATGGAGGTTTGAAAAAACAGATGGACAGATAAAAAAAAGTACGGTTGAGGGGGAACAAGTAACAATAAATTCGATGATGAAGTGGTTGTATAAGCAGAATGAAACTTATATTGATGGATTCGATTTTAAGAAATTGAAAAAAGACAGTGGAAATGAAGAAACAGTAAGAAGACAGACGCTGACGAATGAAGAGTATAATGGTTTGATAAAGACAATGCGGAAGCTGTGTAGTGAAAAGAACTGTAAGAACGAAGTTGAATTAACTTGGCGTAAGCTGACACAGATGTTCGTACTAGTTGCGACTAATAGTGGATTACGAGTTGGTGAACAGAAGCAGTTGAGATGGAAGGATGTACGGATTGAAATGCACAAGGACAAGGACGGTAATACAGTAAAGCTGGCAAGGATTGGAGTACGCGCAGCGACTAGCAAGGTACGGAAAGGTAGGACATTGCTGTGTAGGAATGGGCAATACTTTGAGAGAATACAGGAATTATTTGGAAAAAGAGATGAAGAAGATTTGATTTTTAGTATTGATGGTAAGCGAACTATAAATTTGAAAACACTGAACAAATACTTTAGAGCAATGCTGGAGGAAGCTGAGATAGCGGATGTGGCAGGTAGAGGTATCGTGCTGTACAGTTTAAGGCACTTTATGATAACGCAGAGGATTATGGCAGGTTTGAACTACAGACAGGTTGCTGACATGTGTGGGACAAGTGTGATGATGATTGAGAAGACATATTGGCACTTGAATGATGAGATTAGGCTCACAAGTGCATTGGCAGATTATAGAAGACGTGAGGATGGGACGATTGAAGTGATATAGAAAGTTGATATGGAAAAGAGTGAGAGACTGAGTGCAGCTATCCAGTTTCTATCAAGATATTGGATGGAAAAATCTGGACTTGATAAAAAGATTTCTCTGCTGAACGTTGCAGTTAAGCGTAAGTTAATAAGTAGTTATCAAGAAGGAGAGCAGTTCCAAGAGACATTCGATCTGTTGAGCAAAGACAGTAAGGAATATTTACCATTTTTGGAAGAAGAGGAAAAAGAAGAATTAACAAAGTTATCAGGTGAAAATCAATTCCTAGTAAATGTGGAGTGGCAGGTTGGTGAGAAGATGGCTCTAAATTTCCATGCCAGTCTCCCAAAAGATCCAAGTAGGATGACTAGTGAAAGAAAAGGATTTTTTATACATTTGGTGATTAGAGACACTGATGGTGGAGTTACTGTAGATTATCCAGATTTAGATGCTGAAGGAATTGATGATCAAAGTGTGAAAATGTTAGAAGAAATGGTGACACTGTATCGTGCTTTGTAAATTTGCTGGACAACTAATTGGTGATAATCAAAATATGCCAGAGCTATGGCAGCAAAAATGCTCTTTTGAATGATTCCAAACCAAGCGAAAAATTACTCTCAGAACAAATCAGAATTTACTACCACAAAACGTGTTAACGTACTTTTCTCTTAAATCAATTCAGCAGCACAGCGCATCTGTTCATCGTTAACGTCAATGTAGCGCTGTGTTGTCTGTATGCTCGCATGCCCTGCCATCTCCGCTAGCACACGCACCCCCACTCCTTTGCTGCTCAATTCTGTCAACTAAGTGCAAAAAAAAAGCGAAGCAATGAGCATCAGATACCGAGGGCAACTATTTTGCATATCTTTGTAAAATCTTTTTCTAAGTTAGGACTATGGATTAAACAATGAAAAAAGCAGTTCTCTTCCTTTTGTGTTTTTTCTATTTTTCAAGCCTAAAGGCTGAGGTTGCTTGTCCCGTTTTTAATGTTGAAAGAGTTTCTCTAACCAATCCAAGGAAAGCTGCTAGCACATTTTTTATCCCTGAGAACCCAGCTGTAATAACAAGCCATATAACTTTTGCAAGATTTGGATTTGGATCTTATGATTCAGAAGTTACAACTGATAATGGAACGAAAAGTAATTATGAAGGTCAATTTCATGGAATTGGAATTTCTCTTGGTGGTGCTGAAGATGCTATTGTAAAAGAAAGGTTAGATAGCTTTGGTGTCAACACTAAAGGAATGGTTGGTGCTGCAAGATTTGACCAAACTGATCATAGTTTGAAAAATAGTAATGAGACAAATATTGGTTTGAAAGATAGCTCAGAAAACTATAGCAGTACTGGACAAGCTTATGGTGTAGGGTTAATTAACAAAATTATTCAATTCGGTTATGCAAATAGGAGAAGTAGTGAAGAGAGAAATGGAAATAAGATTAACCTTGATGAAACAACTAGAGGCTTTGCAGTTAATTTTGGGATTCTGAGATATGGAAGATCTGAATCTAATGAATCCTATTCTTCATCGGAGTTGGGTAGTAAAATAAGCCGGAGAAATTTGGCAAATGGTATTTGCTTTTTTTTCGCTAATGGTCCTTATCAAAAAAACGATACTAATTACTATCAAATTTGGGCTGAATCATTTGAAATATCAAAACCAAATTACATAAGTGAAGCAGGTAATTTTGGTAAAGAATTGACAAAAGGATTTAATTTATTTTTTATGCTCAAATTAGTAGAAACTTCGTGGGCATATAACCGTGAAGTTAGGGAAATTAATGGTTACTCTACTTCAACTGATACTGTAGGGCTATTAATTGGTGATTTTGTAGGAGTAAATATTTCCAGTCACTCAGGTAAGATAAGTTCATCAGATAAAGTTTCTTCCTCATCTACTTCATATAAATTTCATCTTGATGTTGATTTTTGATGGCCAAGAGGTATTTCAGCCTACTGAAAAAAATAATTTTTATTTTCTTTTAGTTTCTCTGTTATTGTTAAACTAGTTCAGCAGCACTGCGCATCTGCTCATCATTTACGTCAATATAACGCTGTGTTGTCTGTATGCTCGCATGCCCTGCCATCTCCGCTAGCACACGCACCCCCACTCCCTTGCTGCTCAATTCCGTCAACCAAGTGCGCCTGCCACTGTGACTAGTTGCACCTGATATTGCTGCCTGTGCATACAGTCTCTGTAAGTGTTGTGCCGCTGTGTTTGCTGTGAAGTGTGACTGTTTCTGTGTGCTAAACAGGTATGTGTTGGGTGCAGCAAATGAGGATAGTGTGTTAACGTACCGTTGAAGCTGTCGTTGCATTTGACGTGGAACAAATATGCGTCTTGCTCGCTTTGACTTTGTTATAGCTGCAGCAAGCACAATCTCTGTTCGCACCTTGTAATCTTCATCCACTACATCTGTGATCCTTAGTGCAGCTACTTCTCCAACACGCATACCACAGTAGTGTGTCAGCTGTAGCATGGTTAAATCTCGTTCTGCGTATCTACTGCAACTCCTAGTCACATCAAACAGTCTCTTCAATTCTGCTTTTGTCAGTGTCTTCGCTTGTGCCATGTTGTCTCCCATAAATGTATGTTTTTCATAATATAATTATAAAGTCTTACATATATTGAGGACAACGAAATTGATTGATAAATGAATTTAATTGATAACAGTGACTTATAGTGAAATGTTGAGATTTACTTATTTTCTTACATTTATTTTGTTGTGATTGATTGAATCAAGATGTGTTTGAAATTGAAAGTATTAGTGAAGTGATTATGAAAGTGTTAGTGAAAATGTTAATGGAAAAGTAGAATGGAAAAATTGACACGTGAGAACTAGCTGTGATCCAGTCCTGTTGCCCTTTTGCCATGTACACTAAGTATGGGCAGCGCCCCTGTCTAGTGTAACTCAGTATGTGCGGGTAGATAGCAGCACTCTGTTAACAGTGTCTCTGCTGAGAACCCATCAAATTCCTTCCAACAGTATCCTGCGTGTACCCTATCTGCACCCAGGTTGTCCTGTACAACACAATCCCTAGCACCATCTATCTGCGCTCTCCATGTGTTTTCAGCTGCTGTCCAAATTCTCCTGTAGTGCTGCCAAGCGTAGCCGCTGATGTAGAAGTGGATATGTGTGTTAACACGAAATCTACCTGTCTCCACATATACCAAACGCGGCAATCTGATATTTTCCCTGTACAGTCGCCTACCCAATACACTCCTGTCCAAGTTGTTAAAGAATCGCTTTGCGTTCTCAACACACTGCTGTCTGGTAACAGCACTACCATCCACACAAGTGCAGGTACCAAATAGCCAGAAATTTTGCTGCCGTGTCCAAACAGCACCCTGTTCCCGTATTGCAGCTATCCTTTGCCATTCAGTATGTGTCATCCCAATCCTCCGCTAAATAAAAACAGCAGCAGATAGATGGCTGCTACTGTTATTTAGCAACTCAAGGAGAAAACATGCAGAAAACGGTATTAACTGAAGTATACGCACTGCTGAAGCGTATTGGAGCAGTGGCAAATGAAGCAGAGTTTAGCAGGGATTGGTTGGGTAGGAGTGAGAGCTATGCTCGTGGGTTGAGATTTAAAGGAGTGGGTGCGAGCACGGGCAGCGTGGCAATCTGTGCCAGCAAGCTACAGCATTATGGCAAGCGTATGTGTGAATCTAGTGCACACAGTGAACTTGGCAAGCAGTTCCTAGAACTAAGTAGAGAGTGCCACAACACGATAAATGAGGAAGCGGAGGCACAATGGTTGGCAGCATAAAATGGCTCCTGCAGCTGAAAAATATCTGTTTGCGGTTTGAGCGCATGGAGTACTTAGAGTTTTTGGGTGGTGATTTTACTCCACATGGTTTAGAGATGCAGGAGAATACACATGGGTAATATACTGAAGGGTATACAGCAGACACTAGAGGCAATACGAATTGAAACGGAGAAAGCTGATTGGCAACTGCGTTTGGAGATATTGCAGCTGATGCTGAGCACTAGTGAATCCGTAGTTGCAGGTGCACGCAAACAGGCGGCACCTCAAGTGAAGCAGGCAAAGCAGACAGTACCCGTACCAAGAACAAAGTGGGTGAAACGCTACGTGGACATGCCAAAGCCAGTAGCGTCAGGCGAGAAGAAGAAACAGGCAAGTATGGATGATGATGCTAGGTTGGGGCAGCAACAACAACAGTTAGCAGCAGTGGAGCCACAAGCAGCGTTGCCAAATCAACGTGCTGTTTGAGCTAGTGTAGATAAACAGTTGGCAATACTACGGTAGACAGTGGAAAACTGTAGTGTGTTGAGGGACTGACAGGCATAGTGAGGCACGGATTTTGGCTATGCAATTGTTCCTAATTCTTCTGATGTAAACTATCTTGCTTTTCAAAGATTAATTACTTCAGGTGAATGCAATCTTTATAGTTACAAAACTGAAGTCATCAAGGAAGCTTTAAACAGTCGATAGTGCAACAAGTTAAAATAAATTCAAAAAACCACAACTCTTCGAAAGTATTACGAAAAAGGCCCGAAAGGTGATGATAAGAGAGGTTTCTGATTTGGAGAATTTACTAGTAAATCTAAATATTTATTCACTAGTATATGAATCTTAGAAAAGTTATAAATACTATTTCCTATAATAAATTAAAAATATGAAAAAAATAATAATTTATATATTGATTCTCTTTTTTTCAAATGGAATCGCCTTCTCAGAAACATATCTGAGCAAAGAGTTTAAATATTCTTTAAAATATGATGAGAATTGGAAAAAAATATATGTTCCAGATCCAACTTCTGATGTTTTCCTAATTTGCGAGAGTGATTTATGTGATGAAACAGCGAATATATCAGTTTCTGTGAATTTCGATAATCAATTAAAAAGAATAAAAGTAGAGAAATTCTTAGAATTAATAAATAGCGAGATTTTAACTCGTATGATAAGGAATACACCCCGAATTGAAAATTTTAAAATTGTTGATGAGTTTATATCAAAATTTAATAATAGGAAATTTTTTAACGTTATTGTTAGCTACACTATGTTGCCGTATAAATCTGTACGGATAAGGCACATGCATGTTACAATAGATTCTGGTTTTATTTACAATATTGTTTTACATACATCTCCAGATTATTATAAACACGATTATGATTTGGCCAAAAAGGTAATAAAAACTGTTAATATAAATAACTAGTAATGTAGGTTTTAATTTTATTTTTTAATTCAAATATCTCGTATTTTTGGAAATTTACAGAAATCAATTTTGGAAATATTTTCTAGCGTACACTCTGACCACAGTGATAATTTTTTTGACTTTTCTAGCTGTAAGTTCTGGAAGAAAAAAACATGCTAGAAGCAGGAGATGAATCAATAAAACGCTACCAGAAGCAGTAAGCGCACGTCATGAATAAATTTTTTCTATGGCTCTACCTTGGTGTTGATGTCGCAACATTTATATATCTTACTTTTTTTGATGGGTATGTATACAACACATGGAATTGGCTTGTCGTCGTACCTATGAATATGTTCTTGTCAATTATTTGGCCAATTTACTGGGGTATTTTGCATTGGGTAGGATAAAAAACTAATTGTGTAATCTTAAAGGGATGATTTAAATTTGGATAGTCTCTTGATTTTAGTGCTGAAAGTTCATTTTTTAAAAATTAAATTAATAACATTAGATGGCATCTCTTAAGCGAGTGTGCGAATGGCTTAAGGCATGACATATCTAAATCACTGACTTTAATAAAGTGCCTCTAATACTGATTCCAAACAAAACATGGATAATCTTCCAATTTTAAACTGAGCGAAACATGGCAAAAGCAAAGGACATGGAATTAGAGCAGATGAGTATGGGTGAGATTGATGAACTTGAGAAGAAGCTGGCTGAATTGAAGAAGCAGAAGATGAAAGAGGATAAAGCTGAAGTGGTGAAGAAGGTGAGGAAGCTTTGTAAGGATTATGGAATATCAGCTACACAGCTGAGGGGAGCACTAGTGACGAGAGAAAGGAAGAATAACAAGTGATACTGTGAGGGAAAAGGTACTGTGGGAAACTGACTCGGAAAGTACATTTCGTGTTAACGCACTTTATCAGGCATGCACTTACATGCTGTTCTCACTAGTTTGTATATATTTTTGAATAGCGTATAGGCTCCATTACGAAAATGGAGCCAATGCTTTAAGAATTTACTCTGTCTTCCTCACTCGTGTTGCCACTGTTGAGTTTTCAGTAGAAACCACAGTGAAACTCTGCTTCTTACCACAATGATAACTCAGATAGTTCGCTAGCTTGCGCCAACTGCCATTAGATTTTTGAACAAGATTGAGCAGAAACTTATCACTAAGTGGTGTCAAATTGTTCTGAATAATTAGCTGTCGCAAACGTGGTAGATAGTCATTAGAGTTGGCAGCATTGAAATCAATTTCGTAGCATCTGTCACGCACTCCATCATCCACATAATTCAGGTAATTGGTTGTGAGTATACAAACAATATTCTCCCTGTTCATAAAGGTTTTTAGCAATCGCTGTTCATTTATTTTAATACTATCAATTTCATCAAATATAAAATAAACAAGATTGCTGTATGTTAATGGAAGTAATCTGCAGTGGTTTTCACAGCTTTCAATAGTTTTTGCAAAGTTAGCAACCTTGCAACAATCAATTAATTCAATGTTTGCAGTTCCCTGCTTTCCACCTCTTATAATTTCAAACTCATTGCAGAAGATATCTGCATAGGTGGTTTTTCCACTACCATAGACTCCGTAGAACAATAATCCGCTGATACCATTCTTTGGAAAGGGTAGCTTTCCATCCGATATGCTGTGAATTGTAGTCTTGCTAGTATTATTTGAAAAAACCATGTCATTGGTAGCTTTTGGTGTAAAATCCATCATTATTTTCCTTGTAGATTAATTGTTAGATTCATTAAGCAGCAACGAGTTCTTCAGCATCAACAGTTTCATCCGCACTTAGCAAACTAGTGTGTTGATTCTGAGAATCTTTCTCTACTGTCAACTTCTGTTCAATGTCCTTGTTCTTGCGACAATCTGTAGAATAAACAGTGGAAAGCACAGCTTTCACAGCTGTCTTGTTGCTAATCAATAGTTTGCTGTCAGCAGCTTCAAAGCAGACATCCTTTATATCAACAGTACCTTGTGCTGTAGCAATACCTACTAACAAAATCACTTTACCTTTTGCAGTTGCTGCATTGGTTTTAACGATTTCATTAGTAATAGTTTGAAGTGTGTCTCTGTTAACAAGCAGTTTTCTACCAATTTCTGCTCGTTCAGAAGGTGATTTTGTATTCTTTGCTGTGGCAGCACGTACTTCTTCAATGCCTCCATTTTCCCTGATAAATTCTGGCACATCACTGGCGACTAGGACTCTGCGTGATTGTGCTGCAGCATTCAACACACGTGCATATGAATTTACCCTGCGACTATCAGCAAGTGAGTCATGGAAAACCAACTTTGTGATTAGCTGAATCATTGTTGGTTTATTACTTTTAAAAGTAATTTCCCGTTCTTCACACTGTTCAACTAACCATGCTCTCTTACTGACATCAGCTTTCTCACCACCTTTTGATTGGAGGTACAGTTCATATATCTTAGCAAGTAAATCATAAAGCATCTCATTTGATGTTTTGAATTGATTTTCCTGCCAATCAGAACGCTTGCTGATTAATTGGGTAACTTCGTTTTTGAAGTTAGCAACTGTTGAATCAACCAAGTTTTTTTGCTTTTGCATATTACCTTTAGAATAATGAGAATTAAGGTACTGCTGATATCTGAGAGATAAACAATTTATTCCTCAGCAACAGTTAGAACATTATATCCAACCCCTCTCATTAAATAGACACACAGGGAACACTACCTTTAATCGTTATTAACAATGATTCGTTTTTTTATTTCACCGCACCCAACATTTGGAAACTACAAGAAACCTGTCAAATGGAAGGTTGAGGCAAGCCCCTACTTCTGGTGGTGGTATGCACTGACACTGAATGAGGATTACAGGAAGCTGTGTGAACGGAAGGCAAGTGGAGAGACAGTACTAGCTGAAACAGCTGAACATGAGAAACAGCTTCAGGTATATGAGGATTTTGGTGATGTGCGGTACACAGGATGCCGCTACGCTGCTTTTGCTAGTTGGTGGACAAAACGTGTTAACACACTTGAGACAAGGGGAGAGTACCTGTTTGCGGAACCCTATATCAGGGGAGCTGCGAGTAAGTTGGACACTGTGGAGGCTGCAAAAGCTGCAGTTGAATCAGCAAACACACTCGTACTCAGCATAAAGCTAGATAGACAGCGACAGCATGTGGATAAAGCGATTGATAGGTTACTGCAAAAACACATGCACACAGTGAAGGGCAGGAGAGTGCGTAACCCCAAACTTAGTTCCGCTCGCTACAGTTTAGGCACTAGTGTTGTGGTGGATGCACTGAAGAAAACATTTGATGTGTACGATGCTAGATGTGCAGCTACTCTGCGAGGAGAAGGGATAACGAATTGGCAGATTGCACAGCAGGTGAAGTTGGTTGTGAAAGAGAGAAAACGGAATGATGAGGACAGAGATACTGCGGCAGAAAGGAGGAACACAGCGGTAGTAGTGTCAAACTTATTGAACAGAGCAAGGAAGTTGATTGGAAGTGCTGGAGTAGGGACTTTCTGAAAGAAGTGATGTGACGCCGATATCCATATATTAACAACTAATTAAATTCTTAAAGAGGTATAAATGGGTAATACAGTTTATACAGATGTATCCTTAAAAGAAGGAAATGAGGAAGTTAACAAGTGGTTCACTGAACTACTGGAGAAAATGCTAATACCTGAATCAGAGAGAACAGCAAGAACCGGTAATTACAAACCAGTGATCAATCTGATTAAAAAGTGGCGAGCAATAGAAGATTTTCCAGGAGGGTGGTCGAATATTGATAACATTGGCTGTAGTAGGTGTTATATAACTGGCACGGAAGGGCATACGATTTTTTTTGAATCAAATGGCTGTCATCCAGAGCAATTGATTGAAGCACTGGCAGAAGAAGCACAGGGTTATGATAGCTCGGTGGTTTTCGAATATGTCTATGAGGATGAATTGGGTGAAGATAGTGGAGGAGAAACTGTCAGAAAGAGAGATTTATGATGGGGAAAAATTGAAAATTTAGGAAGAGCTAGAATAAGGGTTTTAAGTAAAATTAATTCCTTATTTCAAAAAATAGCCAGCATTTTTCTCTTCGATTGCTCCAATACAGTTACAAATTTATGTAAATCATCTCTTAAATCAATCTCAGACAATCGTATTTCACTCAGTAAAGG
>JACLAD010009282.1_pt1 | contig 11943 bp, 12 predicted proteins | sample 8027901 | NCBI WGS metagenome assembly JACLAD01 (sample SAMN15725071, study PRJNA655200) | protist metagenome | isolation source: fluorescence activated cell sorting (FACS) single amplified genomes of... | place: Spain: Blaines Bay Microbial Observatory, Mediterranean Sea | collected 2016-07-05
ACGGCGCCGCGGCTCATCGCCGGAATGATCTCCTCGGCCACCGCGCGCAGGATTTTTCCGTTTGGAAGCATGGTGATAACCACTTCGGCGCCGGTTGCCGCCGCGGCGGCGCTGGCGGATGGGCTGACCCCGTCGACGCTGACCGCGGCCGTGTCGAACCCTGTTACCTCGTGCCCCGCCTTGACCAGGTTCGCCGCCATCGGCGCCCCCATGTTGCCCAGCCCGATGAAGCCGATCTTCATGCCGAACCCTCCCTCGTGTCGAATGTCAGTGCCGCCTCTCCAAGCGGGGCGAGCATCGCGTCAACCGCGCCGGGGCCGAGTTCGTCCAGCCCGTGCCGCCAGTTCGGATTGCGGTCCTTGTCGATGATCTGCGCGCGGATTCCTTCAAGGAAGTCAGCATGTTCCATCGCCCGCGCGGTATAGCGGTATTCCAGTTCCAGCGCCGTACGGATGTCGGGGTCGGGCATCGCGGCCAGCCGGTCGAGGATGCCCAGCGTGGCCCCCATCGCAATGGGAGAGTTCCGCCGCACCGCCTTGGCCGCGTTCGCCGCAAGCGCGCTGTCGCCGGCCTCCAGCGCCGTCAGGATCGCCGGCAGGGTACTGGCGGCGAAAAGCCGGTCGATCTGCGCCCTGTCCTCGGCAAGCGGGGCGTCGTCGGGCGCATCGCCTTGCGGGATCAGGCGTGCATCTCCGGCATTCTCCAGCGCCGCGATCAGCGAGGGCCAGTCGTCGCGCGGCAGGCAGGTATCGGCGAACCCGGCCCGGATCGCGTCGCCCGGACCCATCCGCGCGCCGGTCAGTCCCAGATACGCCCCCAGCCGCCCCGGCGCACGGGCCAGCAGGCTGGTGCCCCCCACATCCGGTACCAGCCCGATGCCGCATTCCGGCATGGCGATCTGCGTATCCGGGGCAACGATGCGGTGCGCGGTGTGACAACCCAGTCCGACGCCGCCGCCCATGACAAAGCCCTGCAGGAAGGTGACGACCGGCTTGGGGTAATGCGCAAGCCGTGCGTTCATGCGGTATTCGTCGCGCCAGAAGCGGCGTCCATAGTCGAAATCGCCGGCGCGCCCGGTCTGATAGAGCTTGGCGATGTCGCCGCCTGCGCAGAAGGCCTTGTCGCCCTCGGCGTCGATGATGACCAGCAACACCGCATCATTGCGGGCCCAGTCGACAAGCGCCGCGTCGATGGCAAGGCACATGTCATAGGTCAGCGCATTCAGCGCCTTGGGGCGGGTCAGCGTGATGCGCCCCGCCTTGCCGGTCACGCGGATGTCGACGTCGCCCATCTCAGCGCTCTGCCAGCAGGGCGCGGGCCACGATCAGGCGCATGATCTCGTTCGTGCCTTCAAGGATCTGGTGCACGCGCAGATCGCGTACGGTCTTCTCGATCCCGTAATCGGCCAGATAGCCATAGCCGCCGTGCAGTTGCAGGCACTGGTCGGCCACCTTCGATCCGGTCTCGGTCACGAATTTCTTGGCCATGGCGCAGAACTTGGTGGCATCCGGCGCGTTCTGGTCCAGTTTCCACGCCGCCTGGCGCAGGAAGGTGCGGGCGGCCTGCATTTCGATTTCCATGTCGGCCAGCCGGAACTGCAGGGCCTGGAACTGGTCGATGCTCTGACCGAAGGCCTTGCGTTCGGCCATGTAGCCCAGCGTGGCATCCAGTGCCGCCTGTGCCGCGCCCAGCGAGCAGGCCGAGATGTTCAGCCGTCCGCCATCCAGCCCGGCCATGGCATAGCGGAAGCCCTTGCCTTCCTCGCCGACAAGGTTGGCGGCAGGCACATCGCAATCGTCGAACTGGACCTGCGCCGTGGGCTGCGATTTCCAGCCCATCTTCTGCTCGGGTGCGCCGAAGGACAGCCCCGGGCTTTCGGCCTCGACATAAAGCGTCGAGATCCCGCGCGCGCCGGCATCGCCGGTACGGACCATGCAGACATAGGCATCGGAATAGCCGCCGCCCGAAATGAATGCCTTGGTCCCGTTCAGGCGGTAGCCTTCGTTCGTCCGCTCGGCGCGGGTGGCAAGCGCGGCGGCGTCCGATCCGGCCCCGGGTTCGGTCAGGCAATAACTGACCACCGTTTCCATCTTGCACATGGCGGGCAGGGTGCGCGCCTTGAGGTCAGCGCTGCCGAAGGAATCCAGCATCCGCGCGCACATGTTGTGGATCGACAGGAAAGCTGCCACCGACGGGCAGGCCATGCTCAGCGCCTCGAAGATCAGCGTGGCGTCGAGACGCCCCAGACCGGACCCGCCACTGTCCTCGTCGACATAGATGCCACCGAAGCCAAGCGCGCCCACCTCGGGCCAGAGCTCCTTTGGTATGGTGCCCTCGGCTTCCCACTGGCGGGCAAAGGGCGCAATCCGGTCCTGCCCGAAATCGCGCGCCATCTCGAATATGGGACAAAAAGCGGTTCACTGCGGGCCGTCCGGGAACGGTCAGGCCGCCAAGATCTGCAACAACATGATCCTTGGCGTGACCATGATCGCGACTTGCGAAGCCTTTGCGCTGGCCGACAAGCTGGGGCTGGACCGGCAGAAGATGTTCGACGTGGTGTCCACATCCTCGGGGTCCAGCTGGTCCATGAACACCTATTGCCCGGCCCCGGGCGTGGGGCCGTCATCGCCGGCGGATAACGGCTATGTGCCTGGTTTTGCTGCAGACCTCATGCTGAAGGACCTTCGGTTGAGCCAGCAGGCGGCCGAGGCGGCGGATGCCGACACGCCGATGGGCGCGCTGGCACAGGCGCTTTATGCGCGCTTTGTCGAGGAGGAGGACGGCGCCGGGCGGGACTTCAGCGCCATGCTGCCGCGGTTCGAGAAACGCGGGCGCGAGTGACCCCGGCACGCCGGTTTCGTCCGTTTTGTACAGGCGAAAACCCGCCGTTTGTCCGTTTTGTACACCTTCCCCGCAGCGGAACGGGATGCAATCCTGCGGGTTGATCCTGCATCAGCGCGGCCCCGGAGCGGGCCACGCGCCACCCAAGGAGGCATCCCATGAAACCGATCCTGATCGCGCTTGCCGCATCTCTGAGCCTGACCGCGGGTGCGGCGCTGGCCAAGAACGACAATCCCGGCAAGGCCAAGGGACACACCAAGAACCAGGTCCAGATCCAGGACTCGGCCGGCGTGATCCACACCACCAACTGTCCGCCGGGACTGGCCAAGAAGAACCCGCCCTGCGTGCCGCCGGGACAGGCCAAGAAGCACTATGATCAGGGCGAGGTGATCCACAATTACGTGCTGATCGAGAACCCCGCCATCTACGGGCTGCAACCCAACGGTCATTACGTGCAGGCCGGCGGATACGTCTATCAGGTCGACCGCAACACGCAGGAAGTTCTGGCGCTGATCGGCGCAGTCGCCAACATCCTGAACTGATCTATTCGGCCGCCACCTTGCGCGCGTCCAGCATGGGCTTGAGATAGCGGCCGGTATGGCTTTGCGAGACCTGCGCCACGTCTTCGGGCGTGCCGATGGCGACCACCGTGCCGCCGCCGTCGCCGCCTTCGGGACCGATGTCGATCAGCCAGTCGGCCGTCTTGATCACGTCGAGGTTATGTTCGATCACCACCACGCTGTTGCCCTGTTCGACAAGTTCATGCAGCACTTCAAGAAGCTTGCGCACATCTTCGAAATGCAGGCCCGTGGTGGGTTCGTCGAGGATGTAGAGCGTGCGCCCGGTCGGCCGCTTGGACAATTCCTTGGCCAGCTTCACGCGCTGCGCTTCACCGCCTGACAGTGTCGTCGCCTGCTGTCCCACCTTGATGTAACCCAGTCCCACGCGGACCAGCGCATCCATCTTGTCGCGGATCGACGGCACGGCCTGAAAGAAGGCCTGCGCATCTTCAACTGTCATGTCAAGAACGTCTGCTATGCTCTTGCCTTTGAACGTAACTTCCAGAGTTTCACGATTGTAGCGCGCACCTTTGCAGGTCTCGCAGGTGACATACACATCGGGCAGGAAGTGCATCTCGATCTTGATCACGCCGTCGCCCTGGCACGCTTCGCAGCGGCCGCCCTTCACATTGAACGAGAAGCGACCGGGCTTGTAACCACGGGTCTTGGCCTCGGGCAGTCCCGCGAACCAGTCGCGGATCGGCGTGAAGGCGCCGGTATAGGTGGCCGGGTTCGACCGCGGCGTGCGCCCGATGGGACGCTGGTCGATGTCGATGACCTTGTCGAGATGTTCCAGCCCCTTGATCGTCTCGCAGGGCGCGGGCGTCTGGCGGGCGCCGTTCAGCCGCATCGAGGCGGTCTTGAAAAGGGTTTCGATGGTCAGCGTGGATTTGCCCCCGCCCGAGACACCGGTGACACACACGAACTTGCCCAGCGGGAAATCGACCGTGACATCCTGCAGGTTGTTGCCACTGGCCTTGACCACGGTCACCTTCTTCCCGCCCTTCTTTCCCTTGCGCCGTTCCGCCGGCACCGGAATTTCGCGGGTGCCCGCAAGGTACTGACCGGTAACGGAATTCGGGTCGGCGGCGATATGCGCCGGGGTGCCGTGGCTGATCACCTGCCCGCCATGCACGCCGGCGCCGGGGCCGATGTCAAAGACGTAATCGGCCTCGCGGATGGCTTCTTCGTCATGTTCGACGACGATCACGGTGTTGCCCTGATCGCGCAGGTTCTTCAGCGTGCCGAGCAGCCGGTCGTTGTCGCGCTGGTGCAGCCCGATCGAAGGCTCGTCCAGCACGTAGAGAACGCCGGTCAGGCCCGAGCCGATCTGCGACGCCAGCCGGATCCGCTGGCTTTCGCCGCCCGACAGCGTGCCGGCATTGCGCGACAGCGTGAGATATTCCAGCCCGACATTGTTCAGGAATCCAAGACGTTCGCGGATTTCCTTGAGAATGGCGCGGGCGATCTCGTTCTTCTGGGGGCTGAGGTTGTCAGGGACGGAATGCGTCCAGGCATAGGCCTCCCTGATCGACATCTGCACGACCTTGCCGATATGCAGGCGCCGGTCGGGGTCGGCCGAAGGCCCGATCTGGACGGCAAGCGCCTCTTCGCGCAGGCGGTAGCCATGGCAGGTGCCGCAGGGGCGGTTGTTCTGGTAGCGTTCGAATTCCTCGCGGATCCAGTTCGAATCCGTCTCGCGATACCGGCGTTCCATGTTGGGAATGACGCCTTCGAAGACGCGCGTCACGTTGTAGACGCGCCCGCCCTCGTCATAGCGAAAGGCGATTTCCTCGTCGCCCGATCCGTGCAGGAAGACCTGCTGGACGTGCGCAGGCAGATCCTTCCAGCGGGTGTTGCGGTCGAATTCGTAATGACGTGCGATGGCCTCGATGGTCTGCAGGAAATAGGGCGACTTGCCCTTGCGCCACGGCGCCAGCGCCCCGTCGGCGATCTTGAGCGTGGCATCGGGCACGACGAGACGTTCGTCGAAGAACAGCTCCATCCCCAGCCCGTCGCACTCCGGGCAGGCGCCGAACGGCGCGTTGAAGGAAAACAGCCGCGGTTCGATTTCGGGAATGGTGAAGCCACTGACGGGACAGGCGAAATTCTCCGAGAACGTGAGCCGTTCGGGATCGCCCTCGGCCGGCGCGGTCTCAAGGATGGCGATGCCGTCGGCAAGGTCGAGCGCGGTGCGCAGGCTGTCGGCCAGACGCTGTTCCAGCCCTGCGCGCACGACGATGCGGTCCACGACCACGTCGATGTCATGGCGGAACTTCTTGTCGAGCTTGGGCGGATCGTCGAGTTCGTGGAACTGCCCGTCCACCTTGACCCGCTGGAAGCCCTGCTTGCGCAGTTCCAGCATCTCCTTGCGGTACTCGCCCTTGCGGTCGCGCACGATGGGGGCCAGCAGGTAGGCGCGGGTGCCCTCCTCCAGCGCCATGACGCGGTCGACCATGTCCTGCACCTGCTGCGCCTCGATGGGCAGGCCGGTGGCGGGGGAATAGGGCGTGCCGGCGCGGGCGAAGAGAAGGCGGAGATAATCGTAGATCTCGGTCACCGTGCCGACGGTGGACCGCGGGTTCTTCGACGTGGTCTTCTGTTCGATCGAAATCGCCGGCGACAGGCCCGAGATATGGTCCACGTCGGGCTTTTCCATCATGTCGAGGAACTGCCGCGCATAGGCCGACAGCGATTCGACATAGCGGCGCTGGCCTTCGGCATAGATCGTGTCGAAGGCGAGGCTGGATTTGCCCGACCCCGAAAGCCCCGTGATCACAACCAGTTGGTCGCGCGGGATATCGACGTCGATGGATTTGAGGTTGTGTTCGCGCGCGCCGCGCACCTCGATGAACTTCTGCTCGGACATGGGCCATCCCTTCGCTTCGGGAAAGGTAGGCGATAGCCCGGCGCTGTCCAAGCGAAAAGAGAGAACAAAAGGTAAACTCTCCGCAGGGTCACTCGGCGCTGCATCCCGCTTCGGCAAGGGCCGCGGAAAGCCCCTCCAGCGGATAGAGCACGTCGATTGCGGGGTTCTCCAGCACCTCGACGCGCAGGGTGGCGGCCGAGCCGATGACGGGGGCCAGCGCGGCGATGTCGTCGCCGGGATTGAGGAAGGCGCGGTAATTGGCAAAGGCGTGGGTCTGCGCGGCGTCGGCGTCACCGTCGGGGACAAAGCGGACATGGACGGTACCCGCCGCGCCCACATCGCCGCCCAGGAAGAACGGCGTTCGGTCGCAGCCGACCAGCAGGGTGGGCGCGTCGTCCGTGGCATAGCTGGCGGCGAACCACGGCTGGCCGGCCGCCTCGGAGAGGTCCTCGGGCCGCCAGCCGCCGGGCGCGCCGGTCAGGTCGGTCTTGGGCGCCTCGGTGCGGTCGGGGCCGTCGGCGCAGCGCAGCGCGTCCAGCGCCGCGCCGATGCCGTCCAGCGTGACGCGGAACGCCCACGCCGCGTCGGGCGCGGCGCCGGCGGGGCCGGTGACCTGCAGGATGCGCCCGCCCCGCATGGCCGCCAGCAGATCGTCGGGCAGCGGAGCGGTGGCGGCGTCGGCGGCGCCGGGACGCAGGGCGGTGGCCGGCAGCGTCCACGTCGCCCCGTCCACCGAGACCACCACGTTCCCGCCCCGCAGCCCCGGGATCGGCACGATCAGCCGCCGCAGGCAATCGACACGCACGCGGCCCCGCTGGGTCTGCCCCGGGGTCGAGGCGGCGACCGGGGCGGGCAGCGGCCCTTCGACGACCTGCTCGGCCACCTGCCAGTCGCCGTCATGGACAAGGTAGGGCAGGCTTCCCGCACCGGGGCGCGGCGCGGTCACGCAATCCAGCCGCCCCAGGGCATCGGCCGACCCGCGCAGCCCGAATCCCAGTTCGATGCCGGCCTCGGGCACGCTGACCCGCACCGTATCACCACTGCGCAGCGCCTGCGGGACCGACCCCAGCAAAGGCGAAGCCAGCAGCGTGCCCTCAACCCGCTCGAACTGCACCAGCGTGGTCAGCGCGCCGCGCCCGGTCACGTCCACCCGGCCGGTCAGCACCGTGCCGGCCGCCGGGACCGGGCCCAGCAGCAGGACCGGGCTGCCGCCGCGTCCGGGCGCGGGCGGGCAGGCCAGCGCCAGCACGGCGCCGTCCTCGTTGCGCACGCCGGTCATCGCGCGGCCGGCGCCCTCCGGGTCAAGGCGCATCTCGCCCCATTGCCCCGCGGCGCGGTCCGGTCCGGCAGGTACAAGCATCTCGGCCCGCGTCGCAATGGCAACACACACCAACAGACAGGCAATCGGCAACATACGCATGGCGGGACCTTTCAAAGCTCGGCCCCTGTCTGCCAGCCGGCGGCGCCCGTGAAAAGCCGGCTCAGGTCTTCTGCGCCAGCGCCCAGGCACAGACCGGCATCTCCGGGTCGTTGTCCAGCACGTCGCGCGCGGGGTCGTATGCGGGCGGCCAGTCGCCGTCGTCGAGGTTGCGCCGGGCCGCGGCGCGGTTGCCCCATTGCTCGGCCACGATCGCCGCCTCGTCGAACCCGCCTTCGATCAGCAGATTGCGCAGGCCCCGCGCCGACCAGCGCGAATTGTCCATGGGCGCGGCATGGAACGGCACGAAGAACGGCACCGCCAGCCAGAAATGCCCGCCTTTCCTGAGCATCCTGCGTACATGCTTCAGCGCCGCGTAGGGGCGGTCGAGATGCTCCCAGACCTGGTTGGCCAGGATCAGGTCGAATTTCAGAACCCGCCCGTCCTCGACATACGGGCCGGCGCAGATATCCCATTGCGGATAGAGGAACTGACGGTAGGACCCGAACGCGAAGCCCCTGCCCCACTTGCCCGAAATCTCGGCCACGTCCAGCCGGCCGGGATCGAGCGCGCCGATCATGGCTCGGCTGGATTTCTGCATGACGACACGGTTGAGGCTGACCATGCCCCCGATCTGCCCCAACCCGGCCGCCGCGTCCAGACGCTCCGGCCCCGGACCGCCCTTTCATCTTTGTCCAAATACTTCCGCCGGAGGCATCGCGCGCAGCGCGATTTCCTGCACGCGACAGGCGCCATTCCACCATTGCCCAATCACGGCACCGTGACTAGGCTGCGCCTGCATCCAGAGACAATTGCAGGACATCCACATGAAACGACTTGCCATCGGCGCGCTGGCCGCCGCCGGTCTGCTGCAGGCCTGTGCCCCGGCCAACACGGCACAGGGACAGGCGCAACGCCACGAAGTCGCCTGCGTGGGCGGCACGCTGGCCGGCGGCCTGATCGGCGGCGTGATCGGACACCAGTTCGGCGCAGGTGCCGGCAACAGCGTAATGACAGCGGCCGGCGCCGGGGCCGGCATGATCGCCGGCAACAGCCTGGCCTGCGGATGAGGTATGACATGACACGGTTTGCACCCCTTTCCGCGATCGCGGCCACCGGTCTCGTTCTCTGCCTCACTGCCGGGCCGCTGGCCGCGCAGTCGGTCCAGTTCAATACCGGCCACCTCGACATGCTCGACAGCGACGGCACCGGCGACGTGTCGCTGGGCGAATTCAACGCCTTCTCGGATTACGCCTATGACCAGATCGACGCCGACAATGACGGCGCGGTGTCACCCTCGGAATACGGCGTCCACATGCCCGCGGCGGGCTTCGGCGGCATCGACACCGACGGGGATGGCAGCATTTCGCATACCGAATTCACCATGCAGATGACGGCCGATTTCGCCGCCGCCGATGCCGACGGCAACGGGTTGCTGGACTGACACGCTCACGAAGGTTTGGGGCGGACAGCGACCGCATCCGGGCTAGACTCCCGCGCATAGCGAAAGGAGGTCCGGATGCCCCTGACCAGACGCACCGCCCTGACCCTTGTCGCCGCCGCGCTGGCGGCCCCGGCCGCCGCCCATCACGGCTGGCGCTGGACAAGCGACGGCACGTTCGAACTGACCGGCGTGATCGACCGGGTCGAGCTTGGCAACCCGCATGGCGAACTGACCGTCCGGGCCGAGGACGAGATGTGGACCGTCGAGATCGGCCAGCCATGGCGCAACGACCGCGCCGGCATCGACGACGACATGCTGGTGCGCGGGCGTGAGATCACCGCGCAGGGCCATCGCTCGGCCGATGCCGGACAGAACCTGATGAAGGCCGAACGGCTGATCATCGACGGCACGCTCTACAACCTCTATCCCGACCGGTCTTGACCGACTGGACGGCGGCGCTGGAGGCCACGGCGCTGGCGCAGTTCCTCAAGGCATCGCGCTGGGTCTACCCGCTGGTCAATGCCGGCCACGTGCTGGGCATCGCTCTGCTGCTGGGTGCGGTCATCCCCATGGATCTGCGCCTGACCGGCCTGCGCGCGCGCCACCCCCTGCCCTTGGTGGCGGATCTTCTGCGCCCGGTGGCGGCGGCGGGGCTGGGGTTGGCCGTGATCTGCGGTGCGCTGCTTTTCGCCACCCAGGCCGGCGATTACGTCCAGAACGGCTGGTTCCGCGCCAAGATGGCGCTGATCGCGCTGGCGTTGGTGAATATCGCCCTGCATCCGCGGCTGATGCGGCTGAGCGTCCCGCGCCGCAGGGTGGCCGGCGCGGTGTCGCTGTGCCTGTGGCCGGCCGTGCTGATCTGCGGCCGGATGATCGCCTATTCGTGACCCTAGAAGTGGATCGCGCGTCCGTAGGCGTCGAGCACGCTTTCGTGCATCATCTCGGACAGGGTGGGATGCGGGAACACCGCCTCCATCAGCTCGGCCTCGGTGGTCTCGAGCGTCCGGCCCACGACATAGCCCTGGATCAGTTCGGTCACCTCGGCGCCCACCATGTGCGCGCCCAGAAGCTCTCCGGTCCTGGCGTCGAAGACGGTCTTGATCATGCCTTCGGGTTCGCCGAGGGCAATGGCCTTGCCGTTGCCGATGAAGGGGAACTTGCCGACCTTGACCTCGTGCCCCAGTTCCTTCGCCTTGGCTTCGGTATAGCCGACCGACGCCACCTGCGGCTGGCAATAGGTGCAGCCGGCAATGCTTTCGGGGCGGACCGCGTGGGGATGGCCGCCGGCGATCAGCTCGGCCACCATCACGCCCTCGTGGCTGGCCTTGTGCGCCAGCCACGGCGCGCCGGCGATGTCGCCGATGGCATAAAGCCCCTCGACCCCGGTGCGGCAGTATTCGTCCACCACGACATGGCTGCGGTCGACCTTGACGCCGGCTTCTTCCAGCCCGAGATTTTCCACGTTGCCGACGATCCCCACGGCCGAGATCACCGTGTCGAAATCGTGTGTCTCGGTCTTGCCGCCGACCTCGATATGGGCGGTGACCTTGCCCCCGGATTTCGCCGGCGCACGGTCGAGCTTCTTGACCATGGCCTTTTCCATGATCTTCATGCCCTGCTTGGTGAACTGCTTTTTCGCGAAGGCCGAAATTTCCGCGTCTTCCACCGGCAGGATGCGGTCCAGCACCTCGACCACCGTCGTCTCGGCGCCCAGCGTGTTGTAGAAGCTGGCGAATTCGATGCCGATGGCGCCCGATCCGATAACCAGAAGCTTTTTCGGCATGTGCGGCGGCTTCAGCGCGTGCTTGTAGGTCCAGACGAGCTCGCCGTCGGCTTCCAGCCCGGGCAGTTCGCGCGCGCGCGCGCCGGTGGCCAGCACGATGTTCTTGGCCTGAAGCTCTTCGGTGCCCTTGTCGGTCTTGACCGTCACCTTGCCCTTCCCGGAAAGGCGGGCCTCGCCCATTACCGTGTCGATCTTGTTCTTCTTGACCAGATGGGTGACGCCGGAGGAGAGCTGTTTGGCCACCGCGCGCGACCGCTTGATGACGGCGTCGAAGTCATAGCCGATCTTGTCGGCGCTCAGCCCGAATTCCTTGGCCCGTTCCATGAGGTGAAACACCTCGGCCGTGCGCAGCAGCGCCTTGGTGGGGATGCAGCCCCAGTTCAGGCAGATCCCGCCCATGTGCTCGCGCTCGACGACCACCGCTTTCAGCCCCAGCTGGGCGGCGCGGATCGCCGCGACATAGCCGCCCGGCCCCGCCCCGATCACGATGACATCGTAGGATTTTGCGGCCATGTCGTTCCCTCCAGACCCGGCGGTGGCAATTTAGTTTAGCCCTAAACCATTATCCCGCACCCATCAATGGCGCCTGCCTGCAATGTCGGCATAGCCGGGCTGCAGACCGCCAAAGTGTTGACGGACGGGCATCGTGGTATTCTAACACCCTTGTACCCGCCACGGAGACAGGATCATGGGCAAAGTCATCAGGGATCTGCTTCTGGCGCTGATCAATGCAACGCTGATCCTGCTGGCGGTCTGCCTGTTCTTCGCGTGGAAGCTGGCGCAGACGGCGGAACAGGTGGTCGACCGCGCGGCGGCATCGGTGGCGGTGGTGTCGCCGGTGACCGACGAACTGGCCCTGCTGCGCGGCGAGATCGGCGCATTGCGCAGCGACCTGTCCGAGATGGCCTCGGATGCCGATGCGCAGGCGCAGGCGGCCGCGGCGCGCGTGGACGAGGAACTGGACGCGCTGCAGGCCCGGATGGAGGCCGTGCGCGACCGGGTGGACGAAATCGAGATCCCCACCGCCGA
>JACLAD010002470.1_pt1 | contig 11937 bp, 12 predicted proteins | sample 8027901 | NCBI WGS metagenome assembly JACLAD01 (sample SAMN15725071, study PRJNA655200) | protist metagenome | isolation source: fluorescence activated cell sorting (FACS) single amplified genomes of... | place: Spain: Blaines Bay Microbial Observatory, Mediterranean Sea | collected 2016-07-05
CAAGGCCGACGCGATCACCGCGACCCACATCGCCGCCAACGCCGTGACAGCGGAGCAGATCGCCGCCTCCGTGATCACCGGCTCGAAGATCGCTGGTTCGACGATCACCGGCTCCAACATCGCGGCCAACACGATCACGGCGACCCAGATCGCGGCCAACACGATCACGGCCACCGAGATCAAGGCGGGAACGATCACCGCGGCCGAGATCGCCGGTTCGACCATCACCGGCTCGAAGATTGCGTCCAATACGATCACGGCCACGCAGATCGCGGCGAGCACCATCACCGCTGCCGAGATCGCGTCCAACGCGATCACCACGGCGAAGATCGCTGCCGGCGCGGTGGGTGCCGACCAGATCGCGGCTGGTTCGATCATCGCGAAGAACCTCGCGGTGACGGACTTCACGAACCTCGTGCCGAACGGCTCGGCGGACGACATCGACATCTCTGGCATGTGGAACACTCCGACCAGCGGCGGCACCTTCACGGTGGCGGCAGGGCTTGGTGTCTCCGGGGCCAACGCCTTCAAGCTGGCGAAGGGGTCGGACCTCGCGAGCGAGACATATACCACAATCTCTCCGGGTTACTTCATTCCGATCGAGGGTTCGGAAAAGTACTACGCCGAGACAGCTCTTTGGACGGACGGCACGGCCACGACCGCAGGCGCATACTTCCGCGTCTACTGGTACGACAAGAGCAAGGTCTACATCGGCTACGCAACCATTGCCAACAACGTCCCGATGACCGCAACGAAGGTGCAGTACAGCTTGGTGCTTACTGCCCCGTCAAGCGCGCGGTACGCGACCATCCGAGTCTACAACGGTAGTGGTCAGACCACGACGAAGAACGTCTACTTCGACCGCTTCGTCCTGCGCCTGATGAACGGCGCGCAGCTGGTCGTGGACGGAACGATCCAGGGCAAGCACCTGTCGGCGGACACGATCACCGCCCGTGAGATCGCCGGAGGCACGATCACCGCCACCCAGATCGCGTCGGGCACCATCACCGGCACCCAGATCAAGGCCGACACGATCACCGCGACCCACATCGCGGCCAACACGATCACGGCGACCCAGATCGCCGCTGGTACGATCACGGGCGCTCAGATCAAGACCGATACGATCACGGCGACCCAGATCGCTTCGGGCACGATCACGGCGACCCAGATCGCCTCGGGCACGATCACCGGCTCGAGGATCGCGGGGCGGACGATCACCGCTGGCCTGATTGCGTCGGACACGATCACCGCCAACGAAATCGCCGCCTCGACGATCACGGCGACCCAGATCGCCGCTGGCACGATCACCGGCTCGAAGCTCGCCGCCGACACGATCCAAGCCAAGCATCTCGTCATTGGCAGCCGGGCGATCTCGCTGACGGGCATCGAGTTCGAGCACAACAGCCCGTCCACCAACCGCGCCGACTGGAACTCGGGCTCCATCGTCTACACTGACGACGATGGCGTTGAGCAGACCAGAACCATCGCGGCTGGCAGCACCTCCACTTGGACCTCGGGTGTGATCTACATCTACTGGATCAAGGACACCGGCAACTTCAACACCACGACGAGCCGCACGGCAGCAACCGGCACGGATCGTCGGATCATCGCGACCTACGAAGGTGGCACCAAGCTCGATGCCGATTATGGTCGGACCATCGTGGACGGCTCGAAGATCAAGACGGGCACGATCAACGCCAACCGGCTCGAAGCCAAGACGATCACCGCCGCCAAGGGCGTGATCGGCGACTTTGCCGTGGATACCCTGCAGATCGCGGGCAACGCCGTCTCGACCAACAAGTCGGTCCAGCAGCTCCACTCCACCCCGGTCTATACCTCGGGCTGGTCTACCGTTCTGAGCAAGACGGTGACGCTTGAGCACGACGCGGATTACATCTTCATCGCCGAGGTCGACAGCCGGGGGGAGAGCAACTCCACCTCGACCTTCACCCAGATCCGCATCACCGTGCGCGGCACCCAGCTGCGCCAGCGGACGTATTCGAGCTACGGCTGCCCGATGATCGGCATGGTGTCGGGCATGGGGTATTTCACTTCCGGGTCGGCCCTCATCGAAATCGAATACGCCGCTTCCGGCCTCAGCAACTCCTCCACCGGGCGGGGGTGCTACGGCGTTCAGGTCCACGTCATCGGAACCGTCAAATGAGCCTCAACATCGCAGTCGGCATCTTCAACGCCACCACCGGCTTTCTCACTGGCACCTTGCGCGTCACGCCCGAGGAAATCGAGATGAACGTCGAGCCGGGCGAGGTCTGGTTCGAGGGCATCTACGACCCAGAGAAGCACTGGTATGACGGCACCGGGCCGGCTGCGCGCCCGGCCCGGGTCGAACTGCCGGAGGCCGGTGTGGCTCCGTTCGATCTCATCCTCGATGGCTTGTCGCCGGGAGCCGCCATCGCGATCGCCAACGAGGCGGGCGACGAGCTGGTGCTCACAGCCGCCGAAGGCCCGCTGACGCTCACCGATGCGGGTGTCTACACCATCAAGGTCGACGAGGTGTTTCCGCACCACTCGATCTTCCAGCATAAGATCACGGTGACCCATGCCTAGCTTCGGCCAGAACCTCGCCTCCCTGCGCACTCTCGCGATCGCTGAGGTGAACAACGCGATCGGCCAGACCCGTTCGCGCTACATCACCGTCATCCCCGGCCAAGAGATGATCTACGCCGAGAAGGAGAAGGAGGCGCTCGAGTATATCCGCCAGTCGGGCGAGCACGCCATGGTGCCGCTCGATGACTTCCCCCTGATCGCCTCCGAGGTCGGCATCACCGCCTCCACCGCCTATGAGGTCGCGCAGATCGTGGCCTATCTTGGGGCCGCGTGGCGTCGTACCGCGGCTGCGCTCGACAAGCTCCGGCTGGGCGCGATCCGCCGCATCGAGGAGACGACCTCCCGGCTCGAGATCGACGCCGCGGTGGCCGAACTGAAGACCTCGCTCGAGACCTTCAAATGAGCCTCTACACCAACACCGGCTGGTTCTGGAGCCGCGCTGCGGACGGAGCCTATCATGCCGACACCCCTCTGGTCTGGGAGATCGGCAAGCCGGGGTCGCGCCTCGCGGTGGTCGTGCCGAGGGGGGCGCGGTTCGACGTGAGTGTGCCCCGAGGGCTGCGCTGGATCGTGGACCCCGACGACACCCGCTTCCTGAAGGCCGCGGCCCTGCACGACACCCTGCTGGCCGAGGGCTGGGACCGGGTCACAGCCGGGGCGATCTTCCACGAGGCCCTCCGCGCGGACGGCGTCACTTCACCCATGCGGCTCGCCATGTGGCTGGCCGTCAGCCTTTGGAAATGGACCTGACATGACCCTCAAGAACAAGGGCATCATCGCCTACGGCACCGAGGAGGATCGCCAGAAGCTGGCGGTCCTTTCCCATCTGGCCGGCAAGTCGGCGAGCGCCTACCTCATCTCGTTGATCCAGCGGACTTATCACGAGGTCGTGGGCGAAACTGATCCATCAATCATCTTGCCGAACCACGACTGACGGACGGGGGAACCCTCACTCCCCATATGGGTGAGAACCAGCAGGAACCCATCAATGTCCACCGACGAACTCAACAGCCTTCGCATCGAGATCGCCTCTCTGAAGGCCACGCAGTCGGAGCTGGTCCAGAACCAGCACCGCGTTGAGCTTCAGATGGCCGCGATGGCGGCAAACCTCCAGTACATCAAGGAGGCGCAGGAGAGGTCGGCTGCCATGTTTCGGCAAATCCTCTTCATCATCGGGGGTGGTTTCATCGCTGCTGCTGTCGCTTGGGTTGTGGGTGGAGGGCTCTCCCTTGGTAAGTAATGTGATGACGTCGACCGAGCTGGCCAAGATGGTCGGCAGGGTCGCGAACGATAACATGCAGTCCGTCGCCGTGGCGCTGTGCAAGTTCGGCCCGAAGTTCGGCCTGAACATGCCCCACCGGCTGGCGCACTACATCCCGCAGCTCGGCCATGAGAGCGGCGGCTTCATCTATGATCGCGAAATCTGGGGCAACACGCCTGCCCAGCAGCGGTATGACGTCCGCACCGATCTCGGCAACACGCCGCAGCGGGACGGTGACGGCTACGTCTACCGCGGTCGCACGGGCATCCAAGTCACCGGCAAGGCCAACTACAAGAGCTTCCGTGACTGGGTCTGGACCTATGTCGATGCCAAGGCTCCCGACTTCGTGGCCTTCCCCGAGATTATGAACACGGACCCGTGGGAGGGTCTGGCCCCGATCTGGTACTGGTCGAGCCGGAACCTCAACGCCTACGCCGATGCCAACGACCTCGAGGGCGTGACCAAGCGCATCAACGGGGGCCTGAACGGCTACGCGGATCGCGTGGCGCGCTATCCGGCCTCGGCGCTGGTGATGCTGGGCCGCGATCGCAACGACATCCGTGGCTTCCAGCGGGCAGCCGGCCTCGTCGTCGACGGCGACTGCGGCCCGCGCACGCGGGCGGCGATGCATGGCGCCCTGATGCGCCTTCCCAAGAGAGGAGTGTGACCGTGGGTCCGAACCAGATGCTTCCCCCGCTGCCGGTCTATCTGACCCGCAGCTTCCTCGCCGCCGTCCTGCTGGTCCTGACCGTCCTTCTGGAAGGGTTCTTCGGCGTCAGCGTCGGCGGCACGCTCGCCCAGTTCCCGATCTTCGGTGACGGCAGCCCTGAGGCGATCCTCGATGGGCTCGACCGGTTGATCCAGATCGGTCTGGCCTTCTGGATGTACCGCGAGCGGATGGCCCCGAACTTCCGCCTCGTCTGGAAGATGCCTTCATGAAGTCGGTCCTCAAATACACCCTCCCGGCGCTGCTCTTCGGCTCGGTCCTCGTCATCGCTTTCAGCGAAGGCCGCGAGCGGGACGATTGGCACCGGCAGCGCACCGCTCAAGTTCAGCACCTGCAAGACACCGTCGACCAGAACCAGGTGCTGATCGAGGAGAACACCGCGGAGCTGATCGCCCTGCGGGCTCAGGTGTCCCTTCTCACGAAGGGCGGCCTGTGAGGCGGCGGGCAGCCCCCGACCACTGAACGACCCGAAGGGCGACCACTTGGTCGCCCTTCTTCATTTTGGAGAAGACCCATGCCGAAGAAGAAGATCCCTGCCTACCAGCGCGAGCAGAAGACGATCGACCAGTTCGATCTCAGCCTCCGTGGCAGCAAGCCTCTTTACGGTCGCAACAACAAGCAGAAGGGCTACCTCGCCCACCTCCGCGGTGAGGCCAACGTCGTGTTCGGCGTCGGCCCGGCGGGCACCGGCAAGACCTACCTCGCGGCCAGCTTCGCGATCGACCAGCTGGCGATGCGCAAGATCGACTACATCGTCCTCACCCGCGCGACCGTCCCGGTCTCGGGCGAACAGATCGGCTTCCTGCCGGGCGCGCTCGAGAAGAAAATGGAGCCGTGGACGCAGGAGATCATGGACGTCTTCGAGGAGCGGGTGGGCAAGGACGCCGTGCGCCGCTGGATGGTCGACGGCAAGATCAAGATCGTCCCCTTTGCCTTCATGCGCGGGCGGACCTTCAAGAACGCGATCGTCTTCTGCGACGAGATCCAGAACGCCACACCCGCGCAGGCCAAGATGCTGGTCACGCGGATCGGGGAGGGGACCAGGTACTTCATCAACGGCGACCTCGAGCAGAGTGATTTGCACGGCGCGAACGGACTTGCGGAACTTCTCGGTCTGGTAGAACGCTTCTCTCTGCCATTCCCGGTAACCCGCTTCACCAGTGCCGAAGTCGAGCGCAGCGAGACCTGTCGGATCTGGGTCGAGGCCTATGAGATGAGCGAAAAATGCGAGCATTCGTTGCCGCCTGCCTACTTGCCACCCTTGGCAGCGGCGTAGCCGCGGAGGAATACTGCATCCCTGAGGAGCCCGATGTTCCTCAGGCGATGCTGGACCAGTGTGCGACCATGATGACCACGCTGGCGGCCATTGCGATCGACAAGCCTGTAGTGGATCAGGTCCGCCCTCTCCGAGCCTATGTTGGCGCGAAGCAGACGCAGGTTTCGATTGAGGCCCCGGGCTACCGGCAGGATTACAGCATGTTCGATGGGCTGGTTCAGACTCTCGACACGCTCTGTGAGCGCGGCAAGTGGCAAGGTTGGGTCTATCTCGAGACCGACCACGTCAGGCCTGACGTGCTGGTCTCAGCCGGCAAGGTCTGCGAGTAAGGGGCCGTCCAGCCACCTTGCATGTGCTTCCAAAGACAGTAGCTTTGCCTCTCCTGCAGATGAGGATCACATGCCAGAAATCACTGACGTCTCACTGAACAGCGGACAAATTCAGTTCATCAAAGAGGAGGCCCCTGTCCCCGACAATGTTCAGAGGGAAGGGAACGTCACTATCCATAATCAGGGGAGGCCTGGACGTCCTGCTTACTACGACACCTCCTTCCTCATCAGCATGGACTATGTCGAGGGTGGAATCACCGGTACAAACATCTTCTCCCTTGGGACGATCGTAGTGAATGATCAGGAGAGCGCCCCTTACCGGGAGGTGGAAGATCAGGCGGCGCGGGCTTTGCCACAAATGCTGAGAGATTTGGCTGACCGGTTAGAAAAGCAAATCGCTAACCCACAGGATGGGTCGTAAACGAAAAAGGCCTCCTTCCGGGCCGGCCCTTTGCGCTTTGTGGTGCAAGTGAGTGATACCGAGGCTCGGAGCGCAATGACCGCTTCGAGCCCTTAAGCGACCTTGATGCGGACGGGGATGCTGCAGGTGCGACAGGCTCCTCCCGGCCCAAAACCAATCTTGGAGGCGAGCAGGATTAGCGGAAATCCTCATGGAAAGAGGAACTTTTGCCAGCAATGGGTGCGAGTGCAGATTGCGATGATATGTAGAGATGAAAGCATTTCCATTGGGCATCTTGGAAAAGAATCATGACCCGGATTATTGACTTAGATGCCGCGGCGGCGAGGGCATACCTTAAGAAAGCTGATTGTTATTTTAGGTCTGACTTTCCGCCATATATTAGCTTTGATGCAGTACTGAACGACGTAGCTGTAGCTATGGCAGGAAAGCCTTACACCGATTTTCAAAAGGCTAAGCCTGAGCGCGCTGTCGACATGGTAGGCGTCAACTATGAGCTTCTAAGTACGAAAGATGGAAGGTTTGCGTGGCGACCTTTTGAGCTTATTCATCCAGCGATCTATATGACACTTGTACAGTTGATCTGCGAGGAATCGAACTGGAAACTACTCCAAGATCGCTTTAACGAACTGCATGCAGGTGTAGTGGAATGCACTAGCTTTCCGATGGCGTCGGACGGAGTTGAAAAACATGACGCGGTTCAGGTGCGGAACTGGTGGCTGCGCTACGAACAGAGATCGCTAGAGCTATCGTTAGAGTATACGCACCTATTAAAAACCGACGTCTCTAACTGCTACGGATCTCTATATACGCACAGTATAAGTTGGGCTCTTCATGGTTATGAAGCTGCCAAGGAAAAACAGAATGACAAGAGTCTTTTTGGTAACAAGGTAGATTTTCACATTAGGAGTAGCCGCTACGGGCAAACAAACGGAATTACGCAGGGTTCCGTTCTCATGGATATCATAGCTGAGCTAGTGTTAGCATATGTCGACCATATGATCACTGAAGAGCTGCGAGGACTTGAAGGTTTCTGCATCTTGCGATACCGCGACGACTACAGCATTTTTACACAGAGCGATCAACTTGCGGCAAGGATTGTTAGGGTAATTAGTGATTGCCTCAGAAAAGTTGGGATGCAGCTTGGTGCTGCAAAGACCTCGGTGAGTGCAAATATTGTAGAGGGAGCCATCAAGCCTGAGAAGCTGGCGGGAATTCAACTTGCAGATATGGACATCACGCAAGCGAAGTCTATTCAAAAACAGCTTCTACGTCTTCACACATTCGCTCGCAAATACCCAAACACTGGTGCCATAAAACGGTTAGCTGACAGCGCTTTTCAGAAAATTTCTAAGGTCACTGATGCTCCAGATGATCTTTCAGTACAAGTGGCTATAGTGTGCGATATTGCGGTTGTTTCACCTGGCGCATTTCCAGCACTGTCGGGCATTCTTGCTAAGCTGATTTCTTTCGCTCCGGAGCAAGATCGACCAATAATTTGGAAAAAAGTATCCGATAAAATGAAGCGAATACCTCACAATGGGCATCTTGAGGTGTGGCTTCAGCGCGTGACTAAAGCTAAAGGAGTCGGATTGACGTTCGATAGTTCTGAGCCAATTTGTCAGATCGTGAATGGTCAAGATGGTCAGCTCTGGAATAATGATTGGATCGACCATCAGTCTTTGGTCCAAGCGCTTGATGTATCAAAGATCGTGGTGAGCAAGCCAGAAGATCTCGCTCCAATTCCCGCCATCGAAGAGCTCGCACTTTTCCGCGAATACGCCGAGTTCTCATAGATGTAGTGTTTGCCGAGCCACCTCAGACTGCTCGGCTACCACCTGGCCCTAACCGCGCTTTTCGTGCGATCCGTCCGCTGAATACCCCGGAGTCAACCTCCTGCGCATAGCGGACTTTGTAGCCCGACTGTGCTGCCAGCGTAGCGAAGGTCCGGAAGGTCCGCTTAACTAACATCAAGCAGAGGTTCCCGAGGGTTTTCTCGAAAGCCTCTGATTGATGCCAGCTGTGCAAACCTTCAAACCGTTCTCTGCGATCAGAAAGAACGACCGATTTGAGGCTGAAGTCTAGTGCAGTCAGTCTTCGTCACCATTTTCGTCTTCGTCGTCCGGACTGAACAAGCTGGGCTGGTCGTCGCAGAACGCAGCCTTAGCCGGAGCCTTACGCTGCTCAGGTGTGGGCATAGGTAAATCAGTAGCAACGAAACATGGCCCGGCGACGACTTCATCCAGCGCCTTCTTAAGGGCGGGCTCCATCGCAAGGGTCAATTCTAGAACCCAGAGCAGCTCCAGAAACTCGTCGTTCATCCGAGCGGTCCAGCGTTCGGGCCGCTCGTCGTCCAGCCGGGAAGACTTCTTACCGGCCCGCTTCTTCATCCGATAGCCAAGCCACGACTTTACGACTGCAAGGCCAGACACCTCAAATTCCCAGACTTCGGGCGCAACCGGGCCGAAGCGGCCATCACCCACCGCAATCTCACGTTCCGCTGGGTTGTAAGAATATTCCTCAGGGTAGTGCTCCGGGTCGGACGACACGCCCTTTATTGTCGTCGCCTTGCCCTGCGGAACCTCATTACCGTGCCCTTCGCCTTGGAAACGTTCGGCATAGGTATGCAACCAGATCAGCTTGCGTCCGAGCTTCGCCGCCTCAGCAAAGGTCGCGCCATCCTTCGTCAAGGGAACGCGCGGGCCAGGTGTTTCAAGCTCATTCCAGAAGCGTCGGCTGTAAGACTGGCCGCCAAGTAGCGCATAAACGTAGGCGGCCAAATCCTCAGGCGAAGGCGTGGTGCCGTATTCCTTCCCGAGTGCGTCCAGTAGGCCGGCGGTCACGTTCGGTTCGGCCCCGGCGGCATCTCGATAGAGGGGGATCACGTCTTTGCCGCCGAAAGAGCCCCGAAAGAAATGTTGGTCCGGGATGTCAGGGGACACCGAACAAATTTGCCCATTGCCGCAAACAAGAGAGTCTGGGCAAATGAGGAAGGTCTGATTCTCGCTCGCGATACGTCCCAAAGTTGGGCGGATGTAGTCACCAACACGCACATCATAAAACGAATATTGCCGGTCAAAAGACCGATACCCATACCGGACAGACTTTGGGGGAGGGCTGTCGGCTTTCAGCTCACAGATCGGCGGCTCGGAATACCCTGGTAAGTCGGCACCGCGCGCAACGTGGGTAATCTTCCTGTCTCGCGTTTCCTTAAACAGCGATTTCCTATCTTGTCCCTTAGCTCCGCTAAGCAAATTACACCGCGCTGAAAGTACCTCTTCAGTCTCGCCAATCGGCCAGCTGCGATAATAGACCGCCCCGGCAGTATGATAGGGGAATAAATCAACAACTTTCGGCCAGTCGAAGTAGGCACCCGTGCCAATGGGCATCATAGGGGCTTGCCATTCTTCGGAACAATCCTTCCAATCGAAGGCCGAAAGATCCACCCGTCCCGCAATTTCCCTTAGCTTCAAGTTGCGGGAGGCTGCATCAATCTTCGTATAGCGGACTTTGGCAGGTGTAGCAGGGTCGGGCTTATCGCCACGCACGCCTATCGCAATCGCAACAGGTATCTGAATGGAAAAAACATTTGGCGTCTTTCTCGCGCCAAGATTGTCCCCGCCCAAATCGATTATCCACAACTCGTCGAAGTTGCGGCGCATAGCTTCCCTCATGCCAACAAAGCCGGGTCCGACAAGATAGCTAGAAGCTGTGATGAAGCTGATAATACCCCCGCGCGTCTGCTTTTCAAACATCCGCCAGAGTGCCCAGCGCCAGAAGTAGACATAATCATTAAAGATTACCTGCAAACTTACGCCTTTCTTGGCGTCCCGGGCGGGCTTTAGGAAGTTCTCAAAGATTGGCGGCTCGCCCTGTTTCTGTTGCTTCGCTCCCCCAGCGATCTGGTCACCGAACCGAACCCACCCGCCTTTGTTTGCTTTCGTGCCATCTTGGTTACGCCTCTGTCGGTCATAGGGCGGGTTGCCAAGGCATACGAGTATGTCACCATTCTGCTTCACTCGCCGCGCAGCCTCGTGTTCCAGCGTGAGAGCCTTGTGCGTCAGATCAAGACCGCCCGGCGGGGCTTTATTGGGACTCGACAGCGTGTCGGCTAGGTAGATGTTCAGCCGCTTGCCGAGTTTCTCCTCCGGCTCGCCTGCCGCTTCCTTGGCGTCGTTCATCGCGCCTTCCAGCGCCTGTGTCAGCCGCAGGTGAGCAACGGCATAGGGGCCGACAAGCACCTCGAACCCGTGCATGTTCCCGGCCATCTGTCGCGCTCGAGCTGCGACCGCGCCAGGGCCAGAGCGCTTGCGCACCTTTTCCAACCCATGTTTCACAGCCGCGACGGGATAGGTCCCGGTGCCTACAGCGGGATCAAGAAACACGACGCCATCATCGGCAAAGCCAAGCTTTTTATCGAACCTCTTTTCCAGAAGCTCCGAAGCGAGGCGAACCTGCAATTCAACGACCTCGCGTGGGGTATAGTAGACACCGTAATCCTTGCGCAGCTTCGGGTCGTAAGCGGCAAGGAAGTCTTCATAGAAATACAACCAGAGGTCAGGCTTTGATTTCAGGAAGTTTTTTGGATCTAACGCTTCTAGCGATCGGCGCAGCAACTCGAAGCCTACCACCAGTTCATTGCGCGCGGCCTCCTGCCCAAGCAGTTTAAGCGTCTGAGCCAGCAGACCATTGTTCGCGTCCAGTGTTTTCGCCGCCTGTGACGGGTCCAGCTCCGTCGCGCCAGACAGCCGAGCCAGCAGCATCGCGTAAGTCACGGTCTGGGCATAGGCATCAGCGAACTTGGCATCGTCAGCATCAGGGAACAGAAACTGCCGCCACTCATTCGAGAGCAGCCGTACCGCCGATCCCTTCTGAGACAGTGCATTTTCCACCTCGCCGCGCAGGAAACGGGTCAGGGGTGCGAGGTATCGGGCCAGCGGTGTTGGCTGATGTGGCACAACAGGCTTCCAGCGCAGGAACGGCTCTAGCAGTCGGGCGAGGTCGACCAAGTCGGTTCCGCCGATGGCGGCTTTGCCCTTCACGGTCGGATCGTCGGTCAGCTTTACGATAGGGCAGCCTTCCGCTCGCTCACCTGAATGGTAGAGCGCCCATTCTCGTCCGTCCGTATAGATTAGGTTCGGCAGACCTTTCAGCTTGGCCCACTGCTTCTTGTTGTGGGGACCTTTCAGCTTCGGTGCGTCGGCTCCGAAGCCGGGGGCCTTCAACTCGACGTATCCACAAATCAGACCGTCGACATATATCGCTATGTCAGGTCTGACCTTATGTTCAGGGAGGTGCGTCTCGGTCCTGGTTTGAACATTCAGCCCGAGCTTTGCGCCAGCGGCCTTGAATAGCTCC
>JACLAD010008897.1_pt1 | contig 11928 bp, 9 predicted proteins | sample 8027901 | NCBI WGS metagenome assembly JACLAD01 (sample SAMN15725071, study PRJNA655200) | protist metagenome | isolation source: fluorescence activated cell sorting (FACS) single amplified genomes of... | place: Spain: Blaines Bay Microbial Observatory, Mediterranean Sea | collected 2016-07-05
GGACTTTGGTTCATTACATGAATACACGAGGAATTTATGTCTAAGGTATTCTACTGTAAGTATAAATTATAAAACTGGGAATGAAGTTTACCTACTTAACGTCATAGGCATAAAGCTCCGAAGTAATTCACATAGACTAGGAAGAAGTATGAAATACTCCAATTCTGCCGTGTACCCAGCCCGGTTACGACTAATATGACGGCCTCCACTTGAAAAGCCTCGCAACAATCAGGTACGAATAACTAACATCGGGTATAGCATCATGGCAGAACTTCAAGGGCAGCACTTCGTAAGTTCCATCATCCTTAAGGATCGGCACGTTGTTGATAGAATTAACGTCATAGGCATAAAGCTCCGGGGATTGAAGTTTATCTATAGTACATAGTTGATAAACAAGGAATTAACGTGTCGTCATAGGCATAGACTTTGGTTCATTGCATGCATAAACGAGGAATTATTATTAAGCATCATACTGTACTGTACTGTTGACTGTATACAGTTGTAATTCAAATTAGTTTCAGTGTACAGTAACGCCTGGGATGCAGAATCAATCGCGAGTCAACAAGTATACATGTACATTCTTATAATTACCAAGGTTTACTACTTGGTAGAATACTCGTACTGTATTCTACCAGTACAGGTACGATACTTTATTTTTTACGTGGTGCAGTCGTACGGCATGTACAACAGATAGAAGTCACTTACATACAATATCATTCAGTATACTGTAAGGTTGTACAATTCCTTACCATATCGTGCATACTTATACGTACTGTATGTACTTGTATACTTATATATATAACTGTACATATACTATATAAGGAAAACTTACATGTGCAAGTACTGTACATATTAATTTAGTATTAAAAATACATAATTCTACATACTGTGGGTACTAGTACGTACATACTTAAGTACAAAATTTTATCATATGGAACGAGCTGGACCTTCCCCACAATATTCAATGCTTTATGCACGTTGCCTCAGTTCACGTATGGTGATTTTTCATGTAAGTATGCACCTCATATTGTCGTATACAGCATGTAACTAGTAATGTATCTTTCATCAACGATTTGCTGTTGGCATGGAATTGTCTGTTGTGTCGATGGTTTCAAAAATCCTCCACTACGACCGAACCCATGACACTGAAAAGCGCCGGTACAGCCTGCCGCTTCTGCGAGTCCTTCCTCTTTTTATTTTGTTCCCACTTGCTCATCAGTCCAGGGATGCTCGTTGGTGCAGGAGGCTCTGGCATAACAAATCGTGACTTGTAAGTTTGTGCCTCAAAAGGTGGCGAAGAGGGCTTTGCGTAGCCATCCTTGGAGTCAAAGTATCCGTACGATAAAGCAGGCAAGTGAAACGAGTTCATTGCTTTTCTCGGTTGGCAATGTGTAGGCCTCTGGCTCTGCTGCGGTTTCTTATTCTTACTTTCAGCCGCCGCGGCCATCATCTTGCGCACAGGTGGCAGCGATGGAGTCTTCAGCACTTCGCCAAAAGAGCCAGCCGTTTTGTTCAGGGGGTGCAACCTTGGTGCGTCCGAAAAGTGGCGGGGGCGGCGGCGGCTGCGACCGTTCTGCAGGGCTGAAGGTGGCTGCATTTTGACGGCGATGACCCCTGACCGGGCGATCATCATCGGCATGGTTGCTGAGAAACGAAACAATGGCTTGAAGAATCAAGAGTAGAGTACGATACTGTACGACCGGTAAGTGAGCTGAATCATCTGTACAGTATTCTACTATATTTACATTACTACGTGTAGAGTAGTATGTACAAATGAATTGAATGACCGGTTTTATCTTTTTTCGGCCACTGGCTCGTACTCGTACTGTATTTTTTGTTTTTTTTGTTCATTCTGATTCAATTGGTTGATCCGCCGCCGCCGGCGCAGACGCGCCGCCGCCGCCGCAGCGCCCGACTCCACCTTCTCCTCCTCCGCCTCCTCCATCTCCTCGCCGTGCTCCTCCTCCCACTTGCTGCCGTGTGATCTGCCCATCCACTGCCCACGCAACGTCGACGTCGTCCCTCAGCGGCGCCAGGCGGGCCGCCAGGCCGGGCCCCACGCAGGCTGCAGCGGCGATGGCCTCCCCGACGACGCGCAGCTGCGTGGCCGCCACGAAGGAGCTCATCTGCAGCTTGTGCGTGAGGCGGTCCAGGAATGTGAGCGAGGACGGGACGGCGGCGGCGGCCAGGGGGGGGGGGGGGTCGCTGCGCCGGCGGCGGGGCCCGCCGCCGCCGCCGCCGCTCGTTTCGTCTCCGACCTGCACGACGCAGGACAGGTGCACAGTGTGGCCTGCGATGTTCGTTCCGTCCACCTCCATGACGACGTGAAGGTACACAACCGTGGCCGTCGTCCAGCTTGGAGGTGAGGTAGATCCCAGCGGAGGGGTCCGCCGCAGTCTCGTACTCCTCCTCGTCCGAGTCTGACACTGCTGCTGCGGCCGCCGCCGCCGCCGCAGCTGCGGAGGTCGACTGTGCCGCGCCCTCCTCGAGATTGGCAATGCTGCTGCGGCGAGGTCTGCTGCTGCGGCGGCGGCGGCGCTGGACGCAGGGTCGTCATCCCCATCTCCTCCCTGACAAATGCAACGTAGCACTGGAACAGGTGCTTGGCCGTGTCGCACGGCTGCGGCTTGGCCAGAGCCTCCTCGTCCGCCTCTCTCTTTCGCATTCAACGGCGGCGCGGAAGGCGCCACGGAAGACAGCGGCGGCGGCGGCGGCGGCGGCGGCGTCTCAGAGGCGGAGGCAGCCGCCGCAGAGGACGACTCAGAGGACGACGCGACCCCGAGAGCGATCTCCTGCCGACACGAGTGCACTGTCTTCGAATTCAGGAATTATTCTACTGTACATGTACTGTTGACTGTATACGTACAGTTGTCTTCGAATTCAGGAATTATTCTACTGTACATGTACTGTTGACTGTATACGTACAGTTGTCTTCGAATTCAGGAATTATTCTACTGTACATGTACTGTTGACTGTATACAGTTGTCTTCGAATTCAGGATCCGCACGCAGTCCGATCGCTCTGGCGCGTGAACATCGCCACGGCCCGCTGCCTCCGCTCGATCGAGTCCGCCGCGGCGACCAAGCCCGAAATGAGGTGCGCCCCGTGCAGCACCGGCGGCTCCGCTTCGCGCAGCGCGGGAGGGTTTCGCAGGCTCACCGCCTGTTCCGTCTGCTGCGTCGCTGTCTGCGGCTGCTGCTCGATGGTGGTCAGGTCGGTTGCTGCCGCGGCGGCGGCCGACAGCGCCGAGTCCTCGGCCGCCGCGGCCGCCATTTTGAATGTCCGCAGCCTGGGAGCCTGAGCGACGGAGGTGGCAGCCTGGGCGACGGAGGAGGAGGAGGACGACGGCGATGAGGGGCCGACCCCTGGCATGGGTGTCAACTGCCGCCTCCTCGAGGCCAAACGTCTCCGGCTGGACGAACGCGCCGCCGGTGAGCTCCGCCAGGGACTTGCAGAATGTATCCAAAGGGCAGAACGGGAGACGCCGGAAGCGGGGGGGCTCGAGGAGGAGGAGGAGGGGCGGCGGCCGCCGCCGCCCCTGCCGGCGGCGCTGCCGCCACCGCAGCAGCGTCCGCCGACGCCGTCGTGCCCATGGGCAAGTAGAACACGTGCACGGGGACGTCTTGCTCGTGAAGCGTGGCAAGCAGGGCGTCGTACTCGCTTCGCCTCAATTCGCCTCGGGGCCCGGCTGGCGGACGCCTTCGTGGCGGCCCGCCTGCCCGTGTACGAGGCCCACGCGCCTGGCCCACCAGATCAAACATGTACTTGAGGGTTTAGGGTTTAGCGTGAGCGGTGATCTCCCTGTTCAACTCCCTGTTCATGTCCTTCGCGCGCTTGGTCTCCTCCTTGGCGGCTGCAACGTTGCCGTCCATTTCAGCCAGCTGCTGAGCCGTCACCGTCGTGGGGTTGTCCAGATCGAGAGGAAGCTGTTCCCGAATAGTCATGTCCAAGAAACGCTGGCGAGATTCCTGCTCCATCCACTCGGCTTTGGCCTTGTGGAATGTTTGCTGACGCGCCAGAGAGTGTGCAAGAAAACGCAGCAAAGGTGAGTGTGTGTTCGAAGGTGCAACGCGAGCGCGGTACGTGTGCAAGCGAAGGCTGGGTGCACAACAGAAGGCAGTTGGCGGCAGCCCACCCCACCTTGGCCTGGATGACCTCATCACGGAGGTCAGAGTTGGTGTCCCGCTCCGCGAGTATCCCTTGGTAGTTGAGGGTGGACATGGTTTTGAACGCGGCGCCCTCCTTTTTTTTTTTGCCAATATTCGTCTACAAGACTACAGTACCATACAGGGTAGAGTAAATACTTGTAACTTACTTGGTACGAGTGCATGTGCGAGTAAAGTACAGGTGAGTAAGTAAGTAAGTTGGTGGTAAAGTATCTATTATAGTTGAATGAAATTTCACCACATTTTCTTGGAGGTGCTGATCGGGCCGAATGAATGATTGACTCAATGATTCATTTATTCAATCAATCAATCAATCTCTCTGGCTTCCGGAGAGATTTGTTTCAGTTATTTTTCCCCCACCCCCGATTAGAGACAGTACTCCTACCAGTACTTTACCTTACTGTACTTGTACAGTAGAGTGTCTGCTAGTGCTGTTCTCAAGGGACCTGATCCTGAAAACCGTGGAGACGCCCAATATTTTTAGCCTGCCGAGCCTGCAAACACCTACCTGCCCCCCAAGCTTCCCAAGGTGATGCAGCGCGTCGTAGTGTCCGAAAAGGACATGACGGCGACAGAGCGAGGCAACATCAGTGACGCTCGCAGCGAAGCTGTGCGACGAGAAAAGATGCGCGCCGAGTCGGCGTGGAACCCCGTGGAGACCCAGCTGAAGAAGAACCTCAGTGACGATTACCCTATAGGCCATGCCAAGCACGACCTCATGCGCGAGAGCATTGGGGGGGCGCGGGACTTTCTCAAAGACGTTGCTATCGGCAAAATCAAACGCACAAATGCATCGCGCCGGTCGGGGTTCATGTTCTCCGACACTGCGCAGGGCAAGGGCGCGTTCGCCATCCCGCGCATTGCTGGGCTGCACGAGGTCCTGTGCTTTCTGGGGTTCGAGCTCAAGTTCGGCACGTACAGTCTATCAAAGCCGGCCTCGGACACGCGGTTCCAGCTGGCCATCGCAGCTATGACAAGAGTCTTGGAAGGGGCCGCAGGAGAGGACAAACACGCGTCCGTGGTACAGCTGGCGGTGCGAAGCCGTATCCACAGCGCCCACAGCGCCATTCTGAACAAGCAGGCTATCCAGGAGGACAAAGCCCGCGCAGCCAGCGTGGTGCAGACCGCCGTGCAGAAGCGTCTCAGTGCCGAGGATGAGGCGAAGCGGCGGGCAATGGAGGAAAAGCAGCGTGCAGCCATGGCGGAGGCTGAGCGGCGACGCACGGTGGAGCGGGAGATAGAGGGGAAAATACGGTCCATCCAGTCCAAGCTGGAAGATGCCTGGCTGGCCGTGGAGCGGCGACTGGAGAGCAACCCCGTCAGCGTCCTGCGTAAGGCGCTGGACGCGTTCCGGGACCTGCTTGCGACGACTTACGGACTGGAGGTGGTGGCGCCGCCATCGCCGCTGTCGCCAGCTGCCAGCTTTAGCCTGTCGTCAGGCCATCTGTCAACCCCGCGCAACAAGATCATCAAGAAGACGTACTTGCCGTTCGCTCAGGCTGACGGTGCCATGGACCTGCTCTGCCTCATTGGGTTCCGGGAGCAGCACGACTCGTATGTGCTGGACGCGCGGGCCGTGTCCGCCACGGCGGCGGAGCAGCTAGCGGCGCTTGTTGAGCGAGTGGAGTCAGGTATGCCGGGACGGCCGAGAATTGGTCTACAGGGTGGCGGTGGCGACGGGCCTGGTGGCAGGCAAGGCAAAGCGCGCAGCGCCGTTCCTGTCCCGCGCAAAACGGCCAACACTGTGTCGATGGGCTCCACGGCCAGTCCAGATGATACGACAACCGAGACCGTGTCATTTTCACGTACGCGCAAGGGCAACACCACACTGCCAGGGGCCACGTTTCAGTCACAGGGTGAGCACTTCACCGACACGTTCCTCGCGGACGGCGGCGCAGGCGGCGGCGAGGATGACGCCAGACCACGTTCACCCGCGCGGACGTCACCTAGCGCCTTGTTGAAGCGGCCAGTGGACGTTGCGGCACAGCAGTACACGATGTACCCCGAGGACGCCTCATTCGACGTCCGCACTCACATGCAGCCTGACGTGAACGGAACGTACCGCGAGGCGTGGTTCCGCAACGCCAGCGCCAGTGCCAAGGACAACACCCGCCTACACGACATGTACAAGACGGACCTTGGGACAGACCCCAGGGCGGCGGAGCAGCGACGTGTGGAGGTGCGGCGCATGCTGCGGGCCGGCCAGCTGACGTCGCCACAGGATTACTATTACGCGTCCCTCCTGTTTTTCAAAGGGGAGCGCCAGGGTGACATGGACGACGCCTGTGTGCTTAGCCTCAAGTGTGTGGAGCTGCATCCCGTGCGAAAAGATGCCCGCCAGATGTATGCGGCGTCCAAGGACCGCCTTCTGGTGTCGCGGGGCGACGCTCAGTTGTTTGGTGCGTGTGTGAAGAGGGACCAGAATGGTGGCTACTGGTTTCCTACTGGTCTGGATGGACGCGTGGGCGACGATGTGCGGGATCAATGGGGCGTCACCCGTCTGGACAGGCGTAAGGGTACGCGTCGGCTAGACCGGGAGGTGGGCCGCAAGGACACTCCGGGGATGAGAAACAGGGTTGGATGGCGTTCATGAAAGCTACAGTAAGTGAACGGAAGCGGGATGCTTGTCTGTCTGCATGCATAAGTATGCGCATGTCGCGATCGCGATTGCATGAGGTATATCTAATTATCTATTCTTGAGTTGATTGATATCGGATCACACCATTGAACACCAATGCTCATTTATTTCAGTAATGGGCTAGCAACTACATACTGTAGGTAGTTACGTGTGTATCATACATAGGTAGTACTGTAGAATACTTACTGTATATTGTACTTACTTAAGTAAGTATATCAACGCGTCTCAGTTGCTGAAGACAGTTTCGATCAAACCAACAACGGATGGCTTCGGGCGGTCGTTCGATTGTAGGTGATGAAGACGCACTCAAGGCTGACCCGGGACTGGGATCAGACTTGCAACAATGTACTTGACTTCGGTTGGGAGCTCGGCTATGTGAAGGCACATACTGATGGTGTCGCCAGAATCGAAGGGGCCAATATCGCCACCACTGCTGCCCGCAGCCCCGCCACTGCCCGCAGCCCCCCCGCTACCCAGCTGAGACCGAACGTTCACAAGAGTAGTGAGCTTCCGACTGGATGGGCTGGTCATCGACGTACCGCCCTCTTTGCCGACACCCCCATTCTGTGCGGCAAAGTCGGAAAGCATGCGCTGGATGGACTGCCCTGCATGCTCATTTTGAGGGTTGTCCTGAACGCACAGAAAGGACAACAGGTCTTTTCCAGCCAGATCTGCGGCGGCGAAGCCGGTGACAAAGGTAATACCAGGACCGCTGTAAAGGATGGGAAGTGCGATGGGGGCGCCACAGCCCACTGCAGGCACGCTGGAAGGGCGCTGCAGAATGAGAATGCAGCGCACGGTCATCGCAGAAATTGACTCATGCTGGAATTTGCACACGCTGTGCAAGTGGTCCGCATGAACCGTCGGTGCTGCATCACTCTCCTCGTCTGCGATACGCAGGCGCTTCTTGGTACCAGCATTGTCGTTGCCTCTGTCACAGCCTCCGTTCGCCACCGAAAGAGAAGCAGCAGCCGCAACAGAAGAGACTTCTGTGGTCCGTGGCGCAACTGTGTCAACCTTTTTCAGGACGTGCTGTAGGCCAATGAAGTGAACGACCTCCCCCGTGAGCATATTCAGGATGGGAGCGAAGCATAATGCTATGTAGAAGCGATGGCCTTGGGCAGACACGTTTGGGACCACCCCGAAGAAGGTGGCTTTGGCCTTGATGGCGCCTTTCATGCGCTCAATCTGCTCTTTCAACTCAGATGACACGTGCGTCCCACGCTCACCTTGCATGAGCCTCCCACAATTGGTTCCAACAATCTGGGCGTGCGGATACCCAGACAGGTGCTGGAACCCAGTAGAAGCAAATACTATGGGGTGATGTGGGTGATTGGGGTCCGTCAGGATAAAATTCTCAAGTGCAATGCGCATGGCACAGGCACAATACTGCAGCATGGAGTCAGTGGCACTGTCATTGGGGTCCTTGCCGTCGCTCCGTGGAAGTGACACGTCATTGTCATGGTCACAATCGGAGTCTGTGGCCAGTGGCACGGCAGTATTGGACATCACTCTGTCCACAAGCGCAGTTTGGTGTCCCGGGATGCCCTTCCCAAATGCTGGAGGAGGGACAGCTGTGGCTGCCACAGCCGCTTTCTTTTGAGCAACAAGACCCTTGAGCTCCTCAATCTTGCAGATAGCTGCAAGTACAATGTCCTGCTTCCGCACCTTCTCACTGCTGCAGCTGTCACCGTTGGAGGCGACACTGCCGCTGCTTTGCTCGATGGAGTCGAGGAGGGACTGCATCTGTGCAATGCGGTCATTTAACAGCTTGCGCCTCTTGGCTTCCTTACCGGCGCGCAGCTTTGCGTCTTCACCAGAGCGAGCGCTGTTGGAGCCTTCGGAGCCCTTGTCATGGGAATTCAGTGCTGCTGCAGCAGCTGATGTCGCCGCTCTGCGCAACGCCACAAGAGAAACGCCGAACGCGCATGGACGAGGAGATATCAGTGCACCACGGCGAGTGCGATGACCACAAGTTGCGCGAGGGTAAACGTACACAGATGCAGGCACTTCATCTGTCGCAAAGAGGAAGGGCTGCTGGTATTCGATAACCGTGTGGTCCAAAAAGCTGCGAATCTCATTGTTCAGGGGCCTCGGTGGCTGCCCAGTCCGTTCAGGAGACGTCGCCATGCACGGTCAATTGTGTTGGGCACACGCCGTCTCAACTCGTGGAAAAAAGTCACGGGATCTCTCAATTGATTCTTCAAAGCCGTGGAAGGTTGTAACGGATAGAATACAGTACAAGATACTCCGAAGATACAGTACGTGTACTTTACTGTACATATTGGCCCCTACCACCCAGCCTTATGCGGGCGCCCCCCCACCGCGCCCACTACCACCGCCACGGCGGGCGCCGCCGCCTGTGCGGCCCCGCGCCCGACTGTCGGCGGTGGCTCGTCGTGCTGGCCGCCCTTCTGCTGGTCGACTTGGTGCAAGCAGCAGCCAGTGAGGGCGGGCAGCAGTGGGTGTTCAGCACGGTGGACAGGCAGAGCTGCGACGACGCGTGCGCCGCCCTGAGCGGTGGGTCACCGCGGCCGTGCATTGGGGAGCGGTTCAGAGAGGTGGTGTCCGAGACGTACTTTGTGGAGAACGTCCAGGGGGGGGCGGACTGCGGCGCCGTGTATGGGCTGGTCCCAGAATCTGACTGTCCATATTCTGACATTCCACAGTCCCAGTGCTGGTGGGGCGACCACGGCGACTGCTCCTCCACCACCTCCTCCGGCTCCCGCCGCTTCTGCCCCTGCGCGTGCCCCTCCGGCGCCTACAGCGACACGGGCGACGCCAGCGCGTGCAAGCCGTGAGTCCGATGTTCCGAGTTTTTTTGTCAAATCGCTTTTATGTTATATACTGACGGCGCCTTATTTCTTTTTTTCTCTCTCTCTGGCCGCCATCTTTTTGGACGCAGATGCCCGCCCGGCAAGCACAGCTCCGTCACGGGCGCCGCCACCTGCACAGCCTGCTTGCCCGGCAAGCACAGCTCCGCCACTGGCGCCACGTCCGAAAACACCTGCACAGCCTGCGCGGCCGGCAAGCACAGCTCCGCCACGGGCGCCACCAACTGCACAGCCTGTGCGGCCGGCAAGCACAGCTCCGCCACTGGCGCCGCCACCTGCACAGCCTGTGCGGCCGGCAAGCACAGCTCCGCCACTGGCGCCGCCACCTGCACAGCCTGTGCGCCCGGCAAGCACAGCTCCGCCACTGGCGCCGCCACCTGCACCGCCTGCGCGCCCGGCAAGCACAGCTCCGCCACGGGCGCCGCCAACTGCACAGCCTGTGCGGCAGGACAGTACGGCTCCGCCGCCGGCGCCACGTCCGAGGACACCTGTAACGGTTGCGCGTCCGGCCAGTACCAAGACGAGGCCGGAGCTGCAGGGTGCAAGGAGTGCCCGGTCGGCGAAGTGACCCACGGCACAGGCCGCTCGTCGCCTCACGACTGCTTCAAAGGCGATGCATGTTTTCTGCCCGCCGTTGCGGTGGGGTCGGTCTGCCAATGCGTGCGAGGCATGACCGGTCCTGACTACGTACAGTACCTTTCCGCAGACCCAAACACGTGCACGTCGTGCCCGCCGGGCTTTTGGAAAGCGGAGGACGGACCCGCAGACTGCGAGCTGTGCCCGGAGTTCAACTCTTGCTTCGATCCCGTCAACCAGCCAGTGCCGTGCTCAACCGGCACCTCGTCCGTGGCCGGAAGCACCAGCTGCAGCAACTGCAGCGCCATCGTGAGGGCACAGTCGCAGGCCGTCACCCACTCCCGCGACGCCGTCTGCCCAACCGGAGGCGTGCAGCTCACCTCGTTCCGCAACAAGACGGACGCCTCCCTGTTCATCGGTCTGTACTGGAACGCGTCGCAGCCGGACGTCGTTTACGAGTGCTTGGAGCCGCGCGAGGTGTGCGTGGTCCGGGAGCTGTCGAGCAAAGCGGTGGCGGCGGCGGCGGCGGACACCGCGGCCCCACTGCTGTTCCGTTATGCGCCGTCGTGCGCTGCCCACCACACGGGCCCTCTGTGCCAGCTGTGTGAAGGCCACGATTTCGTCAAGGTGGGGCAGCGGTGCACGCGGTGCGGCTCGGGCGGCGGCGCGGTGCCGTGGCAGTTCTACCTGTTCGCGGCCGGCATGTGCATGGGGCTGTGCTTTCTGTACCACACCATTCTCCAATGGAAGAACCTCAACGGAAAGGGCTCCGACGTGATGCTGCAGGCGTCCTTCATGGACTGGATGCAGATGGCGTCCGCCCTGCAGGATTTTGACTATGCGTACCCGGAGCCGCTGGCCAGCTTCCTCCGCGTGGCCAACGCCATCGCCAACTTCTCATGGCAGGGGCTGGACTGCGCCACCACCGTGGACTTCACAACGTCTGTGGCCTTGCAGGTGACGAGCGCCGTGCTGGTCGTGGCCGGGTTTTTGCTGTTCGTGGTGGCCAAGTGGCTGCTGGTGTCGCGGGGCCAGACCCTGCGCGCGTACGTGGAGGACAACCAGTACGACCGCAGCTTGCCCGTGGGCGTGAAGTTCATCTTCGGTCTGCTCTGCGTGTCCATCGCCAAGGGCAGCTTCTCCGCCCTGGTGTGCGTGAAAGTGTACGGCATGGACTACCTCCGGGCGGACTTCAGCGTCGTGTGCGACGCGTCGTCGGACCCCACGTACGCGTCGCTGGTGACGTGGGCGGGGCTCGGGCTGCTGCAGATCCTGGTGGCGCCCGCCTTGGTGCTGCTGCTGCTGTGGGACGCCGTCGCCCGCACAAAATGGGACAACAGTGGCGGGGGGCCGCGGCGGTCAAGCGTTGGGTGGCGGAACCAGGCCCGCCGCGCACAGGTGGCGTTTCTCCACGACATGTTCGCGCCGGCGGCGTGGTGGTACGAGCCGTTCCGCGTGTACCGCAAGATCGCGTTCGTGTGCGTGGCGCGGCTGATGGTGCTGCAGAACGAGCAGCTGATGGTGGCCACGCTGATGCTGGCTGCGTCCGTGGCTGTGGTGGCTGCAGTGAACCCGTTCAACTCCTCCCTGGCCAACGGCGTGGAGCTGGCATCGCAGTCCCTGCTGCTGGTGTGCCTGGTCGTGGCGTCGACGTTCTTCGCCCAGCAGGACAGCGAGGGTGGCGGCGGGAAGCGCGCCGTGGCAGGCTGGTTCG
>JACLAD010001189.1_pt1 | contig 11927 bp, 8 predicted proteins | sample 8027901 | NCBI WGS metagenome assembly JACLAD01 (sample SAMN15725071, study PRJNA655200) | protist metagenome | isolation source: fluorescence activated cell sorting (FACS) single amplified genomes of... | place: Spain: Blaines Bay Microbial Observatory, Mediterranean Sea | collected 2016-07-05
CCAGGGAGATTCCGCCATGCCCAGCAAGGCTCTTGTTCCGACCGAACTGGTCGACTGGCGCGAGGCGCTGCGCCACTCGGTGGCGCGCGCGTTCCAGATGGCGGGCGCGCTGATCCTCTTCGGCGCGATGGTGTTCCTGGGGCTCGCGCTTCTCAGCTATACGCAGACCGACCCCAGCCTTTCGACCGCCGCCTCGCCCGATGGCCCCATCGGCAACTGGATGGGCTCTGCCGGTGCATGGACGGCAGAGCGTGCGCTGTTCCTGTTCGGCTGGACTTCGGCGCTCGTCCTGCCGTTGCTTTACGTGGGCGCACGCCGCTTGTGGCGCGCCGCGAACGAGGAAGAGATCGAGGAGCCGAAGCACACGCGCTGGTGGCGCCCGGTCGCAATGCTGCTGCTGGCGATGGCGTTGCTCGCGAGCGTACTCGCGCTGGCATTCTCGAACATGGCGATGGCCCTGCCCGCGGGGCCGGGCGGCTTGGTTGGCCTGCTCGGTTCGACCGTGGTCGAGGCGATTGCGACACGCCTGATGGGCGGCGGCGCGGGCTGGCTGATGCTGGCGGTGGCGCTGGGCATGCTGGGGGGCGGTGCACTACTCGTCGCGCGCGTCTTTGCCATCGACTGGCGCGGATTGCTGACCCTGCCGACTATCCCGAAATTCCTGACGCGCGATCGTGCCGAACCCGCCCCGGCCAAGCCCAAGCCCGACAGGCGCAGGCCGACTCCCACCGCTGTGGAAGACGACGAGCCCGCAGCGCCCGAGGCGGTTCCACCCCGACGCGCGCCCAAAATCGTCGACCCCAAGGTCGCCGCAAAGAAGGCGGACAGTCACGCGATCACCCGTCAGAAGGACATGTTCGCCGATTTCGAACTGCCCGGGCTCGACCTGCTGTCGGACCGCGCGGACGCTAGCATCGTCCCGCTCGACCGGCAGGCGCTGGAGCGCAATGCAAGGTTGCTCGAATCGGTGCTCGACGATTTCAACGTGAAGGGCGAGGTCACCGCGGTGCGCACCGGCCCGGTGGTCACGATGTACGAGCTCGAACCTGCTCCGGGCACCAAGGCCGCGCGGGTGATCGGCCTGTCGGAAGACATCGCCCGCAACATGAGCGCGATCTCCGCGCGCGTCAGCACGGTGCCCGGCAAGACGGTGATGGGCATCGAACTGCCCAATGCCGAACGCCAGATGGTCGGTTTCAAGGAACTCGCTGCGTGCCGCGAATTCGTCGACGCTCCGGGCGACCTGCCGATCATCCTGGGCAAGGACATCGCGGGCGAACCGATCATTGCGGATCTTGCCGCGATGCCGCACCTGCTGGTCGCCGGCACCACCGGCAGTGGTAAATCGGTCGGCCTCAACACCATCCTGCTCTCGCTGCTCTACCGCTTCACGCCCGCCGAGTGCCGCCTGATCCTGGTCGATCCCAAGGTTCTGGAGCTGAAGAGCTACGAGGATATTCCGCATCTCCTCTCCCCCGTCGTGACCGAGCCGGAGAAGACCATCCGCGCCTTGAAGTGGACGATCGAGGAGATGGAGCAGCGCTATCGCAAGATGAGCGAGGTGGGCGCGCGCAACATCACCGGGTTCAACGATCGGGTGCGCGCCGCGAAAGCCAAGGGCGAGCCGCTGGGGCGGCGTATCCAGACCGGTTTCGACCCCGAAACGGGCGAGGAAATCGTCGAGGAGAAGGAACTCGACTACGAAGAGCTGCCGCTGATCGTGGTGATCGTGGACGAACTGGCCGACCTGATGGCGGTAGTGGGCAAGGATATCGAGATCCTTATCCGCCGCCTGACGCAGAAATCGCGCGCGGCGGGCATCCACCTCATCATGGCCACCCAGCGCCCTTCGGTCGACGTCATCACCGGCGTCATCAAGGCCAACCTGCCCACGCGGATCAGCTTCAAGGTCACCAGCCGGATCGACAGCCGCACGATCATCGGCGAACAGGGGGCGGAGACGCTGCTGGGCAAGGGCGACATGCTGTTCAAGCCCAATATCGGCAACCTTGCCCGCGTCCACGGCCCCTTCGTCAGCGACGAGGAAGTCGAGGCCGTTGCCGAGCATTGGCGCAAGCAGGGATCGCCCGCCTATGTCGACGCCGTGACCGAAGAGCCCGAGATGGGCGGCGGCTTCGCTTTCGAGGACGAGTTCACCGCGAGCGACAATCCGGACGAGCGCAAGTACCGGCAGGCGTGCCAGGTCGTGTTCGAGAACCAGAAGGCGAGCGGCAGCTGGCTCCAGCGCCAGATGGGCGTGGGCTACAACACCGCCGCCAAGTGGATCGAGCGGATGGAGAGCGAAGGCCTCGTCGGCCCCGCCAACCACGTGGGCCGCCGCGACGTGTACCGCGACAAGGATGGCAACCCGCTCTGATCGGCCTTGGAGTGAGGGCTATCCTCGCCCTCCCCTGACACACCTGACACAGTGTTATAGCGCGAAAACCTCCGCCCCCTTGCGGGCGCGATTTCAGGCGGGGAATCGACGGTGTGAAAGAGCGCCGCGGACGCTAGCGCCGCACCTGCGTGTAGGACAGGGCAACCATCGCCCGGAAGCAGCAAGCCGACGCGTCGTTAGCGCTCATACTGCCGGATCACTTCCAGAAACGCATCACCGTAGGCGTCCAGCTTCTTCGCGCCGATGCCCGGCAGTTCGCCCAGCAGGGCGCGCGTCTGCGGGCGCAGTCCGGCCATGTCGCGCAGGACCGAATCGTGAAAGATGAGATAGGGCGGAACCTGGTTCTCCTTCGCCAGGTCGCGCCGCAATTCGCGCAGGGCATCGAACAGCGGATCGCCGACCGGGTTGAGCGCGCTTCCCGATCCGCCCGCGCGGCCACGCCCCCTGCCCCCACTTCGCTTCGGCGGGATCACCAGGTCGAGCGGTTCATCGCCTTTCAGGAAACCCCGCGCCTGCGGCCCCAGCATCAGCCCGCCATGTTCGGTCGGCAACAGGGCACCGCGCACCAGCAGCGCGCGGTGGACCGGCTTGAGCAGTACGGCCTCGTCACCCTCGACGATCCCGAAGACCGACAATGCCTCATGCCCCTGCGCACGGGCGCGTTCGCTCGACTTTCCGGTCAGCACGCTTTCGACATAGCCCGCGCCGTACATCTGCCGCGTGCGCGCCACGGCAGAGAGATATTTCTGCGCCACGACCGTCGCATCGACGGCCTCGGGCGGCTCCAGGCAATTGTCGCAATTGCCGCAGCGTTCGGGCGGATCTTCCCCGAAATGGCGCAGCAGGATCGCGCGGCGGCAGCCGGCGGTCTCGACCAGCGCGCCGAGCGCGGCCAGCCGCGTATGCTCACCGCGTTGCCGCATCTCCCCCACTTCGCCGATCCGCTGGCGTGCACGCGCGAAATCTTCCGCCCCCCAGAACAGGCTTGCCATGGCAGGGTCGCCGTCGCGCCCTGCGCGGCCGGTTTCCTGGTAGTAGGACTCGATCGACTTGGGCAGGCCGGCATGGGCGACGAAGCGGACGTCGGGCTTGTCGATGCCCATCCCAAAGGCGACCGTGGCGCACATCACCATGTTCTCGCTCGCGACGAAGGCCGCCTGGTTCGCGGCGCGTTCCTCGGGCGGCAGGCCTGCATGGTAGCAGCGGACTTCGCGTATCCCGTCGGATAGCGAGGCGGCCAGCCGCTCGGTCGCTGCGCGGGTCTGCGCATAGACGATTCCGGGGCCGGGATTTTCGGCGAGCAGCGCGCGCAGCTGCTGCGTCAACGAATTGCGCGGATGGATGGCGTAGCGGATATTGGGCCGGTCGAACCCGGCAACGATCAGGCCATCCGGCGCGATCCCCAGCTGGGTCAGGATGTCGGCACGCGTATGCGCGTCCGCCGTCGCGGTCAGTGCCAGCCGGGGCACATCGGCGAAGTGGTCCATCAGCGGGCGCAGCAGGCGGTAATCGGGCCGGAAATCGTGCCCCCATTCGGACACGCAATGCGCCTCGTCGATGGCGAACAGCGATATGCGGCACTGTGCCAGCAGGTCGCGGAAATGGCCCTGGCTAGCGCGTTCGGGCGCGACATAGAGCAGGTCGAGCTCGCCCGCCCGCAACCGTGCAACCGTTTCGGCACGGTTCTCGTCCACGCTGGTAAGCGTGGCGGCGCGAATGCCGTTCGCGCTGGCGGAGCGCAGCTGGTCGTGCATCAGTGCGATGAGCGGGCTGATGACGACGCAGGTGCCGTCCAGCAAGGTGGCAGGCAGCTGGTAGGTCAGCGACTTGCCTGCGCCGGTCGGCATGACCGCCAGCGTCGAGCGCCCGTACATGACCCGCTCGACCACCTCCTGCTGCACGCCGCGGAACGACCGGAAGCCGAAAACCTCGTGCAGCTTGTCCAGCACCTCGACAGGGGGAGCCGGCCATTCGGCGGGCAGGCCGGAGCCGCTCGCTCCCTCACCATCCATTGCAAAGATGCTACGCTCACCGGTCATTCACAGGGCCATGGCAGATCGTGCCGGGGGCGAGAAGTGCCACCCCCGGACTGCCGACAGGCTTTACGCTCATGGAATGCGAAATTGCGTGTGCTCAGCCCAGCATGTTGGATAGCCACGTATAACAAGCACTTATTGCAATAATCATACTCGTTGTTGGCAGTTCATATCGCAACATTACGGTCTGGAGCGGGCTTTGGCACAGGAGATTTGAATGTCACGAGTGGCGATACTGATTGGCGTAACGGCGATGGTGGTTGGATCGCAATTCAGCGCCAGCGCCATGAACCCAAGGGCACCATACAAGTATGTCTATTGCTCTGGTTATCTCAATCAAACCGATTTCATGTCGGTTTTTTCTTCGGTCTTCTACTCCAAGACTGACGAAGAGACGCTGAAGGCAGCGATGAAGAAGAGAGTGCAGGCGAAATACCCCAGCATGAAGAACATCACCTGCTACGCCACGGGCACGGATACGGAAGAATACGCAAGGAAGCTGCTCGCCACGACCAAGGAAAACACGCCCCGCAAGGCCGATCTCGACTTTTCCTACTGATCGGGGAAGCGCAGCACGGCGCTGCGAGAAAAAGGCCGCCACGCTCGGCTCGAAGCGGGCGGCCTTTTTTGGCGATCCCAAGAGAGGGACCTATTCGGCGGGCGCGGCCGCCTCTTCGTCCTCGTTCACGGTCGCAGCCTGATCGGCCCCGGCCTCGCTGCCATCCGAAGGCAGCTCCCCCGGATCGAGTGTCGGTAGGTCGGTCGCAGCGGCCATCGCGGCTTCCATCGCCTCGCCGCCCGAAGGCACCAGCCCCATGCCTTCCAGCGTGCCGCCAACGCCCCACATCTGCGTCCAGCGGCCGACGTAATCGCGGATCGTCGGCATCTGTTCGAGATGCGCTTTCTTCACATACATGTAGAGCGGACGCGAAGCGGGATAGCTGCCGTCCATGATGCTTTCCTCGGTCGGCGCGACCCCGCCAAGCGTGTGCGCGCGCACCTTGTCCGTGTTTTCCTCGTAATAGCTGTAGCCTAGCACGCCGATGCTACGCGGGTTCTGCGCAACCTTGCGCAAGGTCACGTCGTCCTGCTCGCCCTGGTCGAGATACTTGCCGTCGCTGCGGATGGTGCGGCACATCGTCTCGTAGCGATCCGAGCCTTCACCAAAGCCCTTCATGCCCGCATCCGACGTGCAGGCCGGTTCCATCACGAGGTCGATCAGGCTGGTGCGCGTGCCTGAGGTTTCGGGTGGCCCGTAGACGACGATGGGCGCTTCGGGGAACGCGGGGTCGATATCGGACCAGTTCTCGCTGCCCTGGCTCGATCCGAAGGGGCTGGCGGCCAGCGCCTGGTACACCGCGCGCCTGGTCAGCGGGAATTCGAGGCCTTCGTCGGTCGAGGAGATGAACACGATCCCGTCGAGCCCGAGCTGGATCTCGGCAATGTCGGACACGCCGTTGGCAGCGCATGTCGCGTATTCTTCGCGGGTCATCCGGCGCGAAGCGTTGACGATGTCGGGCGTGTCGAGCCCCACACCCGCACAGAACCGTTCGATCCCCTCGCCCGTGCCGATCGACTCGATGGTCGCCGCGCTGGCGCCTTCCGCGTCGCTGGTCGGCTTCATCTGGTCGGCAACGGCGAGTGCGAAGGGATAGATGGTAGACGAGCCGACGATCAGCAGGTTCTGCCGCTCTTCCGGGGCGCTGTCGCATCCGGTGAGCAGGGCAAGGAGGGCCCCCGCCAGCGTGAGCCCGAGACGAATTTTCATGAAATACGGTCCTCTGGATGGAACATGCGCGCGGGGCTACACCCGCGGCGTGACGGTCCTGTGACGAGTATTTCAGGACAGGCAGGGCCGCCGGTCCGGTGCGCCCGGAACCGGCTGAGCCTACCTGTTTTCGCGGTCTTTTATTCGCTGGCGGAATCGCCGCCCGCAGCCGCGCTCGCCTCGGCACGCTCGGCTTCGAGCACCCCATCGCTTTCAAGGTCGGCGGCGGTCAGCTTGCCATGCGACTTGATGCGGCCGGTCATCTCTTCCATCGCGCCCGCGGGCAATGCGACCAGGCCGATCTTGGCCAGCGGCCCGCCCTTGTCCCACATCGACATCCACTGATCGAGATATTGCTGCAGGCCCGGGATCGCCTGCAGGTGCGCCTGCTTGACGTAGATGTAGAGCGGGCGCGCGCCGGGATACTTGAAGCTCGCGATATTGTCGTAAGTCGGGTCCACACCGTTCATCGGCAAGCCCTGCACGCGGCCCTCGTTTTCCTCGAGGTAGGAATAGCCGAAGATGCCGACCGCGTTCTTGTTGCCCTGGATTTTCTGGACGATCAGGTTGTCCTGCTCACCCTGGTCGACATATTTCCCGTCCGAACGCACTTCGGTGCAGGTGCGATCGAACGCATCCTCGTCGCTTTCCTTCAGCGCTTCCATGCGCGGGTCGCTTTCGCAACCGACGGTCAGCACCAGTTCCTTCAGCGCGTCGCGCGTGCCGCTGGTCGAGGGCGGCCCGTAGACGAGGATCGGCACGTCGGGCAGCGACGGGTCGACATCGCGCCACGTCTCGCTGGTCTGTTCCTCGCCATACGGATTGGCGGCCAGCGCCTTGTAGACGATTTCCGGCGTCAGGCTCATCATGATGCCGCCGGTGGTGCTGGCAAAGGCAATCCCGTCCAGCCCCACCTGGATTTCGGTGATGTCGGTCACGCCGTTGCTCTGGCACGTTTCGAACTCGCTCACCTTCATCCGGCGCGAAGCATTGGCCATGTCGGGCGTATCCGCACCCACGCCCTGGCAGAACAGCGCGATGCCGCCGCCCGTGCCGGTCGATTCGATCAGCGGCGAGCGCATGCCGGGATTGGAGCGGGAGAAGCTTTCGGCGACCTGCTTGGCAAAGGGATAGACGGTGGAGGAACCGACCGCGCGGATCGATTCGCGCGAACCGCCGCTGCTGTCGCATGCGGTCAACATCAGTCCGGCGGATGCCGCCAGCGCCAGGACATGCGTGAATTTCATCTGTCGTCTCTCTTTCGAATACAGGTCTGCCGGTATGCCCGGCCCTAACCATCGCCTTGTGACAGTCTTGTGACGATCTTGTGACGAGCTTGTGGTGGGGCCGTTTGCGTTACGGAATGCACGCCACGGCCTTGCCCGCTGCCTGAGTCCAACCTAACGAGCGCGGCGACACTGCAAAAGGTATTTCAAGACGATGCGCATCGGCTGCCCCAAGGAAATCAAGAACCACGAATATCGCGTCGGCCTGACGCCCGAAAGCGCCCGCGAACTGGCGCGCCACGGGCACGAGGTGTGGATCGAGAGCGGTGCCGGGCTTGGCATCGACGCGACCGACGCCGAGTACGAAGCGGCAGGCGCGAAGATCGTGCAGGGACCCGACCCGATCTTTGCAGAGTGCGAGATGGTGGTGAAGGTGAAGGAACCGCAGGCGGGCGAACGCAAGAAGCTGCGCGACGGCCAGATCCTCTACACCTACCTCCACCTCGCCCCCGATCCCGAACAGACGGTCGATCTCGTCAATTCGGGCGTCACCGCAATCGCTTACGAGACGGTGACCGGCCCGGGTCGGACGCTCCCGCTGCTCAAGCCGATGAGCCAGGTGGCGGGGCGGATGAGCGTGCAGGCCGGTGCCACCGCGCTGGAAAAGGCGCATGGCGGGCGCGGCGTGCTGCTGGGCGGTGTGCCGGGTGTGATGCCGGGCAAGGTCGTGGTGATCGGCGGCGGCGTGGTGGGCTTCAACGCCGCTCAGATGGCGGCGGGCGTGGGTGCGGATGTGACCATCCTAGACCGCGATCCCGAAGTGCTCGAGCGGGTCGGCACCCATTTCGAAACGCGCGCCAAAACGCGCTTCTCCAACGCCGCCAACCTGCACGATGCCGTGTGCGAAGCTGACCTGGTGATTGGCGCCGTGTTGATCCCCGGCGCGGCGGCGCCCAAGCTGGTCACGCGCGAGATGCTGTCCGACATGCAGACCGGCGCGGTACTGGTCGATGTCGCGATCGACCAGGGCGGCTGCTTCGAAACCGCCAAGCCGACCACGCATGACGACCCGACCTATGTGGTCGACGGGATCGTGCACTATTGCGTCGCCAACATGCCGGGCGCGGTCGCGCGCACCAGCACCTATGCGCTCAACAACGTGACCCTGCCGCATGCCTTGCAGATCGCCGACCACGGGTGGAAGGCCGCCATGCGCGCCAATCCGCACCTCGCCGAAGGGCTGAACGTGTGGGATGGCAAGGTAACGTACAAGGCGGTCGCCGAAGACCTCGGTTACGAGTATGTGCCGGTGGAACAGGCCTTGGCGTGATGGAGCTACGCGGGAAGGCGAACCCTACGGCGTCGCCTTCCCTCTTCTTTAACCCCATTGCGCTAGAGGAGCGCCATGGGGTCGCTGCTGAGTCGGATCGGGGTTTTGTTCGCGTTGGCATGCGCGTGCCTGACAGCGCCCGCATCCGCCGCCCAGCTCGATCCTGATTGCCTCTTCACGACCTCGCAAGACCTCCCCATCGAAAGCGTTCGCGCCGATCCGCGATGGGTCTGCGACCCGGTAAACGCATTGGGATCTGCGCGCTTCAACTGGATACGCTTCGACAATGCTGCCAGCACCGGTTTTCGCTATTTCGCGATGGAGGCGCGCTGGTTCGACAGCGTTACCGTCTACCGGATTGCCCGCGATGGCCGGATTGCCAGCAACAGCCTCGTCCCGGATGAGGTGCACCTCGAGAACGTCAACGACATCATGCTGCCGCTACCGGATGTCGGCGACCCGCGAGCCACGGTGATCGTCCGGATAGACAATTACGCAAAGTTCCGTGACGCGCCGAAGATCCGCCTTCTGGAGAGTGCCGACAAGCCGGCAGGATTGGTGGACGACCTCGTCTTCGCAGCCCTGCTGATAGGTCTTATCCTCGCCCCCTGCATCCTCGCGGCAATGCTGGCCTTTGCGCTGCGACAAGCCTTCGTGGCGTGGTACGCAGCGATGTGCGCCGGCATGGCGATGATCATCGCGATGACCAGCGGCCTCGCCGCCAGCTGGTTTTCGTGGGAGCTGGCAGTGTTCCTGGTGTTCGAACGGCTGGGCTACGTCCTGATCATGTTCGCATCGTGCCAGTTTGCCCGCGAATTCATCGAACGCGATGCGCTGTCGTCCACCATGCGCAGGGTGCTGCGCTGGAGCGGCATTTTCATTCTCTTCGCGGGCGCCCTGAACGCGGGTGTGATCCAGAGCCCGGCGCTGTTCGGTTTCGCCCAACTCGTCGTCCTGACAGCCTTGATCGCCGCTTTTGTCCAGGCGCTGCGGCGCGGGAGCCGCTGGGTCCGCTACCAATTGCTCGGCTGGTCATTCGCGATGATCCTGGTGACGGATATGGCGCTGAAAGGCGTCGGGCTCGGCGGATTCCTGGAAACCGATTTCCGGATCGTCTATTACGCGATGGTCTGGGAGATCATCGTCGTCGCGATCGGGGTGACCGACCGGGGACTGATGCTGCGGTCCGACCGCGACCGGGCTCGCCAGCTGGCCGCCGAAATGGAAAACCTTGCCGAACGCGATCCGCTCACCGGCCTGCTGAACCGGCGCGGCATTGCCAGCCAGTACGCCGATCTGATGCAGCAGGGGTTCACCACCTTTGCCCTAATCGACCTCGACCATTTCAAGTCGATCAACGATCAGTTCGGCCACCATGCCGGTGACGAAGCACTGGTCGCCACCGCCAGTGCGCTTGCGCCCGACGAAGACACGATTGCCGTGCGAATGGGGGGCGAGGAGTTCATGCTGGTGTTGCGCGGAACCGATGCGACCTTGCGGGCAGAGCGACGCCGCCGTGCGATCACCGCGCGAGTCGCCGACACGATCCCCGAGATGGACAGGCTCGTCACGGCCAGCATGGGCGTAGTCGAGGCAGCGGGAGAAGATGCTGCGGGCCTGCCCTTCGAGGTGCTTTATCTCCGGGCCGACAAGTTACTCTATCGGGCAAAGAACGAAGGGCGTAACCGCTATCTGAGCGAAGCGCTGGTCTTTACCGAGCCGCCAGCGGACGAGTATCAGGCTTACGCTGCCTGATTACAGGGCTGGCCGCGCATGGTGGCGCCGCCCCGCATCACCGTTTACAGTCCACGGCAAGCCACCTGAGACGCATCGCTTCTTCGGTGCAGCACCACCCGGGGAGACGAAGATGAGTACGCAACAATCCACCAATTCGGGCTTTGGCCATGGGAGCGAACCGCAGGACGTGCTCGAAGGCATCGACCTGACCGGCAAGGTCGCGATCGTCACCGGCGGCTACTCGGGCATCGGAGTGGAAACCGTGCGTGGGCTTGCCGGAGCGGGCGCGAAGGTGATCGTGCCTGCGCGCAACCGCGAGAAGGCGACCGCAAACCTTTCCGACGTGGTGGGCGACGTGGCCATCATGGACATGGACCTTGCGGACCTTTCCTCGGTGCGGGCCTTCGCGGACCAGTTCACGAGCGAGCATGACCGGCTGGACCTGCTGATCAATAATGCGGGGATCATGGCCTGCCCGCTCACCCGCGTCGGCCCGGGCTGGGAGCAGCAGTTCGGCGTCAACCACCTCGGCCACTTCGCGCTCACGCAGGCGCTGATGCCTCTGCTGGAAAAGACCGCGAGCAAGCCGGACAGCGACGTGCGCGTGGTCGCGCTGTCATCCACCGGGCACAAGCTTTCGGACATCCGGTGGGACGATCCGCACTGGGAAAGCGGCGAGTACGACAAGTGGCAGGCCTACGGGCAGGCGAAGACGGCCAATGCGCTGTTTGCGCTCGGACTGAACACGCGCCTCGCCGAGCATGGCGGACGCGCCTTCTCGGTCCATCCGGGCGGGATCGTCACGCCCTTGCAGCGGCACTTGCCGAACGAGGAGATGGTCGCGCTCGGCTGGACCAAGCCCGACGGCACGCTGACCGAGGAAGCGGCCAAGGGTTTCAAGAGCGTCACGCAGGGCGCATCGACCACCTTGTGGGCCGCGACCAGCCCTGCGCTGAAGGATCGTGGCGGCGAATATTGCGAGGATTGCGATGTCGCCGAACTCGGCAGCCAGGAAGAGCCGGTCCGCCACCGCACCGTGCAGCCCTACGCGGTCGATCCCGGCAGCGCAGAGCGCCTGTGGACGATGAGCGAGGAGATGGTGGCGGGGGCCTGATGAGTGACGACACACGCAATTCGCTGTATCTTTTGCTCGTTATCGGCACCGTTCTCGGGCTGGCTTGGGCCAGCATGCATTTCGAGATTCTCGATGGCGTTTCCGACGACTGGAAGGATGGATTCGCAACCGCGGGATTGTTGGTCTTAGCCGTGCAATTGATAGGGTCGGCGTGGCGAAAGTGGCGAAGTCGTAGGGAAGCATCCCAACCCCCGTCACCCCGGGCTTGACCCTGGGTCACGCTTGTTTTTCCATCGTCACCCTGAACTTGTTTCAGGGTCGAGATTTCTCATTGGGATGCATTCTCGGAAATGAACG
>JACLAD010013745.1_pt1 | contig 11914 bp, 13 predicted proteins | sample 8027901 | NCBI WGS metagenome assembly JACLAD01 (sample SAMN15725071, study PRJNA655200) | protist metagenome | isolation source: fluorescence activated cell sorting (FACS) single amplified genomes of... | place: Spain: Blaines Bay Microbial Observatory, Mediterranean Sea | collected 2016-07-05
TTTGCGCTGTTCGTCACCCATCTGGCGCTGACGATCATAAGCTATCTGCGCTCGGGCCGCTTCGAGACCGTCGAAGGCTCGGCCGCGCCCCGCGGCCTGGCCTGAGGTGCCGTTAACAGCATGACCCCGATCCTTTTTGCCGCCTTCTTCATCCTGCTGGCGATCGGCATGCCCGTCGCCTTCGCGCTCGCGATCGCGGCATGGATCGCCGTCACGCTCGGCTCGTCCTATCCCTCGATCGTCATCGTGAAGGAGATGTTCTCCGGCCTCGACAGCTTTCCCCTCATGGCGGTGCCGTTCTTCATCCTCGCGGCCGAGATGATGTCGGGGGGCGCGATGACGCGTATCCTGCTGAGCTTTGCGGGGCAGTTCGTGGGCCATTTGCGCGGCGGGCTGGGCTACGCCAACCTGATCTCCTCCACCATGTTTGCGGGGATTTCGGGCTCGGCGCTGGCGGATGCGGCGGGGCCGGGCGCGATGATGATCCGCGAGATGGAGCGCAACGGCTACGATCGCTCCTACGCCGGAGCGCTGACGGCCGCGAGCGCAGTGGTCGGGCCGATCATTCCGCCCTCGATCATCATGATCCTCTACGCGATGCAGGACGAGGCGGTCTCGGTTGGCGCGCTCTTCATGGCCGGCATTCTGCCGGGCCTGCTCATCACCTGTGCCATGGCGGCCGTGAACTGGCATGTCTGCCGCAAGCGCGGGTTTCGCAGTCGCGCACCGATGCCTGCTCCGCGCGAGATGCTGCGCACGACGCTCTACGCGCTGCCGGCGCTGTTCCTGATCGTCATCATCATCGGCGGCATTCGCGCAGGAATTTTCACGCCCACGGAAGCCTCGGTCATCGCGGTGGTCTACGCCCTGCTGTGCGGCATGTTCTTCTACCGCTCCCTGAAGATCTCGCAGCTGCCACAGATCGTGCTCGATGCCGCGCTGCTGAGCGCCGCGATCCTGCTGATCCTGGCGGGCGCGCGCGCCTTCGCCTGGGTGCTGATCATCGAAAGCGTGCCGCAGAGCCTGGCAGGCGCGATCGTGGCGATGGAGCTGAGCCCGGTCTTGTTCCTGCTGATGGTCAACCTGCTGCTGCTGGTGTTCGGGCTGTTCATGGATCCGCTACCGGGGGTGATGATCCTGGTGCCGATCCTGGCGCCGATCGCCGCGGCGCTGGGGATCGATCCGGTGCATTTCGCGATCGTGGTGATCGTGAACCTGACGATCGGCCTGATCACGCCGCCGGTAGGCAGCCTGCTCTTCGTCGTGTCATCGGTGGTCAAGCTGCGGGTCGGAGAACTCGTGCGCGAGATGCCACCGTTTCTCGTGGCTCATCTCGTGGTGCTGCTGGCACTGACCTTCATTCCGGCGATTTCCGTTTGGTTGCCCCGGATCAGCGGGTTCTAGCACCTATGATGCAAGGCGCAGGCGATGTTTGTGCGGCCACGATGAGAAGGCGCTCGAGTTTTTCCACATGCCAGCCGCGACGGTGCGGGGCCGGATCGACGGGAGCTGCCTGCCGCTGCTTCGGAGACGCGGGCGCAGCTCTACGGCTAGGTCGAACTCGCCACTGAGCGGCCCAAGGTCATGCACGACGAAGCCGGGCTCGACTTGCTGTTTCGGAAAGAGGGCATGGCATTCCAGATGGTGCCGAACGGCGGCAAGATCACCGAAAGAGCGGTCGCCAACCTTCGGCGGCTGCGCCAAAAGCTGACGGCCACCGGGCGCGGTCTCAGCCCAAGCTTGAAGACGCGCGCTTGATGGCCCCTGTGGACGGTATATACTAGCGGTATAGAATTTTTGGGAGTGAGAGATGGGTATTGCCGCCAAACGAAAAACCTCGCTCACCCTGGATGCGGCTTTGCTGGATTCAGCAAGAAGCCTCGGGATCAATGTCTCGGCGGTCGCGGACACGGCCTTGAAGCGTGCTGTTGAGGAGGTCCGGCGAAGCAAGTGGCTCGACGAGAACGCGGATGCCTTCGCTGCCCAAGCGGAATGGCACGAACGGAACGGTCATCCGCTGGCGAAGATCATAGCGTCGCCCGTGAGTGCTTCGTGGAAGGGCTGAGCCGTTTCGACGTCATGGAGTATGACGGTGTCTTGATGGTCGTGGTAGAGAGCGACCTTTTGCCACCGGACCCTTCGATCGTGGTCATTCCTCTGCTGTCCGATTATCCCGCTGTCAGGCATCTGAACCCTGAAATATGGATTGAGAGGCGCCGCTTCATCTTGGCGACACGCCTGATCGCGGCCGTGCGCAGGGCAAGTCTGCGACGCAGGGGAACCGTGGCAGATCAAGGAGACCTTGTGACCCGAGCAATCGATGTCCTGATGGCTGGAGTCTAAAGGATGATCCACCGGCCACGAGGCGGGGTCTTTTGAAAGTCGTTGCCGAGGCAGTAAAGGCGCATTTCGAGCAGATCCTCGGACGCAAGGATGACGTGCTCGAGGTCTACCCGTTCCGCAATGCCGACGAGGCGCTCGAAACTTGGCGCGCGACAAGCGCCCGACCCGAACTTTGCTTTGCCTGAAGGCGGTGCCGGTAGCCCGGAGCCTGTGCTTCCGGGGCAATCTCGTCGTGGCTTGTCGACCCTGTGAGGTCAGCGCGGCGTACTACTCGCCAAGCGTCATCTGGCCGCCACGGATGTCGATCTTTTCGATGTTGTAGATGCCCGTATCGCCCTCGCGAGCAGGAAGGGCCTGAAGGGGGTTCGGTCGGATCCCGTTCGGCGCGGCCTGCCAAACGGATTACAGGCCCCACAAGACCGCGTTCAGGCCGTCCATGACTTTTTGCCCCTCGGCCGGCGACAGGCGACAGACAGGTTTCATATGCCGCATTCGCTGCGCCTCTACGGTGAGAGGCATATGCGACCGAACGCGGTACGGCTCGTCCTCGATCTGGATATCGACGGTGAGCTTGCTCAGCGCCGGGAGCGCGCCGGATGGCAGGATCGGCACCAGAACGACCGTGTTGAGTTCCAAGAGGTGCTCGGCTTGGACCACTGCATAGAAATCGGCGCCGATCTTGAAGACGTCAAACTTCTGCATCTGGCCACGGATGGTTCAGGGCCAGATGCGATCCAGGGACACCTCTTTTCTCGATATGCTCCGCCTCGGCGGAGAGGGCCGCTTCATTCTCGCGAAACCATGCAGCAGCACGCTCCTCGGGGCTCCCGGTCGCCATATCGGCAGCGATAAGGTCCTTGATATACGCGGTAGCGTTCGATCTCCTGATCGCGACCCATGCCATCAACCTGTCTTTTTCGGGCTGATCCATTCTGATTGTAAGGTTCGCCATCAGTGCCTCCGCTGCGGACGTCGCACTAACAAATGTAGTCTGATGTGTGTGCGCCGCAAGGTGGCTGTCGCGCGGATCGGAGTCCGTCGGGTCAGCCAGCGTGCAGTTCATTGTAAGGACGCCGGGACCCACTCGAGATCAGCTTGACGGCCTGAAGTTCCAGGGGAGGAGTTCGCCGACCCTGCTCTGCGGATGGCAGGTGGCGGAGGCGGTGGCTTCGAGTGTTGCCTCAAGGTAGGCGAACGGCTCGACGTCGTTGCTCTTCGCGGTCTCGATGAGAGTGAATCGTCCCGGTTTTGCTTTTCTCCGGGCAAGCCGGGGCGGTGCAGATCTCCAGCCGTCACCCCCCTTGCAGCATGGACTGCCTCCATGCAGGGTCCCCCTAGTTGTCTTAGCTCTAGCAGGATTGCCATGCGGTCTACCTCGGTCACGGCCATGCTCACCGCCCTTGCGCAGGCTTCCGATCCAATGGCGCAGGCCTCGGCGTTGAAACGGTTCGGCCGCGCGCTTCTGGAGAGGCAGGACGACGCGGCCGCGCTGCTGGCACAGGTGGCCGGCAGCGCGATTGGCGACGACGACGAGCGCATGAGCCAGCTGCTCAGCACGGTGCTGGACGAGGCCCGGATGGCGCGGGAGAACGGGCAGCGACAGGGCGCTCTCTTTATTGATGCGCTGGAGGCGCAGCTCGGCGAACTGGTCGCATCGAATGATCTGACATTCAGGGGGAGCCTGGCGGTCTCGGGGGCTTGGATCCGCGCGGGCCTGACCCCGCCCGACATCCTCGCCGCGCGGCAGGATGCCTTCACCGACGCGGTGGAAGACGGCGAAGATCCGGCCGCTCTGGAGACCTTGCTCGACGGCTTGATCGGTAGCCTGACGCGGGAGCACGGCGGCAATGTCTCGGTCCTCCACGCCCTGTTTGCCGAGATGCTGCCCACCGTGCCGCCCGAGGCGCGCCGCGCCTTGGTCCGACTTGCCGTGGCGCGGCCAAAGGAGATCTTCGCTGAGCTTGGCTGTGCCTGGTTGCTCGATCCCAACGCGGACATCCGCTTCGGCGCAGTGGAAGGCTTGGCGGACCGTCTGGCGGCGGGAACGGCCTCGGCAGAGATGCTGACCCGGCTCACGATCCTGCGGAGCTGGCTGGCGGATGCGGCGCTGCGCGACCGGCTGGACGGCCTTGTGCGGGAGGCCATGCGCAAGGGGGTGGCGGGCGCGGCGCGGGAGCCGGAGCGCAAGCTGCACCGGATCATCGCCAGCCCGGTCGACGGCTCGGGCGCGCAGAGCATGGCGGCGGCGGTGCAGGCAGGGGGAACCCGCAGCGTCGCCGTGGTGCTGCTGAAGCAGGGGTTCGGCGTGAAGGATGCCTATGTGCTGCCCTGCGACAGCGCCACCGAGCAGCGGCGCATTCTCGCCACCCTCACCGATGAGATCGAGGCGCTGGATGTGCCGCGTGCCTACATGGAGCAGGCGCTCGGCATCGCCTTGGGTGAGGGGCTGGAGGCGGGTCTGGCACCCGTGCCGGGACTGGTGGATGTGGCGCAGGCCTGCGGCCTCGCCGAGTTGCGCCCGTTGTCCGCCTCGGTCGAGGACATGCTGGACTTGGCGGATCCCGAGGGCCGCGTTGCCAGTCTGACGGTACAAGCCCGGGGCCGGCTGATTACGGCCAGCGAACATTGGCCTGATGCGTATCCGGTCCTGGACAGCTGGTTCGAAGACAGCGACGAGATCGTGGTGGCGCTGGAGAGTGCTAAGTCCCATACCGCGCTGACCCGCAACATGTGGCGCCTGCTGGAAGATCGTCGCGCGCACTGGACCGCCGTCATCGCCCGCAATGCGCTGCTGCTCAGCGCCGCGGGAGCGGACCACGCGGACGAATTCATCGCGGTCGCCGCCGCGCTGAAGGACGGGCGCGACCTCAAGAAGACCCCGGTGATGACCTTCATCTGCAAGCAATCGATCATGGTCTGGATGGACCGGCGCGAAGAGCCTGACGGTCCTTTCGATGCGTCTCCCGATATGTCGTTCGCCTCGTCGCCCAGGGCATCTGCGAAGAGGACGATGCCTCACGCCGCGCCCGAGGAGGCGGGCGAACTGGGCAAGCTGTTGCATCCGGTCGGGCTGACCGAGCCGTGGCTCGAGGGCTATCTGATGGGGGTCTGCACCGCGCCGCTCTTCGTGGCGCCGCCCGATTGGCTTAGCCCGCTGATCCACCTTGTCGGGCCCAGCCTGAAGACCGAGAAGAAACTGACCCGCTTCGTCGACCTGCTCATGCCGCGCTACAACGGGGTCGTCTCGACCCTGCAGGCGCCGGATCAGGATCTGCTCCCGGCCGACATCCCGCTGATCCCGATCTGGGCGGACGGCTACCTGACGGCGTGGGAGGCGACGAAGCCCAGCTGGCCTGCCAAGGCGCTGGGGGCGAAGGGCAAGTCGATCCGCAAGGCGCTCGAGCAAGCCACGGAGGGCCGGATCGACCCGACCGTATTCCAGGTCACGTTGCCGGCCTGGCTGAGAGAGCGCTTCGCCGCGCAGAAGATGTAGCGAATGCCGGCAGGCTCTCTTACGGACAGCCGTCGGCACAGACACGTCCGCCCGTTCTGTCGACAGCCTCGCATATGCGGCACCTGTCGAGTGGCCACGCGCGACGGCCCTGGTGGCGCCACTCCAGTAGCTGGCATTCGGCGGCGCTTCTGATCCGTTCTGGAGATCACGTTCAGGTCTTGTCGCGCTTCAGCCCGTCTAGGCTTTGAACGAGACAGCGCGCCTGCCAGCACCACTGGCGCGTTCGAGCGCATGTTCTGACAGCGGCGAGATTTGCGGACGTGGCGCCGACGATCCCAAGGAAAAACACGAACGGCAAACACCAGGTGCCCGCACGAAGGGCGTCCTTGTACATCGTCCCCGTGGACGAGATCTCACAACGGGTTGTGGCGTGGGCGACACCCTGCGAAGGGAGGGCGATCCGGCGAAGCTGGAGCGCTGGGGTCTTTCCGGACCGTGAACGCGCAGCAGGTCCTCAATGACTTCAAGGCGCCCGACAGCATTCGGATATTGCGAAAAACTTTGGTTTGAGAGTTTCTCCAGGTCGCTCGAGAGCCATTTCTTGGCCTTCACCTATATTGTCGGGGTGGAAATCCGCATTGTTCACTTTTCACGCAAACGCTTTTGCCTGTCCACTCGTGGGAAACACCTGTCCATAAGTACTGTTCGCGAGGTCCCGGGATCCATCGGCGACCCCCTCTGAGGACCGATTTGGGGCCTTACCCCATTTGTTGTTCAGTCAAAACACCTGCTATCCATATCTTTATACGCGAAAAGCGTGCGCAAAATGGACATGCAAACACTTTGGGGCTGCGGTTACGGCCGGGGCGGCGCTTTCCAGGCGGCGGGGCGGTCGTCAGCCCAGCAATCACCGGGCATCTCACCCTTCGATTTCGTGCTGCAGGCCTTCCGATGTGCGGCATATCCTGCGGGCCGCATCGCCCTCCTTGCGAGCCGCCAGGAGGACTGATCCACTCACGCGCGGCTCTTGCCGAGCTGCGTCTTGGCGATGAGGATGGCCGTCCGGGCAGAGCTTGGAGATCCAGGCAAGCGTGCGGGCTTGTCGCCGGTGCGCGCAGCTCCGACCGGTCAGAGATCTCCCGATCGGATCCGCGCCTCGTAGGCGTCGAGCATGACCTCGAGGGGATCCAGGCCGCCGAGGGCCTCAGCGTCGCGACGGTAGGTCATCGGTACGCGCCCCGCCTGGCAGAGGATCGCCTCGCCGCGCATCGCGCGTACATGCCAGATCCCCGCGTCAAGCCGTGCCTCGATGCGGCAGAGGTCTCCATCGTGCTCGAAAACGCGTTCCATCTGATCCTCCCGTAGGTTGAGCCCACCCTGACAGGGGGGGGGCGTCGAAGAGTAAATCCGTCAAGCGGTTCAAAGCAACTCCTCGACCGCTCGCGAGCCATGTCGATGCTGATGCGTGTGCGCCTCCCGCGAGCGCCGTGGACGCACCACTGCGGTCGTCAGAGGTCGGCTGCATCTCGACGCCGGACGGCGGCAGAAACCCTTGCTCTCGATCGGGAAGAACCACCTTTTGTTCGGAGCCGCTCGGCCGATCGGCACGGGGCCTGCCATCAGCGCGTGTTCCGTGCTCCGGATCTGCCGGCTGTCGTTGACCTTGACCCTGACCGCGGCCTGTCGGACGCCGCAATCTTGTTCGCGGGGCTCTCGAGAGCCGCAGCCGCTCTCACGCCACCGTCGTCGAGGTGGGTGGGACCATGGTAGAGTGTAGCGAGGTCTTCATCGCGCTTGTCTGATGAGGATGTGGCAGGGAGCGATCTGGCGGAGGCTGCCTCCAGAGGCATCTGTTCCGCTGCCAGTTCGGGTTGGATGGCCATGCATGAGGACGGTCCTGCAGGCGCGGTCGGCGGCATTCGTACAGGTGTTTTGGCGCTCACGAAAGCGTCGGCCGTCGCGGTGGTCTACGCCGTGCTGGGCGGCATGCTCTCTACCGCTGCCCGGAGGTCTCACAGCTGCCGCAGATTGTGCTCGATGCTGCGCCGGCGGAGGTATCGGGCCGACCGGCAGGTTGCAGCCGCTTGCCGCTAGGCCGCTTGGCGGCGACGTGGAGCTTGCGCAGACATGTTGCCACCCGGCCAGGCCCCGTGCGCGGTTAAGCGTTATCAGGCAATGGAGTCGCGCTCGAGCTGACCCGGGCCAAATTGGGTAAGGACCCCCGGGGGGGGTGAGAACCAAAAATTGAAAACAACCCCATGCACAGTAAGGAGAGACAGGGTATTACCGCTTGTTCGGCGACATAGCAGGCGGCACGATCGTTCTCATGACCAAAGATGAAAAGATGCCAGAGCCCCAGTTCCGGCCAAAAAAGCGATCGGCGGCAAAGCTTCTCTCAAGCGAGGCGGCGCTGCCGACGGATGATCGAACCTATGAGGTGCGCAAGATCAACGAGATCGGCGAGCTGATCTGGATGCCCGAAAGCCTGTCGAAGTCCGAGCGAAACGCGCGCCTACTTCGGGCTGTCGAGCTTTACGAAGGGTTGGAGCCAGAAGGTGCGGCCGAGGGCATGCTGGCGGCGCAGATGGTCGGCACGCATACGGCGGCGCTCGAATGTCTGCGGCGGGCGGCGTCTCTGGGCCAAAACGACCGGACCCGGGACTCGAACCTCAAGAATGCCCAGAAGCTGATGACGCTCTACGCGCAGCAGATGGCGGCGCTTAACAAGCATCGGGGCCGCGGCCAGCAGAAGGTGACCGTCGAGCATGTCCACGTGCATTCCGGCGGACAGGCGATTGTCGGCACCTATGAGAGACAGGACGAGCGCAAAGGGCAGGGGGCCGCACCACCCGCGCTGGAAAACACACCGGAGGTGCCGCTCGCGCCGCAGGAGGCACCGGTGCGGTCAAAGACCCGGAAAAGGTCATGAGCGGGATGCATCCGCGCAATACCGGGCCGATGCGGGAAAGCCCGCGCTGCGGAGCGCAGACGCGCAAGGGTACGCCCTGCCAGGCGCCGGCGGTGACCGGCAAGGCGCGGTGCCGGATGCATGGGGGCGCGGCGGACTCCGGTGCGCCTGAGGGCAACCGCAACGCCCTGAAACACGGGCAGTACACGGCAGAGGCGCGGGCGCTCAACGCGCATGTGCGCGATCTGCTGCGGCAGGGCCGCGAGGCGATCGAGGAAATCTGAGGGCTGGATGGTGGTCGGGCTGGCCGTCACTCGGCCGGCGCAGGCACGCGTCGCGTCAGGCCGCGCCGAAGCGGGCGGGACACCAGCAGACCGAGGCCCGACCCGATGAGGAGCCCCAGTCCGTCGGCCAGAGCATCCCTGGGGTCGGCACTGCGCCCCACGAAGGGTTGCAGGACCTCAATCAGCACGCCGTATAGCGCCAGAACCGGCAGCAGGACCCACAAAAGTCGCGGCGCAAGCGCGGCCACGGGCAGAGCGAGTGCGGCAAAGGCGATCAGGTGGTGGTGTTCGTCGCTGCCGGGCATGACTGCGGGAGCGCTCAGGGGTATTAGCGTCAGAATGCCGATGACGAGAGCCAAAAGCGCCGTAATGAGCAGGGCAATCCAACGGCCGCTGGAGGCAAAAGCATGAAGCAAGGGGCTACTTCTCTGGTGGAGGCAGGGAGATGCGGATGCCAGGGCGGTCCTCAGGAGTGCCGATAAATTCGATGCCAGCAGCTTCCAAAGCTTTGCGAACTGCCTCGAGCGTCGAAGCATTGGCTGAGGGGACACCTTCGCTTGCTTCCATGCTCACTACAGTACGACGGGAAACACCACTTATTCTGCCAAGGTCTTCCGCAGACCAGCCGAGAGCAGAGCGTGCCGCACGAATTTGTACTGAAGTAAGCACTTGACCCCCATGTAATATTGCCCAATATGAGCAATATGTTGCATAAAAAGAGCAATATTGCCGCGCTGGACTGGCGCGCAGAGTTTGCCCGGTTGGAAGGTGCCTACGCCCCCGCGACCATGCGCTCTTATTACAGCGACGTGGAGATCTTCGTCCAGTGGTGCAAGGAGGAGGGCGTCACAGCTTTCCCTGCGGACGTCGCGACTGTCTGTGCTTTCCTCGAAGCACAAAGCCCGGGATTCGCTCCTTCGACAGTCCGACGACGAGTCTATGCGATCCGCAAGGCGCATCGGCTGTTACGTCTGCCGGATCCGACATGGGACGAAGAGATCAACCTTTCGCTTCGGCGCGTCAGGCGCGCCAAGCTCTGTCGGCCAAAACAGGCCAAGGGACTCACCCGTGCCTATCTTGACCGCTTCCTCGCGGCTCAACCGGATACGCCATGGGGGCTGCGTAACCGCGCCATGCTGTCTCTCGGCTATGAGTGCCTGACGCGCCGTTCCGAACTCGTTGCCCTACGCTCCGAAGATCTGCTCTGGCGCGATGATGGGACGCTGCGCGTGATGATCCGCCGCAGCAAGGCCGATCCATTCGGGCAGGGGCGTATCGCATTCACCTCCTCCCGTAGCCGAGATCTTGTCGATGCTTGGCTCGCCTGGCGCGGGCCGAACATCGACGCCCTGTTCTGTCCGATCTATCAGGGTAAGGCGATCCAGCGTTCGCTCAGCTGCACGAGCGTCAAGCGCCTGATCAAGGAGGCCGCAAGCGCAGCCGGACTCGATCCTTCCATTGCCGCCGACTTCTCCGGGCATTCCCTTCGGGTCGGAGCCGCACAGGATCTGCTACGGGCGGGGCAAGACACAGCCTCGATCATGCGGGCAGGCGGCTGGAAATCAGTCAATGTGCTGGCTCGCTACCTTGAGCAGGCCGAACAGAACGTGTGGACTTAAGGCTGGGCCGCGAGAAGAGCTAGGGTCAACTTGAGCATGAAATCAAGCAGTCGAATGTGCCCATGTATCAGGCCTCTTTGCCGGGCGACTTGCCTTCATGGCCGGCATGGCTTTCGCAGGTCAGGTTTATAGCTTTTTACGAAAGCTATCTTCGTCGTCAGTCATCGCTGCACGGCATTGCAACATCTATTTGGCAAAGTCGACGCCGACGATTGATGATTTCTTCATAGCTCAATCCAACTGATCTGGTCCAGGGTATCGTGGTGAAAGCGCCGCCAGGAGGGGCGATCCCATCCAGACCGTACGCCTGCCGGACCCAGTGCGTTGCCTGATATGATTTCATGAGCGCCGAATTCTAGAGTTGTAGATCAATTTCTGGAAGTAACTTGGGGAAAGGCGCATGATAAGGCGAGCTGTGGGGAAAAACCACTTCCATGATATCCCTTCAAGCCGTCGTCCGCCCTCCACATAGCAACGCCATTCCTCGATAGCTTTTGATGTGCTACGACGCTCCCAAAAATTTCTGTCGATCTTAAATTCGTACAATGGCTCGTGAACATTGTCGAATGTTAAGCCTAGCTCCACACACCTAAACCACAAGGCTATATCCTCATTGTTTTTCTTATCTGGATAGCCCTCGATTTTATCTATTGCACGGCGACGGAAGCATACGGTTGGATGCGCTACAGGCACTCTCCAATAAATCCGATCGCGAGCCTCCTGCGGCGTGCGCGCGAATTTTACTTCGCGATGCGTTCCTGTGTCTGTATCGATTTCTACTATATCGGTGCCAAGAATATCGACTTCTTCTTTCTGCAGAAGGTAATTAATTTGGGTTTCATATCGGGCGGGTCTCGATATATCGTCGGCATCCATCCGGAAAATGAAGTCCTCATCCTCAAGGTTCCTGATCAAGAGGTTTAGGGCGCTAGCTAAGCCAGAATTTTCTTTGATCCGATGCACCCGGTAGAGTTGCGGCTCTAAGTCGATAATCTCCTCGTCGATGTCGGCGGAAACGGGGCCGTCAACTGCGAGATATATACGCGATTGAACTTCCGTAGAAAACTGCTGAGCTAGAACGGACTCGACCGCAGCCCGGAAGTCTTTGGGATTGTCGCCATTGTAAACTGATATTAATGTCGCTATTTTGCGCATTGCCTATAAGCTCCGTAAAGGTTTAAATTTTCCGCCCTAGGCTCCGGATCCTTAACAGGCTGCTGAAGTAGTCTGGCTTGAGGGGCGCTGTTCCTGTCGGCGCGATCTGAAGGCAGAGCTCGGCGGCTGCGAGGCCGGGTTTTCTGGCTGC
>JACLAD010001935.1_pt1 | contig 11911 bp, 2 predicted proteins | sample 8027901 | NCBI WGS metagenome assembly JACLAD01 (sample SAMN15725071, study PRJNA655200) | protist metagenome | isolation source: fluorescence activated cell sorting (FACS) single amplified genomes of... | place: Spain: Blaines Bay Microbial Observatory, Mediterranean Sea | collected 2016-07-05
ATATAAATAAGTTAAAGTTTAAGTATTCGAGTGCCACAGCCATGGGCACGGGCGGCGGTGTGACCCTCACTGTGCGAAGCGTCAAGGAGTGCTTCGGTACGTTTAAGCTACCTAGCACTGCAGAGCTTGTTGTGAAGCGCTGGCAAACAAACTGCGTGTACTTTGCGGCCAACTACCTCATCATCCTTCTCTTCGCTTTCTTGCTATATGCTGGGGCTGGTTCGCGTGTTGCCTTGATTTCAGCCATTCTCGTGGTTTTCGCACACTGCACATGTAAGACGCGCACAATCTCTTCGAAATTTCGCTCTTTCCTATCACGTCGCACCTGATACAAGTTGTGCTAAATTTGATTTGACACCTGAGAAATTGTGGAAGGCGCTACGCCAGGGCAGGCCCTCGGGATCCAATCCATAATCCATGAATCTTGAGATTTGTGCTGGACTCGCGCGAACAGCCACATGTTTTGCTCGTCTAATTGCTTCCATGGTCTTGCTGTGGCTCGAAACGCACGGGATAGGAAGACGACTTTATTACCTACCCTTCCCCAGAGACCGTAGAGAAGTAGAGAACAACCCAGAACTGCTAATGACTTGGGTCCGACGCAGCGGTCTTATTCCGGACAGTGCATGCAATTTAAACCTCGAGTTTGTGGCGCCGTCGCAGCAGCGAATTGCTGATGTTGGGAAGGTCCAACGTGTCTTCCTCGTCACGGTTTCTTGGACGGAGGCTTCAGTACAGAAATCCATAACTATGTGTGTCAAAACAGGTCGTTTTAGGGGCCCATACATCATACAGCTCTTTCTTGCGGCGATCGGATTCCAAAGTCGGGAGCAAGCGTTTTACACCCACATTGCGCCAGTTCTGAAGAAACAAGGTGTTTACATCCCTGCATGCCACGCATCGGGCATATCCCCGCTACTGACGCATACCTTTTTCCTTCTCGAAGCGCCCCCAAATGTCGTTGTGTTCAATGAAGGTGCTGAGCAGGACACAGCCTTGCGCCATGCGGCACTCGCGGTTTTTCTGCGGGAGGAGGCCCGTGTTCATGCAGCATTCTGGAAAAAAGGAGCAGACGACAGTAGGTTGCGAGAGCTGGGAGGTTCGATATTGTTGGGAGTCATAGAAACCTCGGCTGCGCTACGAGATCATAAAAATCTACTAACTGCGGCATTGAAGTTTGCCACTAGATGCTGCCCCCAGTCTCTGGTCCACGGCGATGCACGACTGGGAAACGCGCTTTTACACATGGCCGGAAACAGATGTACCTTGGTTGACTGGGAAGTGGCAGCACCTGGAACCCCAATATTTGACATTTTGTATTGTATTTGGCTCTGTCAAGATGGTGATGCCGTGAATTCCTGTATGAACGTGACGGGGGGATCTTCACTTCTTTCCCAGTCGGACTGGGAGCTTGTTCAAGTGTGGAAGGAGGAAGTAGAGAGGCAACTTTTACGACGCCATGGCGAAGGGTCGAACCCCGGTTCTACCATGACTACGATGTGGAATGACTTTGCTCCCCTTTCTGAAGAAATTGCTGTCGTGAGTCTCCTCCTCGCTGCTTATGTATGGGCAATAGGCGCAGCAGGCTTTGGTGAAGTGTGGAAAGGCGGTAACAATCAAGAAGACCTGGAAGCATGGGCCCGTCGCGTGAAGAGGCGCGTAGCCTCTTTCGCAAAAAATACGGCCTCGCACAAGGTAATCGCACGATGTCTGGTGAGAGCCAGTCACGATCTCGATGTCGATGGTGGGAGCACGGATATATTTTCTTTTGCCCAAAGACTGGCACAAGTGCAGAAATTTTTAGCGTCGGCTTGTAGTGCACAACTTTGGACCGAAGGTCGCAAAGACTCTGAAAAATCCCAGATGCACACCCATAAAAGCCGCCGCACTCGAACGCGTTCAAAACAAAGAATAAGAACCCCGCTGGCTGCAAGTCACGCAAAGCGCTGCACGGCGACCAAGACCGCACCAATTCAGATCATTGTTGTCGTTGCTACCGTCGCTGCGACCATTGCTGCGATCGTGGAGAAATACCGACTTGCCTGTTATGCTTTTTTCCTTACTGACGTGCACGTTGCTGCACGGCCAACGCTAGCTGTGCTTCTTGCTACTCTCACCGCGGCTTGGTTGTGGCCACGTCGGAAGTTGTTGCTACCTTCCTCCAACGTAGTACGTGCTCCTGCACACAGCAATCTTACCCGATCCCAGCTAAAACGCCGCCGAAGAAAGGTTCGATCCATGGCCGTAAAAGTGTCAACTCAGGCTCAGCCCGTGAGGGTCGGAAGTCTCGTGTACTACACCCCTTCTATTGTGGGAAAACCAGGTAGGCGCGCCTGGCATGCTGATAATCCCTGTTCCGCGGAAACAATTAAAGTGCTACACCGCGCATCTCGCATCATTGTTATCGACAAGCCAGCTCCGCTCGCTACAATGAAGTCGGAGCAGTACCGGAACACGAATCTTCGTTCCCGGCTGAAGTGTCAGCTGGGCATAAGTGGAAGGCTCTCCACATTACACCGGCTTGATATATGCACAACGGGAGTCTTGCTTTGCACTTCCGATAAGACTGCGGCCCGTCATTTCCTAGCAAATATTCGGAATCGTAAAGTCAAAAAAATTTACGTCGCTAAAGTTATTGGTAAATTTCCTTCCCGGCTGCAAATTCATGGCGAGCGCCTCCTTGAGTGCTGTGAACCTGTTGATGGGAAACCAGCCCGCACAATCTTCAAGCTCGTTGAGACTTCCACGTCATCCTCGGGCGCGACCCGCAGTGTAGTCCTGGCGATGCCTTTCACAGGACGTAAGCATCAAATTAGAATTCACCTCGCTGCCATGGGACACCCAATTGAAAACGACCCTGTGTACAATTCTGACGTAGCCACACACCAGCAGTTTGTGGAAAAGTGGAAATCAGGCGAGCTACTTGGATGTCCGTGTACAGGCAGTCCGTACCAAGACGACAGTGAGAAAACACTGGAGCGTATGTTTCGGGATGCGGTGAAAAGGAGCGAGAAGTCAGCTTTATTGCCCGGTGAGCCAAAAGATGCAGTTGATGCAACACTTTTGCGACGTCACATTCTCGCGTTTCAACCATCTTCGTCAGCAGATGAAATACCCCCATGGTATGCGCAAAAGGTTTGTACCTCGCCGATTTCCCTGCATGCGTGGGTTTATTGTGGCGAAGGCGGCTGTTTTTCGGACGACGACGTGAAAGCGTGGCTCTTTAAAGCCCCCTTGCCTTTCTGGGCACGCGGTTCTAAAACAAACCGCGATTGGTTCACATTACTCGCAAACACTGTCGGCAGGCAATTTTTGGAAAATGTAAAGATTTACAACCACTGGGTGGCAAGTAGTGAGAATGAAAGTGACAGTGAAAGTGAAAATGCAAGCGTACATCTGACAAATCAGATGATTGCAAATATGTAATTCAATGCGATTTGGGAATGTTGTATGACTCATCCATTGTGGGGGTTATGTGTTATACATTTTATTCTTAACAGTATACTTAATACTTATACTACCTTATACTTATAGCTTATACCTTATACCTTATACCTTTTACTTTTACAGTTACAGTTACCAGTTACAGGTTAGTTTCCTAAGATTTAGGCTTTTATCACCGAGCGAGTGGAGCAGAACTCAATGACATCAGCAGGCTTTAAAAAGTTTGGTATCACAAGGACTATTTCTCGTCTATGTAATCGCATCTTTTCATATATCATTCTACACTCCGAGCGTGTGGCACCACCAGCAATATAGACGATGATCCTGGGCTCGCAAGAGCCTAACCCTTCGAATGCCGCTTGTCCTGCGATTTTCTCTTCTTCTCCTCTCCCACCCGTCTTTTCCTCTGTCAGATCATCTTTGGAACCGGGGCTGCTCCTGTCTTCTTCGGCGATGAATTTTTTCCTCGTAGACCGTGGTCGTCGTCCGTGTCTATAGTCCTTTGAGGGAGTTTCGCTAGAGTCTGCATACGGGAAATCATTTTGATTTATTGTCCCCATGGCAATTGCATCCAGAGTTCGTGCTAGCCAGGGTTGCCTCGTTCGAGTAATATATCTGTTTTTCTTTTGACGTTCGATGTGATATGCTAGAGTCTTTTTGCTGTGGGAGAGGCGTTTTCCACTTGCTGCTTCTGACTGAAGAAGAATGGATTCCAAGGTGAGGAGTTTCTTGATCCTGGACGGCAGATTTCGAAGAGTTTCCACCGGGAGACATCTTTCGCAAACATTTACAAGAGACTCCCACTCGCTACTCGTCACACCATCAATCTCCGCAAGGAAAATCAAGAGAACTCGAATGATGTCCTCCTTCCTCCATTTATCGACGGCAATGGCGTCTTTGAGCTTACCAACGACAAATTTGATCAGAGCTGCGGTGGATTTCACAACTTTAGCATCGTCTGTAACGAAAGAGACTATGGTCTGCTCGAGGTCGGATATGACTTGCAGATCACGTGCTTTGAAGGTCTTCGACAGAAGCAAGGCAAAATGTGTGTGAATCTGATACTGTTCCCAAGTTTTTTTGTATTCTGGCATGGTTCGAAGAATCTTAAACAGTTCCGCAGTTTTCAGAGGCGTCGATGAGCCGTCTTTCCGATATGTGAAGGCGCCCGATCGAGCTACTCGAAGGAGAGCGTCGTGAAGTGTCTCACTGACCTCTGAAATATGCATGTGGCGAAGTTGAAGCCAAAATGGGTCAGATGAATTTGGTTCTAAGCACTTAGATGCATCATTTGGGTCGGAGATCATGGAACCTTTCTCCTTTTCTGGCAGAAGGTCGTGCAACATTGCTTCATAAGTAAACTCGTGGACAAGCGCTGCAGTAACATCGCAGCTGCGGTCGACAACAAGCAAAGTTCCGCGCATATGCTCGCCACCGTGTCTCCCGGTTTCTTTATCGTCGCCCCCATCTCCCCAGTACCATGCACTGTTGCCTTGCTTTTCAGACCAGAGAGAAGCTAGATCTGCCGCAATGCAGTTACCCACATCTCGCGCGACAGGAGACTTTCCTGCGATCCTGACGTATGGACGTTCGTGCAGCGACAAGAGAATGGAAAGGATCCGCCTCGTTACCACTTTAATCCTTTGTGTGCGCACATTTCCCTCAAGATTGTATATGCTTAGGCATGGGTGTTCCATAGAAAGTGACGCTACGTGACTTTCAACAGCTAAGTAGTCTACGTGAGCCTCAACACAGCACAGCATGCGACGCCTGAGGCCAGTGCTACCGCTGAGCTTCTGTGCCAGGACGTCAGACAATTTTGTCGTAAAAACAAGCAGAGCTGCGCTGTACGTGAATTCTTTTCCTGTAAAATCTGCAATTATCGCGTCGACAGACTTCTCACTCGGCTCCACAAAGTATAATGCTGGAACCCCCTCGAGGGGCTGGCGCTTTTTATAAAGATTCTCAACCATGGCGACGTCGTGACTTTCCATAACTTGCGACAGAGTCATGGACGCGGACAGTACTTTCGCACCCCTGGGATCGAGGACCAGCACCCCGTACTGGCCATCGCATTTGTTTCCCAGAAGTTCTAGAATGTCGTCGTTGATCCTCTTCCTCGTAATTGCCTCGAGGCTCTGTCGTGCCCATTTCCGCATAGGGCCTCTATCGGGCTTCACCCCCGCTATCCAGCCAGTAGGACGACTCTGCTCTGGAGGTTAAAAAAGTTGCATGCCAGATTCGGAATTTTTTCTCTAGGGGAGCTACGGGAGATTGCTCATTTAAAAATGAGCTTTGTCCCCAGACGGAACTCTGCCAGTTTTTAATAAATTTAAAATTGTCCACGATTCCTGACGATTCCTTCATTCTCAGTTCAATTTGTCAGGAATCAGGTATTCCACAAAAGTGTGCATCAGGTAACGGTGAACGCGTCCTTTGGTGACATCATGGAAAGCATCCGCCGCGTTCTGCTTGGCGTGGCGAGGAACGCTGGGGGTGGATTCGATGACCGTTCTGAGATTTCTGCGGTATTCCACGACGACAACGAGGACGAGGAGGAGAGTGACGAGAGTCACTACTCATCTGAAGATGAAAATGTACCTTGCATGCGTGATAACTGCCCTCACTGCTCTGCGGGGTCGGATAAAGTAATGAGCGCAGAAGGTTTCCTTGACCGCGATTACTGGAAGGGCAAGGAAGTCGCTTGCTGGTTTGTGGAAGAGCATGCAGGGTGCACCGAGAAGGCTTGTATTGACTACTATGCAAACACTCAGGTGAACTCTGCCTTCAAAGGCACGTGCTCATTTCTTATCACTGGGTGGAAGTCTATGGGCGATCTCCTTCAAAGTCAGGAAAGCGGGGAGAAGACTACAGTGCCTCTCCGAAGTAGAAAAACGCGCAATCGAAAGAGGAAGAAGAAAAAGACTTCCACAGGCGTTGAAAGATACCTTCGCAGCGAAGATGACTACTTTGAACATGTTGCAGTTGTTGCGTCCGACAAACTGCCAGGAGGTGGCGGCGTGGTGCTGGCGTCGCGCGAGGGTGTCGTGGTGCAGGTTGCACGCGAAGTGTCAACATCCGCTGCGGGCAGCAATTCATCCGAAGCAGTGAAAATAGCCGCCGTTAAAAGGGAAGGGCCTCTGCTGGTTGCTGCTATGGAATCGGAAGTACTCATTGTTGAACATGGGAAACTTCACTCCTGGGAGTGGGGTTTCACCAAGCCAAAAAATGCGATTAGCGAGGTCATGCCGCATCCCCGGTGCCAGGAACTAGGGATTGACGGTTCCACCATCTTGGAAATTAGGTCATCTCGCCTTCGAGCTGTCCTGCGAACGGCAGAGGGTGGCATCACGACGTTTTTGGACCGTTCGCTCAATTTCCTTCTCCCTTCGACACGTTGTCAGTTGGAGTGTCCACTCAGATGCTTTCCTTCCATATCTTCAAAGGATCGGTCGAGTTCAATAGCATCTCTCGACGTGTCTGATTCGACTGTCCTCGTCACGACGACATCCGGTCAGATTTTTTACTGGTCGGTTCCGCGTGCAGACGATTTCTTTCAGAAGAACGAAGGTGACGAGTCGCAAGCATCCTCCTCCACAAGCACAAGTACAAACGAAAGCGCTAGTACACGCCCCCATCGAATGGAAAGTGAAGCAAAAGTATCAATTGGGCATGAGGTTTACGATTCTAATTCACTGCGAGGCGCAGCTGTGTTTCGCGCAGGTGTATGCTCTTGGGAAACGGTCGGTCAAATTGTGAGTGATTGCGTTCAAGATGGAAGCTTCGCGGTGGTCGAAGGCGATAGAGGGGAGTTGCGTGAATCGTCAGGTTCAGATGACGGTGAAGCTCAGAGTCAAATGAAATGGACGACGGCAGAGTGCCGACTCCTCTCATTGCCACCACCAATCGGTAAGGTTGTGTCTATTGATGGTCCTTATGCGATTGTGCGTGAGAGAAATTCCTCGTCGTTAAAGGTTTTTTCGTTACATGGACTTGTGGCCCATTCCAGAGGAGCCGGCTTTCTGCCCAAGTCGGGAGAATCTTTTGAGGAAAGTGTTAAGTGCTTTGCACAGGCATCCATCGATGCTGCTGGAGACGTATTCGACCGCGAGGTCGAGCGTCTCTGGAGCAAATTCAAGAGGGATAAACGAAGCTTTTCGAATCCAAAAACAAGCTTTCGCTTTTTACACGCGAATGATCTTATCAAGTTTAATGCACCTAGCCTTTTCGGGTGCATGATGGGTTGGCGCAATCATTTTCGTCACCTTGCACCAAATAACAGTGCTGCTATCAGCGGAAAAGATATACGTCAATTGCTCGAGCGTATCGCTTCTGACAGAATGAACGATATGGAGTGGGTTGAGCTCGCAGCCAAGAAGCTAATGGAAAACTTACCCGCGCGGCGAATTTCCTTCGAGCAATTTTGCGCTGAAGCAGTCAGACTACCTAACATCGGTGACTGCTTTAGCAGGCTGCAGGGTCCCTTCTGGAGTGAACCTCTCTCGTTGACACCGCCGCTGCACATAATGGAATCCCCACGAGTTGCATCTGCAGTATTTGAAGGGCCACACCCATACCAAAACAATATGGACACGCGCAAGACTGTGGAGTTTCGAGGGGCAGATTACATTTCGATTACTTTCGATCCGAAGACCCGCACAGAATCTGGATGCGATTATGTGACATTCATGAAATCGGGGGAGACTGATCAGTACTGGAAAGGCCCGTATTCGGGCGCAACTGGTTCGAACTGGCCAGGAGTTGATGGCGCTAAACCTCTCAGAATTCCAGCTGCATCCTTCGATATCTGTTTTCACTCGGACGGCAGCTGCACTTACTGGGGGTGGAAGCTCACAGCCACGGCCCATTTTTCTAGTGGAGAAAGCGGTATAGAGGAAAAGGAGGTCGCTGCACTCGCTGCGCGTGTGAATGATGACACAGACACTATCGAAGTTGTTTGGAAAAAGTCCGGCCCCGCTACACCACTCGTCTACGTGTCTCACAGCGGGTCTCGAAATTCGAAGGTAGACGTCTTGAGGAGAAGTAGCAGTTCTCTAAACCCCCGCAAGCTCAGTTTTATGGGAGATTTACTTGTCGATGAGCACGGAAGCATGCTCTGCTGTACGTCTAATCAAGATAGCGGTGGAGCTCCTCCCAGATCAGGTTATGATAAGAGTATTTATCCGGATTTTGACCATCAATACAATTTCGGAGTTTATGGTCACATGACGGAAGAAGGACTTCGGCCCTGCAAAACATCCAAGTGCATGACTCCTATTCTTTCTTCTTCATCATCGACTCTCCGGCGAACATCGATTCAGGCGACATGCTTTAAACCTCTTACACTGCTTAAACATCCAAATGCAAGTGGTGGTCCACCGAAGCTGGAGAACATAATCGAAAATTGCGTCCGTCGAGTACTCGATGGAGACAAATCTGCATTGGAGAGGACTGCATTTGGGCTGAACTTTCTCCATTGGATTGCAGGCATCACAGATTCCTCACTGAGCGAAAAATTTCAGAATCTCCTTGCAGAACTCGCGGATGGAGTCCATAGTGCAGATGCAACCACTGAAATTCTTGTGAAACTTCTTACCAGCAAATCTTCAGCCGGACAAACACCATATCTAGAGGCGTTGAGAGTTGGAAACTCATGTGGCATTGCAAATAAGATGCATTCATTGATAATGGCTGTAGAACTTGCTCTTCGTGAGCAGAAACGGAGGAAGAGGCGACGTATTTCGAAACTGCCTGATGACGGACATATGCAAAGAAACAGTTTAAATTTCCTTCGAGATGCCTTGCTTGCGGAAGATTTGACTGGACACTCGGCTTTCACTCTGATTTTGCAACACTTCTGTTTCTTGCAAAATTCGTTGTCTGGCTCTGGTGATGTTGGGCCCATCATCTCGGAAATCAAGGATCTCGGTCAACAACTCCTTCGAATTTCTTGCGGAAATTCTCATCCGCAGCTTCTGTCTGAAGCTCTGTCCAAACCAGTCATTTCGGTCGCTCTTCATGCCATGATGCATGGTGTTTTTGAGCGTGGGTTTGATTTTCCCCAGATTTCAGGAACACCGTCGAACTGCAGTTGTGGCCTTCCTCTATCTCTTGCAGAATCTTCCAGATACGAAGATGACTGTTTTAAGTGTTGTCAATCAGTTGGAAGTGATTATGTCTGGAGATGTTTTGTTTGCCGCAGGACAATTTGCACAATCTGCTCTCCTGTCGCTGATGGGTTTCGCTGGGAAGAAGCGGAATGTGCCTTACTTCAGCCCATAATGGAACAATTGTTTCGTCGTGAGTATGTCTTGGATGCACTCGGATTGCCCCCCGCAGAGCTTCAAAGACTTCTACTCCTTCTGCTTTTCCGCGAGAAATATGTATGGTGTCAGTGGGCTGATGGCATCATTAAGTTGGCTGACCAGCTACGCGAGAATAATGATGACACAAATGTGGTAAGACCTTGCTTGGAAAAGTATTATACTGTCTTAGCTCGTTTGTATGTGTCGTTTTTATGTTCAGAACCGAACATGCCGTGTCTAAAAGATGATCTTCATGCCTATTCTGGCAACTCGTTCCAGCATCGCATAAGATTAATACTTCGATGCAAAGCTGCTTTCAACGCCTGTCCGGAATTCGCTTGCCTCAGCTTAGCTAAAAGTGCCAACATCGTATGGAATGTGTTTGTTGCAAAGCGTCATCTGCTGCCACATCGTAGAGAAAGTCCCTTCTTGTGTTTGGCTTCTCAAAGAACATTTTCTTGGCACGGTAATCGTACTCGAGCTGGAGAAGCAGTCAATTTGAGTTGGTGTACGTATGAAGACACCTCAGAGGATACAGAAATGCCTTTTGTGAACTCTGCTCTCGTCTTCTTTCGAATCTGCAAAATACTCTCTGAAACATTTTTAGGACAACAAGATATTCGACTTAAAAAACCGCTGAGCAAAAGGATGGAAAGACTCGTTTTGGGCATAACCAAAAATTTGCAAGCCGTCGCAAAAGTGTGTAGAACAGAGCTAGGTGAGCTTGCTGGCCAATATGCAGCCGGGCAGCGCGCCCAGGAGGTGCGTGATTTCCATGTCGGTGCAACGAATGAGACATTCACGTCGGAGAAATTGCTCCTGCAAGCCCTATCAGAAGGCTGCATGGAGGCAGATCAATTGCCGCTAATAAACCTTGCCTCCGAGACTTGGCGTTTCACTTTATATACCGCAGCTGGAATAAAGTGTTGGACTTCTACATGCCGGGGGCTCTTTAGTGAAGAACTAAACACCTTAAAGTTTGGTGCGCCTGAGGAGGCAATTTTGAATCATCTAGCCGTTGCTCAATGGCGTTTCGTGCTCGCACAAGAAGGATTGGCATCAGTTCTCGGGCTTGCTGTCTTGCCAGTTGGTCAAATGCTCAAGGAAACCGAATTTTATGAAAGTTTAGATGAATATCGAAGATTTCGACAGCTCGCCTTGGGCAATAGAAACTCCCTGGAAATATCGGTTCAGCGGACCAACCTTCTGGCATCATCTATATCGGCTATGAACAGCCTTGTGCGTACCTATTCTTTTCCAAAGCTGAGAGGCAAGCATCGTCTGAGCGTGGGTTTCATCGGTGAGGCTGGAAGTGGTCCAGGCGTTACCCGAGGTTGGTTCTCTTCAGTTGCTTCCGTGATTCGCACTAGCTCCATATTTGTGGGGTGTGGAGGCAGTGGTAGTGGGGCTCCCCTGAGGATAAATTACAGCAGATTTCTAACCGACCAACCGGTCTTACGGAAAAACTCTATACTCGTTTGCCATTTCATCGGACGATTCATCGGTCTTGCTTTGTCTTTGAAAGAACGAGTTCAGCTGAATTTCTGTCCTCACGTCTACCGCTTCTTGATGAACCAAGGCAATGCCCCCTCACACGTCAGAGGAGTAGAATATGTGTTCCCAGATGCTGAGGAAGAAATGTTGCTTGATAGCGCTGTAGACCTGAAGCAATGCATGAAAGATCTTGCTATTTGCGATCCACAGCTTCACCGGCAACTATCGCAGCTTTTGTATTTGCGAACTACAAATCCACAGGAAATTGGGAAGATGGGACTCACTTTCACCGTCGGCTTTGAACGATCAGCGGGACCCTCAGAATTGATTCTAGGAAATGATGGGGAGAAAGAAGTGACAGCTGAAAACGTGGAAGAGTTTGTCGCCGCTTACGCCGACGCAATGCTACGTAAGAATTGTTACCAAGCCCTCAGGTCAATGCGCATTGGCCTGCAGGACTACATTCCCCCGATCGCGTGGAGAGGCTTCTCATCAGTGGACTTTGGGCTTCTCTTGGGTGGTATTGTAGAAGTCAACGTTGCTTCCATACGTTCACGGTCACACGTTAAGGCTCCACCAGGAGTAGCGGGGACTACTCTCGTTGGGTGGTTCTGGAGGGCCGTGCAGGAGATGACTGATGAGCAGCGTTCTAAACTATTGTATTTTGC
>JACLAD010015507.1_pt1 | contig 11910 bp, 13 predicted proteins | sample 8027901 | NCBI WGS metagenome assembly JACLAD01 (sample SAMN15725071, study PRJNA655200) | protist metagenome | isolation source: fluorescence activated cell sorting (FACS) single amplified genomes of... | place: Spain: Blaines Bay Microbial Observatory, Mediterranean Sea | collected 2016-07-05
GTTGTCATAGGGCTGCATCACACTGTCGATACCCAGCAGGTTCACACCGCGCAGCAAAAACGGAATGACAGTTGCCGGCAACGCCGCGCCTCCGGCCAGACCCACAGCTGCAACAGAAGCCCCGTATTTCATTTGCCCCAGCAGCCGCGCCAGCATCTCACCGCCGACGGCATCCACACATCCGCCCCAAGTTTCGCCCTCCAAGGGGCGCTTGGTTGTCTCGTTCAGCTCCTCACGGGGCACGATCTGCGTGGCCCCCAGTGATGTCAGATAATCGGCCGTCTCAGGCCGCCCCGTTACACCCGCAACCTCATGACCAAGATTGGCCAGAATGGCCGTGGCCACAGACCCGACGCCGCCGGCAGCCCCCGTGACCAACACGGGACCGTCCTTGATGCCGTGATCTTCCAAAGCCATGACCGCCAGCATCGCGGTAAAGCCAGCTGTCCCCACCGCCATGGCCTGACGTGTGTCGAGCCCCTCAGGCAGTGGCACCAGCCAATCGGCCTTGACCCGCGCCTTTTGGGAATATCCGCCCCAATGGGCCTCGCCCACGCGCCAGCCGGTCAGAACGACCTTATCGCCGGGTTTGTAGCGATCATCGTCCGATGCCTCGACCGTGCCTGCAAAATCAATGCCAGGGATGTGGGGGTAGTTGCGCACCAAACCGCCGCCCGGCCCAATGCACAGACCGTCTTTGTAGTTCACCGTGGAATACTCCACTGCAACCGTCACCTCGCCGTCGGGCAGACGGTCCATGTCCATCTGTTGGACAGAGGCGCTCGTCTTGCCCTCATCATTCTTCTCAACCACCAAAGCGTTAAACATATCGTTCTCCTTTATTGCGCTCGGCGCCCCAAAATTCGCAGAATTTTAGAACGCCCTAAATCCAAAACGTCTCGTGCACGATGGCCGGAAAGACACCGCTTTGTGTGATAACGTCCAGGTCGGTCCCTTGATCCCAATGGGTCATCCGCACCATGCCAATGGCGACGTTGTGTTCAAAATCGGGGGAGAACGCCGACGACGTGACCGACCCCACCTGCCGCTGGCCATCCATCAAGGCCCATTCACGATCACAGGGCGGCAAATCCCCCTCGATCCGCAAGGCGCGGATCTGTTTGACCGGCCCTTCCTTACTAACCCGCAAGAGCGCATCGCGCCCAACACAGCCAATCGCCGTCTGGGTGGAACAGAACCGCCCCAATCCGGCCTCATGGGGGGTGTTTTCGCGGGTCATGTCGTTGCCATAGGACAGCAACCCTCCCTCGATCCGTTCAATCAGATTGGGGCAACCGGCATGCACATCCAAATCGCGCCCCGCCTCCATCAGGGCATTCCACAACGGCATCCCATGCTCAGCGCCGTCCACATAAACCTCAAAACCGCCCTGCTTTGAATAGCCGGACCGCGCCACCACGTGAGATTTGCCGCCGAATTCGAACATCCCGAACCGGAAGAATTTGAGGTCCTTCACCTTATCGCCAAACACCCGTGCGGCCAGTTCTTCGGCCTTGGGTCCTTGGATCGCCAAGGGCGACACATCTGGTTCATCGACCAGCACATCCATGCGAAGACCGTAGGCCAAGCCTTTGACCCACAACAACAAATCACTGTCGGCAATGGACACCCAATAGCGGTCTTCGGCCAGTTTGACCGCCACCGGATCGTTCAACATCCCGCCGGTTTCATCCACCATCGGCACGTAATAGCACATCCCAGGCAGCATCCCGCGCAGATCACGCGGGGTCAGCATCTGCATCAGACGTCCCGCATCGGGCCCGCGAATTTCAACCTGACGTTCAACAGACACATCCCAGACCTGCACGGCGGTCTTCAGATGTTTGTAATCCTCCACCACGCTCCGAAAAACAGTGGGCAATAACATACGGTTATAAACCGTATATCCCTTTACACCTGCCGCCTCGACCCCGTCCGAAAACGGCGTCCGGCGCACGCGCCTTGACCCTGCTATTGTGGCCATCTTACTCCTCCGGCATGAAAATGAGATCGCTGTCGATCGTCGTGCGTCCCGCCGCCGTCAACATCGCGTGGATTTGCCCACGATGGTGGGTCTGATGATTAAACATATGCGTGATGCACAGCGGACGCGGATGGGTGAAGGTCTTTCCGTAAATCTTTGATGTCCAAACAACATCGCCCGTCAGATCAACGGTTTTCAGCCCACGCGCCCATTCGCGGATTACCCCGTCCACACGGAACCGTTCCGCCAGCCATTCTGCGGGGGTCGCAACATCGGCCTCGCGCACCGCGATTGTGGCGTCCAACCGGTTGAGCCACAAAAGATCGGCCCACAACACGTGAACCAAGGTATCAAAAATCGACCCGAAGAACGCCCCGCGATCAAGACGCAGCGCATCTTCGTCCATCGCCTTAACATGATCGCGCAAGCTGTTGTTTTGCCACTGATTGTACCGCGCCATCGTCCGACAGTACTCAGCCGTGATCATGGCTTGGGGCCTTTCCAATCAATCGGACAAATCTCCGCCGACATGCCGCCAAAATCCCAAACGCGGCCATAGTCGCGCACCTTCGATTTCAGACCCTTGGCCGCGATGATATCGGGGCCCATCCAATATTTCGAATTGGTGATCATCACCGGATGATCAGGGTCGCCGCCATCAATCATCTCAATCTCACCGGCGATCTTGCGCCCGATATACAGGCCCCGCTTTTTGCCATCGCGGACGATCTCGACCTTCTCACGCTCGGCCCCGATGATCTCGGACACGAGGAAGGTGAACAGGCCCGTGGTGCCGCCCGCCGCGCCGCTGAAAATCTTCAACAGACCGTTGTAGGCTTTCTGGGTCGACCGTTCATCCACATAGGCCGCCACGCGCCAGTTGCCTTCCCCCATGCGTCCCGGGATGTCGACCAGCAGACCGACATTCAGCCCTGCCAGATCCTCACCCTCGAAATGGCCCTCATCAATGGCAATGGCCATCCACGCATGACAATGTCCTTCGGTGGGTGGATGCGCGCCCAAGGATACAACACAGGGGCAAAACACGGTGCAGGAGCAGTTGAGGAACAGCTCCCCCTTGATGGCCCACTCCGTGGGCGTCATCTTGCGCCGCAGCGGGTTGCTTTCCATCTTACTGTCGATGCGCTGCGACACCGGCAGCTTGTCGGCGGGGGGACGTGTTTTGGCCATGGTGACCTCCTACAGGTTGGCCCAAACGGGCAAGATAAGGCCGGCGGCGATCAAAACGACCCCCGCCGGTTTCGTGACGATATGCCCGACGGAGGGCAGTTTTTCCAAAGTCATAAACAGCGTGGCCAGCCCCATCCAAAGCAGGCTTATGACGCCACCAACAAAACAAGCGCCATAAAGCCCCATGCGCAGCCCACCGGCAAAGCCGGTTTTCCAATGGCCCAAGAAATACATCATCGGGGAATGGCACACGCCGTGGCAAACCTCTTTGGCGCGCGAGAACCGAAACAGCCCCACGATGACCAACAAGGCGCCTGCAAAAATGGCTGAGGACGCAATCCCAAGGGCATCCACAGCCCCCAACGCGATCAGCCCCACCTGCACCACAGAAATCAGCCCCGCAAAGGCGCCCCAGACCACGAAATAGCCCAGCAAAATGCCCGCCCATCCGGTGCGCGTGCCATTGGCGCTGACCATCAGATCCTCACAGGCGCGCAAGGTGGGCACCAACGTCGGCAGCATCATCGCGGCCATCATGATGGCCCACATGGGAAACAGTGCGCCAAAGGTCACCATAGACATCATGTTCATGCCCACGGGCCGGCCCGACAGATCAACGCCCGACATCACGGCCATCATGTACATCACAGACCAAGCCAGCAGGATCAGCGCGAAAAACGCCACCCACAGCACGGACCGGATGTTGAAAATGGCTCCCACGGAATGCGCCCTCCCAAGCGACTCAGATGTTGCCTTTCTAAATGTCAGACGTTTAAATGTCTGACAAATGAAAAATGCACCTGATCTCTCCGCCCAAATCGCCAAATCCATCCGCGACGCCATCGTCTCCGGCGATCTGGACGTGGGCGAACGTCTGCCGAGCGAGGCTGAGTTGAGCGATCAGTTCGATGTCTCCCGCTCCACCGTGCGTGAGGCGTTGAAACGGCTGGCCGCCCAATCGTTGATCCGCACCCAACGGGGCGCCACCGGCGGGGCCTTTGTGAACAGATTGCGGTTCGAAGACGCCTACGGCCAGCAGATCACGACCTCTGCCCTGCTGCTCAGCATGAATGCCGTCGATTTCACCACCGCTTGTGAGGCCCGCTTTGCCCTTGAACGCGCCTGCGCGCCCCTTTCCGCAGACCGCCGCAGCGCCGACCATCTGGCCACCATGCGCGCCGAAATCACCCGTCAGGCGCAACCGGGGCTGAGCGACGAAAGCTTTTGCGCCTCCGACGTGGCCTTCCACCGCGCGCTGGTCGATGGGGCGGGCAATCAGGTGTTGTCCTACCAGCTGGCCGGAGCAGTTGAGGCGATTGAACCTTTGATGAACATGATCACCTTCACCGCGCGGTCCCGCGACCGCATCGTCGGGCTGCACACCCAAATCGCCGACGCGCTTGAAGCCCGCGATGCGGATCAAACCGTGGCGCTGCTGGACACCTTGGCCGATTACACCGCCGAATTGGGCCAATCTGTTGCCGCCAAAAGAAAAGATGCACCAAAAGGGAACTGATACGCCCCGCCTTGCGTAGACATAACAGCACCCAGCAAGGACACCCCATGGATTACATCAACCCCGCCATCGCCCTTTTGACCATCGCCTTCGGGGCGTTTGGCTTTCTGGCCCCGCGCTATACCGCAAGCGCCCTTGATATGGTGCCCACGGGATCAACCATGGGGCTCTCAGAACTGCGTGCAGGCTCCGGCGGGCTCTTTGTCGCCGTAGGCATCTGGTGTTTGTTCACAGGCGACACCTACGCCTATTTCATGCTCGGCGTGGCCTATGTGGGCGCAGGCGCGGGGCGCGCCTTGTCCATCCTTGTCGATAAACCACCCTTGAAAAAGGCGCTGGTGTTTCTGGCCTTCGAATGGCCCCCTGCCGCTTGGCTGGTTTGGTACAACGCACCGACCTTTTGACGCCGCCTGTTTCGTTTTGCCAAAAATACTCAAACTCCCCCCTTTGCACCACGCGCCTGCACGCCTATATGTGGAACGTCCTTCGGGACTATGAACATAAACGCGCTCGTAATAAGCGGATCGGACCCGGGGGCGGTACCCGGCGTCTCCACCAACAACCTTCATTTGGGGTACATGGGGACGAAACAGGATCGACGAACGTCTAAAGGGGTTAGCTTTGTTTCGGTGAGTTACCACCGTTATCGGTACATTCAAGCTAGTTGCAAATGACAACAATGCTCCGGTCGCACTCGCAGCGTAAGCTCGCGCGTAACACCGAAAATTAAGCCCTAAGGCCTAGCAGCTTTAGGCGGGGTTCGCAGGCACCTGGCAACAGAAGCCTGCACTTACCCCCCCTTGCATGTCTTGGCCGATGGTCAGACCGTCACCACAGCCCTAGGTGTTTGCCTTGCAAACCCCTGAGGCAACTCAAACCTGCGTTTTCACCTCCCAGACAGTTTTTCTATGCTGAGACCTCGAACGCCACCAATGGTTGTCGAACGGCAAATGCATGGGACAGCACGAAACCACAGAATGCGGTAAATCCAAGTTGCGTCCCTCAATAACCGCTTGCTTCTGATGACAGCCGCATCATCATTGCTCCATGCGATATCTGTTTCCTTGGATTTTCTGCCTCTCCGCCCAGACGGCTTTGGCCTGTGACACCGCCCTTTTACTGACCATCGATGTGTCCAATTCCATCGACGTCGCCGAATACCGCTTACAAACGGACGGGATGGCCGATGCTGTGCTGGATGATGAGGTGGCCGAAGCCTTGATCCAGGGTCAGGTCGCGGTGGCCGTGATGCAATGGTCCGGTGTGGACCGGCAAGACATCTCAATCCCGTGGCGCCAAATCCGGACCTTGGCCGACGTTCAGACCTTTGCGGTGGACGCACGGGTCATGCAACGGGCCTTCGTGATGTCCGACACAGCGCCCGGCGATGCGATCGTCTTTGCCCTCGATTATATGCAACAGGCCCCACAATGCGGACGGCAAGTTATTGATATTTCAGGGGATGGCACCCCAAACGCAGGGTCTGACACCCGCACCGCCGCGCGGGAGGCCGAACGCCAAGGCGTGACGATCAATGGCATCGCGATCGAAAGCATGGGATTGGCCATCACCAACTTTTTCACCCGCCAAGTCATCACCCGCGACGGCTTTGTCATCACGGCGCAACGTCACCGCGATTACCCGCGCGCGATCCGCGAAAAAATCCTGCGTGAGGTCTCCCGCATCTTCGGCTAGCGCCCCAAAGTCTCAACGAGACTTTGCGCTCAAAGTCTCGTTGAGACTTTGGCTACAGCGGCAAAGCGACAGTCGATTTGATCTCTTCCATGCTGAGCAACGCTGTGACGTTGAACACCCGCACTTCTGAGATCAATGCCTGATAAAACTCATCATAGGCCCGCGCGTTTTTGACCCGCACCTTGAGGATATAATCAATGTCCCCCGCCAGCCTGTGGGCCTCTTGAACCTCATTGCGTTCCATCAATGCTTTCAAGAACTTGGCCTGCCATTCGGCCTCATGTTCCGACGTGCGGATCAGGACAAAAAAACACGCCTCGAACCCCAGCGCTTCGGCATCGAGGACAACGGTCTGCTGGCCCACGACGCCCGCCTCCCGCAGCTTGCGAATCCGGTTCCACACCGGGGTTTTCGAAGACCCCACTTCGCGTGCGATTTCGTCCAAGCTGCGCGATGCATCCGCTTGCAACGCCCGTAGGATTTTCCGGTCTAAATCATCAATCCGAACATCCATCCGCATTTCTCCTGTTTTGGAAAACAACCTGACTGACCTCTGTGTTACGCAGAACAAACGTCCCTTTCAAGCCCTGATGGGAGGCAATTCGAAGAACAATATTCTATATTCACTGCAAGCAACGAGGTGACCTATGAAGCACTTTCCAATCTTTCTGGCCGTCGAAGGCCGCCGCATCGTCCTTGCAGGCGGTGGCGACGCGGCGCTGGCCAAGCTGCGGCTGATCCTCAAGACGCAAGCAAATATCACCGTGATCGCCGCCGATGCCGCACCCGAAATTGAAGGTTGGGCCGCCGATGGCCGCCTGACCCTCATCCGCCGCGCGATGGAACCCGGTGACGCCATGTGTGCGGCCCTATTCTACGCCGCCCATGAGGACGAGGTTGAGGATGCCCGCACCGCCGCCCTCGCCCATCGCGACGGCGCCCTGGTCAATATCGTGGACAATCTGGGCGACAGCCAGTTCATCACCCCCGCCATCGTTGATCGCGATCCGGTCACCATCGCCATCGGCACCGAAGGTGCGGCCCCGGTGCTGGCGCGCGCCATCAAGAAGGACCTCGAAGAAAAGCTGCCCGCATCGCTGGGCACCCTTGCCCGGATCGGCAAAGGCTTTCGCAAAGTGGCAGAGGCCCTGCCCTTTGGCGCCGCACGCCGCAATTTCTGGTCGGATTATTATTTCAACGCAGGCCCCCGCGCCATCGCTGCGGGCGAAGAGGCCGTTGAACCCGCCCTCCATGCGCTGCTGGCCGACCACCTGAACACCGACGCCAAGCCGGGTCATATCGATCTGGTCGGCGCCGGTCCCGGTGATCCTGATCTGTTGACGCTGAAGGCCCGCCGCGCCCTCGATAAAGCTGACGTCGTCATCTACGACCGTCTGGTCACGCCGGACATCCTCGAACTGGCACGTCGTGAGGCGATCATGATCGACGCCGGCAAAACCGGCTTTGGCCCTGCCATGGCACAGGACGACATCAATGCGCTGATCGTACAGCACGGGCTGGACGGGCACCATGTGGTGCGCCTCAAGGCCGGTGACCCGACGGTCTTTGGCCGTCTGGACGAAGAAATCGACGCCATTGAAGGCGCGAACCTCAGCTATTCTATCGTGCCGGGCATCACCGCAGCCTCGGCTGCTGTGGCCAACATCGGGCAAAGCCTGACCAAGCGGGGGCGCAATTCCTGTGTCCGGTTCATCACCGGTCACGACACCAAAGGCTACGCCGATCACGACTGGCGCGCGCTGGCCGAAGACGGCCAAGTTGCTGCCATTTATATGGGCAAAAAATCTGCGCGGTTTATTCAGGGCCGCCTGTTGATGCATGGGGCCGATCCGCTGACGCCTGTCACCATCATCGAAAACGTCAGCCGCACCGACCAGCGCGTGATCGCCGCCACCGTGGGGGATCTGGAACCCACGATGACAAACGCCAACCTCACCGGTCCTGCGCTGACGTTTCTTGGCCTTGCCCCGCGCGAAGCCGTCACCGCCGCCCAATCCGCACCATTCCTGCAGGAGGCCCTGTAACATGCCCCGTCAATTCACCCCCAAAGTCATCACCGCCAATCGCCTGCTGGAGGGCGACGCTGTCTGGTTTACAGCGCAGGACACATGGTCCGGCGACATCAATGACGCCGAGTTTCTGACCGATGAAGCCCACGCCGAGTTGCGCCTTCTGCAAGCCCAAGCGCAGGCCAGCATCATCGCCGGTGCCTATCTGGCCGATGCCAAACAAGGCGAAAACGGCCCCGAACCCACCCATTTCAGAGAGGCGTTCCGCACCCGCGGCCCCTCCAACTATCCCCACGGCAAACAGGAAGGCGCGGCAGAGTTTCTTTGAAACTCTGACCCAACAAAGCCTCATTGAGGCTTTGCCCCCGCAAGGAGAAAACGATGTATACTTACAATGACTTCGACGAGGCCTTCGTGCGTGAACGTGTGGCCCAGTTCCGTGGTCAGGTGGAACGCCGCATCGACGGCTCGCTGACCGAGGATGAATTCAAGCCGCTGCGTCTGATGAACGGTCTCTACCTGCAACTGCACGCCTATATGCTGCGTGTGGCGGTGCCTTACGGCACGCTGAATGCCGCGCAAATGGATCAGCTGGCCCATCTGGCCCAGACCTATGACAAGGGCTACGGCCATTTCACCACCCGTCAGAACATCCAGTACAACTGGCCTGAACTCAAAGACGTGCCTGATATGCTGTCTGATCTGGCAGATGTGGGCATGCATGCCATCCAGACCTCCGGCAACACGATCCGCAACGTGACGGCTGACCATTTCGCCGGTGCCGCCGCGGATGAAGTCGCGGACCCCCGCCCCGTGGCGGAACTGCTGCGTCAGTGGTCCACGGACCACCCCGAATTCCAGTTCCTGCCGCGCAAGTTCAAGATCGCCATCACCGGCGCCGAAGACGACCGCGCCGTGATCAAAGCCCACGACATCGGCCTGCAACTGCGCCGCGTGGACGGCACCCTTGGCGTGCGCGTCATCGTGGGCGGTGGCCTTGGCCGGACGCCGATGATTGGCAAGGTGCTGCGGGACTTCCTGCCGCTGGAGGATCTGCTGCCCTACACCGAGGCAGTCGTCTCCGTCTGGAACCGTCTGGGCCGCCGTGACAACAAATACAAAGCGCGCATTAAGATCACTGTGCATGAGCACGGGATCGAAGAGATTTCCCGCCTCGTCGAGGACCGTTTCGCCGCGATCAAACCCGGCTTTTCCGGTGTCGATCAGGAAATCCTACGCGAGATTGAGACCCAGTTCGCCCCGCCTGCATTCCGCAATGCGCCCACCGATGCCTTTGACGCGGCCTATGCCGCCGATCCCCTGTTCCGGTCCTGGGCTGACACCAACCTGACCGCCCACCGGGCCGAGGGCTACGCCATCGTTAGCATTTCGCTGAAAAAGCACGGGGCCACGCCGGGCGACGCCACTGCCGACCAGATGCGCGTGATGGCGGACCTTGCGCGCACCTACGGCCATGATGAGTTGCGCGTGAGCCATGAGCAGAACATCATCCTGCCCCATGTTCACAAATCCGACCTGCCCGATCTTTATGCCGCCCTCCGCCGCGCCGATCTGGCGACGGCCAACATCGGCCTCGCGTCGGACATCATCGCCTGCCCCGGCATGGATTACTGCGCGCTGGCCACAGCGCGGTCCATTCCCATCGCCCAACAGATTGCCGAACGGGTGGAGGAGCTGAAGATCGAACATGAGGTCGGCCATCTGAAGATCAAAATCTCAGGCTGTATCAACGCCTGCGGGCACCACCATGTGGGCCACATCGGCATCCTCGGTCTGGACCGTGCGGGTGTTGAGAACTACCAGATTACGTTGGGCGGCGACGGCACGCAGCATGCGGCCATCGGTGAACGCGCAGGCCCCGGATTTGCCTATGATGAAATCGTGCCTGCCATTGAACGGCTGATCACAGGCTACCTCGCCCTGCGGGACCACGAAGACGAGACCTTCATTGAGGCCTACCGCCGTCTTGGCGCGGCCCCGTTCAAGGCCATTCTTTACCCACAGGAGGCCCGTGATGCCGCTTGACGGACGCACCCAAACCCTAAACCGCCTGTTCAAGGATCGTGAGGCTTTGGATGTGGTGGATCACACCCTGACCCAGCTGGGTCAGGTTGCCATGGTCAGCTCCTTCGGGGCGGAGTCTGTTGTGCTGTTGCACATGGCCGCCCAAGTTGACCGCAACGCCCGTGTGGTGTTCATCGACACGGAGATGTTGTTTCCCGAAACGCTGGCCTATCAGACCCAAGTGGCCGAGGCCCTTGGCCTGACCAATGTGGACATCATCCGCGCGCCACGGGCTGCCGTGTTCGAACGCGACAACGAAAACCTGCTGCATTTGCACGACCCCGACGCCTGCTGTCATCTGCGTAAAACCGAACCGCTGGACCGTGCCTTGCGCGGGGTGGATGCATGGATCACAGGGCGCAAACGTCATCAAGGGGGCGCGCGCGCCGCGCTTGATCTGTTTGAGGTGGACCGACCCTTGGGTCAGTTGCCGCGCATCAAGGTGAACCCGTTGGCCCCTTGGGACAGCGACGATCTGCGGGGATACATCGAGGCGCACAATCTGCCGCGACATCCGCTGGTGGCCAAGGGCTATCCCAGCATTGGCTGCGTGCCCTGCACCTCCCCCGTGGGCCATGGCGAAGATCAGCGCGCGGGCCGTTGGCGGGATCAGGGCAAGACGGAATGTGGCATTCATTTTGGCGCGGACGGCGTGGGTCGCAGCACCTGATTATTGAGTATTTTTGGCAAAACGAAACCACAAGGGCGCGTTTGCCGGACCGAAAGGATTAGACGATGACAGTAGTGGTAAGTGACGCGGGCTTTGCGTCTGATGATTGGACCGCACCGATTGTGACATTGGACGCGCTGGCGGCCAATGACGGGGGCGCGGTGGCTGTTGATCTGGCCTCTGACGCGGAACCTGGCCGTTTGGCGGGCCGGTTGGACACCATTGATATGATCCGCGTGGATTTCCCCAGCTTTGCCGACGGGCGCGGGTTCACCATCGCCGCGCAACTGCGGCGCATGGGGTTTCAGGGCCGTCTGCGCGCGCGCGGGCATGTGATTGCGGATCAATATGCCATGGCGCGCCGGTCTGGTTTCGACGAGGTCGAGATTGATGAGGCCCTGGCTGCGCGTCAGCCCGAGGACCAGTGGCTGCGCCGTGCCGATTGGCAGGCCCACAACTATCAGGCACGCCTGCGCGGCTAAGCCCCCTTTTCTAGACAGAGATCACAGCGTAACAGAGGAGCGTGGGGCGATCCCCCGCGCCATATGCACATGACAGAAATGACACCCGTGACCCAAGACAAGACCAAAGCCGTTCCAGCCCTGCCCGACGCGCAAACCGTGACCGAGGTCAAACATTACACCGACCGTCTGTTCAGCTTTCGCTGCACACGGCCTGCATCCTTGCGGTTCCGGTCGGGCGAGTTTGTGATGATCGGCCTGATGGGCGATCCGCATCC
>JACLAD010012550.1_pt1 | contig 11904 bp, 9 predicted proteins | sample 8027901 | NCBI WGS metagenome assembly JACLAD01 (sample SAMN15725071, study PRJNA655200) | protist metagenome | isolation source: fluorescence activated cell sorting (FACS) single amplified genomes of... | place: Spain: Blaines Bay Microbial Observatory, Mediterranean Sea | collected 2016-07-05
GTGAGCAGTACAATGCATGTGGAGATGAGCCGCTTCCCAGTAACGAAGACATTCTTGCCATGATGCCTGATGACACTCATGTCATGCCACTCTTTGGTGTCAAGTTGGGAGAAGAAAGTGGGAATGGCTACTTTGACAACAATCACGTCTTCGAGAGAGACCAGTTAAAGGATGTCTGGTGTGACTGGCAAACGGCCAAGAAAAACGGAGGTCCACTTGTATCACAGAGAACTTTGATTACGGTAGAAAATTCGTTTTGGGGCATTCGGGCTGGGCAACCTGTCAAGATGCTTTACAATCTCCTCGCAGACGCAGATAACTTTACCAAAGAGCTGCCTTGGCAGGTTCGAACCAACATTGGGTTGGGATTTCTGGGAAGCTTTAATAACTTTCCAAACTTTGCCACCATGCCTCTTCTTGGTGGCTACTCGAATGAACAAGTCAATATTCTCGCGGCCTTTTCCGAATGGGCTGTCAAAAATTCAAATATCGTAGAATTTATGGGGCTTAAATAAATCAATCAATAAATCATCATCTAAGAAAGAAAGAAAGAAAGAAAGAATACTTTGACAATCACGCCAGAGTCGTTTCCACCAGCCTTTTGTGCCCTTCGCATATCCTCATGGAACGGGTCAAGTAGTGGACCCGGTTTTCTGCGACTGGCTTCGTAGTATTTTTGGCAACTTGTGCGTCATTTGACTTTGGGCGCTGCGGGCTTCAACACAATTGCAAGAGGCTCAAAAAAAGAAACCTTTCTTTTGACCTTAATCTTTTGACCTTAATTCCCCAAAAAAAAGAATCTGAAAAAAAGAGAGAGAAGAGAGAGAGAGAGAGAGAGAGAGAGAGAGAGAGAACCACCGTTTGAAGAAAGGGAAGGGTTGGTGGAGGGCCGAGGGCGCGACCATGCGTCGGCGGCTGGCCAACGCGGGAGTGGGTCTCCCTGCCAAGAAAAAGGGAGAGTCTTCCGGAGAGGATGTGTCCTCAGGGGATGAGGAAGAGAGCCGCGACGGAACGGGATCCGAGACGGAGGAGTCGCATGTGACGGGAGAGGAAGAAAAGGAGGGCCGCGATGAAGGAGATGATGCGAAGAAAAAGATGTTTCAGGCGCTTCAGCAGCGTGATTTTGAAAGTATGATCGATGTGATAGAGGCAGATGAGGTAAGACGGTGCGCAGCGAAACGAATGAGGCCGCCCAAGGGAATCCGGAAAAAGAATCAGGTTTCTCCGCTTGTAAATTATGAAGACGTGTACGGGCAAACCCCTATGCTTGTTGCCTGCAAGATGGGCATTCAGCGTGTTGTCGTGGGTCTATTATTGCGCGGCGCCAACGCGAATTATGAAAATAAATTAGGCAAGACTCCGTTGGCTGTCGCGTGCGAGTTTGGAAACAGCAAAGCTGTCGCAGCGCTCGTGGAGAAGCGCGACTATGGCCTTGAAGCAGCCTGTGTAAAGTATAAAAATAAGGACGGCAAGACATGCGAGGATTTCATCATTCCCAAAGCACGTGCCAAGATCTTGCCGATATTAGAAAAGGCCAGTTTGTCGCAAAAAATCAAATTCGTCCGCAAGGTTCAAAAGGCCGAACGGAAAGCCTTTGAATTCCGACGCGAAGCACGGGAGTTGGGATTGACTCCGGATGAGTTACGAAAAGCCCTGGGTGATGCTGCTAGTAGTGAAAGTGATGTGAGCGACGTTTCGGACCATTTCAGCGATGAAGACGAGATTCAACCGAGAAAGCAGACAGGGATACGGAACCGCGCCACCACAATTATTAAAGACATTGTGTACGACGGCAAAGGTCAGCTCAAGCGCTCCACGTACGGAATGAAGCGCAAAACAGCGGTTCAACGGGTGACAAACGTGGTTCTCTACGCCACAGGAGCCCAGCGTGCGGGACGCGAGGCAGCCGCCGAGGTCATCCAAAAAGCCGCAAGAATTTACCTTGCACGGCGACGTTTCCAAAGAGCGGTCCGGGCTAAACTTGACCAGGAACGGTACAAGCGCAAACTAATAAAGTACTCGACAAAAATCCAGCAAGTTTTTCGCGCAAGCAGGGCCAGGCGATTGGTCAAGGAACTTCTGTTCAAGTCGAAAATGGCCACCAAGATCCAGGCTCTCTTCCGAGGCTACGTGGAGCGGCGCGACAGAGCCGTTTTCATCGAAAACCAGCGATTAGGCGAGGCGATTTGGCTCGGCAAAATGAAACGGCGCGGTTGGATGGGCCGCTTTGCCAAGCGCGCGCGGGATGCTGCATGGGAGAAGGCAGCCCGCAAGGCGGCGCTGGTGATGACCACGCACGTTCGCGGGGCCTTGGCGCGCCGAAATTTCGCAAAGATGCGCCGCGAGCGAAAAGCAGCGGTCGCAATCCAGCGCTTTGCAAGGGGTCATCAAGCGCGCCACCCGGGGCGGAATCGGTTGCGGCGATTCAACTATGAGAGCAAGCAACGGCGCCGCCAGCTGATCACGCACCTGGAGAGTCTTGGCAGACTGCTTCACGTGCTTCACCTAAAATCAGAGCTCGCCGCAGCGTCCAAGATTATGAAGATTGCCCGACCTTTTGCCAAGCAAGCCGCTGCTAAAGCTGCGGCAGAAACGAACGACGGCGCGGCCATCGAGATCCAGCGCGCTTTTCGCGGCATGCAGGCTCGCCGAGTCGCCAAGCTGATGAAAGCGAAAGCTATTGAACGCCAAGGCTTGCTGGGCGACTGCATGACAATCCGGAGCCTCGTGCCGTCTCAAAAGCACCATGTGCTCGGGTCTGCTGCTATGTACGGCTACTGCGGAAAGTGCGATTGCAGGTGCTTTGCGGAATGCTTGGTTGGGGGAAAAATGCAAGACGTTATTTGTGAATGCGGACACCATCGTGTCAACCACGCACTTGGGGCTTTCCGTTCGCTGCACAAGGACTTTTTTGGCCAGACCAAGATTAAACCGCTTGGACACAAGTTTCACTCGTCCGTTGGAGAGATGAACGCGATGCAAGTTGAGCAAGCCAGGATGCAGCTGGTGGCAGCGCAAGAAGCGGAAACGAAACGCGCAGAAAAGGCCGGGCTTGCAGACCAAGAGTTAAAGCTTGGATCATCCATTTACGCCCAACAAAAGCGAAAACAGCAAATCGAGGCAAAAGCGGCGCGCAAAGCGAAGGAAAAGCGCCAGCATGTGATAGACCGTATAGACGGCGAATGGAAGCAAGACGAACTGCGTATGGCGCAAAAGCGCGCCATGTTGAAAGAACTCCACCGTGTCCAAGAAGAAGAGCGGCATATTGCAGGCCTATTGGCACTGGAAGAAGACGTAAACGAGCGGCTCGAGCGACAGAAAGAACGCCTTCGCCGCATGCATAGGGACGAAATTGCCAATCGACGAAAACATTTGCGCCAGCGTCTGCGACGACCCAAGGTGCACGTATCTTCTCCATGCAAAAGCCCGAAATCCCCGAGCACAATTGCACCTTTTCAGGTTGAAGCGGAAAGGAGTGAGCAATGCCAAGAGCGTGGCAATGAACAACTTGTTGTACCTGAATACATCGCAGAAGAAGAAGAAGAAGAAGAAGGGAAATATGACGACCAACAGCAGCCCTTTCAAATTTGTGAGTGGGGTCCACATGTGGACATTGAGGGCTCAGAAAACTATTGGCAAGTCAATGGATACGAAGAACAAAGTGCCTTTGTCCCTGTGGATATGCCAGAGGCGAATGAGGGTCAAGTTAATGGTCAATGGGAGCTCGAACAATTCTCTCCCAACAACCAAGTGCACCTTGAAAATGATATTGAATGCACAGATCATGGAGTAGGAGTAAAAGCCAACTCGTACTTGGATGAATCGAATGATTTTTCCGATGCTCGTCAAGGTCTCACAGAGGATCCCTCTTCGCATGAAGAAAGCTATGATACTTGTTGTGTGGCAGCTGATATTGAGGACGAGCAACATGAGCATGTGCATGAGCAACATGAAGAGCAAGGTATGGCACCCCCTGTTTCACAAAATATTGCCCAAGAGTTTGAGCACGTTGAGCAGCAAATTGGGTGCTGGCAACAATTTAGAGACCCACCCACAAATTCGTACTACTATTACAATGTGGAAACGAAGGAAACAACTTGGGTTGCTCCGCCAGAATTCGTTCAACCTCCAATCGCATGCGCAAATTGCCCTAGAGTCCAGCAAACCCAGCCAGATCTACAGCTGACCAATGCTAATACACTTGTAAAAGCTGCCACTGAGACGCCAAAGCAAACGGCTTGCGTTGAAATTCAAACCGATTTTGTGGAGCAGGAGATACTTGAGCAAATTACAGCCATCGATGCGAAATCTTTGTATGCGTATTTCCAAACTCCTGCGCAGGAAAAGAAACGCTTGGAAAAGACCTTTTTGGGCTCACCCAAGAGCCCGCCTTCATTATGCGTTTCTCCCAAGAAAGATGGATTAAAGTCCCCACCACGCGAGAAGCGAGTCACGTACCGAATGTTTCTCGAACTTGTGGCGGACCAACCTGTTGAGGGACTCCCAGAGCGAATTTCGTTGCATAAAACTCCGTTGGTGCTAGGGAGAGCAAAAACGACCGATGTATGTCTAGACGCTGCAACGCATCCACGTATGGTATCAAAGCAGCACTGTGTGATTCATTCTGACTGCCGGAAAGGATTGGTTGAAGTTTTAGATCTTTCAAGTACAAACGGAACTCGAATCAACGGCACAAAAGTGCACTCTGCTGGTAACAACAGCGAAGCAAATCGGAGATCGATCTCCCAAGGCGATGTGGTCACTCTTGGTACGAAAAAAAGCCCTGTCCGCTATCGTTTGCGTGTTCAAACTCTTTCAATCTATTGAAGCCTGTTTTTTTTGGCACTTTCTTGTATAAACTAAAACACCGACTGGTTTTTATTACGTTCCCGGGCTGCAAGCAAATGTCCTCAGCTCGAGCCTCGCCCATAGCCGCGCCACATTGCAAAGCACTCCCTCCAAAAAAAACCCCAATGAACCCTCACTCGGAGGTCCGCGGTCGCTGCAGCCTCAGGTTGAGTGGTGAAAAGATAGACTTAATTTTCAAGTTGTGGAAAATCCCCACTGGGTTTCGAGAGCGAGATGGGGGGTTAAAAATTTGAACGGGGACTCGAAGCTCGGCCAGTGGCGCGGGCAACGGTAGTGGCGCGCCGGTGTTTCGGTGTGGGTACGGGCGTTGGTTCGAGGATCATTGTGGCCGCGGAGACGTGTCGGATCAGCTCCTTGTTGGTCGGCTTCGCTGTCAGTGTCTCGCTCGTGGTGAGGCGGGATTGACTTTTTATTCTCACCACGATGGAGTGCGACAACGACTGGAAGTTTAGCCAGTGCTTTGGCGAGCGCACAGCGATTGAGGACCTGAATGAAGCCGACCTGATCTCGGCAGTGGAGTTTGACAAGTCCGGTAGCTTTCTTGCCACTGGCGACAGGGGAGGACGCATAGTTGTGTTTGAGCTCGACGGTCATAACGGCGTTGAAAGCATCGCGGAGGCGGTCGGGAGTGCGAGGCGGCCTTTGAAGGCGCCGTTGGAGTACCGCTTCCAAAGCGAATTCCAAAGTCATGAGCCCGAGTTTGACTACCTAAAGTCTCTCGACATTGAGGAAAAGATCAACCGTATTCGTTGGTGCCAGCCCAGCAACAACGCACTGTTCCTGCTGTCCACCAACGACAAGACGGTCAAGTTGTGGAAGGTGTTTGAAAAGGACATCAAAATAGTCCAGAACTTTAACCTGCCGCCACAGGGCGGGCCAGGTGGCGGCGGAGCGCCCAAGCCGGTGCACATGTTTCAAAAATACCCGCAGGACGAAAACAATGCGACCCTCGTGGAGGGCTGCGCCACGGACGATCGGGCGTTTTATAAACCGTTCAGCATCCCTCGTCTCGAGGTGTTGCGGCTAAAGAAGGAGAGCTCAGTGATGACCGCGAGCTCTCGAAGGGTGTTTGCGAATGCGCACGCGTACCATATAAACTCGGTGTCGGTCAACTCGGACGGGGAGACGTTTATGAGCGCAGATGACCTGCGCATCAACCTTTGGAACCTCAATATTAACACACAGTCGTACAACATAGTAGATATTAAGCCAGCCAACATGGAGGAGCTCGCGGAGGTCATCACCGCCGCCGAATTCCATCCCACGCACTGCAACTTGTTCATGTATAGCAGCAGTCGGGGCTCTATTCGCCTAGGCGACATGCGCGCGCGCGCCTTGTGCGACGTGCACGCCAAGACCTTTGAAGAGGCCGAGCAGCCTGGCAACAAAAACTTTTTCAGTGAGATCATCGCCTCGCTCAGTGACATCAAGTTTTCCAACGACGGCCGCTACATAGTGTCGCGGGACTACTTGACTGTTAAGATTTGGGATATTAATATGGAATCTAAACCGGTGAAAACCATCAATATTCATGAGCATCTCCGGTCCAAGCTCGGAGAGCTGTATGAAAACGAGTGCATATTTGACAAGTTCGAAGTCGCCGTCTCTGGTGACGGAAACAACCTTGCGACTGGGAGCTACAACTCTACGTTTCATATTTATGACAGGTATGGAGGCTTAGACCTCTGCATAGAAGCCTCCAAGATGCCACTCAAACAGCAGCAGCTGTATCAGCAAGAAGGTATCGCAATAGAGCCCGCTGAAACCTCTGCGCTGCAAGAAAAGAGTCACGACAACGACTTTTTGGATTATAACCGTAAAGCGCTGTACATGTCTTGGCACCCAGAGTATCCCTTGTTGGCAGTAGCTGCTGTCAACAACTTGTTTATATACAGCAAGTAGTAAAGGCAACACCAAACGAACGAACAAACAATCAGCTTTCAAAAACGACAAAAAGTTATTCTCTTCGTGTCTTGTTCTTTTTTTTTTTTTTTTTTTTTTTTTTTTTTTTTTTTTTTTTTTTTTTTCAAACAATGGCAATGCGGTCCCAGCTCAAATCTTCCAGGTCGCCTTTCCAAAACCGCTCAAATTCATCATATGATAGTTTCCCGTCTTGATCTTCGTCCAAGTAGTCAAAAATGGACACAAGCTCGGCAGCTGTGAACCCACTACCGAGCTCTTTCGCAGCACTTGCTAGCTGCGCTGGTGTCAAGTAGCCACTATTCTCTACGTCTATGCGGTTGAAAACTTGGCGCACATAGACCAAATCGTCTGTGTGACCCGCTATCATTTGGTTGTGCAGTGTGTTGAGCTTACGGCTCGCGACGCGGGAGACGATGCAGAGCGAAACACCTCCTGCAAGAAACAGCGACCCGAATACATATCCCGCCGTGTTGCGAGTTGCAAGGTGGAGCCCGCCAGTGCAAATCATCAAAAGCCCTCTGCCGACTGTTCGATTCAGCAACTTGAGCCACGTGTTCATCCATTTGCGCAGCCCCGGAAACATTTGTTGAAACTCAAGCATCGCACCAAGCAAGGCAAGTCCTCCAGCATATGCGGTGTTGACCATTTGAAACGGTTCGAGCTTGATGAGCTCGAGAAACTGGTTTCCGCCAATTATAAATCACCACCACAACAATCAAAAGTCAGACCCCGACCCTTCCGATCCCACGCCCCACCCTTCACCGAACGCGCACTTACAATAGCGACGCCATCGTAAATCACAGCTGCCGAACACAGCAAGAACAGCGTCAACTTGAGCGACATTGGCCCCTTCTCCACCTTTTCTTTGATATCATCGAAGCTGGCGCGCAGGTTGATACCATCGCCGAGGAGCGTGTTCGAGTTGCTGCCTCCGCCTTCCAGCATCGCTCCCTCACCGTCTGCACGTCTGCACGTCCCAACGCCCCAACCACCCGTTCCCCTCGCGTTCCCTCTCCGCAATCAAAACTTTTTTGTTTTTCCGAAGAATTCTCAGAAAGAATTCATCATATGACGCGGATGACTCATCGCGGCCTCCGAGATGGGGCTGCCTGCCTTACCCCATTGGTGTGTTTGGTGGTGTGCTTTGCCTTTGAAGAAGCTTTGTTCGTTATTTATTCTGCCTTTTTGTTTTCTTTCTTTGTTCTGAAAAAGAAAAAAAGAAAAACAAGAGTAATCTTGAAGCCTCGAAGGCAGCCAACGCAAAGAACAAACACTACGAGGAGTACAAACATGAACACTACGAGGAGTATAAAAACAACTCAATCCCTTATGCGTTTGAGCTTACCGGTGGCGTCGGTCATAAAAAAACGGCTCAGTTATAATTATTAGTTGGGGCCGCGGGAAATTCCGCACCGGTCATCATGCCTCCGAGTCAAAGGGTCGGTGAGGGGAGGCGAGTCACTTTGTGAACCGTGACTTGCAGTGGGGTCCTCTGAACTGGGAACTGGGAACGCTGTAGTTTTCTCCAAGCCAGGTAAAATTATCTGGCCGTGACCGGGGAAGGTTCTGCTAGGTTGGAGTCAAGTATCCAAGAGGTTCAGTCAGGAGTCATCTTCCACTTTCCGTCAGGATACCGTTCATGATTTATCTAGCAAACTGGGATCGACTGTTCCCTACTGGGTTACAAACGAGACTAGATGAGGAGAACGACAAGTGCCATGTGCCCGGGCCAGTGACGGGACCAGCCGATACGAAACTTGAAAGTAGCAAACTGAAAAGTAGCACCTATCCACTCTCAAAGAGAGGCGCCTCCGAATTTTGCGAGGTGGAGTGTGAACTGGCACAACCCAATTCAGTGACCAGATCTATCCCGTAAACTTTATAAATCAATCGAGCAGACGTTTTCAAAAACATTCGACTCGGAGCCTCCGCCGGCTACACACTTTATAAATCATTCGAACAGACGTTTTCAAAAGCATTCGACTCGGAGGCTCCGCCGGCTACACCAAGATGACGAAAAGATGTAGCAGTAAAAACAAACAAACAAACTCAAAACAAACAAACAAACAAACAAACAAATACGAAAAAGAAGAGCAAACAACACGAATCGAATTTTGAAGAGCACGCATTGCACCGCAAAAGAATAAACCATGACTAGCTCATTTTTTCTTACCGCGTTCGGAGTAGCGTTGGCTGCACTTTTGCTTGTTATTCCAGGCAGTGAAGCAGTTTGCTGCACTGGAAGTGGTATCCCACCAACCTGCGCAAACGGAAAATACGGTGGGTGGCCAGGGTGTTGCGGTGTGGGAAGTTGCAATTTTTTTTGCTGCAATTGTGATGGAGGTTGCATTAAATCGACTCTCAAACAAGTTGCAACTGGCACTGACCCTACCACTCTCACCTTCACACGCTTCAGGGCAATCGATCGAAACAATAAGGGATGGATCGATCTTGAAGACACGAAAGCCTATGCCCATATTCGAGCAGGGGACGCAATAAGCGAAGCCAAGGCAAAAGCTGCTTTTGCAAAAATCGATGTGAATGGGGATGGACGAATTGACTTTAAAGAGTTCGACTAAGTTTGCAACAACACAATGCAGCCATCAGAAGACCTGCTTATAATATCAACCTATTTTTTTCCAACCTTCTTCTCTTCTCTACCACCGTGACTTGATATTTTTCTTATTAGTAGTTGCAGATTAGTTTTTATCGCCGCCGAAGAGAACAAGACGGTCCTTGAGATAATGAAGAGCCATGCCGACACAAGAGGCAAGCCCTTCAGCCTCTACTGGATCAAGGCCAACATTTTGAAGGAGGCATTATGTCATAATGACGTTTAGCAGCGCCGGGACCGTGCCCGGCTCAACGGCCAAATTTCTCTCTCTCTCAGAATTTCTTTTCGAGAGAGAGAGAGGGGAGAGGGGGAGAAGGAAGGAGGGGGAGTGAGTGAGTGAGTGAGTGAGGTAGAGAGAGGTTAGCGCCAAGATGCTGCTGAACGCGACGAAAGCAGGCCCCACGGGTAGCAAGTTTGGGCTCCGCAAAGCGTCCAAGAGCAAGCAAAAGGCCCCCGAGCTTGGGGATTACATCAAGAGCAGGGATTGGACCGGGGCTGTCGCGCTGTTGGAGTTTAATCGTCTTGCAACGGATGACTTTGATGCCGAGCAGGAGCTGTACTTGGGCTACTCTGCCGCGCATCTTGGCGACTATAAAAAGGCACTGGATTCGTACGATCGGCTATTGGAGTTTGGAGGGTGCCGCAAGGAAGTGCACTTGTACCGTGGCGTGTGCTTGTATTTCCTGCAGCAATACGACGAGGCCGAGGAGGCTGCACTCCGTGGGCCGGCGGGGCCTTTGCAAAATCGGTTGTTGTTTCACGTGGCACACAAGCAAAATGATGAGAACAAACTCATGGTGTACCACCAAAAGCTGACCGACTCAAAGGAAGACCAATTGTCCTTGGCTGCGATCCACTTTCTTCGCTCACACTTTCAGGAAAGTACCGACATTTACAAGCGGTTACTTTTGGAAAACCGGGACGACCTCGCTCTCAATGTATACGTGGCGATGAGTTACTACAGACTGGACTACTACGACGTAAGTCTCGAAATCCTGAGCGTGTATCTCCAGTCCCACCCAGACTCGGTTATCGCAATCAACCTCAAGGCATGCAACCACTTTAGACTGTACAACGGCCGCGCCGCAGAAGCAGAGCTCCGTTCTCTTACCGATCAAGGGCACGCGCTGCACGACAACGACCTGATCCGACACAACTTGGTCGTGTTCCGCAACGGCGAGAACGCGCTCAAGATCCTTCCGGGGTTGATCGACTTTTTGCCAGAAGCTAGGCTCAACTTGGTGATCCATTATCTCCGAACCGGTGACGTCGAAGAGGCGTTTGCGCTCATGAAAGATGTGGAGCCATCAACGCCGCAAGAGTACATCCTTAAGGGCGTCACGAACGCGTCCATTGGGCAGCAAACCGGCAGCCGCGAATACCTCAAGATCGCGCAGCAGTTTTTCCAGCTCGTCGGTGCTTCTGCGAGCGAATGCGACACTATTCCTGGGCGCCAGTGCATGGCAAGCTGCTTTTTTTTGCTCAAGCAGTTCGAGGACGTCAACATCTACCTCAACAGCATCAAGCCTTACTTGTACAATGACGACAGCTTCAACTGGAACTATGGAATTTCGCTGGCCGCAACGGGCCAGTTTCGGGAAGCAGAAGAGACGCTTCAGCTCGTGCAGGATGAAACCTTGCGGAGCGACTATATTTTCTTGAGCTGGCTGGCGCGCTGTTTTATCATGAACAAGAAACCTAGGATGGCATGGGACCTCTACTTGAAGCTGGATACTACAACCGATTCGTTCAATTTGCTTCAGTTGATTGCAAACGACTGCTACCGCATGGGCGGGTCGTGCTTTTTCTTCTCTGCCAAAGCGTTTGACGTGCTCGAGCGCCTCGACCCCGAACCAGAGTTTTGGGAAGGCAAGCGTGGAGCGTGCGTCGGAGTTTTTCAAATGGTTGTTGCTGGCTTGGAGCCAAAGGAATCACTTTCTGACATTTTGGCTATGCTGCGAAATACGTCCAACCCGCAGGTGGAGTACATTATTCGCATTATTCGCAAATACTGCAAAGAAAATGGTATCAAAGTGGCCTAATAAGGTGCACATATTTTATTAAAAAACAAAACAAACGAAAAGAAACGACTTTGGTGGCAAATGGCGTAAAGACGCCCACAAAAGGTTCCAAATGTCGGCCAAAGCAGCGCGCTGTGACAATCCTGATGGACCTTTTTATCGTCGCCAAGATGCGCGGCAGAGTTTTCTACAAGATTGTCATCAGAGTTTTCTACAATCCCAAGGTGCTTTAAAAGTTTTTGCAAATTCGCCACATTTGGCTCGATAGTTTCCTCCATATTCCAAAAGTAATGAAACGCATCGTGGCGTGAAAAGTCTGGCTGGCCAAGCAACTCCCCTAAAACGACCTGTGTGGTGTGCATAGCCTCGTCGTCTGTTAGAGTTTGGATCATCTCTGTGAAAAAAGACGTACTGGGTGTAAAATGCGACAGATACGCTTGCAGGTAGGAGACAATGTGCTCTGCCGAACCTGGGCAA
>JACLAD010007078.1_pt1 | contig 11901 bp, 10 predicted proteins | sample 8027901 | NCBI WGS metagenome assembly JACLAD01 (sample SAMN15725071, study PRJNA655200) | protist metagenome | isolation source: fluorescence activated cell sorting (FACS) single amplified genomes of... | place: Spain: Blaines Bay Microbial Observatory, Mediterranean Sea | collected 2016-07-05
ACTACAGCTCTTATTCGTGCTTCCGAGAATATTCATGAGTCCATTATACTAGCCCTGCTAGGTGTTGATGCCGATAGCGATGCCAAGGATGATAATGATGGTAGGACAGCTCTTATCCGGGCTTCTGAGTGAGGTAATGAGTCCTGAGTACGAGCCCTGCTAGATGCAGGTGCCGATAAAGATGCCAAGGATAATAACGGTGCTACAGCTCTTATTCTTGCTTCCGAGAAATTTCCTGAGTCCATTTTACTAGCCCTGCTAGTTGCTGGTGCCGATAGAGATGCCAAGGATTATAACGATGGTTGGACAGCTCTTATCCGGGCTTCTGCGGGAGGTAATGATTCCTGTGTACGAGCCCTGCTAGATGCAGGTGCCGATAAAGATGCCAAGGATAATGATGGTTGGACAGCTCTTATCCGGGCTTCTGTGGGAGGTAATGATTCCTGTGTACGAGCCCTGCTAGATGCTGGTGTCGATAAAGATGTCAAGGATAATAAGGGTATTTCAGCTCTTATATTTGCTTCCGAGTTTGGTCATGAGTCCTGTGTACAAGCCTTGCTAGATGCTTGTGCCGATAAGGATGCCAAGGATAATGATGGTTGGACAGCTCTTATATTTGCCTCTATTGGTGGTCATGAGTCCTGTGTACGAGCCATGCTATATGCTGGTGTCGATAAAGATGCCAAGACTACTACTAATGGTAGTACAGCTCTTATCTGGGCTTCTGAGAATGGTCATGAGTCTTGTGTACAAGCCCTGCTAGATGCTAGTGCCGATAGAGATGCCAAAGATAATAAAGGTAGGACAGCTCTTATGCGGGCTACTCGTGCTTCTGTTGGGGCTCTTCTACGTGGCTCGAAATTTTCTGTTGGGGCTCTTCTACGTGGCTTGAAATTTTCTGTTAGGGCTCTTCTACGTGGCTCGAAATTGAAAGAGAGAAGCGATTATACTACCGAGTGCGTGGTTGTTTTTATTATTGTATTGGTTGCCGCCTGCTGTACTCAGGCATACTTATTGAGTTCATAGCATTTTGTACTTTTAATATATATGTATAAACCAGAGCTTGCTTGCATTGCTAACGCTACCTACATTCAGCAACTGACATGCGGCCCTCAACCAAACGTATAAGCCCCCTTTGGTAATTCTCTTGAGTGAGTGCCAGTGAAGTTTTGCCGGGTCGTATCCACTTCCATCATTTCTGCTTAACTGGGCACTTACAGCGTTGTCTACAAGAGGTAAGAAGAGTGATATTCTGAACACTCTTCGCAGGGCTCACCACTGACACTCTCAAGTCTCCATTTCCTCTGATCTTGTAGTTTTCCTTGGGATTTCGAAGAAGGGGAGGTTGTTCAGGCCACCATGTCAGATTAGCTCGAAGAAGTAGTCGTCATTTGACCATGAGTTATAACCAGGTAGATTCGGGTATGGACTTTTCTCGCCCTCAAGCGAGTGGAGCCACAGGGATGGATTTCTCTCATCATTCTACTCCTACTCAAGGAATGGGAGGTTCTGCTGCTGTTGAGATGTCTGGGAGCATGCAAGCACAACAATACGTGAAAGTGAATGGTCAATCCGTCGCCCATGCCATCCCTATTCACCATGTTGCTAATGTAAACGACACCAACCGTTACTACGTGAATCAAGTAGATGCTCGTCTTGTCCAAGATGGTATGATTGTGACTACAGCTACTCAACAAGTGAATGAGGATGGACTCATGTTTCTTAATAGAGTCCAACAAACCAATAACAACTATAATAATGACCATCAGATAGCAATGATTGAAGGTGCCCATCATTTCAGGACATTGATAATCTTGTCCTTTGTACTAGCAGTCTTAGCGCTTGTTGTTCTCTGCATATTTCTAACTTTAGATCATGAGAATGTGGATGATGAGAATAACAATGATGATACGGAGAGTGATGAGGAAGAAGATGATGACCTTACCGAAGAAGAAGTAGCCATAGGGTGGCTGAATCTCATCTCCTTCATTGTTGTATGTTATTATTTCTACAAAATATATATAGTCCAACATTATGAATGGCGAGGCCGTAATGTCTACTATTGGGTCCTCCTATCATGGATCATCATAGGTTTTGTATTCATATTCACTGAATTAGGATATCGGGCAGAAGAAGATTATGAAACTGCTTACTATATTGAAGCAACACGTCTTTTCGTCGATTGCAGTTTTTATTCATATAGTACTATCGTATTTGTTCGTGCATTACGCGATTCAGAGAGAGAAGCTGTAGGTATGATAATTCACCCCATCGAGTAGTAAAGCATGCAGCTGTGAGTGATTGTAGACTATCATTATGACTTATATATAGAAATGATTTTGATGTTGTTGATATGTAGTTGTACTGCAGATACTAGTCATTGTTATCAAAGAGGCAAAGTAAAAGAAATAGGTTAAGACGTCGATTCTCTATATACATAAAATCTACAATTTGAACATTTGAACAAATACATCAAATCCGTCTCTATTCTTGTGATTTTCCATCTATTCCTTCTCTTCCTCGCGATCATCATTCTTATTTTTCTCTGTACTCTTCCTCCGATGTCAGATCTTCCCCACCCGTACCTGTAGCTACACTCTCTCACACAAAACGCCATCGATCTTTATCTATAATCTGAACCCACGGCACTGCTGTCCACATCACTCCCACTATCACCTCCGCCTACTAGAGCTTCACTATTCAGCCAATTGCTGGCTGCATTCGGTTTTGGACTACCCTGGTCACGAGTAGATGTAGATAACTCTGCATCTACAGCGACATTACTGGTGCTCTTACTCAATCCAGATCCTTGTGATAATGCATCATCATTATTATCAACATCGTCATCAACATCTAATAGAGCACCCGCCCCATTCTGTTGCTCTGTACTCGCATCATTTGCTAATAAGCTTTCTTCTTCGTGATCTTGTACGAAGTCAGTATTCAATTTATTACAACAAATACAAGCATCAGCAAATTTTTCGTTGACTAATTCGTGTCCTTTTTCAATATTAATGCCTCTTGTTTCAGGTACAAACAAATACATGAAAATTGTACCGATCACAGTGAACCCTAAGAATATATACATCATATTTTCCATGCCTATAGATGCTTCTAGAAGTGGTACAAAGAAGATGAGAAGGCCATTCACAAGTAACAAAGTCATTGTAGTGACACCATTAGCAGCAGTTCTGACATAATGTGGAAAGATCTCATTAATCAAAGTCCATGAGTTCACACCGAAGGACATTTCATATCCTGCGAAATATATATACATCCCAATAATCGCTAATGAGGAGATATCGATGCTTGCATTATTCGCAATAATGAATACAACTTGGCCTACAATAGTAGTAAGTAGGCCTATAATAAACCATGTACGTCGCGGTAATGCCTCCATAAACAAAAACAAGGGAGTGATTGTGCACCCCATCACTAGTGTTCCAATTAGATAATACAATGAGCTGTCAGAAGCAACCATTGTGTCAAATACTCTGATTCCATTGTAACTTAAAGCAGCTTTTCCAGTCATCACTTCAAATATTTTGATCCAACATGCTAAAAATAAGCATCTATATAGGACTGGATCTTTCCATAAAATGCGATGTTCCAACCTGTCTGGAATGATATGACCATCACAATGGCAGCAATGGCCACAGAATGATTCTTCGAGTTCGTCATCTCCTTTCTGATGGTCTTCAGTTCCATGTTCATCAGTGATGGCATCATTCTCATGTATGTCAGCTGCGTAATCATCCCCTTGACCACCATAGATAAGGCTCCAAATTTTTGTTTGTTTTTCCTCTTTTTTAATTCGATATTTCATCTTCTTGACTGTGGCTTTGGTAGCATGTGGGTAGACAAACTGAACGAATTTCAATATTAGAGAAGACGAGTAGGCACGCTTTTCTCCTTTAGCATTTCGATATCCTTTCATCATCATTTGCCTTGGAATTCGTGGTAAAAATAACATACTAACACCCCATCCGGCTGCAATCACAGTACTCGTACTATACATACCAATCCAATAATCGGTGTTGGTATAATCGTCTTCTCCGTTTTCTAGAGCCCATGAATATCCCGAAAGAGTACCAAATATTAATCCTGCCACAATTGATAGTTCAATCAAAGCAAGAACAGTGCCTCTTACCCTATCCGGACCTATGTCAGCCAAATATTGAGGAATGCTGTGAAATGCTGTAGCGACACCAAAACCATACAAAAGACGTCCTAATATTAGGTATACAAGGGCTAGTATGTATTCTTCTTCATCAAACCAACTGAAATCACCACTGCCGACAACAAATAGACTACCAGCTACATAAAAGATTGCCGACATGACCATCTCAAATTTTTTCGGCATATGATGGACATATAGATACAATATCGGGTAAAATATTAGAGCACCTAGAACTGTCATCGCTGCAACAAAACCTTCTGAGTATACATTGTCAACCAGGAGTAAATAATAATTTGTTCCAATGTGCTTCACGATGTGAGCTTTATCATCACCAATTTCTCGGAGACCTTCGATCAAAAAGGTGGTACAGCCTTGATCATATCCAAAAAGGAAAGTGCCTACAGCAGGAACCAGAGTGCACAAGCCTAAATTGAAATAGTTGATATCCAGTTCGCTCGATGCTAAGGCTTCACTAGGGTCACTTGTGTTAACTGAAGTAGTGCTCGATACACTACTTGAGCGGCTGCGTTGCGACCCATCGTCGCTATCGTAGCCTAAGAAGCTACGTAGGCCCGAAAGCATCGCTCTAGACCTCCCTTCTTGCAGGGGGAGAGATTATGTCGCCACAACCCAGCCACCAGATCCAGTCACTTCCAGCACAGACACCGAATTTGCTTTGAAGGCATCATGTCTTCCAGAAATCGCAAACCTCAGCCTGGAAGTCGCAAACGCGGTCGTCAATCATCAAATGAGGAAGGTGAAGTGGGTGAGGATCCAAAGGAGGAAATAAAGTACTCTGCGGACGACATGAAGGACTTGGAGGCATTTATGATGATGAATGACGACGATGATGATGAGCTAGAAGAAGAGGAGGAGGAGGAGGAGGAGAATGAAGAGGAACGGATGCGGAAGAAGAGACACGAAGAGATCATGAGAAAACATGAGAAGGATAGTAAGAGTGAGGAAATGAGTGACACCAAATCTTCCAAGCCAGCATCAGGTTCATTGATATCTAGACTTACCGAGGAAGATCAAGAGAAGGAAGTGACGACAGCTCCTTCCTTTGCCGTTCTCGATGATGCCAAAGCCTCTGCTGTATTCGACATGTTCGGCGACTCCCCGGAACCTGCTTCTCCCTCCACCACCAACAACAACACCAACAACAACAGCGACAAAGCTACTACTACCAATAATACTGGTAATACTAATAAAAACAGTAATGTGATTCAGTCGAACATTGACGACATGGAGGGCTATTATGTGACTCAAATAGGTGAAGTGATTGGTGATCGATACAAGGTCTTAGGTCTTCTGGGAAAAGGTGTGTTCAGTTCAGTGCTCAAATGTGTAGACATCAGTGGTAATGGGGATAAAAAGATTGGAGAGAATGGAGAAGACTGCTTTGTTGCATTGAAGCTGATTCGTAACAATGATACAATGCGGAAAGCCGCTGCTATGGAACATCTCATCCTCATATCCATCTCCAACAGTCCATCTCCTCACAAGCGATTTCTTGTCAATTTAATAAATTATTTGCCTAGTTACCATAATCATGTGGTGATGGTGTTTGAGTGTCTATCGTCAAATCTTAGAGAGATACTCAAAAAGTTTGGTCGAAATGTGGGGTTGAATATAGATGCTGTACGACGTTATGGTACACAATTGCTCCTTGCCTTATCTGTATTAGAAGAGCTCAAGATTATCCATGCGGACTTGAAACTAGACAACATATTAGTAAGTGATGATTTGAAAATTGTCAAAATATGTGATTTTGGGAGTGCCTTTTACACCAAGGATGTCGAAGCTATGCCTACCCCTTATCTTGTCAGTAGATTTTATAGGGCACCTGAAGTGATATTGGGGTGTCCCGCCGGGATAGAGATTGACCTCTGGTCGATTGGAGTGACCTTGTATGAATTATATACAGACGAGATCATGTTTAAAGGAGGTAGGTCTCATTTTATTAAATACTGATTCGAAGACTCCTTCTCTTCCGTAATTCTGATAAAACTTGCACAATCTATGACATATACACTAATACAACCTCTCTCTCTCTTTCTCTCTTTCTTTCTTTCTTTCTTTCTCTCTCTCTCTCTCTCTCTCTCTCCTTACTTTCGTTGACCCAACCATATACTCTACACCATGTTACCATCTGTCCCTTCCGTGGTGATAGGCAATAATAATCTCATGCTAAAACATATGATGGCCGTAAAAGGGCGTTTACCAAATAAACTTATTAAGGCTCATATGCGCCGTATGTCTGATATCAATATGGATACACATTTCGAAGTATCCAATACAGGGCCGATTCCTCTATTTAAATGCCAAGAAGTGGATGTGATTACACAGAATATCAGTGTGCGATTCATGAATATATCGGAACATCCTTCTATAAATATTCATACAATGATATCCAAAGCGAAAGGAGGTTCAGAAGATGGAGGAGTAGTGGATAGCCTAGTGGACTTATTGGATAAGATGTTAGTGTTGGATGCCAATAAAAGGATTAGTGTCAGTAATGCCTTGAAACATCCTTTCTTTACTGGAAAGAAGTAAATGCTGATACATGATATGGAGGATTTTTGTAGTGTAGTTGTATTCCATGTACAGTGCTGTAAGATGGCTATATTTACATTTGTTTATGATCTGTTATTCACACAATGATACCCATATGATCCTATTTATACATCAGAGCAGGCAAGTCTTTTTCACCTATCTTTTCTATCAAACATCCACTTTAATTCTGGATGTCCATAGAAGCTACTCCACGATCTAAAGTACTGCTCTCTGCACTCTTATGTGGTGTAAAGGACTCTTCAAACACGAAAGTTGTCCCTTTTGGGGGAACAATCTTAGTGGGACGTGTATACTTTGCCTTGTATGCATTTGCATCACCAGCTGCATTCTCATAAGTGCGATAGCGAGTATAATCGTTTTGTCTGATGACTGTGACATCTACATTAGATCCAGAACCTAAATCGTTGAAAATACCGGCACGAATCGCATCTCTTACTATTTCAATCGCTTCTGCTTCAGTCATATCTTCCTTATATCTAGATTCAAAAACTGCCATAGCTGCCAGACTACCACTTCCCATGGTGGTATAGGGCAACTTTTGGGTACTTCCATGAGGATGAATAGAATATAATTGAGGTCCATTAATATCCATACCTCCAAGTACCAAAGCGGCACTGACATGTCCCTGATAACGATATAACATTCTCTTTAACATTGTATTGGCTGTTACAACTCTACTTTGTGTTCCTGTTGACAAGCGTAATAATTCTAGATTAGAAGCCATTAATTCAGTGGTTTTTTCTGTATCTGCCGCAGTTCCAGCACCACAACACCAAATATTCGGTGCTAAATAATGAATTTTCTCACAATCTTTATCCACAACTTCTGCTCCTCCTGTAGCTCTTGTGTCCGCACCAAGACATACTCCATCTTTGTAACAGATGCCCACGATAGTAGTGCCCGTTTTCCAAGCACTAGGTAACACAGAACTCGCTTTGGCGCTGTCATTATTATTTATTTTGAACTGGGCGCCTGATATCATTTCATTACGAATCTTATTGTCAAAATTGAAGCCACCATTGTTCAATTCGTTGTAGGCATTGTGTAGAGTTGCCTCACTGTCTCTTTTGTCTACCAATTCTGTCATCACTCAAGTATTACAAGCGTAGTTGCCCCTCCGACTGAGGCTAAAATAGCGACACCGACCCCGCTTTTGTCACCCAGGTGCCAGCCAGACCCCCTTTACCGGGGTTTGGGACTGCCAGGAGGGGTACGACCAACACATTCACGTGCGGAAAGTGAGACTGTTCGAAGTGAGTGATTCAACGATTTTATTCACAAACAATGACAATTACTGCGTGGTACATGGATGACAGCGACGCTGACCAAAGAGAGCCTCACAAGAAGTCACCAAATGAGCCTGTAAGTAAGCCTGCTCTCGTGGATCTCGGAATCATCTTCTGGGAGGGCATTACTGGTGAAGATGATCCTCGTTTGGACGAGATCAAGAAGGAACGCGGGTATACGTACACTGATGTGTGCAATGTGTGTCCTGACAAGTTGCCTGGCTATGATACTAAGATCAAATCATTTTTTGAAGAGCATATTCATAAAGATGAAGAGATTCGTTATTGTATGGAAGGTTCTGGATATTTCGATATTCGTGATGGTGAAGACAAGTGGATCCGTATCCACTTGCAACCTGGTGACATGATTGTGTTGCCAGAAGGCTCTTATCATCGTTTCACATGTGATAGTGATGATTACATCAAAGCAATGAGGTTATTTGTAGGTGAACCAGTATGGACCCCTTATAATCGTGTAGATATCACAGAAGAAGAAGAGTCGCGTAAAAAGTATGTCGACACATTCATCAATAAGACCAAGAAGGCCAAGACTGAAGGGATCGTAGGTACAGAAGGTAATAATGAAACTAAGGTCGAAGCTTAAGGTTGTAGCGTTAGCTTTTGTTGAACCATTTATTCTCAAGTGACCACTATATGTACTCTTATGCAATCTATGCCATCTATGCAACCTGTCGACCTATATGTGTTGAGAGTATGTTCTGTAATCGGATAGTACTACTAGGAACAGAAACAATTTTTGATTTCATTAAGCGAAGCTTGTAAGCATCAGTTAAATATGTGTAAACCATACCCCTTAACCTATATACAATGACTAAATTCTCCTTAATTTCTACTTGGTCCACTGTACTTGCGAACGCCTTTTAAAGCACTCACATCGGTGATATTATAGCAATAACTCAAATCAAGAGTATGTACACCACCAAGCATTCACATCGGTGATCATCTCGCATTCAATCAAATCAAGAGTATGAACACCACCAAGAGCACTCACATCAATGATATTACTGCAATTATACAAAATAAGAGTATGAACACCTCCAATAGCACTCACATCGGTGATCTTCTCGCAATAACTCAAATAAAGACTATGTACACCACCAAGAGCACTCACATCAATGATATTACTGCAACGTCTCAAATCAAGAGTATGAACACCACCAAGAGCACTCACATCGGTGATCTTCCCGCAACCACTCAAATCAAGAGTATGAACACCACCAAGAGCACCCACATCAGTGATAGTACTGCACCTGGTCAAATTAAGACTCAACTGCTTGCTTGGATTCTCCACTCGTGAATGAACAACGGTTCGAAAAGCTTCATCATCGTAATACTTAAGCGAGTAGGTTTTATTCAATTTCCAATACAAATGCCGGCTCACATTACAGAAGTGCCGACTCGTCGCAGCCAAAGAACGACTTAAAGGATAGCCTCCCAAGTCCACAATCACACGCAAAACATCTACAGGCAAGTCCGTAAATTGAATGGGAACCTCATCAGAGCCTGTCGATTCCGTTTCATGGTGCTCTTCTACATCAGCTTCATTGTCCATTTATAGAAATAAATTTCAAAAGAACGCTTGGCTAGTTTGTGATGAAACGTTGTGATGTGTTACTATTTCAGTACATCGCCTCAACCCCCATGGACAAGGTGTGACGGCAATCTCAGTCAAGTCCTGCTCAACGAGAACGTGACACCCTTTTTTTTTACAGTCGGGTCGGGATGATGGGACTGCCGGGAGTGACGCCGGGACGGTGATTGACTACATCAAAAACCTTGCGTCGATTGCGTCACCAAATAGCCCACGGCTCAGTGACTGTGGTCGCTATCTATCCACTGGACTACTCCCCATTTCCAGTGTGTCACGCACGATACAGTCGAGTTCTCCGAAGCTGTCATGACGGATCTCGCCGAGACAGATGATTGGGAGACTGCCGAGTTGGCTACCACACTACAAAGCAAGCTAAAGACCGTAGAGAATTCAGGCTCAATCAATCCCAAGGCTGCCAAGACGGTGTTATCTAAGCCTAAGATTGTGATCAAGAGCAATGATGATGATGTGAATACGTCCAAAAACCATGGTCCTGCAGACACATTAACAACACGTTCAAACAACGAAACGCTAGACAGTGCCATCTTGAGCGCATTAGAGTCGCATCGCGGACGTATGGCTGTGGTTGAAATCGAAGCTCGCATGTTGAAATATATAACGAAATCATCATCATCCAATGGTGATGTGATGATGATTCCACCAATACACAATAGATATTGGCGACTAATAAATTTCAGAATTGCGGATCGCTTCTTGTTGTCTCACAAGTATGCAGATGATATGAGTGGTAGTATAATCTTCTTTAAAACACCGGAGACCTCTTTACCCAAGATATTGATAATGGATATGGATCTAGATAGAGAATACCAACAATACAATGAGCTAGGTATGTGGATTTTTATAATGGTTCTATAATTACTGTACGTATGACTATGATGAGCATACTAATCTAATCTCCCATCATCTCTGTGTCTTTGTGTTCATATATTCATCACCCTCTATCTCCTTCTCCATATCCTTCACTATGTCACTATACATCATCCTAAGGGGGTAGAGAAGGGTACATGCCCCGACCTTCCAGTCAGCACTCCATACATAGCGACGAGAATGATAATGATGCCCAAGCCGCTAATGACAACCCAAATGATGATCAGCCCAACCCCACCACTACTGCATCAGCACCCAAAAAGGTGTTAATGATGCGAAGACCCATTTCTGCAACGAATGATCGACATGATCATGGCAAAAAAGGCAAAGATGGCAAGAAAGGCGAAGAGTCTGTCTCTGAAAAGGCAGCAGCCTATGCAGCTGCAAGAGCTAGAATTATGGGTAAAACAGAAGTATATGATGATGACCAAGATGATGCACCTGTGGAACAGAAGGCTCTATTGGTAGAGAGGAGAGGGGGCAATGAGAGGGGTGCTGGTGGCACTTACAGTGATCGAGAGAAGGATAGTGGTTCTAGAAGTAACAGCCATAATTTCAATAATAATCTCAATGATCCCAACTACTACCCTGCCATGCCTCAAATGGGGAACATGCTGCCACTCCCAGGGGTGCCAGGAGCGGGTGGGATGCCAGTGGGTATATACCCTTATAATCCAAATATGCCCCCTACAGTATTTCCAGGTATGGCAGTACCACCTGGGGGGCATATACCACACCCTGGAGTACCAGGGGCGGTATATCCATACCCCGGCCCACCTCCAGCGTACCCTCAAGGGGGAGTGTATCCATATCCTGGAGTGTCTACCGGTATAGTACCTACAGGATATGCCCCACCAATGGTGGGGATACCTGGGACCGTTCCCGTTGCAGTGGGTGGAATAATGCCCCCAGGAGGGGGATTGCCCATGGCGGGTGTGCCTATAAATGTGGGAGGGATACCTCCCACATTGCCAGCACAAGGGTATAGTAATGACCCACCGGCAGTAAGGGAGAGGGGTCCGCCTGCTAGAGCACCTCAAAGTAATGACAATAATGAAGATAAGAAGAGTAATGTTAATAATAAAGGAGAAAGCCGGAGTGAACGAGGGGGGCGTCGTGGTCGAGGGGCACGAAGATAGATATGTTATGCTGGTAATAAGGAACTTGTCTTCTTTTAGAAGTTTATATATATATATAACATTCACAAAAAATGTAAAGCAAATGTACAAAAGAAACATCATTGTTGTTTTTATTCCATTACTATAATATATTGTCACAATGTGCCTTAATCCAGTAGCGCACTGGTCTCCGGATCCCAGTGAGATCAGGTGTTAATGATCAAATGGCTTTTTCAAATC
>JACLAD010000069.1_pt1 | contig 11897 bp, 8 predicted proteins | sample 8027901 | NCBI WGS metagenome assembly JACLAD01 (sample SAMN15725071, study PRJNA655200) | protist metagenome | isolation source: fluorescence activated cell sorting (FACS) single amplified genomes of... | place: Spain: Blaines Bay Microbial Observatory, Mediterranean Sea | collected 2016-07-05
TTGTTATTTACAAGTATCCTGATGCACAAAAAATTATTTTTCCTGTACAAAAATTATGAAATCTAAAACGTCTTGTCGAAGACAGGGCGCTCACATTTACATGAAGAATTCGTTTTTTTGACCAATCCACCATAAAGTTTTGTTCGTCGGATTTGAGTTGTGTTGTTGTTGAACGTTCATTCAGTCGCAGAAAAGTGTGCATTGACGGAAGTAGATGTAGAAAACTAAACAACAGTGAGTTTTTGATACGTTGTACAGACGGCAAGCTAATTTCAAGTTTGAAAATCAAACATCACAAACAGTTGTGAGTTCCAATCTTCATTTCAAACCAATCAAATTCTATTCCATCTCACCGATTTGAAATTTTCACGCATCCATCAATTTCTCAATGCCATTCAGTACCATTACAAACCGCTCATTTTACCGCCTGCTTTTCGCCGAAAGCACATTTTCAACAAAGTAGTTACTACACAAAACAAACACAGTACTACACGAAAGAATTAACATAGTTTCACGATTCGTCCTTGCAAATTTGCAAACGTTACAGCTAAGAAAATCCTATGTATAGTTTTTGAAAACATACGATCATTAATCGTACAAAACAAGAATATCAGTTTACACAAAGTTATCCAAAACGTTGAAACAAAAAAACGGTTCTGGAAATCTTTACGCCAGGCACAGAAATACAAGAAGCATGCCCACCGCTTTACGTATTCTTTTCAGTACTGTTTTCAAAAACAATCTACATTCAAAAACAAATTAGTCACATACAACAAAACTACAAATTCCTCAAACATTTTTTCAAACATTTTAAATTTTGATGATAGGTTTGGGTTGTGTGGTATGCGTGGTACATACGGTAAAGGCCCTAAAATCCGACGCCGTCACCCTCCCCGACATGCTCGACATCCCAAGTGATTACATTCTTACAGAAAAGCACATGCACACACGCACTGACGTCACCACCCCTAGAGTTACATGTTGGTTATGTGGTATTTCTCCTTTGTTACCGCCTCAGCAACCACCACCTACTAACTACAACAGCAATACTAACAAAGGTGCAGACGAATATAGAGATACGGAAAATGAGAAAAGTTTGTCAACAAGCCTGACACTAACTGCTTCTACCATAAATAGCAGTATATTATCTTCTAGTAGTAGTTGCGTGGCACAAGAAGAAGACCATGCGCAAAATTGTAAACAAGAACAAGTTCAAGAAAGTGGAAAACAATTCAAGTCGTTGTGTAGAATACCTATGTTGTCGGCGTTGAGTAGTAGTAAAAATGTTGTACGGCAAAGTTCCGCGCACGTAAAAACCTTACCCGCAAACTCTGGGTACTACGAACATGTGGGAGGCATGAAGAGGCCTACGCCGAGGCGTAGGCGAATCTGTCGTTTTCCGCCTTTTAAAGAGCATGAAATCAATCAACAAAAAATACGTCTTGGTGCAAACAAGCAAGATGCTAGTAGTTTTTCTTTGATCGAAGACGCATGGAAGCCCGCAATGAGTTCCCTAATGCAGTCTAATCTAGATCCCGCAAGGCGGTTGTTACAGTTTTTAAGTCATAAAACGCGTACGGATTTTTCGCAACAGGAACTAGATCTTATGTGTGAAACCTTATCGCAATCATATGATATACTACATGCACAAGAAAACACAGACCAGGATGTATTAGCCCTTCTCGACGAATATTGCGATTGGCTAGTTACCATCCTAGTTCACAGCCGTACTGATCCAGCGGTAAGATTATTTAGGAGCAATTCTGCTGAGGAACGATTCGCTCAGCAAGTTCACAACGCTGGTAGCGATAGTTTGCGAATATGGTAAACTACAAATTAATTACTTTACATGTTTGCTAAAATAGCAAACATTGATACGTACACATATATCTTGTACATAATTACCGCTGTATATTTATTTCATATTCTGCTATCTTGTCTGTTTGTCGACTTTGTGAGTCGGTCTGTCACAAACGACATCTGAATTTCTTTTTCTCAGGGAGAAGAGAGGAAGAAGTAGTTGTGAGTTTGTAGCTAGTCAAATATGAGATCGTAGATAGTCACACGTGTTGATTGTAGCCAGGCCCGTTTTGTAGTCGTCCAATAGTTTAGTACTGTCGAATGTTTAGCACGTAGTTTATTGTAAATGTCTGTCGAACCAGCCCGACAGCGTCTGTACCTGTCCCTGGAATGTAACGGAATCGCACATCGAAAGCACAAGTGTGCGCGACGTTGCTAATGTGTTACTATTACCGACTAAACAACAATTTTCAAATAACTAAATTGTGATTTTCTGTTGGTCTGAAATTCTGAATCCCCCCATCTACCAAAACACCTACCAAACCAACCAATTTTCAAACGTTTTTTAACAAACCAACACTATGTATCTACAAACCAACAAACCTACTAACACAAAACTAATTTTTAAAATTGTCTACAAAATTACAATATCAAATTTTCAAATCTACGAATCTATGAATAATTTTAAAACGTAAACAAAATTCTAACCATGGACCATGTACGACGAACGATTGTGAACTCCAGATAAAGAAGGTGTGCATATTTTGAAATATTGCATACAAATATTTAAAAAACAACTATTACAAAAAGTTGATCTACAGTTGAGGTCATCAATACCGTGACAAACTACAGCTATCTGTTTTGTCGCAAATCTATAAATATACATTATCCAAGCAGCGTTTTTTTGTTTTTGAAGTAGTACAAAAAAGCAATACCAAACAAATAACACAAAGGTAGTACTAAATAATACAAGGTGTACAAAAAATAAAAGGTGTACAAAATATTTGAAAAATAAAAACGCTATAAGTTTTTTTTGTACATAATCATAATACTGCTACATCAACGAGTTACCAAATTCGAAATTTTTGAAAATTTCATATTTGGAAAAGTTACTATTAAATCTTGTAAAATTTTAAAAAAGTTACATCAAATACATCAAGTTACAACAGAATACACCAAATTTTGAAGAGTAGTGAAATATCAAAAAAGGCCAAGATGAATGTGCAAACGCCGCCGATCCCGTTGTTGAATACTCGGGAAATATGGAAGATTCACCGCATCTTCATGTGGTTTTTTCTCGGCATGGTGTACGTGTTTTATCATTTTTATCAACAAGAATACAAAAATAATTTTCTTTTGAGCGAAATTTTTAATGTTTTGTTGTAATTTGTTTTTTACAGGACGGTGTCTTTTCCGTTTATCGGATTTTTCAAAATCGCGCCCAACAAATTGTTCAATAACAACACCTACCAGTGGGGCGAGATTTTTCCGCTGATGCTAATTTGGTTTTTCATCGCTTTTGGCTTTTACACAGTAATTTAACAATCTTAATTTCTTCACTCGCAACATTTTTCAAACTCGAAAATATTTTTTTATAAAATGTTTACTTTTCATTGTGTTTTAAGGTCATCCGGTTACAATACTACACCACCTTGCTCTGGGGTTTCCTTAATGGCATAACTGGAATTTTCTTTCAGATATTTTGCTTCCAATACATCTGTACATATTTTTTCCAAACATGTTTGCAATCAAAATTTTTGTTTCTATCAAAGTGTTTTATGATTCAATTGTTAAATTATTGTTTTGTATTTTTTTGTTGAAACAGTGGCGCCCCCGCATCTGCCCGGACCAGCTCACAGCCTGATCTTAAACGTGTGCTTCGGCGCCTATTGGGTCTATGCCGCTGGCTGTCTTGGCGTACTTTTTTCAAATCATTTTACAAAAGTAAAAACAAAATTTTTCTTTACAAACATTTTGTAATTGGTCTTAAGTTTTCATTTTGAAATTTTTCCATGCGTTTTGTTAGGTTGCTACGACGGTGTTCCTTGCCTGGAGGAGATCCAAGAGTTGTGACGCAAATCAATTTTCCATCGTCGCCACCTCTTACGGCACCGTTCAGGTGCAAGGCTTAAGTTTACCAAATCAGCAAAGCCAACAGAATGCGAATGCTAACGGGCAAGCGGCAGGCCAGACTGAAACTACTAGGGTGGTCCGGGCACGCGCCTTTCAACCCTTCAAAGGTCAAATGTATAGACTAGGGTACGAAAGTGAAGACCCTGATGGTTCCCCGGTAAGTCAGCCGAAAGCAACCTCGTCAAAACCAGTCGCGCCGGTGCCAGAAAATACTCTCCTAAAAGTCGACCACACGCATGGTGGCGAAAACACTGTTCAAAACGTCGATGGCGCTGTGAGCGGCAAACGACAGCAACCGATTTTCGCCACGCAATAAGAATTTATTACTCTTCCTTGACAAAAACAAGTGTTACTACTACTTGTACAAAATATAATGCAAATTGTACAAAATATAATATTATCAGAAAAATGTAAAATCGAATTTTGTGCATACCTCATCGATTTATTTTTCAAGCATATACATTAATGTCACAACCGCCATGTTATAAAATATTTTCATGCTATAAAATTTAAATTTTGATCTCACAACTTTTTACGACATCACCTTACCTAGATCAGATTGAATTCACGTAGAAAAGAACCATACCTCTGCATTGGTTGCAACTTATAAGTTTATGTCGCAATCAAATTTTGGCAGATCGGTACATGGCTCGTAGGAACAAAATACAAAACAATATTTTAGACGTCAATAAATTTCCGATAAGAACCAAATATGCCGTCGAGCATTTTTGCTATTAACATTGCCCATATATGATTGATCAAGATCATACAAGTAACTTATCGGGAATTTTACATTTGCAATATCATACCGACGTAAAATTTTGTAGCTGGCAAAAAACATCATGTATAAATACAAAAAGTACACTGATTTGTCAATTTTGATCACAAATATTCATGCTAAAACTTTTTCGTGTGCAGTCTAAATGTTGTCTTGTGAAGGTTGTTAGTAAGTTGTCATCAAGTGAAACGTTGTACAAAATTATGTCGTCTTTTGAAACTTTATTTTTTGGTTCAAGAGCAGCCTTTCCATATACATTTTATTTCCTCTTATTTTCAAATCTGCAATCTGTATACTACCATTATACAGTGCACGCACAAAATTCCAATAACATAATTTTCAAACGTTCAAAAAACTCAAACGTTGAATCAAGAAAACGGGAACGTTAGGCAATTGATTTGTTTGCACTAGCCCAGTATTATATCGCATTACACCAGCCCAATAGGCAATAATTTTTTGAAGTTAGTAATTATTACGAATACCAAATATCTAAGCAATTGTTTGACAAACTACAGCCAAAAAATCTTTGTACAGTTTTGCACTTTTAGTATTGTCCAAGTAGACCGTAATAACAATTCGCAATTTCTCGAAGATTGCGAGTAGATTCTTGAATAGTACGCAACGAAGCTATCACTCAAACAAATCGATAGAGGGTATAAGAGTAAGGAAACGAATTAAAAAGATGGTGCTGCCAATGCCAGAGGCGCCCCAATATCATGGGTGTGAGGAGATTGTCAAACGCTACCGGTTACGACTATACATTGTCCTTGCTGTCATGTAACATTTGTTTCAGTTTCAAATTTTCAAGCAATGATTTCAAAGCTATTGTCATTCAAAAGTTTTTTTGAAGTTGACATGTTGTAAAATAGATTTGTGACGATGCCCCTGACCTCCGTGCTCCACATCATGTCCTCTAGCGGGTTTATGATCATTTTCACACTGATTTACATCCTTATAGCATGGACGCTGTTCGTCTACGGCATCAACGCTGTATACACAAAAACAAAAAACAATTCTAAGCAGTCACAAAATTTGTAGTCTGACATTTTTTATTTTTACGTATGCAATATTTTATTTTACATTTTGGTTTTGAAATTTTGTTGTAAAATACAGGCGAAAGAGTGTAAGTTCAATGACCTCGCCCTATGGGGCATGTGGATGGCCGCGACCTTTGTCTACAGCCTCGTCATGTGTTTAATGTTCTTGGTATTTTTTATTTTTGTAAAAACATTTTTTTTTTGAACAAATTTGTTGATTTGTGTGTTGTAAAAAAATGTTGTAACAGTTTTCAATCGAATTCCCCGGGCCGCGGTATAGTCTTTTTAAGAATTTGCAAGGCATCGCTTTGTGGATCGAATGTTGCGGGGATTTGGCGGGAGCCGTTCTTGTAATTACAATCAACAATTTTTTAATCTTTCAAAATATGTTTACCACATATAAAAGTTTGAAAAAGTATTTTTTGATACATCTTTCTGTATGAAGGTATATATTATCTATAGAGAAGTGAAAGCGACTATGCCTAGTGAGCAAGATAGCACCTTTGCGGCGACCGGCAACTACAACGGGTACTTACAACATTTATATCACATGAAGATTGAAGATTCTACATGTAATTTAGAATCTTGGTGTATTATTTTGTTGCAATGTGATTTTGTGGTAACTAGGTATCAAACCTTCTCGTCAAATACAAATCAAAATGCGAGCGGCCCCCCTGCGGCCGATGTACAGACTAGTGGTCAGCAACCTTTTAAGCCATTTACCGGTGAGGGGCACCGCTTGGGGGATGGCGGGGCGGTTGCGCAAAAATAACAAACACAAAAAAAGTTAAAACAATCATTTATTAAAGTAGTTTGAAAGTTACAAAAGAGTGTCACGTACATAATATGTATGATACACATAAGCATACGGGTACAGCAACGATTTTTTGAATGCCAATGTCATTTTGTATTGGTTTGATTGTTTCTAAGTTGACAGTAGAAATTTTAGTTAAGTAGCGATAAGTACAAGATTAGTAATTGTCCTTTTTGTTAACCCGTTTAGATTTTAGCTGTTTGTATTTTGTCTGCATGTTTCCTAAAATGTCGTTCCGGTCCCCACCATGTGTGTTTTTTTCAACAACAACAACTACTACTACAAAATCAAACCGTTTTACATTGTAACAGTACACGTGCAGAAAACCAATCAACAAAAAATTTATCCCAGTCAACAAAATAAATCCAGGTGACTTTGAAAGAACATCTTGGTGCAAGAAAAGCAATACGCCCATGTTACGTTGTTCATGTAGTATCGCGTGCGCTCTGAGCCCGATGGCTCTCGCAGTTGACGTGCTCGTCGACGAAATCCGAATCCAAACGTACCAATTCATAAATTCCTTAGTTAACCAGTTTGATGATGTTTTTTAGTTTGTTCAATTGATTTGTGGAAAATGTTGAGGTTTGATGGGGTTCATAAAGATCTAGAAATCAAGTGTTCCAATAGCATTGTGGATCTCACGGGCCTCAAGAAAGTCGGCGGAACATTGATTCTTCAAGGAAAGCAGAATGATATCATCCGCGTCAAAAATCCATATGGAAATAAAATACGTGACATCACTCTGAACCACGTGGCAGTATGGGTTAATGCGGCTCCTAAGCAATTTATAGAAAATATTGGCTGGATAGATATTCATATCGCACACATCATTTTTGACGTTGATTACAAGATGTCCGAAGCTACCATCTTCTCGTACGTTTCACAAAATCAATAATTCAGATCTAAACAAGTAGAATTCTAGAAATCTGTGATGTGTTTTACATTTTGTTTCCGGAGGTCGTCGTCGTCGTCGGCTGACGACGTAGTATCTACGACTCGAAAAGCTTCCTGGCGCGCGGTCATTGACGAGCGTCCAATGAAGCATATTTCCGAATTTCGACCTTTCCGTCCTCCAAAGGTCGATTACGTTGAATTTTACGTGAACAGAAAGTTCAATACGTTGATCAATTGCTGGGCTGAAGAGGACGAAAAGTTCGTGGACGCTTTTTTAGATCAAGGATACAAACCAACGAAGTCCAAGTCCAAAACATCCGTACAAAATCTGAGATTTCTATCCTTACACAAAGTTTGCATTTTTTCATTGATTTCCAAAAGTGTAAATTTTCAATTTTGTTCACATTCTTTTAGGAATTCGTTGGGAAGTATGTAAACTACAATAATGGCGCTCTGGGGAAGGTGAAATCCTTTGACACTCTAGAATATAAGTATGAGATCGAGCCCGTCGTTCGAGATACTCAACAATCTAGCTCATCAGAGAGCGTCTTCTCTTTTGAAAGCGAGCAAAACAAGGGCACCGATACCATTAACCTGCGCCAAGAAAGGCTTCACAAACCCGATCGCGTTGTATGATGTTCTTTCAATCAAAAATACACGATCAAATTTTAATGTTTTATTTTTCGTGTTGTAACCATTGTTAGTTCGCAGTGCCAATCGATGAACGAGCATTCACCACCAACAAGGCCAGAAAGTACCCGTCCTCCTATTGTAAGGTGACGCATTGGGATGAAAACAAGAATCTCTATACTGTAAAGATGGCGACAGGAGGCGCAGAAGCAAAGTTTTCCCCTGACGAATTGGTACCTATTTTCTAAACCACAATTTTATGAAATATTTTTGCGTTCATCATCTCAAATTGATTACATTCTACATGTTTTCCAAATGTTTACAGATTTTTCAAGGTTCCACAGTCTTAGTGGATCGCCATGGTGATTTGGATCTCGCGGTCATTGACAGTTTTGACGTACCAATTCCTAAGAAAACGACTACACATAGACCATCTTCTGAAATGCCTACTAAACAAAGACAAACTTCCGATAGATACAAATACGATAGAACAGTCGACGATCTTGTGCTCATGATGGCTGGCGTCCCAACGCTTGAGAATTTTAGTGATCTTCTCAGAGGGCACCAGACCATGTACAAGAAATTAGCAGAGGAAATCCGGAGCGGCGAGAAAACTGCTAATGATTCTCTTGAACTGTGGCATATTAACGAGGGCCGAAAGTACCTAGGCACCGCTGAAAGAGTTCGGGAATTCAAGGCGCACATCAAGACTCATGACGATTGCGTTATCTTCCACAACAGCGATAAATCCTATGAACCTATCAAGTGCGGGATTGATCACAACGGCGAGTTGCAATTCTCATCGGGTAGTCTGAAGGATGGTGTTGAATTACCAAGCTCGCACTACTATTATTTCAAGGTAAATGTTTTTTTGTTTTTCGAAATGTTTTTTTGTTTTTCACAAAATCAATCTTTCACGTCGTCGTGTAGTTTTTCCATTTGTTTTAATAGTTTTTTGTCGTGAAATATTTCAGGGTGCTCCTCCGAAAAGATTTTTGTTGGACGGGTTAATCCCTGTACAGCCTGTCCACCGGGCGCATCGTGATAAACGTGATCCTGATTGGCACCTTCGGCAAGCGTACTCTGATTTTAGTTTCCTCTTTGAAAGCAGTGAGGGTCCTCTGGATGTTGAATCCACGGATGACGCGAGAACTCGATGCATGGTGCGTTTTCTGTCTGGAAAGCATCTAGAACCTGTATATTTACCTAACATCCAAAAGGCTAGTCCGTTCAGACATCCTCTGAAAGAAGAACCGATTGGAGCAAATGATCAAGTCCTCCGTATTAATGAGCAAGATGAAGAAGAAAAACGTACTTTACTGCACTATGCTGTGCTGGGCGGATGTGATTCTCTTACCATCAAATTACTTGACCTAGGGGCTAGCTTCGACATCCGTGATATATATGGGCACACCGTCCTTGAGTACGCAGCTATGTTTTCTCCTAGTATTGTCGGTATTCTATTACGGTACGGCGATGATCCTTCACGTCAAAGCGAAGTCACGGCCTGGCAGTATGCGGTCTGGTTCAATCAGTATTCCGCCTTTGAAAACCTATATTGGCAGATCTGTGAGTTGGACAACCGAGTTGAGCGTTTCACCAATTGGCACAACATGGTGGCAGAAAAGTGGGAGTACTACCAGAAGAGTACGATTGAGCGCCGTGATCCCCTATTTCATCAGAGGCAAGAGAGTACTGAACGTCAAAGGGCACATCAACGTCTGAGACATCTTCGACAAGAAGAAAAAGTACAGCGGCAAAAAATAAGACAACGCAGACCAAAAATTGCGTCTGATGTTCGGGAACATCAGACGCACACCGATTTGGCAGATGACATCGCCTCTACATCTGATCCTTTGTCAGGCCAAACACAACCTGACAATACTCCGGCAACTACTGTCTTCAACATTTCTTTGGCAGCCTTACACGTCTCCAGTGCAGAACAGGAAGTAGACACTAGCATGCCCGCAGACAGCATTCCGTCGACGAAATTTGAGGATATGTCCCCACACCAACAATCCCTGAAATCGTTTGCAAGTGACAATGCCATTCATTCCGCGGACGGCCAGTACACCGATTCCGAAGGGCGAACTATCCTCCATTATGTAGCTCGGTTTTCCCCCGTTCCCGAAGAAATCGGAATGGCTTTGGCGCGCGGCGCCGACATTGACGGTCAAGATCTTCGTGGGTTTACCGCATTACACTATGCCGCTTTTTATGGCAATGTACGCGTTTTGCCAGCGCTTCTTCAAGCAGGTGCCGATGTCAACAAAAAGAGTTCGTATGGATTGACCCCACTCCACATGGCAGCCAGATGTAGTCCGGAAACATGTGAGCTCATGGACCAAATTTTAGGTCACTATGAAGTAACCAAAGGTCAACGCCGCAACCCAATTTGTTTTCATGACATACGCTCTCTTCAGAGATCTCAAAGTGGTAAAAAACAGAATGCTGATTCGTGGGGATACAGTGATGAAGGCAGATGGGAGAGGAATGGTCCCTCGGTTGTCGAGATTTTCATCAAGGGTAAGAGACAGAAGTTGGAAATCAACGCACAGGATGCGGCCGGGTGTTCCGCCTTGCTCTATGCCATGAACCATGCCGAGTTTTCAGAAGTTGAACGTTGTAATAATTTCTTGGCTCTGTCCGCTTTTGGCGCTGATCCAAACCTACAAAATAATCAAGGAAATACGGCTATGCATTTTTGCGCCGCATATGCATCTGTAAAAGTCCTGAAAGAGTTGGAACGTCAAAAAGTCACATTCAAGAACATCCGCAACAAGAAGGGCGAAACCCCTCTTCATTTCGGCGAAAAACACATACATGAAGGAGATGATAAGTACATAAAGAAAAGAGTGCTCCAACGTATGGCCATCGATTGCTAAGTTTTCAATTTTCCACCGTGACATGAGGTGGCCGTCCCATCAATGGCAAACCTTACCTCAAGTAGACCTGTTGCCAAACGTCGTGGGCACGAGCAAATAGTGGTTTGCTTCAAGATGAAAAATGGACCGTCATTGAAGTGAAACCAAGCTCAACATTTTTTAAGAAAAGTAAAAAAGAAAATATTATATGATTAAAACAAATTTTGAAATAATGAATTCATATTGATTTGGTGTGGTTGTTTTTAAGTTGACAGTAGAATGGTTTGTAGTCGTAGCAAGATTACAATTTTCAGCACGTGTAGATTTTAGTAGTTTTTGTGTACTAATTAATTGTGTTTTCTGTGCGTTTTCTACAAATTCTTTCCGGTCCTTACCATCTACCTATTGCCTCTCAAAATTTTTTCTAACAAAAACTATTTTTAAAAACAAACCTACAATGTAAAAAGTAAAAACCTAAACGTAACGAAGTCTTTAAAACAAATTTTCGATAAACCTCTCGTGAGAAACAAATTAATACGGAAGGGTAGCAAACCATGGCAAGTTTTTCAGTTAGTATAGTTTGCGCCCTGAGCCCATTGGTTTACGCGGTTGACGTCTTGGATGATAAGATCCCCGTTCAAATGTACCATTTTGCAAATGAAAATTACCAGTCTGATAATGTGTGTAGTAGTCTTGTTGTATTTTGATACTTTTCAAATTGCTTAGGTTTGATGGGGTACATGAAGGCGATCTAGAAATCAAGTGCTCCGGTAGCATTGTGGATCTTACGGGCCTCAAGAAAGTTGGCGGCAAATTGATTCTGCAAGGAAAACAGAATGATATCATCCGTGTCACAAGTCCGATATCTATGAAAGACCCTGCGTACGTACCTAAACCTCGTGATATCACTCTAAACCATGTTGGAGTATGGGCTAGTGAGGCTCCTA
>JACLAD010005128.1_pt1 | contig 11895 bp, 9 predicted proteins | sample 8027901 | NCBI WGS metagenome assembly JACLAD01 (sample SAMN15725071, study PRJNA655200) | protist metagenome | isolation source: fluorescence activated cell sorting (FACS) single amplified genomes of... | place: Spain: Blaines Bay Microbial Observatory, Mediterranean Sea | collected 2016-07-05
TTAGCTAGATCATTATATTATATTATTATAATTATATTATTATCTTTAGTCTTTAGCAATGAATTACGAAGAATTCGTCAATGACATTGCATCAGTCAGCGAACGATAGACCATGAGAAAAGGGTTCGCTGATGAAATGTCGCCGTAGACTTGAGCTTCTACTGTAGCACGCCAGCGCTGATGTCTGTTACAGTTATATGAGGAAAGCAAGCTCCATCAAAGTCTTTTAAGGTATAGATCAGTTTCATGCCTGTAAATTTTTCCTTTCCTTAGTTTAGTCTTTTATAAAACAAAGTAAGGAAAAATTCACAGAGATGAAATTGATCTATATCTTAAAGACTTTGATGGAGATGCCAAATGAAATATCCTTTATTCCTGGGCAACATCAACAAGGACGAGGCACCTGCATCGATAACTTGGCTTAGTTATAGAATTTAGATATGGTTGGTACGCGATGCAATCCAAGCGACAGCAGTGCCATGTCGCTAATTTTCATGTATTGTTCTATCATACGCCATTTTGGATCATGGAGGAAACTGAGTCTGGGTCAATAGTCGTTGTTCCATCACAGAATACCCATCTGAGAGACACAGTGTAAATACCCGCGATAGCAATGACCATAGCAACCTTCTCAAGATTCCAAAATGTAGCAACAATTTCGGCATCAACAAGCCTCTCTTCAAAGTCTTCTTCAGTTTGATCTCTCACATGTACATCGTCAACACTAGTCAACTTGGCTTCCATTTGTTGCATTTTTGATTCAAACAACATTTGATCTACATGTTCGCTCACTTCTTCAGATTGGAAAAATTCTCTGGCTAAATTATCAACATCCATGATGAAAGCAATGGCAACAGAATTGATAATTAAATCAGATACATCATCAGAAGTAATGATGAATTTTGATCCTACGTAGTACAATGATCCTAGAATGCAACTTTCAATGAATGGAATCATGAAGAAAAGAAACAATCTCTTGGACATAGGAGAGAACAGCTCATATAATAAAATCCTGTCATCGTCTTCCTCATGCATCAATACTACACGTGTCGATCTAAGTAGGATGTAACTCTCGGTGACAATACTTGTTATAGATGGATACATGAAAATGAAAAAAATGCAAATGACCGCATGTTGCAGGTAGCAGTTTTGGGAACACAAAGGTGATTCATCGTAGTCAGGACTGACTTGATATATCCAATAGATAAAAAGTGCCTGAATATAGAATGAAAGATACACAGGTAAACCAAGAGTAAACATCCAGGAGATAATATCAAGGACGGGGAAATTCTTGGCATTATGTTCTACAAGTAGGAAGTAAATCAAAGTGCCATTGATTGAATCAGGCAATTTCCTCCAAGCACAATTAGTCTCCTTCTTCAATCCATGAAATTGATGACTTGCTAAAATTTCTGATGCCTTTTTCTTTGCTGCCTCCTTTTTTGTTGGAGCGGAGAAATCAAAGCTGTCGAGATCTTCTTTTTCTCCTGCTCCATTGGATCGATCGTAGCCTCTTTGTGCTTTATCTAGCCGTGTGACAGTATCTATCCCTTCGCTCTCCATAGAGAACTCTATTTCTTTTCCAGCCATTTTTGATTTTAATTTACTTTCGTTTAACTACTTGGCTATCCTCACTTACCCTTATTCAAATTCAATATGGAAGGCTTATAAAATATTCTCACTTCCCTAGCTTGTGGTATCGGGTGCACCCTCTTACTTTCTTTTTCACGCTATTTCCCTGCACGCTTCTTGAAAATCGTCACTAAGCCTATGGGTAATTGAAACTGTACCTGACGACTCTGGTTGCGATAATGCCATTCACAGCCTTTCAGTTGTTGCAAGAAAGGTTGGGGTGATTCCATCTGCTGCTGGAGATTGAGTATTTGATATATGGGGTCGTACCTACTACTTCTTAAGTAGTAAGTAGGTATACAATACTCTAGTAGGTACCTAAGTATTTCTGTACCTATAAAATTGATAGGTACCTAGCGTGAATTCGGGAGTTCCATAAATTGCAACCACTTGCTTACTTAAAACAAGTAGGTGCAAGAGTAGTGGGAGCCGCCGAGAGTTAGGCACCGTCTCCCCAAGCCTTCCGCCACATACCAAATATAAATACAGAAACTTATCTCCGCAGAGCAATTGTTTCCTCTCGTCCATCAACGCCTTTGGTTGGCTCTCGTTAGTATATTCATTTCCGCATCTTTCAAGGTAATATTTTAAAAAGTAAGTAGAAGAAGGTATGTCCTATTCAATGAGGTCTCCTGCAAATGGGACAGAAATGAAGAAAAAGGATGATTCACATGTAGAATTAAGTATCGGGGGTAAGAACTTCACTGTCAGTATAGAATCAGATCAAACTAAGGTAGAAGACGAAATCAAATTTTTTCATCACAAAAGGTCACCGATGAGGGTTACTGAAGGCTCTAGACTTCTCGAAAAACCAATTGATAATTTGAAACTTCATAGCAGAGAAGAGTTTGAAGATGCTGTAGAGAATAGTGAAAGTGTTTGGGCAAGTCTACCAGACTCCATCAATGGTACTCTCATTTACATGCTGCTTGTGGAGCAAAATACTAGGACCTGGCAAATGGGGGAGTATTTCCAAATAATGTTTTTGACCGGTATGCCTGTGTTCTTCACATTTTGGATTCAAGGGTTATTAATTTACTGGATAAACGATATCACGCCGTTATATGAAGACTCTTCTATTTGTGTCCATAGCGCTTTATTACAACATGCTGTGATGATGGTTTACATTTTGTTCATGTATCCATCATTTCTTGACATCATGACTGAGGCTTATGTTTGTTTAAGATCCTTACGTGTTGCAATGAAACATGAAGAGAAAGATGACAAAATTTTGCTGTACCACATTCGTGCCCCGTTCTCAAAGAGACTAATGACTTTTCTCCTCGTTCCAGCTATCGAAGCATGCATTCTTGCAGCGATGACAACTGTTGGTGCCAAGTTCATTATAACTTGTGACAAGACCTCTGATCTGATCATTAATTCCATGGCAGTAGCTTTTGTTATGGATGTTGATAACATGTCTCGAGAGTTCTTTCAACACGAGTCAGTAAGTGAACACGTAGATGATATGGAGTTCGAGACTAAAATGAGTCCAATAGAGACAAAACTATCAGGCGTTGATGATAAGCACTCCGATGAAATGATAGTTCATGAGGAAGTGGATGATGAAGTTGTTGCCACTTTCATGTGTATTGAAAAGGTTATCGCTATCGTATTTTTCGCTGGAGTGTACACCTACACTTTGCAATATTTGTACTGTCAGGATCAATTCTTCACGTCAGAACAATAGATCAGGTGCGAGGCAGTATTAACTTCATCATTTGACGTTGTCCAAAGCTCAGCGCTGACCAGGCGCTGTATTAGTATTAGTATCAGTGTTGTAGGATGCTTTTAAGTTTAGTATTAGTATTAGTATTAGCAGCTAGCTCATTGGCTTATCATTTTATTTTATGCATGATTTTATTAGTATTAGTTAGGTATTAGTGTATTAGTACCTATTAGCTATTAGTATTAGTATCTGCGGATCTGCGGTATCAGTATCAGTGAAGTTGTGAAGTTGTAGTTGTAGGACGCTTAAGTAGCTATGTAGCTCAGCATATATATAAACTATTAGTCTATTAGCTATTAGCTAATACTATTAGTATTACCCCTAGTTATTTTATTAGGACGCTTAAAGTATAATGTATAATGTATAAAAGTATAAGTAGGTAGCTCAGTAGGTATATTAAATTTAAATATTAAAATTACTTCTAAAATTAAAATTAGTTATTAGTTATTAGTTATATTAGTATTAGTTGAATGTATTTATACGTGCGGGTCAATCTGCTTATTTAATGCATGAAGTAGCAGGTGCAGACTCTACGTCCATCGACGAAGAGATTTCAAGATCCTTGCTTAAAGCTTCAAGTAGTACATGAGTAGCTACTGTACATCTCATACTCATAGCTAGCTCACAGTAGTTTCAGATGACCAGTTAGTCCGTCAAATAAAGCAGCAGGTGCAGGTCCTACGGCTAATACCGTCCTACTCCCTGCAGGTATTTGTGTTCTTCCAGCATCTTCCACTAAATATGTAATAAGACCTAAACTTCTCGCCGTTTCCTCGATCTGAAACAATGTATCGTCATTCTCGCCTTTCAAAGCAATCTTTGCACAGCCCGTCCTTTCCCACCATTTCAATGTATTTGGTGCCAATTTTAAAGCACCTTGATAAGCACCCACAGCTGCATGTCCACATTGAGCACCTATTTTCCCTTTGCCCATTTGTAAGGCCATATTCACTACAAGGACCATTTTGAAAGGCCCTGTTATTTTGAGATTTCGGACGGAGATCGATACAGTTAGATACAACACATATAGGAAGGTGATATCTGCGATATTGTCATGACATGGTACCATGGATAAAAATATAAAAGAATGGTAGAAAAGAAGATGATGAAAAGACAGGATCGAATGCGTGGCATTCAAATGGTCTACATAATAGCAATACTTACCATCATCTCTGCTAAAGGAATCCAGTATTCCCGGCGATCCTTCCGTGAAATCATCAGTCTCCCATTCTTCATCCTCCTCTTCTCCCCCTTGAGCATCCGTAATTTGCTTCCGAGCATGACTCTTCTTTGGCTTCCTTTTCGCGGAGCGCAGACCAAGTACCGCATATGACAACCCTAAAGTGACTGCTATCGAGGAGAGAAGAGCAGATACACTAACCTTCGTGTCCAAGAACTCATTGATACTACTATAATCGACCATGACTAACCACTTGCTAAAGTTAATGGACATAAGCTGACCTTCAACCACTTCTCAAATCAACTTCTCTCCCTCCCATGAAGTGGTATGCTTTCAGGTGGCTCTCTGACCGCCGTCGCTTCTTCCGCCTCGCCTAAATAACAGCAGAGAGCATAGCAGACATTATATATTATACTTATAGGAAATAGGAGAGTTTCAGCAGCAGAGTACCTGACATCTCAGCCAACATAGCTAAATTCGTAGTTTTATTAAATATTTTGTCGAAAAGGTGCTCCATAGCCAACGTAGGAAAAAAAGAAAGAAAATGCAGGAACTACTTGCTACTACTTGCTCCGTGAATTTATTGTTTCTAGTTAAGAACAATAAGGAGAGTACTCGTAAACATCAGACTGTCTTAGTTTCATGATAGATATAAATTATAAATTACACAATTACACATTCATTGGCTGATGATGATACTTGTAAATTAGTAGTCTACATACTTCATTTATATACTAAGCCTTCTATCGTATTTTCTATACTGGCCGCTTGAACTACCACTGTATGCAATATACATAAGTGACAATAGCTGAGAAGGACGAAAAAACAAATCAAATATAAAATGCGCTGCAGTTGCTCAAGCATGAAGATCATTTCTTATCATTCGATTACAGGTACATGTCATGATTAGCAGAGCTTTGCATAGGAACATGTCATATCTAAAATTTGGCTTTTTCCATAAAGGCATTTTCTCATTGTCCTGGAGGAACATCGTCACCTGCTATATTCATGTCGCCTGGAATTTCAATATGAATCAAAAATATTAGAAATAAATAGGCAGACAGATGTAAAGAGAGAAAAGGGGAAAAAAGAGGCAATCAAAGAAATTACCTATACAGTATGTTGTCCTGATAATAAATACTGCAATTGCTGAAATTATCATAACAGCAACAACTTTGTGGACATTTGAGAAAGATTTAATAGTAATGTAGTATTTTTCCAGAGCTTCAGGAGTAGAAAGATCATGAGGTTCGCCCTTCGAAAACTCAGTTTCTTCTTTTTGCCAATCAATTTTGAATTTTGTTGTACTAGCACGATCAGATACTTCCTCAGTTTGGAAAGCTTCGACACAAAAGTTATCAATATCCATTATAAAGGCAACAGCCACTGAATTGATGATAATCGTCCCGATGTCCTTCGATGTAAGAATAAACCCAGAGCCAACGTATAACAAAGACAACAGGATCAATGTTTCAGGAATAACAATGACAACGAATGTTAAGATTTTCTTCAGTGTACTGTTGTGAAGAGAATAAATACAGCTCTTCTCAGGGGCATGATGTGTAAAACAACATTCATCGGATCTTAATATAGCAAGTGTTTCAACAATGACTGCAGAAAAAGATGGGATGAGGAAAATAATAAAAACACCCAGTACAGCTTGTTGCACTGCCGGGCCAGTCATGCATACATTTGCATCAGTAGCCAAGTTTGGAACATTGAGCCATAAATTGTAAAGTAACAAGCCCTGGACAAGAAAGGTAAAAAATACAGGGAAACCAACGAAGAACAAACTCTCCAAAAATTCCTCTACATCAAAATTTGGATGATTTAATTCCACCAATATAAAGTAAATCAATGTGCCATTGACACTATTTGGTAGCTGTACCCATTCTAAATTAGTTGTATCTATGTATTCTTCAACTTTATCATTGTGGAGTAGTACGTGAAACACTTCGCTCGAGTAAAATGGATCTAAGGGACTTCCCTTTTGAGAGGCAATCGCGTTTTTAACGATTGTTGATTTGTCAAGGACATCTCGCTGATGAAAGATCCCTTGACTACCATCTGGTAAAGCTTCACCCTTTACTGCAGACATGTCTTACCTCAACAACTGTGCACAATTCAACTGTCTTTCTCAAAGTCTTGTCTCTATTTCTCTATACCTTCGCCTCTACCAGACCTGACGAACGATAGTGGTGCAGAAAAAAAGGAACAGTAAAGAGTTAGTCAGTTATGATCAAGAAATCTTGAAGACGCTATTCGCAGTTATGCTAAACGGCATCTATCATCTGCATGATATGATCTACATCACAGCATTAGGCAGCGCTGAGGAGTTGATAGGTACCTAATAAGTACCTATATGGTATACCTACACCTACCTACTTAGGCAGTATCTAGCTATAGTACTTAGTAACGCTAGTAGGTAGTACCTACTAGTACCTAGGTACCTGATCAGTACCTACCTCTAAGCACCTGCCTATACTTACACCTATACTTAGCAGGTCACCTCTGCTGCTACTTCGTTAGGATGTATACTCTGCACACTTTCGTCGGGGTAAGTACACGGTTGGTTAGACACTGGAAAGTAAATGTCTACTACTTAAGTAGCAGTGTTCTTTAGAAGAAGTGCAATACAGTCCTCCATTGCCAGAGACAATCTAAGTTCGTGTTATTACTTGAGCAATTAGCGAGAGGTGATGATCAGACCTGCTGTACCCAATACTGGCATTGCGGTGAAAGGGTATCCTCGGTCAAATACTGTTGCTTCTCGGAATAGAAACTTGAGTCAAGAAAAAGCAGAGCTTGCATCTTTAATTGAGATCGTCGTGAACGACATGATAGATCAAAAATGTGATGTATACACAAAGAAGCATACCGCACACTTTCGAGAAGAGCTAATACAATTGAAGCAAAGTCTGACAAAAGTAATAGAAAGAATAGATTCTCATACTTCTGAAATGGAGCACAGATTAGAAAGTGTTGAGCAGCAGGTAAAAGAAGCAAGAGCATTGGCTGTAAATATCAGAAATGGGATTAAGGACGAAGATCATGCTAGAATGGATGCCATAGAGTTGAAGCTACAGTCATTGGCGATCGACAAATCAAGTAAGCAAGAAGGCGAAAGTAGAGACCTTCGACGATATGTTAAAGATTTTGTTAAAAGAATCAAAATTGATCTATCTAATTTAGAACAAGAAGTGAATCGAGTTGATGGTAGGGTTGTACATTTGAACAATACAACGAATCAAAGGTTTCTAGAGCATGTTGATTTGTTGGAAGCTGTCGAAGAAACGGTACAAAAACATGACCAGTACATACATTTGAATAAATTGTCTTCAAATGGAAGTAAAGATGTGCATAGTGCCGATCATTTATTAGAAAATATGTCCATAAGACTGAATACATTAGGCAATGCCTTGAATATGACGGGGCGTCAAGGACAGACGAATAAGCTATCTGAGAGAGAATTATTCTCACCATTACATGGGACAAGCACAGGGCGTATAGGAGAAGATTCGCTATTATACGAGGAATCACATCTAAGGGCTGATTCAATTTCAGCAACTCCAGTGCCAATTAATGATAATCAATCTATTAATAATACTATTGGTCGAGTTTCAACGTCACAAGATGATCTTCACATTACTGGAAGAGGTCACTCTAATATTAATATGAGTACAATGAGCACAATTGAAGGTAGAAGCGTTTGTCAGAGATTAGATGCAGTAGAAAGCACTTTGCGAAGCTTCAAAAATTTGCGATCTCGAGTATCGAATAGTGAAAACATGGCTGAATCATATTCGAAGATGTTTGACGAGTTGAGAGCTCTTAAATCTCACGTCAAACATCTAGGGGAAAGCACTGCGTTAGCATGTAAGCATTTGACTTCAGGATTGACTGATATACAAGAAGCGTCCATTGATACATCACAATGGGCGCAGCAACTCACTGAATATATTGATGATTTTGTAAATAAAGTAGCTCCGGAACACAAGCAACTCTGCCCAAAAATTAAATACACAAAATATGACTCCCAGCATGTGAAAAGATATATGGACGAAGAGATTGATATCCAGGCCTAGAGGTAGAAAGTGGCCACTTGATGAAACAATAGCTATGTAGGGTGCTAGGGTATGTACAGTACGTACAGTATGTACATATACGTGCATGCTAATTAATTTACATATGATAGGTATATGGTATATGATAATGATTAATGATAGGTATATGATCATCAACGTGAGCCTACAGTCACTTCGTAGAGCAAGAATCAGCGTCAGCGAAACGCACATACTGAGAATACTTATAAGCGTACAAATTACATGACTTTTGCGTGCTTATGATTATAAATGCGCTTCACCCCAAATCAGTCAACAACCGGTAGAAGTAGAGGTAGTCTGTAGTCTAGTTAGGAGAAGCAAGTTGAAGCACTTAGCACTTCTATGCTTCTAACTTCTACTTTGTTGTCGCTCATAGCCAGCGTATCAGTGGGCCCTATGTATTTCTGCTATAATGATTACATTCTTTTAGGTAGTACTTTAGTCAGACTTGTTCATAAACCAATAAACATACTCATAGACAGTAAATCGGCTGGCAGAAACCAAAAAAGCTCTGGATATCGACGGCGCTATACCGCTGTACAAACCTTTAACCCCTTTCGCATCCAATATATTCCTGGCGACATTCACAGCACTGTTTGTTTTTGGTGAGGAAAGGTCAGTACCTTGTATATTTGCCTTAATACAGTCAAGTGGAAACGAAATGAACCACCCAATAGCGCCAGATATGCCCCCAGAAATGGGTATAGCCAACGATTTGGGTAGTAAAGAAGCAAGCGTCCCACGTGAATGCTCGTATACAAAGAAATAAGTTCCCAAAAATACCATTTCTCTCGTTGTATTCACTCCATGACCTCGATATACTGCATTTATGCCATTTTGTTTGCATATTTGATAACTCGCCTCTATAGAGTTCTTGTATCTCTTAGAAATTTGCATCTGAATTTTAACCAATTCAAAGGGTGTAGATATTATAGAAGCCAACGGTCCTGCCATTGCTCCTGCTATGAAAAACATAGGTTGGAAAGACAAGGATTTCTTCTCTTTGCATTCTTCTCCAACAAGGATTGCTCTGAACGTTGCATAGCTCGAAAAATTTAGAGTGTTTAGTAAGGTCAACGCCAGCAAAGGAGATGCAACGCCCCTGAAAAATCCAGGCACTCCATCCTTACTATATATATGTCTGAATGTCCTAAACATGTTTGAAGAGGACGAAGAGGATGGAGAAGAAGTTGATACACTAGCAGCTTGGGACTGCATAGTGGTTTTGACAGTATCTAGAGGATACCCAATCAAGGTTCCTACCACACCGGCCGAGAAACCTGCAGATGCCTCCACAAATACAGATGATGAGGATGAGGACGCCATAGGAACCTTCAGGTACTTGTATGTTATGTCAACTCAAGATTGGAGAGGGGTGACCTCACATGATGTCATCAACCCTACTAGGTACCCACTTACCTTCACTACCTGCTGACTGAACTAACCTGCATTCCTACATATTGATCCAGAGCAGCAGCCACTTTTTAGCGCAGAGCAAGCGCAGCAGATAGCAGCCAGCAGCAGAGTGTAGCAGCAGAGATCAGAGATGTCTCCATGCCACACAGCAGAATGAGTGTATGCAATGCATGCATGCAACGGCAGAACGCATATCACATGGGCCATTTGTCATTATCACCGAAGTATCTACGTGATAGATGAGGCTATATGGTATTGTTTCGGTAGGTTGTCTTCTTTTCACTTTCACAACTTCACTTCGTTTATTCAATAGCGGGGGAGCACAGGAAGAAAAGACACAACCTACAGAAGTCAAAGCATGCCATATCAATGCAGTTGATAGTTGCACTGAAGATCAATGCCTCGCACCTTCTCCCCGTGTGGTCGTTATTGGAGACGTCCATGGGGCTGCAGCTGGTCTTTACGAGGTAATGCATGCAGCAGGCATTACAATAAGTGCTGATACATGTGAATGGAAGCAGGATCAGGGACATGAAGGAACCATATTTGTACAAATAGGCGATATTGTGGATAGAGAAGATAATGCAATAGGGGCATGGCGCTGTTTGAATCACCTGCAAGCAACTGCCCCTGATGGTTCCAAGGTAGTAAGAATTCTTGGTAATCATGAAGTGTGGTGGTTACAAGGCGCTTATCATATGAGACATCCAGAGGCTGATACTTATGAAGTGGTTCAAGAGATTGTGTTAGATTTGAAGCAAGCTATTCTAGAAGATCGACAGCATGCTGCATACGTACATAAGATTGGCAATATGAGCATACTATTCATTCACGCGGGGTTGAGACCCGATATGATGTCCTACTTTGATAGAAAGTTAGACAACGTTTCGGCTGATTCAATTGCTCATCATATGAATCAAGTGCTGATTGATCATACCACTAGATGCCCAGGATTTGGTAAACGTTGCGCATATGATGATGAAATATTCGAGGCAGGTCCAGATCGTGGTGGTAGGAATATTGGAGGTCCTTTTTGGACTGATATGAGTATCATTGAAAAGGCTGACATGGATGGACAGTTGCATACAGACTTCATTCAAGTGGTGGGTCATTCAGTTGCTGATTGTTATAAAATGTATAGAGGTACACTAGAGCATCCTCCTCCAGAATCGACTGGTTGCGAAAAAGGTTTGGTGCGTCGGACAAAGGATATGAATGCTGTGTGTGTTGACGGTGGCATGTATCTCGGTGCCCGTACATTCCTTGAAATATCTTCGCAAGGCACATTCATTTCGTATGAAAGAGACATCCATGACTCAGATGGAGATGAGGATACCTCTGAATATAATATGCGCAACCTCACGCAAGAAGTGTGCACTTAGATCTTAGATAGGATACATACAGTATGTACTTCTAGCTTCTAGCTTCTACTTCTAGCTTCTAGCTTCTACTTTAGCTTCTTAGCTTCTACTTCTAGCTTCTAGCTTCTAGCTTCTAGCTTCTACTTTAGCTTCTTAGCTTCTACTTCTAGCTTCTTGTTTTCTCCTAGAAGCTAGAAGTAGAAAGATAGAAGTATTTTATGTATTAGAAGTATATATGATATAATGAGTGGGTAAAGTTGCCGCTTCGTGAATTGATTGTTTCAATCAATTCACGAAGCAGATAATATAATAATATATAATATATAATGTCCCCAATTTATCCATATACATACCTATTTACTCTATATTCGTTACAATATGTTACTCATTTATGGTACATTCATTTCATAAAGCAAAAGTCAACAGATCTCAAGGCCTAAAAGCACACACCCAAAACATACTAGTACTAGATAC
>JACLAD010008163.1_pt1 | contig 11890 bp, 15 predicted proteins | sample 8027901 | NCBI WGS metagenome assembly JACLAD01 (sample SAMN15725071, study PRJNA655200) | protist metagenome | isolation source: fluorescence activated cell sorting (FACS) single amplified genomes of... | place: Spain: Blaines Bay Microbial Observatory, Mediterranean Sea | collected 2016-07-05
TTGCACGGCAGGAATCCCAATCAGACAATTACTGGGAATGCTGGTGACATTTCAAACCTGTGCACGCTGGGTTGGTTTGAATGGTGCTATTATCGTGATGCAAATAATTTCCCCATGCAGGAGGAGAAGTTAGGGCGGAGCCTTGTTCCAGCGGCAAACTATTTGAATGAAATGAGCCATTGGATATTAAAAGACACGATGAAAATCACTGCCAGTCACACTTATTGACCGCTAACTGACTCCAAATATTGCGACTTGAATATTAAAAGAGAGAGAGACGAATTCATGGAGAAGTGTAGACAGTATCACCGTACGAAATTAAAGATTGGAAAAGGTAGGATTCCAAAAGTCGAAGTCGAAACCGTCGATGACGATGAGGAAGTTAAGCCCTTTGTTCCGATCGTGCCTGAAGCAGAGCTATCACAAATACCAGAGCAAGATGCAGTCGATACCAACGGTAAAACCATCCCTAGATTGGATCATTTGCATGATACCTTTGTCAATATGGAAGTGAAGCTCAACAGAAGAGAGAAGGAGCTGTATGGTAAAGTAATCGGTCTTTTTCTTGACAGGAACGGCAATACTATTGGGCAAGCGCACGAAAATCCTGTGTTGAATACATTAATGTACAAAGTGAAGTTTGATGATGGTACTTCTGGTGTCTATGCGGCAAACATTATTGCAGAAAATATGTGGCGATCGGTGAACGACAAAGGATATCATGAAGATTCGTTGCATTTGATCATCGGCCACCAATTTAGCAAGAATGCCGAGAAGGACGGCTACGTCCACGACCGACACAGAAGGAAGAGACTTCGTAAGACAACAAGAGGAGTGCAATTGCTAGTAGCTATTTGCGATGGAATTGATCCTGGCAACGACAAAAGGAAAATTGTGAAACAGTGGTGCGACTTAAAAGATTTGTAGGAGTCGCATCCGATTGAAGTAGTGGAATATACTGTGACGCATTAAATTGACAACATGCCGGCATTTGCGTGGTGGGTTCCGTACACGTTGAAGAAACGGGACCGCATCATTTTGGCTGTCAAGTCTTGTATTAGAAGAACGACACACAAGTACGGCATTGAAGTTCCAACATAGGTCGAACACGCAAAAGCGATCGATAAGAAGAACGGCAACCGGTACTGGCAGGACGCGATCAAGAAGGAGATGACGAACTTCGGCGTTGCGTTTGACATTCTGCCTCCTGGAGAACGTCCAAAACCTGGGTACACGAGAGCTTCCGGACACATAGTCTTTGATGTTAAGATGGACTTCACTCGGAAAGCGCGGTGGGTGAAAGACGGGCATAAGACGGCCAATCCGTTGGGTTCAAATTATGCCGGCGTTGTTTCCCGCGACACCGTGCGCATTGCTTTCACTTATGCTGCATTAAATGATTTAAATGTATGTGCTGCGGACGTGAGAAATGCGTATATCCAAGCGCCGTCAAGCGAGAAGCATTACATTATTTGCGGCCCTGAGTTCGGTGAAAACGAAGGACGTACTGCAATTATCGTTAGAGCCCTGTACGGGGGCAAATCTGCGGGCAGGGACTACTGGTTGCACCTTTGTTCGTGCATGCAATTTCTTGGCTTTTTCCCTTGTAAGGTAGATCCCGTCTTTGGATGCGAGCTGCGAAGCGCAAAGACAACTCGGACTATTACGAATATGTTCTTCTATATGTCGACGATTGTTTAGCGATAGGAGTTGATCCAGAGTCAATTTTGCGACACGAAATCGGAAAGTACTTCCAGTTGAAAGAGGAAAGTATAGGGGAGCCTACGATCTATCTCAGAGGCACTTGTTCAAAAGTTGAAGTCAACGGGGTTCCGTGCTGGGCGTTTAGCTCGTCGCAGTACGTTCAGGCAGCGTGCAAAAATGTGAAGAAATATTTGGAAAAGCTTAACAAAGACCTTCATCCAAAAGATCAGACATATTTTCTACCTAAGCGGGCAAATGCGCCGTTTGGCAATAATTACCGACCTGAAATTGATGTTTCCGCTGAACTTTCTCCGGAATTTGCAGCGTATTATCAATCGTTAATCGGTATTTTGCGTTGGATGGTAGAACTCGGTCGGGTGGATATCACAGCTGAAGTATTGATGATGTCATCGTGCTTGGCGCTTCTGCGTGAAGGCCACTTGAAAGCACTATTTCATATGTTTTGATATCTAGAGCAGAAGCATAATGCGGTGCAGGTTTTCAATCCTACTGAACCTAGCATTAATCATGACGATTTCCCAAAGCTTGACTGGTCGAATACTGTATATGCTAACGAGAGAGGGGAGCTAAAAGAAGATGTTCCAAAGGACTTGCCGAAGCCTTGTGGTAAGGAGTTCGTGATGCGGATGCTGGTCGATTCGGATCACACTAGCAATCACGTTACGAGACAAAGTAGAACTGGATTTCTGGTGTATTTGAATTCTGCGTTGATTTACTGGACTTCGAAGAAACAAACAACGATTGAGACGTCATCATTTGGTAGTGAGTTTATGGCGTTAAAGACTGGCACTGAATATCTACGAGGATTACAATATAAGCTTTGAGCGATGGGAATTCCGGTGACAAATCCAGTATATATCTATGGTGACAATAAGAGTGTATTGTGCAATACAACAGCACCGGATAGCCAACTCAAGAAGAAATCTAATAGTGTTGCATATCATCATTGTCGAGAAGGCGTTGCGTTGGACGAATGGCGTACGTGCTACCTCCACACTGATGAGAACGTTAGTGATATGATGACAAAGCCGCTCCCACCAGGGGAGAAGCGTGATCGATTTTGTAAATGTTTGTTCTACTTCTGGGGAGATCACAAAGATGCAAAGCCAGATTCGGTGGATGGACGGAACAAGTTGGCAACCGTGTCTGCTGCGACGTTGTTCCCTCCGGAGTGGATTAAAGGTTTCAATGATGCTGTGAAGCATTTTGGTTTCTAGACAGCAGAGATCAGATAACCACTCAAAGGTTGAAAATCCTACGGTTGAAATTCCATTTGTATATTTTTATATTTTTATTTTTACATTTTTAAAGGTTGAAAATCCTATCAAAAGGTTGCAAATCCTATTGAAAGGTTGAAAATCCTATATATTCATATTACTTGTACGTTGCAGACGTTACATTTAATCGGTCAAGCAATGACAGACAGCCTTCGGAAGAATGATATGTCATTGAGGGGAGTGTTTTAGTGCATATGTGAGTGTGCGCAAGTCCTGGCGCGCGGTATTGCGCGGTCGCACTATCTGCAACACGATGCAGACGTGGCAGCTTCCATTTTGATGGAGCCATACTCACAGAGCAGGCGTTTAACTCCCATCCAGTAGAATAGTTCACAACTAAACTTATAATCCAATTTTAAAACTATTACAAGCCTTGTTTTCTACAATGATGTATTATCCTTGCATGCGGAGCCATCATGTTGATGTATTAGCATGCGTCGTTAAACATATATATATATTTATATATATATATATATATATAATATAATAATAATAATTTTGTATATACACAAATCCAGTAATTTGCATATAAAACAACAACAACAACAATAACAAAAACTTTTAGTGTACACATTTATTCAACAAAAAGGGATGAGTCCACGTATTAAAAATAGCAACAAAATGAATTTGCTGTTCTTTAAATATGTTGAGTTCATCCAATTAGTTCCAACATAAGAGTATTGATTCACACAATATACAACATGGTATAGGCACTATTTTTGAGGGTGTTACTGGAATATCTATTTAACTAGCAACGCCATTTTGTTGCTCTTAAACAGATATTCTCCAAGTGACTCCGGCTTCCACAGAAACGCTAAGCAATGCTTTTGCCAACTTCAGTTATCATCAATAAGTTTAACCCAACAAATACTCATAATGTTCTATCACCAATACTTTTTACAAACAGATTCTTACACAGCGCAAACAAATTCAAAACCGGAGATAGGCAAGAACTGTTCACAACGCATCCCAAACTAGAATATAACCCACGTAAAAGAGTAGACCAACCAGCTCCAGGTCTAGAGAAAGCAATATTAAAAAAGGCTAGAGCGGTAAAACATAAACAAACACCAACAACTACAATCACAAAACCACCTTTCATATCAAGGCAACAAGCAAACCAATACCCCCTTGGAAATCTTAAATTAGAGGAACGGCCACAACCCGCCAAAGCTCCAAAATCAACACCCATAAATAAGGAGGCAAACATAAGTTTATCAGATGCACAAGGTAAGTCCGATACCCAACAATACAAGGGATTGATGCAACCAAGAGATGATATCTTGCTGCATCCAGCAGGCCCAACATTACTGGAATACGGTACCAAAGGTTGCCCAGTGGATTGTGGACCAAAATGGTCACGAGAACGCATCAAAAAAGCCATTGCCAAAGGACCATCAAAATTGGCTCGAGATCCAGAGGCAGCGCGATGTTGCCGCAAAGAAGCTCTACAAAAAGTAGAGGAGGGGTATTGTCAATTAGTGAAGTGGGACAATATAAAAGATAATGTACCAGAAAATTTAAAAATAGGATGATCCTGAATTTAGCTTGTAGAATTATAATATTAAAAGAGTGTCTTAAATCAGTAAATGAAAGTACCAACAAATTAGCTCTACAACATGCAATGTTTGAACTAGGTAATATCATTCCCCAAATCATTTGGGCAATGGCACGCGTGCCTGACACAGGCGTATCTATTCTATTTTCAAAATTTGACCTCAAAGACGGATACTGGCGCATGGTAGTTGATGAAGACAAAGCGTGGAATTTTGCGTACGTCCTTCCCCAAGACAACAAAGGTAAACCAATCATGCTTGTTATATCAAATGCCTTACAAATGGGATGGTCGGAAAGTCCTCCTTTCTTTTGCGCAGGCACCAAAACGGCAAGAGACACGGCCAAAAAATTCTGGCAAGAATCACAAAAATACTACTGAGAAGAGGATCTGCACATGCAACCACATCCAAACGAGGCAACAGTAAGAACATAGATTGGAGCACCATTTGAACCTAAAGCAAAGCCCAAATTTTGACCAAAACACTCGAGGGAATGGACCGGGATACCAAATTATTCCACCTACTAGAATGTTACATTGACAATTCCATTTCATTAATACAGTGTACCAATGAATGCCAATTAACGGAAATGACTAGATGCATGCTCCACGCTATAACCAGCGTGTTTCCACCTCTAGAATTGACAAACAGCGTCATGGGGCCCGCTATTAGCGCAAAGAAATTAGAAGAATAAGGCGCATGGGAGGTATGAAAGACAATCCTAGGCTGGTTGCTTGATGGTATAGACCAAACCATTCAACTACCACCCGACAAATGCAACAAACTAATAGCGTTAGAATCTCTCCAAGGAAAACTTCAATTTGCTTCAATTGGAATCCCCTTAGGAAAAACTCTCTTGGGCCCAGTAGACCAGAAACTTGCACAAACCACAGCATAACCTAACACCACTCACATCAAAGTAAAAGACGAACTAGATGACTACTCCAGGAAGTGATGTGCCATTTTAAAATTAATGCGAAGCAGACCTTCTCATGTAAATGGACTGATAATGCAGGAAGAAAATGCGTATAGAGGATTAGTGGATGTAAGTAAATGGGTTATGGAGGCGTATGGTTCAGTGGAACACAAAGCCTAGCACCATTTATTTGGTACATACAATGGCCCAAGGATGTACACAAATTACTGGCAATCTGGTGTGATAACATATCGGCGGTTGCATGGACACAAAAACTGCGCAGCAGCACCTCCCAAATTGCAGGTGGCATTCTCCAAGCATTTGCAACACGTCTTCATTCATACAAAGCAAGCCTTCTTGCTGTTGATCATCTCAGTGGCGCATTTGACATTATGAGCGACCTTGCATCTCGCGAACACATTACTAACAATTTTGAATTCCTAAAATCTTTCACAAATTCTTTCCCACCGCCACAGAAAAACTCTTGGACATCGTTCCAATTCAGCAACAATCTTACATCAAATATCTGTTCACAGCTGCTAATGAAGACATCAAAAATGGCGTCGTTTCGTTGACTTGGAAAGAAAGGTTGCGCGTTTTTAGCGCTTAGGAACAATGGCTTCGAAAAAATTTCTGGAACGTATCCACTAACCTGCACAAACTCCCCAGACCAACAACTTGAAGTCTTGGCTGCCTTGGGAAGACATGTTAAAGAAGGAAACCTTTCAGATAGAAAAGGCCATGTACAATCCCAAACGGTCGCGTTGGCATTCAGGTCCATCTCCTTGACCTACCAGCTGAGCGGCAAACAAAATCCCTTGGATGACTCGAAAGGACAATATCCAAAAAAGATTAGTCAACTTCTGGAAGCCTAATGACGAGAAGACAAACCCCCAACACCCAAACTAGCAATACCATTCAAAGTAGTGAATTATCTACGGCAAAAAAGGCAAAGCACATGAATGCAAGAGATATAGCAATTGGCAACCTATGTCTCATTGCATTTTATTATCTTCTGCGAGTTGGAGAATACACCTATCACAACTGAAATAAACGGCGACGAACCAAACAATTTCGCGTGTGTGACGTCACCATCTGGAAAGGAACCAAAAGACTCAATACAAAATTGCCAGAAGGAAAACTAATCTGACATGCAACAGCAGCTATACTTAACATCTGAAATCAAAAGAACGAACAGCGCCAACAAACAATCCATCAGGAAGCATTAGGACATTCAAATTTTCCAGTCCAAGCGCTAATAAGACAAATCAAATACATTCAAGAATTCACAGATGACCCATCCACAATGATTGGAACATGGTACAATAACAAAGGAGTTGGACGCCACATCACTGGCGGCCTTATAATTAATGCAGTCCACGAAGCTGTCAAAGACATAAACCTTCACAAAAATGGCCTACCAGAAAAATCCGTGGGTAGCCATAGTCTGCGTGCAGGAGGCGCTATGGTAATGCATCTCAATGGTGTCCAGGACAACACAAGTAAGAAAATGGGTAGATGGATAAGCGATACGTTCCTCATGTACATTCACGAACAAATATCTACTTTTTCAAAAGGCTTGTCACATAAAATGTCCACAGACATTATCTTTTACAATATTGCACATCATTTTGAACCTGTATCAGGCCCAATCCTAGCATGTGCATAATTAAATATATATATATATATATATATATATATATAATATATATATAGAGAGAGAGATAAACACACCATACACACCAATTGTATAAACTAGAACACAACCTTCTTCAACAGCTAACAAAATTATTAGCATACCTTTGCACACAAATGTGTTTCCTCCACTGAGCCCGGCATGACTGGCCTTAGGTTGCACCAACTTCCCCATCATACGCACCCTCAGCATATCTTTCACGGACCTACCCGTCACAACTCAATTGTGACCCATTTATGGAGGATTCTATTTGTCACTTTAGTTATTAAAATCCAGAGTATAATGGGCATAAATACCATGCCTATCTCTGTCATATTACAATCTAGACAATAATAAGTCAAAAATATAGTCACGAGTTTACACGACTGGCAACATAGCCAAGGTACACTTACCTCTTTTTAGATGTAGACTGAACTAGCTAAAATATCAATAATAACATAATATCTTATAATTTTAAGCTAAAAGCTAAAGCGCCTCTAGTTGGTATTCTATTTTGTAACTGAAGTAGTTCTTCCCTGAGTAGCTTGGACTAGGGAGAAGACTGCAGAATTGATCAGCAAATCTAGACACAAGCCCACCGCCTCCTTTCACCGTGTGAAAGGAGAGACCATATTATACCACCTATCAAGCGAGTAAGCACGTACTCAATACAAGTATTGTTCTGCACCAACAACTAGCTAAAATATCATAGTGTAGGTCCAACATGTTCACTGGTCCTCAGAACATGCAAAAAAATATGGTAATAGATTACAAGCAAGACAATTAAGGCCGACAACAACAACTTGGGCTATTTAAATTATCTTTTCAATTTAAATAGTCATTAAGCGTTGGCGCGCAAAAATGAGCGCGCGCAAAATCAAAAACTCAAATCATTTGGCTATATGTAGCCAAAGTACTGTAGTACTACTATTACTGGCAAACTACGGTAGTAAAAAGTATGCACAAAGGCATCAAAAATCAATTCTTGCTCTAGTCATTATTTTTGAATTTTTCTGTTTGTGTTTTGATTGTGATTCTTGACAACTAGCGTATTTGACTTGTAATCAATTTTCTTTCTCCCTAACCTACCCTAACACCTTTGGAGGATTCTATTTGTCACTTTAGTTATTAAAATCCAGAGTATAATGGGCATAAATACCATGCCTATCTCTGTCACATTACAATCTAGACAAAAATAAGTCAAAAATATAGTCACGAGTTTACACGACTGGCAACATAGCCAAGGTACACGTACCTCTTTTTAGATGCACATGTAGACTAAACTAGCTAAAATATCATAGTGTAGGTCCAACATGTTCACTGGTGCTCAGAACATGCAGAAAACATATGGCAATAGATTACAAGCAAGACAATTAAGGTCAATGACAACGACTTGGGCTATTTAAATTATCTTTTCAATTCAAATAGTCAATCAATAAGCACAAAAACACTGTCCAACACTGAAAAGTGCCAGTGTCCTGCAAATGAAACTGGCGAGACATTAATATCAAAACAAATTGTCAAAATTGAATTCATTCACATAGTTCTATTTGTGATCATCGCTGCATCCAAGTTCTTTGTCATGAAATGAAATGAGTATCGCTACCCAAACTCCAATAATTGGAGTAAGCTTAAAACGGTAGTTAATACCCATGGTCATTTTTGTAGCTAAATTTTACTTCCAAGAAGCAGTCGGAAACTTTGACGTAAAATAATCACCATAGCCTTTGAGACAGTAGATGTCGGGTACCCAATCCAACATTGTAGTTCTCTTCAATTCTTGGAAAAGATTTTATGCGCAACTTGACAATACCGCAAAGCATGTAATTCTTATTTGTTAAAATGCAAATATTACTATCTGAACCTTGCCCGTCGAGGTAAGTGAAAAAATGATAGTTAATATTTGCAAAGTATTAGCAATTCAATTTTACTTTCGAATAAAAATACATGAAAAAATTTTGGGTGCAAAATAATTACTCCAACAGTAGAGAGAGAGAGAGCATTGTGTAAGTGCTCAGATTCACTTTCAAAAGTCATCGCTCAGTAAATTTTCCAAAAAAGAATTTCCTTGCAATAGTTTAGATACTGCCATTCCATTGTGAATAAAATTATAAAGGAATTGTTTTCTTCTCATTGTATCAATTTAATATCTGCGGTTCCCAGAAATCAAATGTTAAGATCATCGTGTTGCAAAAGGAAAGTGATCAAAGTGCTGCACTGCATGACTTATAGATAACCAAGCAACTGCCTTTTATCATTTCCTTGTGAATTAGTAAATCTTTGAGTTAGTAAAACCCTAAAACATCAAAGGAAGCAAATCTATTGACATTGTCTAAGCACTTGTGAAGTCATGATAGCATAAAATTACAGCTATCCATCCCGCTTGTAACAGTAGAGCATGACAACCGATAACTGCTAAAAGTTTTGCAGGACCGCGCAACCAGTGGGAAACGAGTGCGACTAAATAAGTCCTTATGAGACGGAAATACCGTTGCTGGGACGGCAGTTGCCAAGTCCGGAGCGAGCTCGCCAAACCACCCTTGCAATTTAAATCAGTTAATACGAACACTACTAGAAACTCTACAAGGTGGCAGAATACGTGCATGAAAACATGCAATAAAAAATATTGCCAAACAGATTCGGGCACTAAAGGATCGAACAAACCATGACAAAGACGAAACTTACAGTCGACAATGTCTACGACCAGTTTGAACATAAACTGGATGACATCGAGATCAAAAACAAGAGGCATTTGACGAAGGCAGAAGTTGGTGAAGTACGTCGAGTAGGTTAGAACAACTTATTCAAGCTAACATGCACAAATGAAGACTTGGATCCGTATCAGTGGGCAACCATCATTATTTGCAAGGAACAATGCATCGAACACCAGATGACAAAACTTAACAAGGAGATCATGGAACAAGCATTAGAAGCAGCGAAGACGGCAGCCGCCGACGATGCGGCAAGAGACGCTCTTACCATTGACACCCCAGCGGTTGTAGCAGCTTACACTCCAAACCTCCTCAATGAAAATTCACCTGAAGTCCAATTACCATAATACGATAAAAAGCCAGGAAAATTCAAAATCAATCCAGCATGGACGGAAAAGTATATGAACAAATACAAGATCAAACACGATATCTAGAAAGAAGAATACGAAGAGTTCAAAGTCATCAACAGAGCAACAGTCAAGATGTTTGAGGCAGTTGTCAATTCAAGCTCATGGTCAGAACTCGACACGGGAGATGAATTTGTCAACAAGCATTCATCAAGAACCATCTTAGAACATTTGGAAAAGAAGTTCACTGAAGATCAGCCAGTTGCCATCAAGGAAGAAGAGAAACTACTCAACGATCCTCGTGATCTAGCGGAAGGATTGAGCAAATACTTCGCTCGCATGCAAGCTATCCAAACCAGAATGAAAAACACGGACAAACCAGTACAAGAAGCAACAATGAAGCGTATCTTTGAAGGTCAAATGAAGATGATCCCGCATATGCAGGATGCAGTGGACGAATGGATCGACGAGTTGGATATCGATAAGAAAAATCCAAAATCGTATGCGGAGCTTCAAGCATTCTGTATCAAGAAGGATCTTAGAAAGGTTGATAACAAGCAGATATTGAACAAGGCAGGCATCGCAAACTCCATTGAAACAATCACTTCGGAACCGGATCCGCGAATTGAAGCACTCGAGACCGGAATCGTTGACATTGCCAAAGGATTATCAGTAATGGCATCAGAGATGAAGGATATGAAAATGGCATCAACGACGGAACCACCCAAGCAAGAGGAATTGGTAGTAGCAATGCTAAAACAACTACTAACCGATAAGAACCAATGCATGGCGGTATCCAAACCTGATGACTGACGACGCCGTAGCATCCTTGCAGAAACAACTTGCAGACATCACCAACAAACTGTCAAATCTAAGAAACTCCAATAGCCGTGCAGGCACCACTACCAGTGGTGGCGGCAGAGGAGGTCAAGGAGGCAAATTCGTTAAGAAGGAAGTCACATTCAACAAGTTTTGCAGCTCTCTTGCGGCGTGAACTATGACCATGAAAACGACAATTGTCCACCCAACAAGCGACAATCCTGGCACAAGGACGGCGCCAACTGGAATGACAAGAAACGAGGTAACAGCTCGAAGGATCACATGTGGGGGAAGACGAGAAAGATTTCGGTTTTCGAAAAAAGTTGAAGGTGTTGGTCTGTAGAAAATAAGAGTGATTGTAAAAATAAAATTAATTTAATTGCATTAAATTGAAACAAATCTTCTCTACAGACGAGTGACAAAAAAGTTAAGGAATTCCTAGATCTAGCGCGTATCCAAACCAAACTATTAGCGGTAGAACCAAAGCAACTAGCAACTAGAAATAGATTTGATGCGTTCTTACTCGAAGAAGAAGACAAAACCCCCGAAGCATTCATTCATCCCAATACCGGAACAACGAAAACGTGTGTTACAGCTAGAACAGAGTTACAGAATGAAACACAAACGCCAATTGGTCTCAAGGTAGGATCATGTTCCAATCATATACTGGAGAGTAAATCAAGAGGAGAACTGAAAATCAAGGGACTACCAACAACAGCGAAGACGGCGTACAAGTTCGACAACATGTCATTGGATTTATTAAGCATTTGCGAAGTATGCGACGCGGGATGTGTTGGTGTCTTTAGAGAGAAAGAGATGATCGTAGCGAAAGAAGACGATATCAGCATCAAGTTAAAGAAGGAT
>JACLAD010012242.1_pt1 | contig 11883 bp, 12 predicted proteins | sample 8027901 | NCBI WGS metagenome assembly JACLAD01 (sample SAMN15725071, study PRJNA655200) | protist metagenome | isolation source: fluorescence activated cell sorting (FACS) single amplified genomes of... | place: Spain: Blaines Bay Microbial Observatory, Mediterranean Sea | collected 2016-07-05
ACGGGCGGAGGTACGAGCGGCGCGGGGGACTGCGCCGGTGCGAGGTGCGGGCGAGCGGGGAATGAGCGGAGGTGCGGGCGAGCGCGGGGACGGCGCCGGGGTTCGAGGTGCGGGCGAGCGGGGAGTGAGCGGAGGTGCGAGGTGCGGGCGCGGGCGGCGCTGAGCGTGCCCGAGGCGGCCCAGCGCCGGGCCGCCTCTCTGCCGAGCGCCGCCAGCTTGAGGTCCGGGGCGCCGAAGCTCGCGTGGGGCTGGCGGGGCGGACGGGTTCAGGCGGCGGCGCGGCTCCTCAGAAACCCGTCGATCCGCCCCATGGCTTCGAGGATCCGGTCCTTCGCGGCGGCGTAGGAAACGCGCACGTATCCTTCGCCGAGGGTGCCGAAGTCCGGGCCGCCGATGAGCGCGACCCCCGTCTCGGCGAGGAGCGCATCGGCGAGCGCCTTCGCCTGCCAACCAGTACCGGCGACGTTCGGGAAGGCGTAGAAGGCGCCCTTGGGGGTCGCGCACGTGACGCCGGGAAGGGCATTCAGCGCCTCGACCACCGCGCGGCGGCGATCGTCGAACGCGGCGACCATTTCCCCCACCGCGTCCTGCGGGCCGGTGAGGGCGGCGAGGCCCGCGTACTGTGTGGGCGCGCTGACGCAGCTCCAGCAGTTGACGGCGAGTTTGCGCGCCTTGTCGAACAGCGGCGCCGGCCAGAGTGACCAGCCGAGGCGCCAGCCGGTCATCGCGTAGGTCTTGGAGAAGCCGTCGAGGAGGATGAGCCTGTCGCGGATCTCGGGGAAACTCGCGAGCGAGAGGTGGGCGAGGCCGTCGTAGGTCATCCGCGAGTAGATTTCGTCCGACATGATCGCGACGTCCGGCCGGTCCGCGAGGATCGCGACGAGGCGGCGCACGTCCTCCGGTGGGGTCACCCCGCCGGTGGGGTTCGCCGGAGAGTTCACGATGACGAGGCGCGTGCGGTCGGTGAGCCGCTCGGCGACGTCGTCCGGGTCGAAGGCGAAGCCGCGGTCCTCCCGGATCGGGAGGGGGACGGGGGTGGCGCCGGTGTACTCGATCATGGAGCGGTAGATCGGGAAACCGGGGTCGGGGTAGAGGATCTCCGCGCCCGGTTCGCCGAACATGACGATCGCGAGGTACATCGTCACCTTGCCGCCGGGCACGATGAGGACGTTCGCGGGATCGGCCGCCAGCCCCGCGCGGCTGGTGATATCGGCGGCCACGGCCTCGCGCAGCGCGGGGATGCCGGTCGCCGGCGTATAGCCGTGGTGGCCGTCGCGAAGCGCCCTCACGGCGGCTTCGACGATGTGGGGAGGTGTCGGGAAGTCCGGTTGGCCTATGCCGAGATTGATGACGTCGCGTCCCTGTGCGGCGAGCGCGTTGGCGCGGGCGAGCACGGCGAAAGCGTTCTCCTCGCCGATGCGGTCGAAGGCGGCGACAGTCTTGAGCATGGCATTGTCCTCCCGCAGCCCTCTTAGCTTCGCGCGCCCCCCGGCGCCACTGGCTCGCTCGAGAGGAGGAGTAAACGAAGTGCCTTGCGCGAGGCTTCTTCATCGGCGGTGTCGCCCTCGCGGCGGGGCTCCGGCCGCGCTTGCCAGACGACAGCTTCGCGCAAGCCACTCGGTTTAGCGTTCGGCAGTCAAAGGACTGTCAGCGCCCTCGCGCCAAGAGGCTCATCTCCATGTCGATCCTGCGTACGACCTCCGGTCGCAAACTGCTTGCGAGCAAAGATCCGATCGTTCGGGCTCTCAACCAGTCGAGGGCGATGATCGAATTCACTGCAGAAGGGACGATTCTCGACGCGAACGAGAACTTCTTGCGTGCCGTCGGCTACACTCTCGCAGAAATACAGGGCAAACATCATTCGATGTTCATGCCGGCGGGCTCGGCCGGGACCGCCGAATATCAGGCGTTCTGGCGCGAACTCGGCCAGGGCAAGCACTTCTCCGCCCTCTTCAGGCGCATCGGCAAGGGCGGCAATGAAATCTGGCTCCAGGCGAGCTACAATCCGATCATCGGCCGCGGCAACCGCGTGGAACGAGTCATCAAGGTGGCGGTGGACGTAACGGCCCAGACCCTCGCGAACGCCGACTACCTGGGGCAGGTCAAAGCCATCGGGCGCTCGCAGGCCGTCATCGAGTTCGATCCGACTGGGACTATCCTCACGGCGAACGAGAACTTCCTAAAGACGATGGGCTACACCCTCGACGAGGTGAAGGGCCGCCATCATCGGATGTTCATGGACCGGGACGAAAGCGAGACCAGCAAGTACGCGGCATTCTGGGAATCCCTGCGCAGGGGAGAGTTCCACGCTGGCCAGTTCAAGCGCAACGCGAAGGGCGGCCGTGAAGTCTGGCTCCAGGCGAGCTACAATCCGATCATGACCCCGACGGCCGGGTCTTCAAAATCGTAAAGTACGCCGCCGACATCACAAAGCAGGTCCAGCGCGCCCGCGAGCAGGACGTGATCGGCCGTAAGGTGGACGAGAAGCTGGCCGAGATCCTCGCCAACGCCGGCACCACGGCGGAGACCACCGCAACGGTCGCCAGCGCATCGCACCAGACCGACGGGACCGTTCAGACCGTCGCGTCGGCAGTCACCGAGTTCGACGCGTCCCTCAACGAGATCACCGAGCGCATGGGGAGCGCCCGCTCACGCGCCGAGCAGACGATCCTCGAAATGCAGAGCGCCAACGCCTCGGCCGAAGCGCTCACGAACGCCGCCGCCTCGATGAGCAAGATCGTCGAACTCATCCAGGACGTCGCCGCGCAGATCAATCTCCTGTCGTTGAACGCGACCATCGAAGCCGCCCGAGCGGGCGAGTCCGGCAGAGGGTTTGCAGTGGTTGCGAGCGAAGTGAAGGCGCTCGCAAGCCAAGTCGCGACAGCTACGGTCAGCATCTCCGGCGAAATCGATCGCATGCAGTCGGTTTCCGGCGACGTGGTCACGCGGCTGAAGCGGATCAGCGACTCAGTCGGCTACGTCAAGCAGGATGTCGTCGGGATCTCGAGCTCGATCGAGCAGCAGAACATCGCGACGCGCGAGATCGCGTCCAACATGAGCATCGCAGCGGAAGCCGTTGCACAGATCCGCACCGGTTTGAACCGCATCGTCCGCGCCGTCGAGCAGACAACCGGCGCGGCGAACGAGGGAATCTCCCTCTACAAATCACTCCAGGCGACGCAGGTCAGCGAGGCGGCCTGACCACCCAGCGCCTCGGACGCGGGCAGATGCGCGGAAGCCAGTGAGGCTGCTGCGCGCAGGCATTCTCAGGCGTGAGGGTCCCTCAGCGCCACTGCCTGCCCCCGAATCCGCTCGCGGTGCAAAATGTAGAGCCCCGCCCCGGCAATCACCCCTGCGCCGGCGAGCGTCCAGCCGTCCGGGATGTCACGGAAGATGACGTAGCCGAAGATGATCATCCAGATCATCTGCATGTAGACGAAGGGCGCAAGGGTCGACGCCTTCGAGAGGCGATGCGCGATCACCAGGGCGTAGTGCCCGGTCGCCCCGAATGCGCCCATGAGGACGGCGAGGATCCAGTGCCATCCATGCAATCTCGTCACCGCGTCGGGGGCGACGGGCAGAAGAACGACGATACCGACGATGGCGGACAGCATCAGGAGGCTCTCCGAGCTCTCGGTCGCGTGCATCTTCCTGGTGAGGATCGCGTAAAACGCATAGCTCGTCATGGCGCAGAGCGACAGGCCGGCGGCCCAGTGCATTGCCCCCCGTACCGGGACGGAGCACGATGAGAACGCCGACGAACCCCACCACCACCGCCATCCAGCGCCGGATGCCCACCTTTTCCCCGAGGAGCGGTCCCGCAAGGGCAGTGACGAGGAGTGGGCTGGCGAACATGATCGCCGCCGCTTCCGCGAGCTGGAGATATCGAAGGGCCCAGAAATTGCAGAAGGTGGAAGCGAGCAACGTCATCCCGCGGAGGAACTGCAGGAACGGCCGCTTGGTGCGAAACGCCCCCCACGTTCGCCAGACGCGGAAAAACAGCGCGATCAGGATGGCGTGGAACGTGTACCGGAGCCAGACGATGTCGGCCGACGGCATATAGCGCGAGAGGTATTTCGCCGTGGCATCGAGGCAGGCGAAAAACGAGACGGCGACCATCATCAGGAGGATGCCGCGGATCGATGCTCCGGCTTCGGTGTGAGCAGGGGGAGCGGCACGTCAGCGGCCGCTTCCGCGCATCAGATCGCCTCTTCGAGATCGTCGTCTTCGTCGCCAGGGCGAGGCTCTGCTTCGATGCCGTTCGCCTTGAGGAGGTTCTTCTCCATCCGCCGAAGGAGCTTGCGCAGGCGCTTCTTCTCCTTGTCGTCGAATCCTGCGAGGGCCTCCTTCTCGAGGCGCTTCCACATCTTGTCGACGTTCTCGATGAGCGCCCGGCCAGGTTCGGTCAAGAAAACGCGCGCAAGCCGGCCGTCCCGGTCCGAGGTCTGCCGCACCACGAAGCCATAGGCCGCGAGCCGCGTGACCATCTTCGTGACCGTCGGCGGCTGCACGCCGAGCTCGGCGGCAAGCTCGCCCATCGTTCGCCCGTCGCTCTCGGCGAGCGCCTTCAGCACGACCTCCTGCCCGGGATGCAGGCCCAGGACCGAGAGATGGACCCCGGCCCGCGCGCGCTGCGCCTTCGCCGCCTGCGCCAGGCGGTGGGTGGCGGACTTGGCGTAGTCGAAGGGCATGAGATCCTCGGGCGCGCACAGCGTACCCGGGTCAATACGGGGCGCAGCGCTTTCCGGCAAGCCGCGACCGCGCAACGCCGCCCGCCCCCTGACGCGGGGCTGCTGGGCGGAGCGCTGGCGACCTCCCTCCCGACAGCGCGGGGCGAGGCGATCGGTCGACGCGGGCGCACTCGCTCGCGGTCGATGCCTTCCACCCTGGACCTCCCACTCAGAGGTGCTCGACCAGCGCACGGACGCGGCCGGCGTATGCGACGCGATCCGCGTGCGTGGACGTGTCAATCCGATAGAGCGCCGCGTATCGCGTCCGGCACCGTGGATGACAGCAGAGGCGAACGCCGCGCAACAGGGTCTTGCGGCCGGGTTCGCCGACGAGCTTCGACTGCCAGTGCCGAGCGCCGCAGGTGGTGATCGCGGCGATCGTCGTAATGTTGTGGAGGAGCGGCCCCGCCGGTGCCGCCTCGGACGGAAGCGCGAAGGTGACGTGCGGGACGAAGACCCGATCGAGCCATCCCTTCAGCATCGCGGGCACGTTGAACCACCACGTCGGGTAAATGAAGATCAAGGTGTCGGCCCACGTCAGATGCTCGAGGTGATCGGCGACGGGCGCCTCGTTGACCACAGGTGTGCGGTAGGCGAGGCGCTCCTCAAGCCCCATCACAGGCTCGAAGCCTATACCGTAGAGGTCGAGGAGGCGGGCCTCGGCGCGGCGCGTGGCGAGCGCCGCCATCACGTTGTCGCGGAGGTGAGCGCAGAAGCTCTCGGGATTGGGGTGGCAATAGACGACGAGGGCGCGCATCGACGGGTGCGCCTCACGAGAGCGTCGGGAAGAGGTAAGGCTTGTCGTAGGTGAAATCGGGCTGATCCCAGGCGATCATTTTGCCGGGATTGAGCAGTCCCTTGGGGTCGGCCCGGCGCTTGAAGTTCAGCTGGACGGCGTCGGTCTGTTTCATGCCGCCCTCCTCCAGCGTGTAGCGGTGCGGGTTGAAGATCGGGCAGCCGGCGTCCTCGTGGATCTTGATAATCTCCTGGAGCCGCTCCTCCGTCGTGAAGCGGACGAGGGGGAGCCCGAAGCAGCCGACCGCCCCGTCGAAGCGAACGAATTCGAGGTGGGTCGGAAGCTCCGCACCGAAGTGCGAGGCCATCCTCATCACCTTCTCCGCGATCCCCGGCTGCGGGTAGAGGACCTGGAGGTAAGTGATCGCCGGATCGACGCGGAGCGCGCGGAGGGTGGTGTGGTTCCAGCCGAGCTCGAACGCCACGGGCAGCTTCGCCCGGGTTGCGTCGTCGAGTTCGTCGGAGCGCATCGTGACGGTGCCGCCGGCGCGCCGGGCAAGGTTCAGCGTGTCGCGGACTGCGAAGGGCGCAGCCATGACGATGGCGGCGGCCTCACCGGGCCTGAGGTAGGGAGCATGGCGCTTGAAGTACGGCGTCACGTGGCCGTCCACCACCGAGACGTTTTTGAGGAGGAGACCGTCCGCAGCCGCGAGGCTCTCGCCATAGCGGACCGCGGCCTCGAGTTCCGGGAACGAGACGATGAGGTCGACCCAGGGGTACGCAGGGGCAAGCGGCATCTCGACTTCAAGGATCACCCCGGTGGTGCCGTAGGCGTGGCTCGCCTTTGCGATATCGTCGCCGGTGAGGTCCATCACCGTGGGGATCGAGCCGTCGAGCGCTGCGATCTTGAGGCGGATGATGTTGCCGGGGTCGCGCAGGCCTCCCCAGCGGATGGAGCCGACCCCGCCGGACCCGCCCGCGATGAAGCCGCCGATCGAGGCCGTGTGGTAGGTCGAGGGCGAAAGGCGAAGCTCCTGGCCGGTCGGTCGCGCCTCCTCGTCGATCTTGGCGAGGATCGCGCCAGGCTCGGCAATGACGTGGCCAAGGCCGATGTGGCGGACGCGGTTCATCGCCGAGAGGTCGAGGAGGAGCCCTCCGGCGAGGGGCATCGCCTGGCCGTAATTGCCGGTCCCGGTGCCGCGGACGGTGACGGGAACATCGTTGCGGAAACAGGCGCCGAGGACGAGGAGAAGTTCGTCTTCGGTCCGCGGGCCGGCGAGGCAGTCGGCCACCACGGCGTCGAGCTGCCGCTTCAGGACCGGCGAGTACCAGTAGAAGTCGCGGCTCTTCTGGCGGAGGATCTGCGGGTTCTCCTCGAGGGGGATCCCGTCGAGATCCCGCTTCAGCGCGGCGAGGTCCATAGGTCGTCGAGGTCCTGGTAAGGCGGCGGCGTGGCGGTGACGACCTCGCCGCCACGGATGACGGTGCGGTCAGTCTGGGGCCGGGCGAAGAGCTCTGTCCAGGTGCGGGCGGTGAAGAGGACGAGATCGGCGGGAGCGCCGGGCGCGAGATGGTCCCTGTCGGGGAGGCCCATGATGGCGGCTGGCGTGGCCGAGACCACCCGCGCCCAGTCGCCGACGGGATGGTCGAGGTGGAGGAGACGGGTTGCCTCGCGCCAGACCTCCGCCATGTCGAGGTCGCCATAGGCGTAAAATGGATCGCGCGTGTTGTCGGAGGCGATCGCGACCGGGATGCCGCGCGCCGCCATCTCGTGCACCAGCGTTCCGCCGCGGATCCGGGGCGTGCGGCCGGGGCGCCGGTCCTGGAGGTAGAGGTTGCACATCGGCAGGCTCACGATCGCAAGCCCCGCGTCAGCGACGGCGTCTAGGGTGCGATCGGCATCGCTGTCCGTCATGGCCATGAGGGAGCAGCAATGGCCGCAGGTGATGGTGCCGGAAAAATCGATGCGCTTCGCCTCGGCGGCGAGGTAGGCGAGGCAATTGACGGACGGGTCGACCGTTTCGTCGACGTGGAAATCAATGTCGAGGCCGCGGTTCTCGGCCTCGGTGAGGAGAGCGCTGAGCCGGCGGGGCATCGGCTCGACCGGGTAAAGCACGGCACCGACGATGCCGCCGTGGGCGGTGACCCAATCGAAGAGAGGAGCGGGATCATCGGGCATGCCGTCGATGCCGATGAGGCTCGATGCCTGCAATGTGATCTTTCCTGCCCATCTTTCGCGCACCTCAGCGAGGACGGGCCAGGAAATCCGGTCCTGCGGCGCTGCGGAATCGATGTGCGTTCGGATGGCAGCCGTGCCGTGCGCATAGGCGCGCGCAAGGGAGAACTCCATCCGGCGGCGGACGTCCTCGGCGGACCAGTGGGCAGCTCGATCGGCGCTGACGGCGTTGATCGCGCCGACGAAGGTGCCATCGGGGCTCTTCGTGCGCGGCCAGATGTGCCCTTTGTCGAGGTGGGTGTGCATGTCGACGAAGGCGGGGACGAGGATGCCGCCGCGGCCGTCGTGCTCCCGCGCCGCAACCGGGGCATCGGACGCGGAGGTCACGAGGGCAACGCGGCCGGCATCGAGGGTGACGTCCACGGGCACCAGTTCGTCGCTCGCTTGCTGACGTTCGACGAGCGTGCCGCCGTCTCGGCCCCCGCCATTGAAAGCATCGGTTTCGTGTGCCGTGGCGGGCCCACCGGCATGGCCTCGCCCGTCAAAGCTGCCGCCCGTTTTCCGTTCGAGAAGGCAGGCGGGGACGACGACGTTGCGGAGGATCATCGGCTGCCAGACTTCAGCGCGCTCTCGTGCCATTTGCCGAGAAGGCGGTTCGAGACGAGGCTCAGGATGGCGTAGATCACGACGCCGGTCGCAGAGATGAGGACGAGCGCGGCAAAAAGGCGCGGGATCATGAGGCGGTACCCGGACTCGATGATCCGCGAGGCGAGACCGGTGCCGACGCCGGCCGTCCCCGCCACGAACTCGGCGACCACGGCGCCGATGAGCGACAGCCCGCCGGCAATGCGAAGGCCGCCGAGGAAGTAGGGCATCGCGCCCGGGAGCTGCAGGTATCGCAGCGTTTGCCAGCGCGAAGCACCGTAGAGGCGGTAGAGGTCGCACAGGTTCCGGTCGGCGGAGTTGAGGCCGAGAGTGGTGTTGGAGAGGATCGGGAAGAAGGCGACGATCCAAGCGCAGAGGAGCAGCTTTACGAACGTGTTCTCGACGTAGATGTTGATGAGCGGAAAGATGGCGACGATCGGCGTCACCTGCAGGACGACGGCGATCGGGAAGAACGAATACTCGATGACCCGTGATTGGGTGAGCGTGATCGCAATGAGGACGCCGCCGACGGTGGCGAGCGCGAGCGCGCCGAGTGTGATGGTGAGCGTGTTGAGGAGCGAGGGGAGAAGCGTCGACCAGTCGGTGACGAGCGTGGTCGCGACGAGGCCGGGACGCGGGAGTATATAGGAGGGGATCTCGTTCATCGTGACGATGAGATCCCAGCCGACGATGAAGCCGACGAGGACGAGGATCGGCAGGCCGACGCGGAGGATCTGGTCGCGCCGCTGCCGCCGCTCGGCAGGCGTGAGGGCCGGACGCGGCGCCGCGCCGCCGTGGACCGCGAGGTCGGCGCCGTCGCCTGGTGCGTCGGTGAGCTGGCGTTCGGCCATGATGCTCATGTCTCGCCTCCCATGCCGCCGGTCAATCTCGGTCGCAGCTCGTGTCGCCCGCCGGCCATCGTTGTCCTCAGCTCAAAGCGCCGCCGGTGCGAGCGCTGCCGGCTCGTTCGTTCGCCTCACCGGCGAGGATCGCACGGTGGAGTGCGTCCGACGTATGCCGCGCGAGCTCGGCGTAGTGGGCCGAGGTGCGGAAGTTCTGCGTCCGATGGGGCTCGTCCACCACGACCTCGTCCACGATGCGGCCCGGGCGCGGCGCCATCACCGCGATGCGCGTCGACAGGAACACGCTCTCGAACACGGAATGGGTGACGAAGATCACCGTGGAGCCGCGCTCCTCCCAAAGGCGGAGGAGGTCGTCGTTGAGGCGGAAGCGGGTGATCTCGTCGAGCGCCGCGAACGGCTCGTCCATCAGAAGGAGCGCGGGGTCGGTGACGAGGGCACGAGCGATCGAGACGCGCATCTTCATCCCGCCCGAGAGCTCGCGCGGGAAGGCGGTCCGGAAGTCCGAAAGCCCCACGGAAGCCAGCGCTGCCATAACCGGACCTTCCGCTGCCCGGCGGGAGACGCCCTTGAGACGGAGGGGGAGCCAGACATTGTCGAACACCCGCGCCCAGGGCATCAGCGTCGGCTCCTGGAAGACGAAGCCGACATTGCGCTCGCGCCGCGCCACGGCCGTGCTGTGCGAAATGGCACCCACCGTCGGCTCGTCGAGACCGGCGACGAGGCGCAGGATCGTCGATTTGCCACAGCCGGAGGGGCCGAGCAGCGACAGGAACTCACCGGGTGCGACCGTCAGGTCGACCCCGGCGAGCGCGACCGTCCCGTTGTCGAAGGTCTTGCCGACCCCGTCGAGCGCGACGACGGGTGCCGCCGCGCTCGGCGTGACCGCTCGGGCGAGGCTATTGGACAAGGAGCTTCTTCTTGACGTCGAGACCCACGCCTTTGTTGACGAACTGGGTCGTGTGCATCTTCGAAAGATCGATCCCCTCCGGCACCACGCCCGCCGAGACCATCTTGTCGTAGAAGCTCTTCACGTGCTCCTCGGTCATTGCGCCGATCCCGAGTTCCACGGCCTCACCGGAATCGACGATGCCGTGCTCCTTCATCTTTTCGATCGAGAAGGCGATCTGCTCGTCCGTCATCTCTGGATTCGCCTGCTGGATGAGCGCGTTCGCCGCCGACGGGTCACCGTAGAGGTAGTTGTACCAGCCGATCGCCGAGCCATCGACGAAGCACTGAACCACCTCGGGCCGCTCGTCGATGGTGTCCTGCATCGTCTCCACTGTGGTGGCGTAGGTGTTGAAGCCGTAGTCGGCGAGGAGGAACACGTTGGGCGTGAAGCCGCCCTCACGTTCGATCGCGAACGGTTCGGAGGTGACGTAGCCCTGCTGGCCAGCCTTCTCGTTGGCGAGGAACGGCGCAGCGTTGAACGTGTACGGCTTACGGAGCTCGGGCTTGAAGCCGAACTCGGTCATCATCCACTGGTAGTAGGACTGGAACCCCTCGTCCGAGAGCAGAAGCTCGTCGGCGTCCTTCAGGCTCTCGAACGTGTCGAGGCCCTGACCCGGATGGGTCATGATGATCTGCGGCTCCTTCTGGAAGTGCGCGGCCACGACCTTGAGGGGGATGTTCTCCTGCGCGGCGGAGAACGCCTGCAGGAGGTTGCCGCCCATGTAGAAGTCGATCCTACCGCCAAGGAGGAGGGCGCGGCCGTTCACCTGCGGCCCCCCGGGGACGATTTCCACGTCGATGCCGCAATCGTTGTAGGTGCCGTCGGCGACCGCCTGGTAGTATCCCCCGTGCTCCGCCTGGGGCAGCCAGTTGGTGCCGAATTTCACCGGCGTCGGGTCCTGCGCCTCGGCGGTCCCCGCGGCGAGCGCCGCCGTGAGCGCGAGGAGAAGCGTGCGCGTCATGTCCATCCCTCTCGATTGAACGAAGACCATCGTTATCATTCGCGCGCCCGCTCGCAACCGAGGGAACGCGCCGGCGGCCTCGGCGCGGAAGTTGCAAGTCATGTGCCGTGGCCGCCCTCCGCGAGACGAGTGACGACATGTTGAAAGCGATCACACCGCGCACGATCCGCCCGCCGTTCGCCAACTATGCCCATGCGGTGGAGGTGCCCGCCGGGATGCGTCTCCTGGTGATTTCGGGGCAGCTCGGGATATCACCGGACGACGCGATTCCGATCGGCGCCGAGGCGCAGGCGGAGCTCTGCTTCGAAAACATCGCGGCGATCCTGGCGGAGGCGGGTGGCGGGCCGGAGAACGTTGTGCGGATCAACGCCTACGTGACCGGCCGGCAGCACCTTCCCGGCTACATGGCGGCGCGGGACCGCTTCGTCGCCGACCCGGCGCCGGCCTCGACGCTGATGATCGTCTCGGGCTTTGCGCGGGAGGCGTTCGTGGTCGAGGTCGAGGTCCTTGCGGCGCTCGCCTGACGCGCTGGCTCCTGGAGCCGGCGCGGGGCTTCCCACGCGTTCGTCATCTCAAGGGCAAAGAGGCGAGCCATGCTCGAACCATCCTCCGCCGCGCAGGTCTCAACCCGCCGCGTCGGCCGTCTTCCGGGCGTATGCGGCACCACGGCCGACGCTGTCGAGATATTGCGCCATCTCCGCAGCGGCCCCCTCGGCGGTTCCGCGGATCGACGGCGGATAGCTCATCTGCCCGGCGACCCCGCCGTTGACGATGTCGTAGAGAGAGGGGCAGGCGCTCTCGAGCTCGGCGATGTTCGCGGCGTC
>JACLAD010008987.1_pt1 | contig 11876 bp, 13 predicted proteins | sample 8027901 | NCBI WGS metagenome assembly JACLAD01 (sample SAMN15725071, study PRJNA655200) | protist metagenome | isolation source: fluorescence activated cell sorting (FACS) single amplified genomes of... | place: Spain: Blaines Bay Microbial Observatory, Mediterranean Sea | collected 2016-07-05
AAAAATACGTCCGATTCCGAATTCCAAATTATGTCTTCCACACAAGATACAAACGGAAATACACTGTATTACAACGTTAGTAACAATGAAATTACAATAACATCATCAACTATTAATCCTAGTAATCCACATGTGGTGATTCCTGAACAAATAAACGGGAAAAATGTTGTTATAGTTGCCGAAAACGCGTTCAATTCGATGTTTGACGTACCCCCAGATAGGTACTCAGAACCATTACAATCAATTCAGTTTCCTTCGACTCTCACTACTATTGGAAATTCTGCGTTTCAAGGGTGTCCCAACTTGACTTTGGTGAATTTTTCAGGTTGTAGCAATCTATCGAGTATTGGAGATTCTGCTTTTAGAGATTGTTCCATGTTGACTTCGGTGATTTTTACAGGTTGTAGCAGTTTATCGAGTGTTGGAGATTCTGCGTTTCAAGGGTGTAACAACTTGACTTTGGTGAATTTTTCAGGTTGTAGCAATCTATCGAGTATTGGAGATTCTGCTTTTGAAGATTGTTCCATGTTGACTTCGGTGAATTTTACAGGTTGTAGCAATCTATCGAGTATTGGAGATTCTGCGTTTTCTGGTTGTTCCAACTTAACTACGATAGATTTGACAGATTCTATCAGTCTCAGTACTATTGGAAACTATTCATTTGAAACAAGCGCAGTTACGTTCACAATTACATTTGGCACACAAGCTCCTCCTACTGTTGCCAGTGAAAACTGGCTTAATAACCAAGGAAGATATACCGGTTTCACTGCTTATGTACCTTCAACATGGGGAGACCATGGCGTCGACAATGGGAACATATGGAATGGTATTCCAATTTCATACTTGCCAACACCCCCAGTTGTGGGAGCTGGAAGCGGCGACCCATATATAACCCCAATATTATAAGATAAGATAAGCCTGTCCTAAAAAAATAATGCCCATGTTTCAAACAAACAAAAAAAATGCAAAAAGAAACCACATTTTTTCAGTCGGCGCAGGCACAGAAAAAAGCTGAGGATGAAAATATTGAAAATATAAAACCCATACTATTGCGCAACGCAATCGTACCGATTCGAATACGGTGTGTTGAATGGGGATTAAAACTAAATAAAAAAAATAAAGATAAAAAAATTAGGTTTAAGCTTACCAATAAGTAAGAGGAGAAATTCATCTACTTTTTTTTTCATTTGAATAGAATTCAAGTTACAGGCTCAACCTTCTTGCATCCATTGGACTACTGTCTGTGGACAGCATGCTTCCGGTGTCGGTTGACATAGGCTTGTTTTTGTTAACCAACTGTCTTGTGAGCTGGTTCCTGACCTGTCTATCTTTTTTGGCCTGAGACATGAACCAGTAAATCCCTCCACCAACTGCCGCCAGGAAGAGGATACTCAATATGACGATAGCGGCGATCAGGCCAGCGTTGCCACCTGAAGCTTTCATATCTGAAGAGTTCTTGGCTGTTTGGTCAGCCTTGTTTTCCATGGAAGCACTGAATGAATCGGACGCTTCAAAGGCGGCCGTCATAATTGCGCTAACTTTTAAAGTAATGTCAGCGTTCTGCGTTATGGTAAGAGATTTTTGCATGTCACATAGCTGCTTTATGAAAGCTATCTTATCTGTGGGCGACATTCCTGTGGTCAATATTTTTAGTTGCTTGGGATTGAAAATTGGATTGTGATTTCTTGTGTACGTAGCAACATTAATCGCATTTAGGCTAGTGTTGACCTTACTAACAGCTCTTTGGATTGAGTTATGGCTTGTTTTGATGACTCCAAACTGAGCGTTATTGTTACTGGTCATCTGTGAAACCGTTGTGTTGTTGGGATTAAGCCGACCATCCGTTGCTGTGTTCTTGAGTGAGTTAGAAGCCAGCTGACTGAGCGTATTGGCCATGTTTATTTGCGCAGTTGCCACCTGCTTAAATTTCGTCATCATCTCTGAGTTTGCGGTAACCTGCATGGTCGCTTTCTGGTCAATTGTAACACCACATGGCGTTTCACTGTCTTCTATCTTGGCAATGTTGACCGCTTTTGCGTTCGTCGATACACACTGACACGCTTCTTGTAACTGACATAATGACCTGTCAATTGCGTTCAACATTAGCGATGAGTTAAGAGCGGCCTGGAAGCACCCGCTACTACTGTTAGCTTCCATCGTACCAATGTTAACCAGAGATAGCCCGGATTGTTTGAACGACGACGTTTTGCAATTTTTAAGTTGCCCAGCTGCGACTGCGTTCATTCTGTTTGTTTGTGTTGTGTACTTACCCATAATATCGCTTATCATGTTGCTAAGACCGCCCATCGTTTGATGTTCGGTTATGTTGGACGTGTCGATGTTCCCAGTCTTGGGATCGAATTTGGCACCCTTTCCAAATATCTGCTCCGGTCCTAATTCGGTGCTACCAGACTTGCTTCCACAAGCAGTGTTCTTAGCACACGCACCACCTTCCCCAGAGCAGTCCGGCATGCTTGGACTGCCTTGAAGAAATTTTGGTGTGAGACCAAACTTTATGTCGCTTATGTCAGCGTTCACGCCTTGCGGGTCTGACATTTTTTTTCTTCTTGATTTCCACGATTCGTAAAGTAATGCGTTGTTTACCAATATACCAATATTTTTTTTTAAATTGTATATTAAAGAAACTTGGAAAGTTAAAATGTCTAGAATTTCGCTAAAGTACGTTCCCTCGTGGCTACCGAAAAATGTCCAGAAAAAGCTCCGAAAGAATATCGAAAAATCGAGAAGAGAATACAAAAAAAAGGTATATGTACCCCGTCAAAGGGTTAAAGGTTACCCCAAAAAGGAAAGCAAGCATGTCATCAACGCAAAGAGAATGTACGGAGTCCGCTCCATGACAAATCTCAAGCTGCTCAGGCAAAAGACAGGATGCTCCGTCAAAAGCATGAACACAATTCTGAGAAAAGGAAGAGGGGCTTACTATTCAAGTGGATCGAGACCCAATCAAACAGCACAGAGTTGGGCTCGTGCCCGACTGGCGAGTGCTTTGACGGGGGGCCCAGCATCGAGGGTTGACCAAAAGCATCTCAGAGAAGGTAAGTGCAGTAAGCACGTTCTTCAAATGATCTCGAAAAAGAGAACGACTAAGCAAGTAAAAAGGAAAAAAAATGCCGATTCTATTCAAGGTGGTCGTGTTCACGCGCGAGTGTTAATACCATCTTCGGTTAGAAACGCAGCAAAGTTGGGCTTAAAGCTCAAGAAAAACGGATATCGCGGTGGAACTCGGACTGGGTGGCTGAGGGGAGAACAACTAGCATACAGAAAGACTATTGACGTGCTCAGCCTGGCAAATATGAGAGCCTGGTTTGCGAGGCATGGCCCCGACGCGAAGAACGGAGGCACGTCGTATCCAAACTACTGCAGGTGGCTGAAAAAGCGTTCCGCAGTTTTGGATCCAGCGAGCAGCAGACATAAATATCGTGGAGCGGTTGCGTGGTTGTTGTGGGGAGGTGACCCTGCATACAGGTGGCTGAAAACAGAAAAAATTAGAAGACTTTTGAAAACTTCGTTCCCTAAGAGAAAAAGAAGCTCTCGGCAAAACAGGCTGCGATGTTAGAAAAAGCTCTCCCTCTCGAAAAAAATAGATGATATTATGACTGATTTTTTAACCCAATTACACAATGAATTGTTCTTTGATCATATGACCAATTAGAGCCCAAAAGCAACCTTCAATTTTACGTTTTGCGAAACATTTTTCAAAGTGACCATCTACTTTGAAAATGGTTTTTTTCTTTTTCTGGACCAATCAGAATTCATATTTAAAAAATTTAATTTTCCAAAATACCGTAATTTTTTTTCACAACATCGAGAGACAATATTATCAAAAAAAAATTTTTAAGCCCAAAAAAAAAATAATTTGTTAAATGTAAAACCCAACCACATACTTACCATGCAAGGTGCATCACATATCAAAAGCGCTGTAAAATTATTCGAGACCTTGCACGGAAAGAGATCATTAAAAGTCCGGCGTTTCGTTAACGCCCTACTCGCGGGTCAAAAGCGGGACAGCCAGGTAATAAAACAAGTGTATTCTGAACAAACAAAAGAAAATATTGCAGCAATAATACAAACGTATTCACTTATTGTCCAAAAAGATTTTGTGAACACTAGCATTCCTGGTGTGACACAGGAAGAAATTTCGGATTGCAATGTTTTGGATATGTGCGTTCTCCCGTGTGTAGAACGCAAAAATAAATGCGTGCACCAAAAAACAGTGCAACAGGTTGAAAACGGGATTGTCAGTATTAACCAAAAACCGTCCAACATAACGTCGATAGCTTCAGGGCTACCCGACTACAAGATCCTAGTTATCCAAAACGCGTCAAAGACATACGTGTTTTTCCCATATGGAACAACCTTCAATCCTAAAAGCATTTATATGGAGAGTAAAATTGACGAAGACGAGGGAAAAAACTATTCTCCTCTGTTTCAATCGTGCTACTCGGTGTTTAAGAAGTATGTGGAGACTAGTAAAAAAACATGCTTTTATGGTCACAGCATGGGTGCGGTAATCTTGAAATACTGCCTTCTGAGATTTTACAGCGAAGTTGGAAGCACACCGAACCCCAAAAACGTACAAATTATGGCAACTGGTCCACAGACAATCGCCGTTTGGTCGTTAGCGTCTTGGCTTGAGAAAGGTATCCGCGACAAGATTCTTGAAAAATGGGCGCACACTTTGCTCGAAATAATGAAAAAAACTGAAAGAGAAGTATATGAAATTATGGTAGAAGAGTTCAAGGATATGTTAACCATTATAGTGACCCGAGACGGTAAGAGCTATGACAACATGTATCAGTATTATGGATACCCTACGATTATGATTGGAAACGTGGAATACAAATACAACCAAAGTCACCCATACATAGAATACGACACCAAACCGTCAGTCACAATTTTGAATGATTCGAACGAAGACAATTACTTTGCAGAAGGCATAGGAATCCACGATTTTGAAGTATACCGCGAAATTTTCAAAAGATGGTTATCGACAAAGACTCTCGCGTAAATAGTCCAAAACGCAGCCCTTAAAATACCGAGTGTCGACGTACGCGCATGTGATTGGAAGGTTTTGACGCAGGGCCTTCCACTGCTTTCTGAACCTCAGCTTGTCGTCGTGGTTGGTGGTTATCAAGCATCCCGATTCAACCCAGCAATCTTCTTCAGAATCATTTTTGCACTGCACGCTAACATTTTTAGCCACCGAACCCACAATCTGATGCTTCATCATAATTTCTAAGACCCTGGTACACGATAACGATTTCCCACTGATATACACTTTCATATTTTGCTCAAAAAAAAACTTACTATTGTTTATAAGCTATAAGCAAATATCCATAACCACTTTCAAAACTCTTTGGAGTTTACTTTTTTGCGTTTGGGTCGTAGAGCATTGAAACGTGGCTCGCCGAGCTGGATAAGAGGCCCAAGAACATAACCATGACCGGGACGAATATAAACGAAGGTCCGTGCACAGGGTCTTTGAATATATTTTTAAATCCAACGCCAATGTAGACAGCGGTTAGTACTGCAATAATTGTGGCAGCAACTGCGCTTCCAGCGTGCATGCTTCTTATATAATTATTGTAATCTTTAAGGCCAAGTTTTTGTTCGTTACTCTTAATTGCATTTCGTCCACCGATCACAGCTGCCGAAGTAGCGGTACTTGTTAGAAGAGTTGCGAAGAACATAATGATCATGGTATTTCTGGCTCCCTTATTATTAATATTTTCAAAGTGAAAGAATGTTTCTTTTCCTTTGGCCTTAAAAATCATGGTAACCACGACAACAATTAGCAGTATAAGTGAAATCACGATTACTGCTATCGATGATGTGTAAGAAGAATTGAGAGCACGACTACATGATTGCGAACACTGTGATTGTATTACAGAATTTTGAGTAAACAATTTCGACATAATGTACTTGGTTCTCTTTACTATGTGTAAATAATTTTTTTCATTCGCAGCACGACTCAAAAAAAATCTTTAAAAATTTTTACGTTCGATCACCATACCATCGAGATCTCACGCGAATTCCTTTGCCTGGAGAATAGAGACATCCACCCATGTCCATGTGATGGTATTGGCTCATTGAACTGGCTTTGCAACCTGAACATGTTTTTGTTGTGTCCTGCTTTTTCTCCGCATCATTTAGAACCATACTTACGAGATCAAACTTTTGACGCCCCGCCATTCCACGCAGTGATGATATAAGATTGGTAAAATTATCTTTTTCTTCTTCTTCATTGTCTGACGAGGCCACGTTTTCCCACGAATATTCATCGTCTGTGTTGGCCTGGTAATCGTCTTGAAGTCTCTTATCCCCACAGTCTGAACAAAGCTTGACATCGTTGATCTTCCAAAAAATGTCTTGCTTATTGCAGTCAGTACAACGCGCGCGTCCAGATCTTCTCTTTCCTTGCCTTTTTTGGTCCATTGTTTCGTGTTTTTTCGATTCTGTTCTGTTGCGGGGCGCAAACGATTGAGTTTCGTTTGTTTCAATTCAATTCGCAATACCTCTTAACAAAATTAGAAAATTAGAAATTTAAATATTTCAGCAATTTATCTAGTTATATAACAAAAACACTAGTAATTTGCCAGTGCATTTGATATCGCTGGTATGGTTGATTTTTTTTTGACATTTACAGTTTTCTACCCGAAAAAACTAGCAAAATACCCTAGTTGAAATTTAAACCGCGTATATTTTGAACGTATGTTTTGCTAGTTAGACATAAAATATTTAAGTTGTTGGAGCAATCTCTTTTTTTTTCGTTGTTGATATTCACTTCAACTTACCTATCTACCCACTTCAATTGTTCAAATTTGTCATTCATAACACCCAAAAAAATAATGTCTCGCTTAAAGAACTGTGCGGACCTCAAGAATTTTTTAAACGGACAGAGGAGCACCAAGCGAGCGAGACGATGCAAAGCTGGTGAAGAGAAGAAGAAGAAGGAAAAACGCAGGCAATCACTGTTTGTCACTGGTGGAACTGGCGTTGGCAAGAAACACTTTGTGTGCAGCTTTTTGCGAAAGCATGGCATTGCTTTTTGGGCGTTGCATGCAGACAAGATCAAAGACTGGTCGTTTTTAGAAAACGGGAAGCCCAAGGTTGGTCAGCGACTGAGACAGACAACGCTGTTTCAAAAGTCTAAACCACCCAACGTTGTTGCAATCAACATTTCAAGTGCCGTTGTTTCCGAGCTGAGTAAGATATTTTCACATCTCAAGAAATCCGCGTGCTACATTATTTTCATTCGCGCAAACGACGGCAAGCCAGACGCCGTGCACAAAAAGCTCGTTGGTCATTGCTCAAAAACATTGTGGATCTACCCTTTATATGTTAAGGAAGTCCAAGACATTTTGCAGAAACATCTCAACCACCGCGTGTCTTTACAGGTCGCAGAATCTTTTAATGGAAACATTATCAAGGCAATAACAACGCTGAAGTTTACGTACGCCACAAACACGCGACATAGCTTTACTACCAAAAAACAACTCGAGAAGGTTTTTGCGGGTGGTGTAATGTGCGAAAACGTAAACAAGACCTGCCCTCAACGGCAGATGCAGCAACACATTCTTCAAAATTTGGTCAATATTCAAAATATTCGGGACGTTTGCAAAATGTATGATATGTTGACGGACAGACAAAGCGTTGATCAACCACTTGACTTGAACACATCTGCTTCCTCTTATATCGCTCACGTGCAGCGCGCCAACAATCGTAAATTTAAAAGGGCATGCGCGAAATGTGGAGGAGAATTAGGGATTCGTGTTTCCAAGAAAAGAGAACTTTATAGAAAATGCATTGCGTGTGGCTGCGTAAATTTTGACCAAATTCAATTGAATTGGGACCTGAACTCTGAGCAGGCCGAAGAAACGTTGCGGCGGGAAACTAAAATATCGACATTTACGCCAACTCCGTTGCAATTAAATGGCAGCAAGCAGTGCGAGGGCATGTTTCGGATTTTAAATCCACAACAACCAGGTTGGAAACGCGTCGAGGTCACCGAATCAGGGTACATGCGGGTAACACAAAATTAAGTTACAAACGCAAAAAAAAACAAATATTATGTAGCGTAAAAGTAAAAAGTACACACCAATGTCGACTAGCATAGACGATATTATAAACAGAAAAATACAACATATTTTAAGTAACAATACCAACATTCCGAAGATCGTTGTGGAAAAGAAAAACACTCCCAATACTTATGCAATAACCCAACATCCATCAACTTCAGCTAAAAGCAAAAGCGGCGGATACGGAGTCGTTTTCCTCGGGATTTTGATTCTCGCAGTTATCGCTGCGCTCATTTATATCCTCTGCACATGAATCGTCTGCTTTTTCCTCAACCATCAATCCATTCTGAACGGCCCAATTTTTGAACATTTTCTTGACATCCTCGTCGACAGTGGAGTAAAATGCCGTAAATCCATAATTATCGCGAATATTTATGTCAATATCAGGTGCGTGCAGAAGAAGACGAACTGCGTTTAAATTATTATGATAGACCGCGTGAATGAGAGGAGTTTTCCCCCATTTGTCCACGCAATTGACATTTGCCCCATTTGAAATCAAATAGGATACCATGTCGTTATTTTTTCTGTAGACAGCAACGTGAAGCGCCGTACTTTGATTTCGCGGAACGCAAAAATTAACAGAACTTGCTTCGGTATTGATCAGCCATCTAGCGATTGCGTTATGATGATTATAAACCGCAGTATGTAGAGGAATGAACCTGCGCACCTCGTAGTCGCAGCATCTTGGTTCAGGCGTTTCAGGCAAGTATTGCTGAACCATATTCAAAGGACCTCTTTGACAGTAATAAATGATAGGATCTTGCATCATCTTCACCTTGGTAATTTTTTTTTTGAGAAGAAATACATTATTTTAAAGAATACTAACGAGTTCTTTTCTTCTTTTGCCTTTTTTTAGCAGCGCTAAGATCTTCCATATTTTCTTTCGATGTTCCTGCGTACATCGTCCACGCATAGTTCGAGTACGTACCGTCACTTAAATACGTGTCGCTTGAATACCTTCGAGAATCGATGGAGTTTCCATCTTTGTGATTGATTTGATGTGTAGAGGGATCGAACATGCCGTGGAAAAACAAGTAGATCCACGTGGCCACGTTGACGTTTTGGTACCTTCGAGATTTGGCATGGGATCGTTTTTGACAACTTCCGATGGTCCATTTGTTTAAAGACGTCAAGATTTCTCCCAAACTGGAAGCAGCTTTCGGCGGGTTCGGAGATCGACCGTTTTTTCTTTTGTTACTAACTAACGAACGTGCAAAAGATTGAACGTGCTTCGGTAAGTTTTTGAAGTACACAACTTCTCTACTTTTTCCCTTCGGCGGTGTGCGAAGCTGTTGAGGGATCCATTCCCACATATAAACATTCCGAGGATGCGTTTTTATTTTCCCGTAGGCACAAGCGCTGATGGCTCCTGTGTTAGATCCTGGAGTGATTCGTGCTGCTTCGTTGCATGATTTGAAGATTTGAACGTCGGTGGGGTCCACCATCGAGATTCGTCGCATGGCGCGAGATTTCGAGCTCGCCGTTCGTTTCCGGCGATCGGGTGGGCACAGTAACTGGTCGCGTCGCGCATTATTCGATACTGACATCCACACAAGGTTCTCGATTCGATTAGAATTGATTTTCTTTGGAATACCATCGAGATGTTCCACAGTTTCGTCGGGTGAAATTAATGGACAACATGCCGATAGAACACAATGAGATTTTCTGAACATTTTCTTGGTTCCATTTGGTAAACGTAGTCCTATTCGTTCACGCTTTCCCTTGCCGCATTTTGATGTTGATTTTGAAATGATTCGACAATTATCGTACGGTAACACGTAATATTCACCGGTTTTGAGAAATATTTTGCGCATGTCTCCAATTTCGGGGGAATGAACATCATCGTCCGTCCGCTTGCGCTTTTTACGTGTCATTTCACTTTTCCTATATTTGTGCCACACAAAAATTAGCGGAACTATTTCAAGTTGCGGATAGCAACCGCGATATGGGCCTAGCTTTTTTAAGTCGGTATCTGAATACTGCATATTTGGATTATATAATTTTTTTGGCGCGCAATAAAAAAAAGCATAATTCCTCTTAGTAAAGTAATACAAATTAAATTAACGAGATTCATATTCAAAGTAAAAATATAAAAATATGAAGTTGTTAACGAACTTATCTAGTTATATTCTAAATATCTAAACACACGGAATTCATTTTTTCCTTGAACTGCTCTTCGACCAAGTCGTGCTGCATTGAAACGAGATGGAAATCGTCCAGTTCCCAGTTAAAAATATTGGATTTGTAGTTTTCAATGATAACGTCCCAGTTTGAATCATCGGCTATACAAGACTGTACTAATCTCATACACTCAAACGGGTAGTTGTTTAAAAGATTTTTAAGCATATGCTCTTCGTCTTTTCTGCTCACATAACCTTCTTTAGACGCCGGTTCGCCGGTAATTATGCCGTATAAAGTGCACCCCATGCTGTACCGATCCACATTCGTAAGTCTACGCACCCTGTCTTCTAATTCTTCTTCTTGAAGAGAACTGCATTCTTTTTGGTAGATATGGGTGCCAAAACGAAAAACTCCATTACTGTGACACTCAGAGCATTTAGTCATGTCGTCGAAATCAATCAATTTAAAGTCGAAATTGTCCCCGACGAGAATATTCTCAGGTTTTATGTCCCTGTGAACGAATCCCCGATCGTTTATATACTTGCACATTAACAGAACTTGCAAGAAATTAGCGTAGAAAGGAGCCATGTTTTTGTACAGCGTTCCATTTAAAATGATCGTCATCAAGTCGCCGCGCTGATAGTATTTATCTATGAAATAGCCGTCATAATTAACCGTTTTACACTGCCGTATTATCATTTCACTGTCTTCTTGATATAGAATCGCACGATAGTTGGCTCCTCTTGCGAATTTTTGAAAATTGGCGTACTGTTTCTTTTTCAAAACGATGACCTTTTCTTTGTTTCCTCCATCTAAGATGAAAACGTCCTTCACTCTTCCAAATTGTACTCTTTTCCCGATTCTGTAATTGATAATATCTTGGATGGTTTTCTCAGGTTTTTTGACCGTAATCATCAATTTCGAAGGCTTCATCTTTTTTATCTTATGTTGAACATTTTTGGTGTCATGCAAATGTAGACGTCTTTTTTTATTTCGGTGTCGGCTCCTTGCAATGCATGTGTCTGCAAATATTTTGAGTATCATTGGCTTGGGGGCTTTTTGGGATTCGTTTGTTTTTGGAAAGCACAGTACTCGTTCTGGGTTGGTTGTCTATGTTGTTGTTGGTGAAAAAGAGGCAGGTAGGTATAGTGGACTAGACTGGACTGGACTGAACAACTGTCATTTTTAAATTTTTTTAAAGTTTTCATTCAACGTTGTAAATCCCTGTAAAATTTTACTGTAAATTTCAAAACACTAGTGAATATAGCGTGCATCAACGAAATTTCAACAGTTGTAAATTACTGTTAAAAATTTACTGTAAATCTCAAAACACTAGTAGAAATAACAAAAAAAATAATCTTAACTTGTTATACAAATATTGGAACTGTTGTAAATACTCTTCCACTGTGTTCAACTAACCCTAAACAATGTCATAGATTCGTGCCATCTCATTGCAATTCCTACCTCTTTTTAAAATAAAAAAAAATGGAAAAACGTAAGCTTAATGTTCAACCCAAAGGAGCAAGCAAAAAACCAAAAACAACCCTTTATCATTACTTCAGCAGTACAGACGGAACAAACAAGGAGAACTTTACATCATGGACACCTCAACAATTTTGTGGCAAACACAAAAAGGCTGATGTGCACAGCAAACGA
>JACLAD010009959.1_pt1 | contig 11876 bp, 4 predicted proteins | sample 8027901 | NCBI WGS metagenome assembly JACLAD01 (sample SAMN15725071, study PRJNA655200) | protist metagenome | isolation source: fluorescence activated cell sorting (FACS) single amplified genomes of... | place: Spain: Blaines Bay Microbial Observatory, Mediterranean Sea | collected 2016-07-05
GTGGTCCCTTAGGGACCAGCCGTTTCGATACTTTTTTGTTTTTGTTTTTTGTGGTGCTTGCTTCTTGACATTGACAAAATTAAAAATAATTAATTAGTAAGAATAACACTCAAAATCGGAATCGAACATGGAGGAGGATACAGTTGTGCTTGGAAGGGGAATGCATGAAGAGAATGGCCATGGCAGAGCGACAGCGGTCGCGCGTTCCTCGCAGAAGAAGTCGTTCATCGAGCAGCTGGAGGAGGCCATGGCGAGGCGCGAGGAGCTCAATGCTATACGCGAGCGGGTCGATACGGCGCTTTCTGACTACGAGGAAGTCAGCAGTGCTTCCATTTTTGTGGATGATGGTGAGCAGGAACTGGGAGGGTCAAGGCGCAGAAGGAGAAAGAATCGCCAGAGAAGAATGCAGGAAGATGAGCCCAATATTACATTCAAGGCTAGGATGGAAAAATGCAAGGCTGCAGTCTCTCAAATCCAGGCAAATTTTGAAGAAATTTGCGACGGAAGACTCGAGGTTCTCAGCGAGACCAAGACGTGGTTTGATGAGCAGGCAGCGGAGGGCGATCGGCAGGAAAACTTTATCCGGCAGATTGAGGGACAAATCACGCACTCAAAGACGGAATCCATTGAGGAGAATATGATGCAGAAGCAAATGGAAGATGCGAAGAGCCTTCTTGATGCCCAGAGCAAAGTTGTCGCAGACAAGCTTAGAGTCGTTCACAAGCGAATGATCAATGCCTTCAGGGAGGAGGCAAAAGCTCTTAATGTTAGAGCTCAAGCTGAACTGCAAGAAGTGCAGCAGCAATTAGAGGCTTCCGAATTGGCTATGACTACGATGCAGCAGGAGCTGACATCCAAAAATACTGATGTTGTCATGAGAGAGGCTGCCAATGCAAAGCTGGAAGAATCTCTGGAACGCCTTCAGAGAATGCACACCGCAGAGCGAAGTAGATCCCTTCAGAGCGAAAAGCTTTGTGCAGAGACACAAGCAGAACTCGGCAAGGTACGCGAAAAGTACCGTGATGCAATGCACGCGACAAAGGTGCTCCGCGAAAAGCTTCAAAGCACAGAATCGGAAGCCAAAGCGCAGTCGGAAATTATCACTGCAAAGGACGAGAAGCTGCAGAAAATTGATGCAGAACTGCGGAAACTTCGGGGGCGGCTTCAAGTGTCTGATATCAAGCTTGGGGTTTTAGAGGAAAAGCGGCGTGGGCTGCGTGATGATAATGCTCAGCTGAGGCAGCGTGCGTCGCGTCTTGCAGAAGAAAGTCAGGCGAAATCGAACGAAGTTCTATCTGCGGAGGAAATGGCGGAAGGTGCAAGGTCTGCCCTGCAGAAGCAGCTCGATGGTGCACATGCAGCAGTCGATCGTCTTTCCAAATTATGCTTGGACACCATCACAAACTCTTATTTTGCACAGGCGGTCCGCTATGAGCAAGATCCTCTCGCTAGCGACTTAAAGGGCAATGGTGATTGGGGGATGCTCGCTGGAATTGGTGACGTGTTCACCAAATTCACAAGTGCTGTGGATGCAAAAATGCTTCAGGCAAAGGCAGATGCGGAGGACCTTGATGTCGCAGCAGAACAAGACGTTCGAAAGCTGCGTGAGGTCATAGGTATTCATCAGGATACCATTCAGCAGCAGCAAAGGGAGTTGGAAATTGCACGCGCCGAGAGGAAAGCAGCGATGCAAAAGCAAAATGATCTTACCATGTCCCTTCAAAAGTTGAATGAAGAGGCTCGCCGTAGCCGTGGCTGGGCGACAGAAGTAGAGGCTGACAAGGGGGTGCTCCAAGTAAAGTATGAAAAAGCTGTCAAGGACTTTGCTCAGGCCACTCAACGCATCAATGAGCTCGAGCAAAGCCTGGAGAAAGCACAGGCAGAGAAAATGGCATTGCAGAACAAGGTCAGGCACCAGATGAGTAGCAAACGCGAAGATGACCTTGATCGTGCCCTGATTGAGCTGGCAACGATCAAGAACGAGATGTCGTCAAGAATACAAGAGGTTCCAAGATCAGGTGCAATGTTGGTTCAAGCTGATGTAGACAACAGTGAAAAGCATATGTCCTCCCCACAAGAAACCTTGTCGAAAGATTCCAATACGGCTTTGGAGGATTCCAGTACGGCTTTGGAAGATTTGCAGCCCGAGAGCACGGAAGGCGCCATAACTTATGCTGAAGGTCACGTTCAGGAATCTCTCACAGCAAAACAGCATGCAACTGTTCAGACAGTTCAAAATGATTTGCCAGATGCAAGAGATGCAGCATCATCCATCCCCAAGGTTCCTTCTACACGCGTAAGAGAGGAAAGAGATGAACCCGTTGATGAGAATTATCGCTCAGACACAAGCAGGAGCCGTCGTGACATGGCGATATCGCCGTTCCCGGCCACAGCAATAGAAACTGAGGACTTTGGCGCCACTGCAAACTTTGTCGTAGCGATGAAGGATATCGAGACGGCAATAACGCCAGAACCTGCGGTCGTTCTCTCGCAGACAATTCTCCGCAAAGTTAACGTACCTTCGACAGTCGTGCCATGCCAAAGCGTGGGACTGCAGACAACTGGTTTGCAAAGTGTATTGAACCTGGAACCTGGCCCGACGAGACCAACGAAAACCGCAACGACAGAAACGGATCCTGCTGACAGTGTGACAGAGGACACTGCAATTCCAGCAAAAGACAGTGGCAACGCAGCTGAAGACACTGCCGAGGACATTGCAATGACTACCGATTCAGAGTATGATGGCTACTTCGTTAAGACAGAAGCGTCTTTGAAAACATCTGAAAACTCAGACTCATTGGCAGAGTCCGCCAATGCCTCCACTGAAAACACAGCAGGCACGGTCGACGTGTCCCAGCTGCGGACATCTATCGACGATCTCAATAATGTGAATCGCTGGTTGCGAAGGCAGCGGCAGCGGCAAGAGACTGAAATTCTTCGTCTGCGAGAGTGCGTGGCCAATATCCTTACAGAAAAATCACGAGCTTCGCATGCTCATCCGGGCATTACAAATGCTGCTGCGGTCGATACAGACGCACAGCAAGCCGTAAAAAACCTTGAAGTCATGCTTCAGCGCCAGCTCGAAGCGCTTCAACCGGCTCGCATATGGCTCAGGCAAGCTCATCGACGCCTTGTCGTCGCAGCTGAGACAGAGGCCCGTCTCCGACATGAACATAAATGCGTTGTGTCTGGAATGAAGAGAGGCTATAAGGTACTGCTGGGCATGCTTCGGAAGTCTAGGAAGCGCTCCAAGAATCCTTGCCTGGTCGCAGTCAGTGCTACCATGAATGATCCACATGCAGAAAAGGCTCGACGTGCTCGCAGAGGAAGACGGAAAATAAGAAGAGTCAGAAAGAGGCCACCGAGTTTTAAGGTGTTCACTTCAGATATCGAAAAGGCGAGGCTTCGGGCCGAGATTGCATGGGAAAGAAAGAAGCAGGAAATCATCTCTAGCTATGCCACGGCGATTCTCCAAAGGGATGAGGCACGATATCGCCCGCTGACGCCGGTAGCCATAGAACTTGGTGCAAGAAAGGAGCCCATGGAGATGAGGAAATCTGATAAACCTCATTCCAAAACCGCGCGACGGAACGTAGATGCGATGCCATCACCATTTACGCCCGGCGCGGCTCCTGTGCTCGAAGGATTTACACCACACGTGTTGCTTGACAAGGTGGTGACGAAAGACAGTAGCAGGACTGAGGATCAGGAGACGAAACACCATGAGCGTCACAGGAAAGAGGGAGGATCAACCGAAGGCACTATGCCTGAAGAAAAGCCAAGCACAAGAATGCGCCCGAAAGGAGCAAAGCGGCTGCGGCTGCACCCGCGCCCGCGCACGAGCAATGCTGTGCTTGGGCAACGAGTTAGCTCTCAGCCCATGGCTCAACAAACGTTGACCATGCGGCCTGATCAATCACGGCCGCGGCACCATCGTCACCGCGCCCTCAACCTGCCACTTCAAGAGGCGCGCGGCAATGCCAAGCATCTGAGGCGGCCGCAGGCGAAAAAACTCAGTAGTGCTGCAAGAAGAATCTTCTCGAGAAACGCGCAAAGAATTCAGGAGACATCTGCCGATCCGAAAACGCTCATCCAGCTGGGACCATCAGCAATGACAAATGATGGCGCTGGAGCAACGGACGGCACCTCATGGTTGATGAGTGCGACAGAGTTAGAGCGTCAATTGTTGAGCTCTGGGAAGAATGAACGAGTACTAAACCTCAGGGTTTAAGATATTATGCAGCATCTAGATGATGATTTCACGCCCATGTCGCCATCATCATCGTCCTCGGCTCGAAGTAGACCGCTCGTTTTCGATCGTTTAATGTGGATGTTGCTTTTCGTGCCACTGAAAAGAAGACTATCTCGAAACTCTTTCAGAGGCAAGTGTATGCATATGCTCTTGAGAAGGTTAGCAGCTAGTGCTTGATCGGGTTTGCTGTTATCATACATTTCTGCACCATAACCTTTGCTCTGAGTCCCACAGGCAATCCAATTGACAAATTCTTCCATGGAAAGTGTTTCCCCACCATTGATGACCTTGATTACGAGTGCTGCATCCTCCTCCGATTTGAGAATACGCAGTGACTCGAGATCATCCTGAAGTGCCTGAACGAGAAAGTGCACGGCAGCATGAAAGCAATTTATTCTAGCTCCGAATTCACTCTTTTCACCAAACTCTGCAATCTTTTCAGGAGATCTCTCTTTGCCCCCAATATACCATGCTAAAAACTCATCCTCGGAAATTTGGCCGTTCCCATCGACGTCTAAAATACCTAGAAGTTTCTCTGCATCCTCTTTGCCTTTTGGTAGAGACTCTTTATTGGCTACTTCATCACCGATGTTTCTGGGAAGCTCAGTCATCATTGCCGCTATCTCACTATCATCTATGAAACCAGAACCATCCGTATCGTAGTCTGCGAAGACTTTCCTACATGCCATCACATCGTTCGCCAGATCATCGGATAGAGCTAGCAATGCCCGCTTCCCACAGCGTTCATCGTTGCAGTATGTTTTGAAGAGGATGCCCGCCTCCGCCGTGGTATACATTACCCGTCGGGAGATCTTATTCTCCTCTAGTTCCAATTTCTCTTTGTCCATGATCATCGTTGATATTTCGGAAGAGCCGCCCTGCATTGCAGGAACAACAGCGAGCGCCATGTTCGGCCGATTCCTTTTTCTCTTCCTCTTCTTCTCTTCCTTTCCATCTGAAACTCCCGAAAAATAGATCGCCCCTAACATAGGCGTTTTTGTCGAAAGAAAAAAGAACAACACAAAGTGCAGCGACAAACCCAACAGCAAAGCAAGGCAAAAATAGAGTTCTTTTGAAGAAAAATTGGAAGTTGAAAAAAAATCATCAAATCTGTTGAATCTAAATATACTAACACATAATAATTTAATGACGAAGAAAATAAATATTTATGAGTTTTTACTCTTTAAAATTTACAAGGAAATAAAGAAACGTTGGGGCAACGTGCCCTCGAGGACACAAAAAAAAAAATTATTTCTATTTAAAAATAATAATAATTCAACACACAATGCATTTTTTTTTGTTGATTTGTGTGTCGAGATGATGATGCTGGCAGCAAGCAACGAGCAAAGAGAGAGGAGGCAAGGAGAGTGCAAAACCAAAAGTAGGAAGAATAGTGAGTGAGTTGCAGAGTTAACAAGCAAGCAATCAAGTGCGCAGCGAAGGACGACAAGAGCGTGACGCTTTCGACAGACAAAGATAAATACAGAGCTTATTCAAGATGAGCAGGGGGCTGACGTCTAACAAGAATGCGCTGATGGATGCAACAGAGATGAGGGGGGCTGCGGATGCGGCCTTTACCAAAATCAGCGAAGGCCGCGATAAGATCTCTGAGCAGAGCCTGAAGAAGCTGCTGAAGGAAGTCGGCTTTCGTGCAACAAATCATCACATCTGCCAATCTTTGCCCATCCTCTCTGATGGTTCCCGGTCCATTACTCGCCAGGGTTTCATAGACTGGTGCATCCGAGTCAAGTCAGTCGGGGATGGAGCCAAGTTGAACAGGCTGCTCATACGCTATGTTATAGGCACAACAAGAGACACGTCTTACAATCTGCCAGGCAGGGACTTCATCTTTGGCAAGCCTGGTAACGATAAAGCTGAGAGCGCAGGCGATGTCATCTTTGACTGGAAAGTGGGAAAGAGGAGCAAGAAGAAGCGAGAAGGTACAAATATCATATACGAGAACAAGCAAGCCAACATTGCCGGCTGCCTCACTGTGAAGCAGGCAAATCAGTGGAGAGACAACTATCGCGCAGAAAAGGCTATTCGCTTGAAGAAGCTCGCAGAGGAAACCAAACGCAAGGAAGCTGCTGGAGAGGTGACGAAAGTCGTCGTTGGGGAAAATGGTGAGGTGCGAAAGAAGATGCCTTGGGAGGAGAATGATCTTGCCTTTGGAAAGCTCTCGAAGCCCTCCGAGCCGACGTCGACGCTGCTTTCTTCGGAGTTTGCGAAGGACGCCGAGCCACGCTACACAAATGTCAGCGGGCAAATCAAGAGCGGCAAACTTCCCCTAGCCCGCCCCACGAACAATTCTATCCTCCTGGAGCAGAGCTCGCGCAGAAAGCTTGCGCAGACCACAACGAAAGGTCCCTTCAAGTTAAAGAAGTTTCAGAACGTCAGCTCCAAGTTCCTCGATTACTGATCATCATCTAGCAGCGCCATGCGCCATGTGCCATGCGCCATGCGCCATGTGCCATGTCAGGGTAGGACGTATCGTGGTGCATCCAGTAGATACACATCTAGAAACGACGTGTGAGACGCGATGTTGTTGATACGAGAGGAATCAATGCAAAGGTAGCTCGCTTGCTGAGTGTTTAGTGTTTTTTATTCTTGTTTTCAATTTTCATTTCAATTTTCAACCTGGCTCTATTCTACTCTGTACTCTTGCTCTTCTTTCTTTCTCTTCTTTCTTTCTTTCTTTCTTTCTTTCTTTCTTTCTTTTCCCTGTTTTCCTTCTTCTTCTTCCGCTGCTATTCTGTGTTGTATTATTGTTCTCTCTCTACTTCTCTCTCTCTCTTGTTCTTTCCTGTCCTCTCTTCTCCTCACGCCTCACACTTTTTCACTTCCACACTCACTCATCACACACACTCACTCACTCCCTCACTTTATATTTATTATTATTTCTCTTCTCACCACACGCTTATTTATTACTCAATCAAGCGCGCGCACACGCAGAAGACGGACAGCAGAAGACGGACAGCAGAAGACGCAAGGGGAGGCCTTAGGACAGGACAGGACAGGACAGGACAGGACAAGACAAGACAGGATAAAAAACGAAAAAAAAAAGAAAAAAAAAAGACACGAAAGGAAAACAAAAGTGACGATGGTGCGATTCCCCGTGATGTGTTTGGCCGTTGTCGTGGCGGTCGCGGTCGTGGCCATGGCAGGCTCTGCAACGGCGTTTTATCTTCCTGGCGTTGCCCCGAAGGAGTTCAAGCATGGAGATGATGTCGCGCTGAAGCACGATACGCTCACGTCGATGCGGACGCAGCTGCCGTACAGCTACTACGAGCTGCCGTTCTGCAGCCCTGTGGATGCGGGAAAACTCGGCCCCGACGGAAAGCCTATAAAGGACATTGCAAACCATGCCGATAACCTTGGCGAAGTGCTCGGTGGAACACGAATGGAAACCTCTGCGTATACGCTGAAATTCGGAGAAGAAGCCCGCTGCTCCATCCTCTGCCGCAAAACGTACTCTGCAGAGGACGTAGAAAAGCTCGTGGACTTTATGAGGAAGGAATACAAGGTGAACCTCTGGGTTGATAACCTCCCTGGAGCGCAAAAGCTATTCTACTCCTACGAGGCCATGAAGGCAGATGCAGAGGGAGTCACGGTGAATAGCCCATCCGACGAGCCTGCTTTTCAGTACAAACAGGGATACCTTGTTGGGGATGCGCAGGACAACAGTGAGATGTTGGAGCAGGGGGACAGTGCCGACAGTGTTGCGTCATCGTTCACTCTCAACAACCACCTGCGCCTGCGCATCCGCTACCATGAAGAGCCAGAGGTATACGAAGGGGCCCGAATTGTCGGGTTTGACTTTGAGCCCTTCAGCGTGAAGCATTCTTACAAGGCCTGGAAAGGAGACAAGACATACCTTACCTCCTGCAACTTTAAACAGATTGTAGGGGATGACTCTCCGCCGCAGATCATTGCGGCCGGATCTAGCGACGTGGAGGTGGTATACTCATACGATGTGCTCTGGGTTGAAGACAGGGTCACAAAGTGGTCTCAAAGGTGGGACATTTATTTCATCGATGCCTCCATTGACGAAGACATACACTGGTTCTCCATCATGAACTCGCTCCTGATCGTCTTCTTCCTCACCGGGCTCGTTGCAATGATCATGCTGCGCACTCTAGCGAGAGACATTACACAGTACAACACCGAAGACCTGGAGGAGCTCGTCGAGGAGACTGGATGGAAACTCGTGCATGGCGATGTGTTCAGAGCCCCGAAATTTTCGCCAATGCTCTTCTCTGTTGCTGTGGGCACCGGCACCCAAATGATGCTCATGTCTAGCGTCCTGCTCCTCTTCGCCTGCCTAGGCTTTCTCTCGCCTGCGAACAGGGGCGGGCTTATCACCGCGCTGCTTTTGTTGTTCGTCTTTGCGGGTATTCTCTCTGGATACGCATCTGCGGGAACGTACAAGCTGTTCAAGGGAAAGGACTGGAAGACGAATGCGCTCTTATCCGCGGTCGCTTTCCCGGGCGCGTGCTTTCTCGGTTTCTTCGTTCTCAATCTCTTTGTGTGGTCCCACGGCTCTGTTGGGGCAATTCCGATTGGAACTCTCATTGCGATCATTTTGCTGTGGTTCGGCGTCTCAGCGCCCCTCTGCTTCCTAGGATCCTATCTTGGTTTCCGCAAGGCAGATGCATCCATGCCATGCTCAGTGAACAAAATTCCTCGGCAAATTCCACCCCAGCAGTGGTACATGCATCCCGTAATCACTGTTGCACTCGGCGGCATCCTGCCTTTTGGCGCAGTCTTCATTGAGCTTTTCTTTATCATGTCTGCAGTATGGCTGCACCAGATCTACTACCTTTTTGGCTTTCTCTTCATCGTCCTCCTCATCCTCGCCATCACTACCGCTGAAGTTTCCATCGTGTTGTGCTACTTCCAGCTTTGCTCAGAGGACTACGCATGGTGGTGGCGAAGCTTCTTTACTGGCGGATCGACCGGCATCTACCTGTTCCTGTACTCCATCATGTACTTTTACACAAAGCTGGAGATTTCTGACTTTACATCGGCAGTGCTCTACTTTGGCTACATGATGCTCATATCTTTCGCATTCTCTGTCCTTAATGGAACCATTGCGTTCAAGGCATGCCTCTGGTTTAACAAAAAGATTTACAGCTCAATCAAGATTGAGTAATTTGATGATGTTATTTCTTCTATTATCCCCTCTTTTGACTCTCTCTCGCACACGCAATATATACCTCATCTCTCAGTTTTTAATGCCGACGCTGCAGCTTCATCGGTTGGCTAAGGGCAGACCAAGCGGACCACCCTTCTCCATTGAGAGCCCGCACGCGGAACGTATGCTCAACGACAGGCTTCAGCGCAGTCACCATGACCTCCTTGACGTCAAGCGAATCTGAAACGCACACCCAAAACTTTTCGCGGGGGGTGATGTACTGCACTTCGTAAGCTTCTATCCCTGATCCATTGTCAATCGACGCGTCCACATTCGAATAGCTATGGGTCCATGATATCCAGAGTATAGATTCTGTCTTGTTTAGACACACTGGCGGATTCGGGACGGAAGGCACTGCAGGTGAAGTTTGGATCCAGGTGGAAGGCGGGCCAAAGGGCCCCCATCCAGCGGCGTTCCTTGCGCGGACTCGATATCGATGGACAGAGACAGGGAGGAGTAGATCGTGCCTCGTCTGCAGTGTGCTCGTCTCGCAAAGTGTTGTCCACTCAGAAGAAGATGAGAGCCCCTGCGATGCCTCTGCTGCAGCACTGTGGAGCCGGCCCTGGTGCTGCACTTCATACCTATCAATCGTCTCCCCGTTGCACCTTGGCTTGCTCCAGCGGACATCAATAAAGCGGGATCCCATGCCATCGCAGACGACGTCCATCACCTTATCCGGAGGCAGTGCGAGCGTCCTATGGCGCTCCGAGGCACCCGTCCAGCTGCTCCATCCAATGGCATTGCGGCAACGAACCTTGAAATCGTACCAAATGCCAGCTAGAAGCCCTGTGCATGTAAATGTTGAGCTGAGCCCTTCGCAGTACCCATATCCCTCCCTCCATTCCCCAATGGTCCACTCGTTTTCTTTCGTTCCTTCGGCATCGGTCGATTGCTGCCGAACGGCAATTTCCCATTGTATGATGGCCTCGCCGTTTGTGATGGGCTGCTCAAATGCAATCCTTATCTGCGTGCACGTGGTGGCGTCCGGCCCTTCCAGCCCAACACTGGGAGTTTCCGGGGTGTTCGGCTCTGTTGGCAGCGTGGCTATGGCATCACTTGCAGGGCTCCATGCGCTAAAGCCAAGCGCGTTGCTGTTCTTGAATCTAAACTTGTAGAGTATCCCGGGCTCGAGGCCACTTGCTGCTCCGGCATCGTTCCAGTCGACGTTGAGCGGGACGTCCACCCATCCAGGAAAGTCAGCCAGGCTACGCTCTCTGTCATTCGGGTCCATGGAAAGGCGCTGCAATTGAAGCGCAGAACCATTGATGGGACTCCCATTCGTGACGGGGCACTTCCACCTCACACCAATAGATGTCGGTGACGGAGCATCGTCGCCATCGTCTACGACTGGCGGATACAGGGGGTCGCCTGGAGCGGTAGAGAGTGTCACCAAAGCATCTGTAATCTCACTCATATCGCTCCAGCCCACATCATTCAGCGCCCGCAAGCGATACTCATACACAATTCCTGGCTCCAGTGAATCTGAGACAAAGGATGTCTCATCGCTCGGGACAGAGTCACTAAGGATTGTCCAAACGCCCACGAGGGCCTCTTCCCGCGTACGGTTGAGACCTTGATCCTCATGCGGATCCATCGACATTCTGCGCACCTGCAACTCGTAGCGTGTAATGTCACGGCCGTTTGACTTTGGCTTTGTCCATTCGAGGAAAATTTCCGTTGGCGACTCCACTTTGCCAAGCAGCACCGGCATGTCTGGCTTCTCTGGATTCGTGGTCATGCGCTCACTCGCATCGCTCCATCCACCATATCCGACACTGTTCCTCGCGCGCACCCTGTACTTGTATGACATGCCCGGCAGAAGGTTGGCAGAAAAGTATTCCGGCTCAGCACACTCCGTCGTCAGTGTTATCCACACACCGACATGTGGAGCATCTTTCACATCGAGGCCCTCGTCGACCTCAAGCTGCATCTGCTGCACATCATAGGCAAGGATGGGCTGGCCGTTGTCGAGCGGCTGGCCGTTTCGCACTGGAAGCTCCCACTTCATGCAGAGGTCAAAGGGTCTTGCTGCGAGCAGGACAGGCTCGCTCGTAATGGCGGGCACATCATCGTCCGTCTTGATCAGCTGGCTTTCTGTGCTGCCTTCATACCCTGCCCACCCATGCTGAGTGTTAAATCCTCTGATGCGAAATCTATACTCGCACGCCGGGAAAAGGTCGTATATCGTAAAGGTCGCTTCACGAATGGCGCTGCTTGCAGTTGCCCATGCGGTCGCGTTTACCGCGGGTTCCTTCATCTGCAACTCATATTTCTCAACTCCACGCTGGGCTGTCCACCGCACCGTAATTGACCGTGAAGTGCATCGCACAAGGCAAGGCGCATCATCTGTGCGCACCTTTTCAGTAATCTCGGAAAATTCTGAAAACCCAACCGCATTGTGCGCTCTCACCTTAAAGTCATAGGTGCTTG